>Ga0187867_10000568_pt1 | contig 32621 bp, 26 predicted proteins | sample June2016WEW_13_1_FD_132976 | JGI IMG/M metagenome (GOLD analysis project Ga0187867, IMG submission 132976) | Peatland microbial communities from SPRUCE experiment site at the Marcell Experimental Forest, Minnesota, USA - June2016WEW_13_10 | ecosystem: Environmental > Terrestrial > Soil >... | reverse complement strand
GAACGCCGGGCGAACCCACGGATCAGCGCAATCGCCAGCGCAATGCCGGTGGCGGCGGACACGAAGTTGTGCACCGTCAGACCGGCCATCTGCACCAAATAGCTGTACGTGGTTTCGGGCGTATAGGACTGCCAGTTGGTGTTGGTGAGAAAGCTGACCGAGGTGTTGAACGCCAGATCGGGCGTCACGGCGGTCTGGTCCTGCGGATTGAACGGCAGCACCCCTTGCAGCCGCTGCAACCCGTACAGCACGACGAAACCGGCGAAGCTGAACGCCAGCATGGCAATCGCATAGGCCACCCAGTGCTGTTCCTGCGTCTCGTCGACGCCACTGACGCGATACAACCCTCGCTCGATCGGCCCGAGCACCGGGGACAAGAGAGTGCGGTCCCCGTTGAACACACGGGTCATGTAACCGCCGATGGGTTTGGTGATAAGCACCAGCAGAACGCAATATATTGCGATCTGCAGCCAACCGTTGAAGGTCATGGGAGGGCCATCCTGGGAATGTCCGCCGTCAGAAACGTTCTGGGCGGATCAGGGCATAGACGAGATAGACGAGCAGGCCGATCGAGACGATCGCGCCCAGTACATAGTCGAGGATCATGATGGCGGCTCCTCACAAACGATCGCAGGCGAGCGCGTATAGAACGAACGCCCCGAGAAAGAGGCCGCCGAGCACAAGATACGCGATGTCGAGCATGGGAGTACTCCTTGCGACTGTATCAGGCCTTGGACGGTGGATTGTTCCGGCAGGCAACGGAAACCGTTTCCGCGCACGTGCCCCGGGTTGCAGTGCAAATAGCTGGTCGAATATAAATATTCCATATGGCCGCACGACTCCTGGCATTCAGGTAGCCTAAATAATGCAGATATTTCATCGCGGCGCACCGTTCCGGCTGTCAGTTCCGGGGCCACAAGCGCTCGGATCGGCGGCGGGCTGACATAACTGGTTCTCGTCCTCCGCGGGTCGTCCCGCGTTGTCTCGTGATAGTTTGAGGACGTTATGGGCGCTACCATAGGGTCGCATTGACCTGGGTCAACCGATCCAGCCTGGCAGCACCACGCGCAATCTGTCAGACTTGCCGCGTTATCCCAGAAGCAGCTGCATCAGCAAACCCAGCCCGAGGCAGACGGCAATTACCGTGCCGGCTTCCTTGAAGAATTCCGCCGGAGTAAAATTACTGAGATCGCCCGCCAACGCAGCCTCGTCCCGCGGTGCGCTCCGCTCCAGATCTCCTGCGATATCGATGTTCCTCACGTGGCCCTCCTTACCGCCCTCGAAAGCGCTTGCCTCGAGCGGTGCCGGCAACCACAAGTAACGCGCAGTGATATAAAAATTCCATTCGGAGCGGTCGCGAGCTCCATAAAGATCACATATGGTTTGCCGGGATCGACCAGGGTCTTGTTGTGCATTGCGCACAAACCGGCGGGCAGCCCCCGATCCGGCGCGTGCGGCCTGCCAGGCGGCCAGGCAGTGGATCAATTTGGCATCCATTGACCTCGGTCAACGCAACCGTTGCGGATACGCGATACAGAAATGTATCACCTGCGTTCCCTATAAGAAATGCGGGCGAGCATCATTGTTTCTATATCTCGTTTGGCCCTGCTATGGCACGCGACACAAAATGGGATCCGCGATTTGTCTGACATTCTGATGCTGTTTCTGATCGCCCTGGCCGTGCTGGTTCCTGCCGCTTATGCCAGCTTCTGCCAGGGCATCTTACCATGACATTGTCCGGCACGGCCCAACTGGTCCTCTGGCTCATTCTGCTGCTCGCCGCGGTGCGGCCGCTCGGTGGTTATATGCAACGCGTGTTCGCCGGCGAGGCAACGCCACTGTCGCCTCTGCTGCGGCCCATCGAGACGGCGCTCTACCGTTGGGCCGGCGTGCGGCCGGACCAGCAGCAAGAGTGGCACAGTTACGCTCTGGCGTTCCTCTTCTTCCACTTGCCAGGGATGCTGCTGCTGTATGGTCTGTTGCGGCTGCAGTATTGGCTGCCGCTGAACCCCGCCGGCCAAACGGCCCTGTCGCCCGACCTCGCGCTGAATACTGCGGTCAGCTTTGCCACCAACACCAGTTCGGAGTCCTATGGCGGCGAAACGACGCTTGGCCATTTGGCGCAAATGGCGGGGATTGCGGTGCAGAGCTTCCTGTCGGCCGCTGCGGGCATCGCCGTCGCGCTCGCGCTGACCCGGGGCTTCGCCAGCCGGGGCATGACAACCATCGGCAATTTCTGGGTCGATGTGACCCGTGCGACTCTGTATGTGCTGCTGCCCATCTGCATGGTGGCCACGCTGTTCATGGCCTGGCAGGGCACACCGCAGACATTCTCAGCACCGGTCGATGCGATGACATTAGAGGGTGCGGAGCAGGCCATCTCGCTCGGCCCGGTCGCCTCGCAGGTGTCGATCAAACTGCTCAGCGGCGACGGCGGCGGGTTCTTCAATGCCCAATCAGCGCATCCGTTCGAGAATCCTAGCAATCTGACCAATTTGCTGGGAATGCTGCTGATGCCATTGCTCGGTGCGGCGCTCACCAACACCTTCGGCCGCATGGTCGGCAATGAGCGACAGGGTTGGGCTTTGCTCGCCGCGATGGTCGTGTTGGTGCTGGTGGGGGCGGTCGCCTTGCAGGGCTTCGAAACCGCCGGCAACCCGCTGCTGGCGGGTAACGTGGATCAGCACCTGGGTAATCTCGAAGGCAAGGAACTGCGCTTCGGCGCGCCCGGCTCGGCCCTGTTTGCTGAGATCGGCACCGCCACGTCGGACGGCGCGGTCAATTCGATGCAGGACAGCTTCTCGCCTCTGAGCGGGCTCGTGCTGCTCTCCAACATGATGGTCGACGAGGTGATCATCGGCGGCCCAGGGTCGGGGCTGTTCGGTATGTTGCTGTTCGCGATCGTATCGGTGTTCGTCGCCGGATTGATGATCGGCCGCACCCCCGAATACGTCGGCAACAAGATTGAGGCGCGCGAGGTCAAGCTGACAATGCTGGCGCTGCTCGCAGTGCCCGCGGCGTTGCTGATCCCAACCGCGGTGGCGGTTGTGATTCCGGCCGGCCTGGCCGGATTGGGCAATGCAGGCCCGCACGGCTTCTCCGAGGTGCTGTATGCCTATACCTCGGCCGTCAACACCAATGGCAGCTCCTTCGCGGGGCTTTCCACCAACACGCCGTTCTACAATCTGACTCTCGCGCTGGCGATGGCGATTGGCCGATTCGTGGTGATCGTCCCTGTGCTGGCGCTTGCGGGGTCGCTCGCTACGCAGCGGCGGGTCGCGGAGTCGCTCGGCACGATGCCCACCACCGGGGGGCTGTGGATCGGTCTGTTGCTCGGGGTAATCGTAATTGTTGGCGGACTGACCTATCTCCCGGCCCTGGCCCTCGGGCCGGTCGCCGAGCATTTGGCGATGCTGCACGGCTCGGTTTTCTGAATTCGCCTTTTGGCTGCGAAGTGGCCGAACGCGCGCGAATCGGCCGTACTTTATGGAAACTCAATACTTCCGCCTGCGCGGCTCAATCGATTCTGCATGTCGTCCGGGTCATTTTAGGCGCCATGACCGGTTGGTTCGCCGACATTCGCCACGCCCGACAGCCCGCCAGGTTGAGCGTGATGCCTCGAGACCCGTGGCCTTGTATCCGCCGGCCTGGCATCGGCAGCCCGATACCACGGTTCGTGCGACGGATACGTTGCAACATGTTTGTATCCCAGGGTCGGGCAACGTGACCTACCGGCATGGCTCGCGACGCCAAAATGGCGCTGACCGGGCGACTCGTGTCTCGCCTCCGGCCGTTGCGAGGAACCATGCAAGCCGAGAAACCTGGTTCGGCCTCGTGCCGGATAGTGTGCGCCGCAAGACCGAACTGCGACATGCCCCAGCCAGGCACGTCGCGAACGTGACAAATGTCATCGCCCGGCTGTGTTGGTTCGACATCGTGATCGCTGCGCTCCGGCAACGCTGGTTACGGCTGCAGCCCGTCGCATGGCGCATTCGGCGGCGGCGCGAGGCAACCGATGAGACCGCCATCGCCACCCTCGGATCAGTCGAGATCCGCCGCATGCCGCCAGCCTGTTTTGCTGGAACCTGCGTGCAAGGCGAGCCGGCTCAGGCGCGCGAAACGGCGTTGCGGCGACTGACGAACTATCTGAATGGGGACAATCGAAGCAGCGCCATTCTGCGAGCCGAACGGCCGGTGATCCAGCAACAGCTTGGACCACGGCTGTGGCGGTTCAGCGTACGGCTGTCGATGATCCCGGATGACCTCGTCGCGCCAGCGCCGCGTGCGCCGAAAGTGAAGCTTTGGTCCATGGACCCAGGATGGATCGCGGTAGTGCGGATCTCCGGGCGTCCCAACTACGGTGCGGTGACCAACGGCGACGCAATGGTGCTGGACGCGATCGCAAACACGGAGTGGGTTGCGACCCGCGCTCCGATGATCCGGCTGGACGCGTCAGGATCCGTGCGATGGTTCACCGGCGGTTTTGAGGTCGTGGTGCCGGTCACTCCGCGTTGCTGCGACGACGCCCAACACAATACCACCTCATCCATCGAGGAACACTTGCCGGCCGGTTGAGTTACGCCGAATAGTGAAGCGAAGCGTCGGCGAATTTCTGTCACAAGCGGGTAGGCGCAAAATGGCCAATCGGTTTTGCGTGGCGGTAGCGGTCGGTCTGTTGTTCGCACCGCATGGCCACGCGCAGGGGCGAACAGCCGTACATGGCGCGCCCTCACGGCCGGTGGAACTGTCGGAAGCGTTTCCCTGGGATGAGCCGGTCGAACAAACCTTCACGGTCGATTCGGTGCTGCGATGGCGCCGTGGTACGCCAGCCGAAGGACAGCAACAGACACTGCTTCGCGCCAGCCGCAAACACGAACGCTAACCGATCGTAGTGATCCGGCGGCGCCTTCCGCGCGCCACGTTATCGCAGTCGCCGGAATCGGTTCCCTCGTGGGGCGCGACCCGCTACTCAGCCGGCAACCACTGGGTTCCCGATGTTGCGACGACTCCCTTTGCGATTGCGATCGGCCGCCTACGCGCTCCGCGGCGGGTTTCTCGTCCGGCCGCTGGTGATCGCCCTGCTGCTTGGCCTGTGCGGGGCCGTGCTGTCCTCGATCGAGCAGGCCAACCCGGTGATCGCCACCTGGGTTCCCGCGACGCTGTTCCCGTCGCGCGACGACCCGGTGGTGGCACAGACGATCCTCAGCGTCATCGCCACCGCCATCATGACCGTGGTGTCGATCGTCTTCGCCATCCTGCTGATGACACTGACGCTGGCCTCGATGCAGTTTTCACCACGCATCCTGATCAGTTTCGTCCGCGACCGCGGCACGCAGTGGACACTGGGCATTTTCCTCGGCACCTTTTCCTATTGTGTGGCGGCGCTGCCCGCGGCGCGCTCTATCCCACACCCGTTCTCACCGGTGGTCACGGTCTCCGGTGCCATGCTGCTGGCACTGCTTTGCGTCGGCTGGCTGTTGTTCTTCATCCATCACATTTCGCAGTCGATCAGTGTCAACCACATCGTCGACCGCATCGCGCGCGAGACCGAGCAGGTGATCGACCAGCTGATGCCATATCCACGTGGGCCGCATTACCGGCCCTCGCCGCCGCCCTATGTGCCGGATGAGCCGGAATTCCCGATACTCAACGAAGTGTCCGGCTACATTCGCTTCATCGACACGCGGCAACTGGTGCGGTTGGCCCGGATGCACCATCTGCGCGTGCGGGTCGCTCGGTCGGTCGGCCACTTTGTGCCGGCCGGTGTGCCGATCATGATGATTGCACGACGCGGCGAGCTGAACCGCGAGCAAACAGTCAACCTAATAGGCGCATTCGATATCGGACCGATGCGTACACTGCAGCAGGACGTCGAGTTCGGCGTCATTCAGATTGTCGATATTGCGCTGCGGGCGATTTCACCTGCGGTCAACGATCCCAGCACAGCGATCAGCTGCATCGACCAACTCACCCGTATCCTGATTTGCTGGCTTGGCCGTTTCCCGCCCGACTCGCTGATGTTCAATCCGCCGCATGTACTGCGCGTGGTGTTGCCGTGGATCAACCTCGAAGGATTGCTGAACACTGCCGTGGAACAAATTCGTGCTTATGCCGTGAGCGACGCCGCGGTCAGTTTACGGTTGCTTCGGTTGCTCCACGACGTCGCCGTTACCGTTGAGAATGACTCGTTTCGTGAGCTCATGGTCCAACGCGGTGAACGAATTGTTGCAGGATGCCGCAGTCGCCTGCCGCCAGACGACCTGACACGCCTGGAACAGCGTTTCGCGGAGCTTTTGCTCGTTCGCCGAGCCGATCTCGGTGTCGCAGTCGGCGGCTTCGGTCCAGCCAGCCGGACATCGCACGGCATGTGAAACGGGCCGGTGCTGAATGCCCCGGCCCGCCAGTCTCGATGGAGTCGCCGTAGATCAGAACGTTACGATAAGATCGGTGGCAAAGGTGAATGCCCCGGTGTCCTTGAAGGTCGACGGCCCGGTTGGATCGAAGACCTTCTTGCCACCCAGCGACTGATCATAACGAACCTCCGGCCTGATCGCGATAGCAGTGAATGGCGGGGGCACATTAGGCTTGTACGTCACGCCAAGAGTCAAAGCACCGTATGTCGCCTGACCGGGGCCATAGGCCGTCGACAGCAGCGACTGACCCTTTTCAAACCGAACGGGATCGTAATTGCCCTCGAACGAGCCAACGAAGAATCCGTTGTCATCCCGGAAAACTTCCGCCCGGCCGTTCAACGTCAGTGTGTCGGTCAAAGTATACCCAGCGTAGAGCGCCAGTCCGATTCCATTCGCCGGTCGAGGATTGCCGGCGAAGCCCTGCGTACCAAAGTCATCGCGCGCCCAGGCGGCTTCTCCGGTAAACGTCAACTTGTCCGTCGCTTTGTAAACGACGACGAGATCGTTGTAATAACGCATGTAGGAATTGGCATCGAACCCAATTGGTGCCAGGGCGCGTGTTGGATTTTCCGGCCCCATATGAGAGAGCGCCAGAACCGTCAGGTTGCCGTCCATCATATTAAGTCCGAAGCCAACGATCCCGGCAATGGAGTCATTATCGTCACCCCACGGGCCGAACGTCGTATTGCTGCCGGTGTCGATGCCCAGATACAGGTCCAGCAGCGAGGTTACGTGAGCGGTCGCGAGAATCCCGGTGTGCTTGAATGGCAGAGCAAAATTGAAAATGTACGAATGCGAGTAGAACGGATTGCCCGATGGATCGATCACCTCGGCGCCGAGCGGGGTTGCCCACAGACCACCCTTCACCTCCATTCCGCCGGAGAACACCGGGACCGGAATGTGCAACGTGGCACTCGCTTCAACTACGTCGAGTTGATTGCGCTGAGTGACCGGCAATGCCTGATCAAGGAAGCCGAGAAAGTGGGTATAGCGCGCGTCCGAGCCATACATACCTGAGAACTTAAAAGCCCAGTCGTAACCAGTGGCATTCGGGTCCAGCTTCTTTTCGGCACCAATCAGAACCTGGTTGAGCTGAACCTGATTTGGATGGTCAGTGAACGACTGCCCAATGTTCAGCTTTGGGTCCTCTGGATTGGCGACAATGCCGGCCTCGAACTCCGCCGACAGATGGATCCCATTGATCCAATAACCCGGCGGTGGAGCCGCCGGAGCTGCGGGCGCGGCAGCGGCCGGTGCTGCAGCAGCGGGGGCAGGTGCGGCCGGAGCCGGCGCGGTTTGTGCGTGAACCAGGGTGGGGACCACCCCCGTCAGGCACGTCGCAGCGGCCAACCAGGTCCGGAATGTCATTCCAGCAGTTCGCATGTCGGATTTTCCTATCATTGGGCAGTTACAACAGAGCGCCGCAACAAAGCGATGCTCTTGATATCGAAACCAACGGTCAAAACACCTGTTCCCCGTGCAGGACGATGTCCAACCCTTCGCGTTCTTCTTCCTCACTCACTCGCAAGCCAATGGTGAATTTAAGCACCAGCAAAATCATCAGGCTCATGACGCCACTGTAAACAAGCGTCGACGCCACGCCCTCACACTGCAATACGAATTGTGCCATCCCTCCTGGGCTGCCATCGGGACTGGCGTCGCTGGCGGAGAGTGGACCGAAGGCGAAAACGCCGATCAGCAGTGCACCGATGATGCCCCCCACGCCGTGCACGCCAAAGCAGTCGAGGCTGTCATCATAACCAAGCATGTGCTTCAGACTGGTGGCGGAGCAGAAGCAACCCACCCCGGCTGCCAGGCCGATGACAATCGAGCCGCCCGGCAATACGAAACCAGAAGCCGGTGTGATTGCAACAAGACCCGCGACCGCGCCTGACGCCGCACCGAGCACCGAGGGTTTGCCCTTGGCGATCCACTCCGCGAACATCCAGCCTAAAGCGGCCGCCGCCGTCGCAATTTGAGTCACGGACATGGTCATACCGGCTCGCCCCGGGACGCCCTTGATACCCGATGCCAACACGAACGCCTGCGTATCGTTACCTTTGACGATATGATCGGCGATCCCCTGCAGCAAAATGCGGGAGAAGTCGCCCATGTAGGGCGTTCCGGGGGTGAAGGCTATGCTGTAGCCCGCCACCATCCACACGATTGTGACGATGCAGCAGATTGTGAACGACTGCATCATGGTCGCGAGAATGTTCTTCTTTCGCACCATACCCGCATAAAACAGTGCGAGGCCGGGAATCGTCATCAGCAGGACCAAAGCGGTACTGGCCAACATCCAGGCGGTATCGCCGGAGTCGAGTTTCGGTGGTCCGTCGTCCGCGAACGCCGGCGCGGCCGCCAAAATAACAGGCAGCAGGACTCCAATTCCCCACGTCACACGAGATCGTTTCATTCGTATAATCCCCCTTGCTTAAGCGTAACGCATTCCGGTTCCGCTCAGAGCGCGGTGCAGTTGGTTCCTTGGGTTGCGACGCCTCGTTGGTTCTCCCACGAACATGAAAATCTTTCGGTTGCCGGTCTCGCCGATGTTGATAGCCCTGGAGATAACCTCCACCGTTCCTTTGTCCAAAATCTCCTTCATCCCGATCTTCGCTTTGGGCCAGCCGCGCTCGATTCCATCGCACTGCCCAGAGGCAAGTCCTGGCTTGGTCGGTTCGACAGGCCAACGCTTTCGCCCGGTAATGGCCTCGGCACGGACATCCTATGGCGTGAGATCGTCCCACACCTCGTCCGGCTGAAGCGCTCGCTGAGCATCAGCTGCAAGATCGTTTCCCTCACCAGTCTATGGGTCGCACGGTTGGACTCCTGGACCGCTGCCACGTTCAAGGGGCCGGTTCCCAACGTGGTGTTTCAACAATCATGCCAACGGTGCGCTCCCGGCGGAAATCGACTGAAGAGTGTGTCGAAGCAGCACAAATGGCTGCCGCGCCGCACCGGACGGCTCGATCCTAAATGTTTCCGGATATACAAAGGAGGCCGAAATCAGATCAAAAATATATATGTTTCATATACTTCCGGAATCTCGCTGGATCCGGCTCGGTCACCGCGTCACACCCGTCACAGCGCGCGTCGTGGACCGCTCCCGGCGGGTCTCGTCAACTCCCAGCAAATGGATTTTGGCCTGAGTCGGTTACAATTTTGCCTAACAATGCAGCATTTGCATCGATCCCGCGCTGTCCGTGGCCGACAAGAGGACACGTTAGAGCGTTGAGAGGAAAGGGAATCACGTAGGGACGAACGCCGACTTTCCGCGTCGCAGGAACACGCCAACGCCCTTTTCCGCCGCCAGAGCGCCGCTTTCCACCACGACCTGGCCGCGCACCAGTGTGGTAATCGGCCAACCCGTCACCTCGATCCCTTCATACGGCGTGTAGTCGCTGCCATCATGCAGCTCGGCATGGCGAATGGTTCGCCTGATGGCCGGATCCCAGATCGCGATATCGGCATCGGCGCCGATCGAGATGCTGCCCTTGCGGGGATACAACCCATAGGCCTTCGCGTGGTTAGTCGCAGTGAGCCGCACGAAGTGCGAAAGATCGATCCGCTTTTTCACCACCCCTTCCGAGAACAGTATCGGCAGCCGCGTTTCCACCCCCGGAATTCCGTTCGGCACCCAGCGGAAGCTGGTGCGACCCTTCGGCACCAGCTTGCCCCTTTCGTCATTGTAGCGAAACGGGCAGTGATCGGACGAGTAAAAATCGAAAATCCCCTGCTCAATTCCCGCCCAACACGCGTCCTGACTGGGCTTGTCGCGTGGCGGCGGCGAGCAGACGTATTTGGCACCCTCCATGTTCAGACCTTCGAGGTCCTTCGCAGTCAGCATCAGATATTGCGGACAGGTCTCGGACAGCACTCTGACGCCGCGAGCGCGGGCCCGCTGGATTTCCTCGATCGCCTCGCCGTTGGAGACGTGCACGATCACCAGCGGCACGTCGGCGATTTCCGCCAATGTGCAGGCCCGATGGGTGGCCTCGCGCTCGGCCGGAATCGGGCGCGAGGTGGCGTGGAAATGCGGCGCGATGTTGCCCTCGGACTCGAGCTTTGCCGTCAGGTGCCGGATGATGTCGTAGTTTTCCGCATGCACCATGACCAACGCGCCGGCGCCCCGTGCGACAGTCATGACTTTCAGAATTTCCTCGTCGGTCAGTGCGAGGCCCTCGTACGTCATGAACACTTTGAACGACGAATAGCCGTCGCCGATCGCGGCCGGCAGTTCCTGACCCAGAACGGTTGGCGTCGGGTCGGAAATGATCAGGTGGAACCCATAGTCGGTGAAGCATTGTCCGTCGGCTTTGGCGTGATAGTCCTTGATGGCCTGGCGCAACCCCTCGCCGCGCTGCTGCAGACAGAATGCGATCACGGTCGTGTTGCCGCCGAACACCGCGGAACGGGTGCCGCTTTCGAAATCATCGGATTGCACGATATCGGGACCGCTCGGCTGGGCGATGTGCACATGGCTGTCGATACCGCCGGGCAGCACCAGCTTACCGCGTGCATCAATTACCTTGTCGGCAGAACCCAGATCGAGTCCCAGAGCGGCGATGCTGCCGGACCTTACGCCGACATCGCAGGTCATGACGTCGGAGCCTGTGGCGACGGTGCCGCCATGGATGATCAGATCGAATTCCGCCATCTGCTTTGTCCTCTGCTATCCGCACCTGCAACAGACCATACGAACCTGTTCAAGGGAACCTGCCCAAGCAACGCCAGCGGGTATACGGCAGCAGAAGTCGGTCGGTCCGCGCCTGGGCCGAGGCCTCGGCTGCGCGATGCGAACCGGACACGTATAGTTGGATCAGGCATCAGACCAATCCGGGGAGACGCGCATGCGCCGATTTCTGCTGACGTTCATCTTCGTCCTCACTGCGTTGCCGGCACTCGCAGTCGAGCAATGGGAGACCCTGCCGTCGACCCCGGCGCCGATCGCTACCCATCGGTCCGGCCAGGCGAAGGTCAACGGCATCAGCATTCATTACGCGGTGTACGGGCGCGGCTCGCCGGTGATCTTCCTGCATGGCGGCCTCGCAAATACCGACTACTGGGGTAATCAGGTGCCGGCCGTGGCAGCGCATCATACCGTCATTCTAATGGACAGCCGCGGCCATGGGCGCAGCACGCGTGACGACCGGCCGTACGGTTATGACCTGATGGCCGACGACGTGGTCGCGCTGATGGACTTTCTGAAAATCCCGAAGGCCGACATCGTCGGCTGGAGCGACGGCGGCATTCTCGGTATCGATCTGGCGCTGCGCCACAAGGATCGGATCGGCAAGGTGTTCGCCTTCGCGGCCAATACGGTGACGTCGGGCGTCATCGACGGCGTCGAAAACAACCCGACCTTCGCCGCCTATATCAAACGCGCCGGCCACGAGTACGCGTCCCATTCGGCAACACCTGGCGAATACAAGGCCTTCGTCGACCAGATCAGCAAAATGTGGGCGGACCAGCCAAATTGGTCCGATGCTCAACTCAAGGCGATCGACACACCGATTCTCGTCGTCGATGGCGACAATGACGAGGCGATCAAGCGCCAGCACACAGAATATATCGCCGCGACAATCCCGCACGCCGGATTATTGATCCTGCCGAATGTCAGTCATTTTGCCTTTATGCAAGACCCGGCACAGTTCAATTTCGCCATCCTGCATTTCCTGGGGGACGAATAACCGCCGCAACAAAACAACGGCCCGATTGGCGCGGCAAGCAACAGTTGCTCTCGCCTGCCGGTCCGGCCCGTCGAAAATTTCACTTGCCGCCGGACCAATAAGGTCCTGAGATACCGGTCGAGGCGGCCATCAAAGCCGTCAAACCGAAGAAACCGGCCCATGGCGACAATCGCGCGCGGGCCGGAGGGAGAGAAAAAATGCCCAAGAAATATCGTACGCTCATTATGGGCGCGTCGTACGGATCATTACTCGCCACCAAGCTGGGGCTGGCCGGCCATTCGTCGCACCTGATCTGTCTGCCTGCCGAGGCCGATCTGATCAACGCCGAAGGCGCCGTCGTGCGCATGCCGGTCAGGGGACGCCAGGGGCTGGTGGAAGTGAATTCGCGTACTCTGCCAGGCAAGCTGACAGCCGGTGGGCCGGCCGGGGTCACGCCGGGAGATTTCGATCTGGTCGTGCTGGCCATGCAGGAGCCGCAATACCGCTCGCCCGGCGTGCGAGAGTTGCTTGACCAGGTGGCGAAATCGCGCGTGCCTTGCATGTCGATCATGAACATGCCGCCGCTGCCGTACCTGAAGAGGATCCCCACAATCGACGCCACCGCGATCCGCGTCTGCTATACCGACGCCTCGGTATGGGACAGTTTCGATCCGTCGACGATTACGCTGTGCAGCCCCGACCCACAGGCGTTCCGCCCGCCGGAGGACAAGGTCAACGTGTTGCAGGTGCGGCTGCCCACCAACTTCAAGTCGGCACGTTTCGTTTCGGACGCGGATACCGCGATCTTACGCCAAATGCAGGATGATATTGAAGCGGCAACATTCGAGATCGGCGGGCAACAAATTGAATTGCCGGTGAAGCTTAAGGTGCATGAGTCGGTGTTCGTTCCGCTGGCGAAGTGGTCGATGCTGTTGGCGGGGAACTATCGTTGCGTCCAGGTCGACGGCATGCGCTCGATCAGAGATGCGGTGCACAGCGATCTCGACGCTGCGCGCGCAGTATACAACTGGGTTTTCGATCTGAGCGTGGGTTTGGGCGCAAGTGCGAGTGATCTGGTTCCGTTCGAGAAATATGCCCAGGCGGCAGAGTCGCTGGTGACGCCGTCGTCCGCGGCGCGGGCTCTGGCCAACGGAGCACCGAACATCGAGCGGGTCGACAAGCTGATCCAAACGATCGCTGCTTCCAAAGGCAAGCGGTTGGAGGCGATCGATAACACGGTCGCGCTGGTCGATGGCTGGGTCGAGAGGAACCGCAAAAAGGCGACATAACCAAATCTGCGCGGGCTCAGGCGGCCCTGTGGCTGCCTGAGGCTCGTATTCTGTGCGACCAAAGGTCACGCCTCGGGCCGCGCCCGGCAAGCGGCGCTGATTGCTGCAATGGTCGATTCTTGTGTGTCCGCCAGGACAGGGGTCCTTTACTCCTGAAGATTGGAAACACCCGCATTGTCGAAGCCTGGGAATGTCTCCCGGATCGAGGGACGCAACCTGCGTTGACCGGTCGTTCACGTCTGTCGCCGGCATGTGGCACCCGCGACCCGTGCAGTGACTGGCACAAAATGCAATACAGCGGTCATATTCAAATCACATTTCTGGCAATCATCCACGCAGGCGAGGAGGGATGCGATGTTGCCACGACGTCAGGTGATCGCGTTGTTCGCTTGCGTGCCGGCAACTGCTTTTGTCGTCCCCGGGCCAGCGGATGCGGTGCCGCTACCGACACCGCAGGATCTCGCTATGGTCGATACGGTCACCTGGGGCGCCAATCAATCGACAATGACCGCATTTCTTTCACTTGGCCGAGAAAAATGGCTTCAGGCACAACTGCATCCGCCGGCCGAAGAAAGCTTGCCGCAAGCGGCCCAGCAGCAAATCGACGCGCTTCCTGTCACCCGGACATCGGCGCTCGCACTCGCGACCGCGTTTAGTGCTCTCGGACGCGTGGCCGGCGTGTTGACCAATGCGGACGAGAAGGCGGCAACGCTAAAACTCAACCAGGAGGGCATGAGCGACATCGCGCGCCAGGCCGCGGCGGCAGATATCCTGCACGCCCTCTATTCACCCGACCAGCTCCGCGAACGCATGACCTGGTTCTGGTTCAACCACTTCAACGTGCATCAGTACAAAGCCAATATCCGCCTGTTCGTCGGCGACTACGAACGCAACGCGATCCGCAAACACGCACTGGGCCATTTTCGCGATCTGCTGATGGCGACGCTCCGTCACCTGGCCATGCTGCAATATCTGGACAATGCGGATAACGCCGTGGGTCACATCAATGAAAACTATGCGCGCGAGATCATGGAGTTGCACACCATGGGCGTAGGCTCCGGCTACACCCAGGCGGACGTCCAGGAACTTGCCCGCATCCTGACCGGCGCCGGTATCGATCTCAATCCGGAAGATCCAAAGTTGAAGCCGGAACTGCAGCCACTGCTGGTCCGCGACGGGGCATTCGAATTCAATCCGGCCCGCCACGATTTTGGCGATAAAGTCTTTCTGGGGAAAACCATCAGGGGCCGCGGCTTCGCCGAAATTGAGCAGGCTCTTGACATCCTGTGCAGCAATCCCGCGACCGCGCAGCACATTTCGCGGGAGATCGCGATCTATTTCGTCTCGGATGATCCTCCCAAGGCGCTCACTGACCGGATGGCCCAGACGTTCATGCGAACGCATGGCGATATCGCAAGCATTCTGGACACGCTGTTCCATTCGCCCGAATTCGCCGCCGCCGAGGGGACCCGGTTCAAGGACCCGGTGCGTTACGTGCTGTCCGCGGTGCGCCTCGCTTATGATGACAAAGTGATCCTCAATACGGGACCGATCCTGAACTGGCTCAACCGTCTGGCCGAGGGCCTCTACAATCATCAAACGCCCGATGGTTATGCGATGGTCTCCTCGGCGTGGGACTCATCGGGTCAAATGATGACCCGGTTCGAAATCGCGCGCCAGATCGGTTCGAATTCCTCTGGGCTGTTCAAGTTACCAGGACCGAACGGCGTTGAAGAGCCGGCGTTTCCATTGCTGCAGAATGGGCTGTACTTCGACGCCATGCAGTCAACACTTTCCGCGACGACACGCGCGGCATTGGACAAGGCCACCTCGCCGCAGGATTGGAACACGCTGTTCCTGTCCTCGCCGGAATTCATGCAGTGACCAACACACCGGAGGGTCCGACCATGTGCCTCAATCATCGTTTGTCGCTGAACCGTCGCGGCATGATCGCGGGCCTCGCGGCACTCGCGCCGATGACCGCCGCTGGTCACCTTTGGGCGGCGCCAGGCGCCGTCACCCGCCTGCTGGTTGTGTTTTTGCGCGGCGCCTATGATGCCGCCAACATCGTCATCCCGGTTCGCAGCGACTTCTATTACGCGTCACGGCCGACGCTCGCAATCGCGAAGCCGGATCCGGCAGTGGCAACTTCGGCGCTGTCGCTCGACGCCGACTGGGCTCTGCATCCAGCGTTGCGCGAGACGATCTTTCCGCTTTTCCGCAAAGGGCAGGCGGCGTTCGTCCCATTCGCAGGGACCGACGATTTGACGCGCAGCCACTTCGAAACGCAGGACACGATCGAACTTGGCCAGGGTGTCAAAGCACCGCGAAACTATCGATCCGGCTTCATGGCACGCCTGGTTAAGGCGATCACTCACGCTCGGCCGATCGCGTTCACCGACCAATTGCCGCTCACATTCCAGGGGGGCGGCGCCGTCCCCAACATTTCGATTAACAATGTCGGCAAGCCTGCGATCGACACGCGTCAGGCGAGCCTGATCACTGCAATGTACCAGGGGACGCCGCACGCCGCTGCCGTCCAGGAAGGGTTCCAGGTCCGCGACGACGTCTATCACGCGATCACCGAGCATATGCTGGAAGCCAATCGTGGCGCCGTATCACCGAAAGGCTTCGAACTGTCCGCGCGACGCATCGGTCAGTTGATGAAGGACCAGTTCAATCTGGGATTCGTCGACGTCGGAGGCTGGGACACCCACGTCAACCAGGGGGCAGCCACCGGCTATCTCGCCGATCGAATTGCCGAGCTCGGTCGTGGCCTGGCGGGCTTCGCCGAGGAGATTGGACCGCAATGGAACGATACCATCATGGTCGTGATTTCCGAGTTCGGACGGACTTTCCGCGAGAATGGCAACCGCGGGACGGATCACGGGCATGGCAGTGTCTATTGGGTGCTCGGTGGCGGCATCAAGGGAGGTAGGATCGTTGGGGAGCAGGTGGCGGTCGACCAGGCGCACCTCTTTCAAAACCGGGACTATCCGGTTCTGAACGATTATCGAGCGTTGTTTGGCGGCCTCTTCCAACGGATGTACGGAATGGACCAGGCCGCCCTGCGACAGGTCTTCGCATCCGTTCAGCCGAAAAATCTCGGCCTGCTTTGACCAGGCTCCGACAGCTAACGGCAGAACGATTTCCTGCGCATCGCCGGACGACGCTTTATGGCTGCACCGGCGGAGCAACAGACAACCCCGCTATGGAATTCGCCTAATACTCAAACTGATACGTCAGCCCCACCCCGGTCCCATTCGAGCTACCTGCGACGCCGGGCGTGGCCGAAGCCGATCCTGACCCCACGGTGGTTTCCAGCTTCAATCCCTTGGCGAGATCGATTTGCACTGTGGCCTGCGTCCCCGTTCCGGTCGCACTCTGCGACGCACCAACCCGCACGCCAGGCGCCAGATAACGCCCCGCCTGCAACGCTGTGCCGCCGCTTGCATCGCTCCCCACCGACAGTTGATCCAGCCCCAACGCCGAGCGCACCCCACCCAGCGGATCGCCGACCGACGGCCCGACACCGGAAATCGAGGCCAGCGCAGCGGCGATTTGTGCGACCTGGAACGGGTTGAGTCGTGATTTGGCGGTGTTGAACAGCAATTGCGACAGGATTTCGTCCTGCGGCATATCCGGCACGCTGGACAGAGTGATCTTCGGATCCCTCACATTGCCACTGATCGTCAGTGTGCTCGTCAGAGTCGCATTGCTCGCGGTGGCCACGAGTTTCAAGGACGGATTGGTCACCGGCCCGCCGGCAAAGTCGATCGTTCCCTCGGTCAGGTTCAGCGACTGTCCGGCCAGGCTAAACGTGCCCCGGCGCAAACGGATGGCACCCTGTGGCACCGGGGCTGCCGCGGTTCCGGTGAACACCACCCGTCCACCGAGTTCAGCATCCAGACCTCGGCCACGGATATAGACCTGACTCGGCGCATCCAACGTCAGGTTCAACCCAATATTGGGCGCTGTCGATGGCGGCGGCGGTGGGGGCGGAGGCGCTCCCGCATCGCGCACCGGCAGAACAGCAATACTGGGCGGCAGCTTCTCGGGGATCTGCACATTCGTGGTTCGGGCTACCACCGTCCCAGCCAAAATCAGATCGCCGGTCATTGTGCCGTGAACGGTCAAATTGGCGTCAGCCACGGCCGTGATCATATCGCTCGACAAAAGGCGCGCATTGCTCGCGCGAATGGACAAATCCACCGCCTGCGTGCCGGTGATTGCAACCGTGCCGGTGCCCGAGATCGTTCCTTGGCCGGCTTTGCCCTGCAACCGCTCCAGATTGATTGTTTCACCATCGAACCGGGCCAATGCAGCGATCCCGGAGATGTGCGTTCCGAGGCTGGCATCCTGAACATCGCCACCGGTCAGCCGGACTGTTCCACTCGGTCGTGGCGTACGGGGGGAACCTGAGACATCCAGACCCAGCTCGAGCCGCCCTCGCACGTTCCGCCCCTGGGCCGCCAAAAATGGATTGAGCATTGCGAGATCCACGGTCCCACCGATCCGCACATCCATGTCGCCGGCGGAACTCAATGGCAGTTGCCCGCCCACGGTCACGTTGGAAGACCCGGCGGTCAGGCTGGCGTTAACCCGCGCATTCAACCCTGCCAAAGTAACGTCAATCGTTGAGGCCGCCGCCGGCAGAGCGCGCCCACTGCCGCTGCGCAGCCGAAGGGCGGAGGCGTGGATATGGACCGTGCCCTCGGGCCGGGCGGGAGTGCCGGTCAGCCGCGCCTCGCCGGCGATCGTGCCATCGGCGGCGTATTCAGGCGCCAGGGCCGCGAACGTGTCCGCTGGTAGGTCCGTCAGGTTCACGGTTAGGGCGGTGCCGCCCCCGGCGCCGCTGCCGCCCCACCGGCCCGCAATCGTCAGTTCGCCCTGATGAAAGCCCAGATTAAGCCGGCCGATCGTGATCCCATCAGCGAAATTCACTCTGGCGGGCGCCAGAAGTTTGACAGTTTCCCGCCCCCACGCGCCTTGCAGCGATGCCAGCGACAGGGCTTCCTCGGTCGCATTCAGCGTGCCGGACGTATCCAGCCGAGCCGGCATGCCACCCACAGCCTCGGTGTTCGCCGACAGTGTTAGTTGCAACCCATCCAGTGGCCCTTTTGCGGTCAGGCGACCGGCGCCTCGCACGCCGCTGGCAACAATTCCGTCAAGCGTCAGTGCAGCATCGACGACCGGTTGGTTGGTTGGGTTCGTGATCATTGCGTCGATGCTCGCCTTGCTCACCGTCCCTACCGCCGATACGGCCGCGTTGCTCACGAGCACGTTAATTCGTGTGGCGTCAGGCCCCGAGTCGACCGACGCAGAGACGTCCCCCGCAATCGGCTCGCCGATCAGAGGTGCGAGGTCCGCAAGATTGCTCATGTTCAACGTTAGCTTGCCGGTGGGCAGAGCTCCGCCTGTCGGCACATCCAGCGTTCCGGAGGCGGTCAGACTTTTCCAGCTCGTGCGATCGATGACCAAATGAATGCTGGCGTCCTTTCGCCGGGCGTCGATCGCAACATCCAGCGGCGCGTCGAACAGGATGCCGTCGGCGGTCAGCCGTCCGGTTGGCGCACTCGGCAGACCATTCATGGCAACATGAGCATTGACCTGCTCCAGGCGTTGGCCTTTGGCGGCGAGATTCCCCGTCAGGTCGCTACTGATCGACAATGACTCGGGCGAGCCGCCGGCATGCCCGTGTGCTGCGATCGTCCCCGCGAGGTCTGGCCGGATGGCCGCCAGATCGTTCAACGCAAAGGCCCAGTCAGCATTCAGAGTGTGATTGACGAACTGTCCGGTGGCGGTCGCACTGAAGTAGGTGCCTTTCACGGCGAACCGACTCACCTTGACGTCCTCGCCATACGCCGATGCAGCCAGGTCGATCGTGCCCGAATCACCGATCAGTGCGGGGACTGGCGACATGCCGCCCACGATGCCAACGCCACCCGTCACCGTCAGGTTGATATTCTCCCCGGATCGCGCGGCGCTGAAGTCAAGCGCGGAGTGCCCACGAAGATCGACGCCGCCAATGGCCGCGAACGGAGCCAGCTCCGGCACAGTCAGCCGTACCCGGCCTTCCGTGGTATCAGCCGTCCCATCGACCGAAAACAGTGCGTGTTTCAGCATAAATTGAACTGGCCGCCTGGCATCAGCCAACTGAGCCGTGGCGTCCACGGTCAGGGGCCCGTTTGCCAGAAGGTCGGGTGACGGACCGGGTATGTGCAATCCATCAAGACTGGCATGCAGCTCTGTCATGCCGGTAGCGTCTCCATTGATGTCAGCGCGCACTGACCCAATCGAAGCACCCGCGGCGGTCAGGTTATCAGCTTCCAGATTCGCCGTCGCCTGAGGTGCGCTGAAGGAGCCGTGAACCCTGCCTTCCAGCCTGATCAACGACCACCCCACGCCTGGCGCAGGTGTCATCGCGGGAGCCACGACAGAGAATGCGAGGCCCGCATTGTGCCCGGTCAGGTCTACGTTCCCGTTGAGGTTGCCACGCAACAAACCCGCCCCGATCGTCGCCCGCGTGGCGAGCGCGTTGAGCGGTCCATCGATCGACCCGCCAACTGAAATCGGACCAATATCCGGCAGTTTGGCAAGACCGGCGATCAGCCCATGCGCGCTCTCAGCGATGCTGAGGGTTGCGTGCAAATGCGATGGCATCATCGACACTTCGACCAAATAATGATCGAGCGGCGCGGTTTCCCGCCGCTGCAAAGCAGTGACTGCGAGGTGTGCCTCACCGGTGTCGGGACCGGCAAGCTGGCCAGCGCCGTCCACGGCCAAGGAAATCGGTTGGCCGGCGACGCCAGCGCTGATGTCCAGTCGCGCGATGTGTAATCGGGACAATACGCCACGGAGCGCGGGAAGGCCCACACTGCTATTGCCGCCGCTTTCCGACGTTGTTTTGGGTAGCCGGCCGACTGCCACACTCTGGGCCTCCAGCCGGTCCACCGCGACTTCACCCTCGATCAGTCGCCATGGCGACCAGTCGAGTGCGGCCGCATTCACACTCAGCCACACCCCGCTGGGATCCGCGACCGTTATCCGACGGATCCGCAGCGCTTCGGGGAAGCGGCCTCTGAGACCTTCGAGCCGCACCGCGCCATCGGTGACACGTGAGACGAGCGCTTCAATCAGCCGCCGGCCCGGATCGGTATTGGCACCGAGCAACACCGCACCGGTGAGTAGGATCGGGAGCGCAATCAGAATCGCGATGCTCCAGGCCAGATATTTGAACAGGCGCCGCATCAGAAAGCCTGACCTATGCCGATATATACCTCGAACGCGTCGCCGCCGCGCACGGGGACCATTGGCACGGCAAAGTCCACCCTGATCGGCCCAATCGGCGTGTAGTAGCGCAGGCCTGCTCCGACGCCCTCCCGCTTATTCGCGCTGAATGGCTTGCCGTCCGCACTGGCCTGGCCAACATCGAAAAACGCCGCCGCGCCCCAATTCTCCAAGAACCGCTGGCGGAATTCAATGGTTCCCGCCGACACCGCATTGCCTCCCGTTGGTTTGCCGTCGGCGAACAATGGGCCAACGGACTGATAGCGATAGCCGCGCACCGTGCCTGTGCCTCCGGCATAGAAGCGTTGGTCGGGCGGCAGACCGAAGACGCCTGCGCCAGATACCTGGCCCACAAGGGCCCGGAACGCGAGCACGCTGCGTCCGTCATGGCTCAGGTCCACGTAGGTTGACCCGGACAACTGCGTAATAAAATAGGTGCCACCGCCGCCGCCAAGGGACTGGACCGGCGTGACTGAGAGACTGGCACGTATGCCTTCGACCGGATCCAACAGACTTTTCGTAGTGTCATATTTGATGCTGCCCGGCAGTCCGACGAAGTCATAGGACCGGCTGACATCCTCCTGTTCGATTCCCTCCTGCTCGGCCAGAATTCCTACTTCGACGGACCAATCCTGTGACAATTTCCGGGTGACACTGACCCGCTCGATTAACGCACGTTGGTCGTACGCGATCAGGCTCTGATCGACGGCCGCCAGGCTGACCACCAGGGACTGATCACGCTGCAGAAAGTCCGGCTTGGTGAACTGCGCGCCCAGTTGGTAGCCCGGTTTGGTCGTCGCATCGCCGCCAAGTTGCACAGCCCCGCTCAATTTGAGCTGCTCGGCCTCGCCGAACAGATTGCGCTGACGCCACGCGAGGTTCAGGTTGGCGCCCAGATCGGTTGACCACGCAGCGCCAACGTCGACAGCGTGCAGCTTGCTTTCCTGGACGTCGACATCCAGTGGCAAATTGCCCTTCGGATCCAACGTTTTGGCGGGCAGGATACGCACCGACGAAAACACGTCGAGCGACAGCAAATCCTGGCGCGCCTTGTCAATCCTGGATGGGCTGAACGGATCGCCCGGGTGGAGCAGCAGCCTCTGGCGCATGAACGCTTCGCTCATGTCGCGCAGGCCGGTGAACCGAATCGCGCCTAACGCGGCTTTTGGACCGGCATCAACCTGAAACGAAACGTCCAACTCCTGCCGATCGCGATGCAGCACGCCGTCGGGCAGGATCACCGTCGCAAGCGGATAGCTGGCCTCGCGCAACGCAGCCAGCAGACGGTCCCTGGCAGCGAGCACATTGGCCGGCACCGCGTCCTGCCCGGTGCTGATGCCGAGGGATGGATCGAAGTTGGGCGGCAGTGCGCCGTTGATCGTGATTTGCCCGAGATGAAACCGTGGCCCATGGTCGATAGTGATTACCACCGGCACCGGAGGGCTGGCTGGTGCGCGATCGATTCGGTCAACCAATGTAGGGTCGGCCAGCGGTACAGCATCGATCGTGATCGCGACCGTGCCGTCGTAATAACCAAAGGCTCGCGCGGCTTCTTCGAATCGGGCCGCATCGTCGCCGGCGCGCTGCGCCAGGGCGAAGCCGCCGACCGGTGTCTTGTCCTTCAGCGAAATCAGCGTGGAGCTGTCTTTGACCGCCGAATCGAGGGCCGCATCGCCGCTTGGCTTCAGGTCGACGACATAGGGTTGCGGGTCCGCCGCGTGCGCCCCTAGCCGCCCCAGAACGAGGACCGCTGTCAGTAACGATAGTGCCGCGGTCCGGCAGAAGGCAGCGAAGCAGCGCATCCCGATTGGTATACGATTGTCTCGGCATAACGCGAACTGGGCGGGCTGGTTCGCTGGCGGGACTGCACCTTTCTGCGGCGAATCCATATGATCGCGTGAAGCCTCCAGGAGTCCGCTATCCACGCGCCGCCAGCGCCACTCCGGCGAGCGTCAAACCCAGCGCCACGACCTGCCGCTGCCCAAGCGGTTCGCCCAGTACCAGCGTTCCGCCCAGTACGCCGACCATTGGCGAGACCAGCACCGTCGTCGCTGCCATCGAGGCGGGGACCAGCCGAAGGGCGCGGAACCACGCCAGGTAGGCGATCGTCATCGGCATCGTCGCCACATAAGTTATGCACGCCCACCCGGCCGGGGTCACCCGGCTCCAATCGGCCGTCTCGAACGCTGCCAGTATCGCAAGCACCGCCGTTCCGAACCCAACCTGCCATGCGACATTGGTGGCCGGCGGCAACGCCAGCGGCGTCCGCTTCGCCAGCACCGTCCCGAGCCCGAACAGCACCGCCGCGGTCAAACCCATCGCCACGCCGGGCAACTGATCCCAGCGTGCTTCCGGCGAACCGACACCCACCAGCAACGCCACGCCGCCAATTGCCAGCACCAACGCCAGATATTGCCGCCATGACGGGCGCTCGCCCAACAGTGGCCAGGCCAAAAGCGAAGCCCAGATCGGCAGCGTGTACGTGAGCACGATCGCCTCGGAGGCAGGCAGGTAAACCTGGACTTCTGTGCTGAAGACGATGAATACGCCGTAGTTCAGCATGGCGAACAAGAACAGTCGGCCCCATTGGTCGCGCGGCGGCATCAGTCGCTCACGCCGGACCAGGGCGACCGCAACGGCGAACAGGCAGCCACAGGTGCCGCAGAACGTGCGCATGGTGAACGGAGGTAGTTCGCCAAGCAGGAACTTGGTTTGCGGCCAGCTCGCCCCCCAGGCGCAGGCGGTGAACAGGACAAGGCACACGCCCTCGGCGCGAGAGCCCAGGAACCGGGTGCTAACGGAGGTAGACACGGACCTGCGGGATCTTGCGGCCAGGATCGAGCGCCAGGCCGAGCTGAATTCGGGGCGGTATGACGCCATCGGCCTCGATCGCGGTCATGACCTCGGCGGCGCGGGCCTGGCCGGCCGCGGCACCGGCGGCATCCGGCACGACGGCGACAACATCGTACAGCACGCCGGGACGCTTCGACTCGGCTGCCTGGATCGCGGTGGCGAGGGCCGCGCGGTAGTCGGGATCGGCCTTGGCAAAATCGATGGTCACCAGCGCAGCCCGCGTTTCCGGATTGGGCACTGGAGGTGGTGACGGTTTCGCACGCATCTTCGGTTCGAAATCGGTCTGGTCGAGGAGGTGGCATCCCGACAAGGCCAGCAACAGCGGGACAGCGATTCTGAGCAATGAGGTGTGCACGGCGGCTTCCGGATGCGGGTGAATTCTGGCCTGGGTGAAGCCATCGCGACGGCTGACAGGCACGGCATAAATCGCCTCGCTCCGGCGGTCCATAGCGAGGCACCGTGAATGAACCCTTGCGGGAACCGGTGTGGCGTTGGCAAGTATCGCTGCCATGGGACAGACAGCCTCACAGACCAACCAACGGATCGATGGCAAGCGCTTGTGGGACACTCTCATGCGCTTTGCTGAAATTGGCGCCACGGCCAAGGGCGGCGTGCGTCGCCTTGCTTTGTCCGGCGTCGACAAGGCCGGCCGCGACCGCTTCCGCGCAGAGTGCGAGTCGCTTGGCCTGACCGTCCGGGTTGATGCCATCGGCAACATGTTTGCCCGCCGGCCCGGCCGCGATCCGTCCCGGCCGCCGGTGTTGTTCGGATCCCACCTCGACAGTCAGCCCTCGGGCGGCAAATTCGACGGCGCTCTGGGTGTGCTCGCGGGCCTGGAGGTGATGCACTCGCTGAACGACCTCGGCATCACCACCGAGGCGCCGCTCGAATTGGTCAATTGGACCGATGAGGAAGGCGCACGGTTCGGTCACAGCCTCGCCGGATCGGGCGTCTGGGCTGGGGTTTACCCCGAGGATCACGTATTGGGCCTGAAAGATGTCGATGGCGTGACCGTTGCCGAGGCAATCGATCAGATCGGCTACCGCGGCCCTGAACCGGCGCGCCATTTCCCGGCCGACGCGTATTTTGAGCTGCACATCGAGCAAGGCCCGATCCTGGAGCGTGAGACCAGGCAGATCGGTATTGTCACCGGGGCCCAGGCGCAGGTGTGGTACGATGCGGTGACGACTGGTCAGGACAGTCATGCCGGGACGACTCCGCCATCTACGCGCAAGGATGCACTGGTGTGCGCGGCGCGGATTATTGACCTGGTGGACCGAATGATGCGGGCGCGTGGCGAGGACGGCCGTGGCACCGTTGGTCAGCTGTTGGTTTCGCCCAACAGCCGCAATGTCATTCCGGGAGAAGTTCGATTCTCGGTTGAGTTTCGCCATCCCGATCCGGCTGAAATCGACAGGCTCGACGCCCAATTCCCGCGGGAAGCACAATTCATTGCACGCGACTGCGGGGTGGCGCTGGAATTGAAGACCTTGTTCCGCATTCCTGCGCAACCGTTCGATCCGGCCTGCATAGAACTGGTGCGCCAGGGAGCGGTGCGCGCCGGCTACTCGACGCGCGACATCGTTTCGGGTGCGGGTCACGACGCGGTGTATGTCGCGCGGCACATCCCGACCGCGATGATTTTCACGCCGTGCAAAGACGGATTGTCGCACAACGAGGCCGAAAGTATCGAACCAGAAGAAGCGACTGCGGGCGCTCAGGTGTTGTTCGAGGCCGTGGTGGCACGGGCCAATCGTCCGTTGCAGGGAGCCGCGTGATGGTGGGTTTCAATCCGCGTGACCCCGCGTTTATCGCCAACCCCTATCCGGCATTCCGGGAATTGCGCGACACGGCGCCGGTATGGCGTTCCCCCTTCGGCCGGACATTCCTGACACGCTACGAAGACGCGTCGTTATTGATGCGCGACCGTCGACTGGGCAAGGACTACACTGAGCCCGAGGCGCTGATCCGTCGCTTCGGCCCCACTGCAATGCAGGAGCCTGCGGTCGTCGAGCTGTCGCACATGATGCTGATGCGCGATCCACCCGATCACACGCGGCTCCGTGGCCTGGTCACCAAGGTGTTCACTGCACGCAAAATCGAGGAAATGCGGCCAGGCATTCAGGCGATCACCGACCGGTTACTCGCCAAGGTAGCCGGCGCGGGTAAAATGGATGCGATTCGCGACCTCGCGTTTCCCCTGCCGGTGTTGGTCATTTGCGAACTCCTGGGAATTCCGGATGACGATCGCGCTCGGTTCGTAACCGCGACCGCTTCCGGCGCCGCACTGCTGAACCCGGTGCCACCGACACGGGCTGAACTGGATCGTGCCAATGAAAGCACTCTTGCCACTGGCGCGTATTTCGAGGCGTTGTTCGAGCAACGCCGCAAGGAGCCGCGCGACGATCTGCTGACCCTTCTGGTGCAGGCCGAGGAAGCAGGCGACCACCTGACCACCGAGGAGTTGCGCGCGAACGTCACCCTGCTGTTCGCCGCCGGACATGAAACGACCGTGAACCTGATCGGCAACGGCATTTGGTCGCTGCTTGGCAATCGATCGCAGTGGGAAGCGATCCACGAGAGTCCAGCGCTGATCCCGAATGCGATCGAAGAAGTTCTGCGTTATGAATCCCCGGTTCAGGCAGTGGCTCGCACGGTGGCTGAACCAATTGAATTCGGAGGCATCGAATTCGGGAAAGGCGATCTCATCGTTGCGCTGATCGGCGCCGCCAATCGCGATCCGGAGGTGTTTCCCGACCCTGACCGCATGGACGTGACGCGCGAGCGACTACGGCCACTGTCGTTCGGCGGCGGCATCCATTTTTGCATCGGTGCGCAACTGGCACGGATCGAGGCAGAGGTGGTGTTTTCCACGTTGCTCCGGCGCATGCCTGACCTGCAGCTCGTGGAAGTCGCAGCACCACAATGGCGAGAGAGCTTCACGTTGCGTGGACTGACGATTTTGCCGGTCACATGGACCTCCTCGTATCGCTGTGGCCCGACTTGACCGAGCCGTCGATCGACGCGCCGTGCTGGAAGAGATGACCGGCTCGGTAGCCGGCCGTGACGAGCCGGCAGCATCTTTTGGCCCGCCCAAGGCCACGCATTCGATGCTGAGAAGCGTCATGACGGTCGGTGGCTGGACCATGGCCAGTCGTGTGCTCGGCTTCATTCGCGACATGCTGATGGCAGCACTGATCGGAGCCGGCCCGGTCGCGGACGCGTTCTTCGTTGCCAACAAACTGCCGAACCTGTTTCGCCGCCTGTTCGGGGAGGGCGCGTTCAACGCTGCTTTCGTCCCTGAATTCTCCGGGCTGCTGGCGACCGACGGACCCGAAGCAGCGCGTCGTTTCGCACGCGAAGCCATCTCGGTGATGACCTTCTGGTTGGGTGCGATCACGATCCTTGGCGAGATTTTCATGCCGGAATTGATGCATGTGCTCGCGCCCGGGTTTGCCGAGATCCCTGACAAATTTGCTTTGACGGTTGATCTGGGGCGGATCACCTTTCCCTATTTGATGCTGATCTGCCTGGCCGCATTGTTGTCCGGCGCGCTGAACGGCATGGAACACTTCGCCGCCGCAGCAGCTGCGCCAGTGCTTTACAACCTGTTTGCCATCGCGGCTCTACTTGGGTTGACGCCGTACGTGCCGACGGTCGGACACGCCGCCGCCTGGGGCGTTTCCGCTTCCGGCATCGTGCAACTGGGTCTGCTAATCTGGGCTGTTCATCGCGCCGGGATGCCGTTGCGGATTCCTCGACCGCGGCTGACGCCGAAGGTGAGATTGCTGATGCGGCGCATGGCGCCGGGATTGATCGGCGCCGGCGCAGCACAGCTCAACCAGGCAGTCGACCTGATCATCGCCAGTCTGCTGCCGGCCGGGACCGTGTCGTTGCTTTACTATGCCGATCGGATCCAGCAATTGCCTCTGGGCGTGATCGGCATTGCGGTGGGCACAGCGTTGCTGCCGATGCTGTCGCGCCAAGTACGCGGCGGCGACGAAGCGGCGGCGCTGTCCTCGCTCAATCGGGCGATCGAATATGCGCTGTTCCTGACATTGCCGGCAGCGTTGGCTCTGACAGTGGCAGCGTTTCCGATCATTTGGGTACTGTTTGGGCGCGGTGCGTTCACCATCGACACCGCCCGCCTGGCGTCGCAATCGCTCGCTGCTTATGCGGTTGGGCTGCCTGCGGTCGTGCTGCTGAAGGTTTTGGCTCCGGCGGCGTTTGCGCGCGGCGACACGGCGCTGCCGGTGAAAATCGGAATGGTGACGCTGGCGGTAAATTTCTTGTTGAACATCGTGTTCAACGCGGGTGCGCTGGCGCCGGCCTCAATCGCGGGATCGTTGCCATTGCTGCAACACATCGGACCGCCGCTGGCGACCAGTATTGCGTCGACGTTCAATATGCTGGTGCTTGGCGTCGCACTGCATCGCCGCGGTCATTTGGTGGCCGATGCCGATCTGCTGCGCCGTCTGCCGCGTATGGGCCTGGCGGCGATCGCCATGGCGTTGACGTTGTGGTTCACGCAGGCGCCGTTGTTTCAGTTCGGCCGGTGGTTTGGGTTGGTTTCGCTGGTGACAGTGGGCGGCGGCGTCTACGGTGTGGCGGCAATGCTGCTTGGGGCATTCGATGTGCGGGCGTTGCGCAGAATGATGCGACGGCGATAGGCGGTCGGCTGGCAACGTGACGGATGTCGATCGATACCCTTGGCCGGTTCCTGACGTCACACATCCGGGATCCTCTGCACATCAGTCGGGCAGGTCCCTCCCCTTCCCCGCCTCCTCCTCCTGACCTACGTTCCTGCGCAGGGAAGGAAGCAATCATGGCCACCATCAATCTGGCGGGGATTTCGCTCGACATCTGGGAAGGCGGCGAGGGACCGCCGTTGCTGTTTCTACATGGCGCCGGCGGGTTCCGCGGCGATCATCCGTTCCTCGGGTCACTGGGTAGGCATCGGCGGATTACCGCGCCGTCGCATCCGGGCTTCGGCATATCGTCGCTGCCCGATTGGATCGACCGGCCCGAGGATATCGCCCACATCTATCTCAATCTCCTGGATCGCATCGCGTCAGGCCCGACCGACCTGATCGCTTGTTCGCTCGGCGGTTGGATCGGTGCCGAACTGACCAGCATGGCGCCGGAGCGATTCCGTAGATTGATTTTTGTGGCACCGGTCGGCGTAAAGCTCGGCTCACGCGACCAACTGGACATTCCCGATATCTTCGCGCAACCCGCCGCGGTGACCGAGACAATGCTGTATCACGAACCGGAACGGTATCGCGCTGATCCCGCAAAAATGACCGATCAGGAACTCGCGATCATGCTGCGCAACCGCGAAACGACTGCGCTTCTGACCTGGGAACCTTACATGCACAACCCGAAACTGCGGCACCATTTGCACCGCATCGCCAACAAAGCGCTGTTCCTGCGCGGCGAGCATGACGGACTGATCTCGGCGGATTATATGGCGGGCTACGCGAGACTACTGCCAAATGCGCGCACGCTGACGCTACCCAACGCCGGCCACGTGCCGCAGGTCGAGCAACCGGACGCCTTCGTCAACGCCGCTGTCGCGTTTCTCAACGGGGAGGCATGAACCGATGAAAGCCTGGCATTTCAGCGAAACCGCCTACCACCTTCTGCCCCCCGCCGAAACCTACGAGTCGATCCGGGTCTCGTTGCCCAACAAGAACTACGATCCGCGCATCGGGGCCGATCTGTATCACCGCTATCTCGACGAATGGTTGCTGGCCGAGGACGAGGGCCTCGACATCATGCTCAACGAGCATCATCAGACGGCAACCTGCGTCGATCCGGCAGCACCTCTGATGCTCGCCGTGTTGGCTCGGCAAAGCCACAAGGCGCGGCTGCTGATTTTGGGCAATCCGATTGCCAATCGCCGCCAGCCGGTCCGGGTTGCGGAAGAAATGGCGATGATCGACGTGCTGTCGCGTGGCCGGCTGGAGGCAGGGTTCGTCCGCGGCGTGCCCTATGAAATTTCGCCGGCGAACAGCAACCCGGTGCGCATGCTCGAGCGCGAGTACGAAGCGCTGGACCTGATCGTCAAGGCCTGGACCAACCACGATGGACCGGTCAGTTTTGAAGGCCGGTTCTTTCACGCCCGCCAGATCAACATCTGGCCGCGGCCCTGGCAAACTCCGCATCCGCCGATCTGGATCAGCACAACCAGCCCAGGAGGGGCGGCTCAGGTAGGAGCGAGGGGTTACGTGCAGGCAACGTTCCTGACTGGATTCGACGGTACGAAAGCCATCTTCGACAGCTATCGTCGCGCCTGGCGTGAGGCCGGCCATGGCGATCATGTGCCACAGGACCGGTTGGCTTACGCCGCCATGGTTTATACCGGCGAAACCGAGGCTGCGGCGTACGCGGGTGCGGAAAAGCTGCTGTGGTATATTACCTCCAACAAAGTCCCGCCGCATTTCGCCAATCCGCCGGGTTATGTCCCGGTCGAAGCCGGCGTTAAAATGTTGCGCGGCGCCGAACATCCTCTCAGCGCATTTCGCAACTCGGCATCCGTTGAAGGTGCCATCAAAGCGGGCATCATGATGTGTGGCACCCCGGATCAGGTGGTGAAACAAATTCGCGCGGTTTATGACCACGTCGGCGGGTTCGGGCATTTGCTGAACATGGGGCAGGCGGGATTTCTGGAGCATGACGATACCGTTAAGGGTATCCGCCTGTTTGCCCGAGAGGTGCTACCGGCATTGCAAGAGTTTCGCGCGCCGTGATCCGTTGCGATGCCGCCCCTTGAGGCAAGCGATTCCAACCGGGAATAACCATTATGCCTTCAGTCCTGCATGCCGATCTTGGTCCCCTGGTAGGCAGTTGGCGGCTGTTATCGGTGGAGGCGACATTCACCGATACCGGGGAGCGTGCTGCGACGTTTGGTCCAGCGCCGAATGGGCGGATGGTGCTGACGCCCGCGGGCCACATCATGTTTCTGATTACGAAATCAGACCGACAGCCGCCCGCCAGTGATGCCAGGCGAGCAACATTGTTTAACGAGACGATCGCCTATTCCGGCCAGGTGCGCCCGACAGGTCCTGGCCAATTTGTAACGACCGTCGAGATTTCCCTGTTCCCGGAAGAGATCGGCACGGAAAAACTCCGGCTTTTTGCAGTTGACGGCGATCGCTTGATCATCACGCGGCCGGAGCAAACCAGTCGGGTAACCCGAGGTCGCCGGGCGGTATCGAATTTGGTTTGGCAACGCGAGCCGGTCAGCTCGCCATCCGTGTAATGAACCCGCCGCCCAATACGCGATCGCCATTGTAAAACACACAGGCCTGACCGGGAGCCGGCAACGCCGGTTCATCCAGTTGTACCGTGGCACCGTCCGCACACGCTGCGACAACAGCTGACCGCGGGACATCTCGGGCGCGCAGTTTCACGCTACAACGCATTGGATCAACCGAAGGCGGCACCAGCCAGTTCACCTCGCGCAGCCTCACCTGATCCGTGCTGACGGTCCGCGGGCCAATGACCACCCGACGAGTCGCCGGCTCGGTGGTGACCACCATTTGCCGCTCACCGCCCGCCATCGCCGCAGCGCCGAGCCGCTTGCTCTGCCCCACGGTGAACCGCGCCACCCCGTCGTGCCAGCCGACCACCGTGCCGTCCTGGGCTACGATCTCTCCTGGCTCCAGTGCATCGGGCCGCAAGCGCTTGACGACCTCGGCGTATGAACCTGATGGCACAAAGCAAATATCCTGACTGTCGGGTTTGTCCGCGACCGCCAGCCCCAAACGTGCCGCGACGTCCCGCACCGCGCGCTTGTCCGGCATGCCGCCCAGCGGAAACCAGCATTGCTGCAGTTGCGGTAAAGTCGTTGCGAAAAGAAACCAACTCTGATCGCGGTCCAGGTCGGCAGCACGATGCAACTCCGCCCCGTCGGGCCCATCCACTCGCCGCACGTAATGCCCGGTTGCCAGACGCTCGGCACCCAGACCGGCGGCAAGCGTGGTGAGGTCAGCGAATTTCACCGACTGGTTGCAACGGACGCAGGGTACCGGCGTCTCGCCCGCCGCATAGCTGTCGGCGAAGTCGGCAATCACCGCACGGGAGAAGCGCTCTTCGGCGTCGATCACGTAATGCGCAATTCCCAACCGATCGGCGACCCGGCGTGCATCGTGGATGTCCTGACCGGCGCAGCATGCACCCTTCCGCCCGGAGGCGACCCTGTGGTCGTACAACTGCAAGGTGACGCCGATCACTTCATGACCTTGCTCATGCAACAGGCCAGCAACGACGCTGCTGTCGACCCCACCCGACATGGCGACCAGGACGCGCATCAAGCCTTGAACATGTTGTTGACGCCGGCAGGTAATGTCACCACCAGACCGTCCAACGCGTCGCTCATGATGATCTGGCAACCAAGCCGCGACGTCTCAGTGAGGCCAAACGCGAGGTCCAGCATGTCCTCCTCATCCTCGCTCGCCGTGCTCAGCCTTTTGTACCAACCGGGATCGACGATCACGTGACAGGTCGAACAGGCGAGCGAACCCTCGCAGGCACCTTCAATATCCACTTTGTGCTTGTGCGCGATTTCCAGCACCGACAGGCCGGCGGGCGCGTCGACCTCGCGGCGCGTCCCGTCGCGCTCGATGAACGTCATTTTCGGCATTGTGTCAGGCCTCGGCGAAATGATCCGCGGCATGTCGCCCGGAGTGGGCCGCCGCCAGAGCGGACGCCGCGTAGTCGATATCGGCGGGCGAGGTAAAGCGTCCGATCCCGATGCGCAAGGTCCGCCCCGCCGCCTCATCGGAAAGGCCCAGTGCACGCAGCACGTAGGATGGCTCAACCTCGGCCGAGGAACAGGCGGAACCGGTCGAGACGCACAAATCCGGCATCCGTTCCAGCATCGCCAGTGCGGTCTCGGCGGGGAAGGTCACGTTCAGATTGCCGGCGATGCGGTGCGTGGTGCTGCCGTTGACGGCGATCCCGGGAATATGGCCGAGCAACGCGGTGAACAGACGGTCGCGCAACGCGCCGATCCGTGCGTTGTCCTCCTCCATTTCCTCCGCCGCCAGCCTGCATGCTTCGCCCAACCCAATGACCAACGGCGCCGGCAACGTGCCCGAGCG
>Ga0187867_10000567_pt1 | contig 32667 bp, 28 predicted proteins | sample June2016WEW_13_1_FD_132976 | JGI IMG/M metagenome (GOLD analysis project Ga0187867, IMG submission 132976) | Peatland microbial communities from SPRUCE experiment site at the Marcell Experimental Forest, Minnesota, USA - June2016WEW_13_10 | ecosystem: Environmental > Terrestrial > Soil >... | reverse complement strand
GTGGCTGGGGAGGAAGGATTCGAACCTTCGGATGGCGGATCCAAAGTCCGCTGCCTTACCACTTGGCTACTCCCCAGCGGCAGGGTGATCGTAGCCAGCCGTCGGCGGATCGGGTGGGTGGGGTGTCCGCGATCCGGCTCGGCCGATGCCGGCACTCCCGGCGGGGTCTCGGGCGAGGCGGCGTCCCCGGCCGGCCGAGAGCGCAGCCCCGAAGGAGCTCAGACCTGGATGTGGACCCGGGGGATGCGGAGGCGCATGCATCCCGGCCTGCCCGCCGCGGGGCGGCGGCAGCCGCAGCTCCGGCGGACCGCCGTGAGCCGTCCCACGCGGGCCAGACGGCTCGGCTGGGGTCGGTGGTCGGGGACTGCCGGCTCGGAGGGGCTCTGATCGGCCACGGGCCGGATCATACAGAGGCGGCCGCCCGCTGTCCGCTCGGGGCACGGCCGCCGGGGTGGGTCCCGCCCCCCTCGCCCGAGGCCCATGGGAGCACCCCGTATACTCCGGCGGAGATGGGAGATGCACCGCGCGCGGTGATCCTGGCCGCCGGGCAGGGCACCAGGATGAGGAGCGCCCGTCCCAAGGTGCTCCATCCCCTGGCCGGCCGGCCGATGCTCCTGCACATCGTCGATGCGGCGCTGGAGGCGACCGGTGAGCGCCCCATCGTGGTGCTGAGCCCCGGTCAGCCGGCGGTCCGTGAAGCGATCGAGGCGATAGCTGAGGTCGTGATCCAGCCCGAGCCGCGCGGCACCGGCGACGCCCTGCGCAGCCTCCCCGCGGGGCGGCGGGACGGGGGCCCGGTGGTCGTCCTCTACGGCGACCTCCCCCTGCTGCGCGCGGAGACCATCCGCAGCCTGGTCCGCGCCCAGGCGGAGAGCGGCGCCGCTTGCGTCCTCCTCACCGTGATCCCCGACCGCCCCGCCGGGCTCGGCCGGGTGATGCGCAGCGGCTCAGGCCGGGTTGAGCGCGTCGTCGAGGAGCGCGACCTGCCCGCCGGAGCGCCGGTCCCTGCCGAGTGCAACGCGGGTGTCTACGTCTTCTCCGGGGCCCGTCTCTGGCCGGCGCTGGAGTCGCTCTCCGCCGACAACGCCCAGGGCGAGCACTACCTCACCGAGCTGATCGGGATGCTCGCCCCCGAGGTGGAGGCCGTGCTCGCCGCCGACCCGGATGAGGCGATGGGGGTCAACGATCGCAGCCAGCTCGCCGCCGCCGAGGCGGTGCTCCGGCGCCGCCTGCTGGAGGCGCTGATGCTCGGCGGGGTCACCGTCGAGGACCCGGTCACCACCTACGTGGATGCCGCGGTCAGGGTGGGCAGTGACACCGTGCTCCGGCCGATGACCGTGCTCCGGGGGGCCACCGTGATCGGGCGGGGGTGCGAGATCGGGCCGATGGCCCAGATCCGCGACAGCCTGATCGGTGATCGGGTCCGGGTCGGCGCGTCGGTGATCGACGAGGCCGAGATCGCCGACGGCGTTGAGATCGGCCACTTCAATCGGGTCCGGCCCGGCAGCGTCCTCGAATCGGGGGTATCTTTGGGAACGCATGCCGAGGTCAAGAACAGTCGGGTCGGGGCGGGCAGTCACATCAACCACGTCTCCTGCGTGCTCGACAGCGACGTCGGCCAGGACGTCAACGTCGGCGCCGGCACCATCACCTGCAACTACGACGGCCGGGCCAAGCACCGGACCGCCATCGGGGACGGTGTCTTCGTCGGCAGCAACAGCAGCCTGGTGGCCCCGGTCCGGATCGGACGCGGCGCCTACGTCGCGGCCGCCAGCATCGTCACCCGGGACGTCCCCGAGGGGGCGCTGGCGGTCGGCCGGGCGCGTCAGCGCAACATCGAGGGATGGCATCCGCGGGAGCGGCCGGAGGACCCGCGGCCGTGACTGACTCGAACCCGTACGGGGAGCTGATGCTGCTCTCCGGGACCGGCAACCCGGAGCTCAGCCAGCGGATCGCCCGCGAGATCGACCTCCCGCTCGCCCCCATGGACATCACCCGCTTCGCCGACGGCGAGTTCGACGTGAAGATCCATGAGTCGGTGCGCGGCCACGACGTCTTCCTGATCCAGCCCACCTGCCAGCCGGTGAGTGACAACCTGATTCAGCTCTTCGTCACCCTGGACGCCCTGCGGCGCGCCTCGGCGGCCCGGATCACCGCCGTGATCCCCTACTACGGGTACCAGCGGAAGGAGAAGAAGACCGCTCCCCGGGACCCCATCTCGGCCAAGCTGATGGCCAACATCATCGAGCTGGCGGGCGCCAGCCGGGTGATTGCGGTGGACCTTCACGCCGAGGCCATCCAGGGGTTCTTCGACATCCCCGTGGACGCCCTGACCGCCACCAAGATCCTGGCCCGCCGGGTCCGGGAGCGTCATGGCAACAACGTGGTGGTGGTCTCGCCGGACACCGGGGGAGCACTCCGTGCCCGGCGCCTGGGCCGGCTGCTCGACGCCCCGATCGCGATCATCGACAAGCGGCGGCCTCGCGACGACGCGGTCGAGGTGGTCCATGTGGTCGGGGACGTGGCCGGCATGCACGCGGTGATCGTCGACGACCTGATCTCGACCGGGGGGACGCTGGTCAGCGCCAGCGAGGCCCTGAAGGGCAAGGGCGCCACCGGCGTCGACGTGGTCGCGACCCACGGCCTGCTCACCGAGGGCGCCCTCGAGCGCCTCCGCGACGCGCCCATCGACGAGATCTGTGTCACCGACACCATCCCCGTCAGTGACCCCGAGCGCTTCCTCGACAACCACCCCAGGCTCCGGGTGCTCTCGGTGGCGCCGCTGATCGCCGAGGCGATCGTGCGCGTCCATGAGGGGAGGAGCGTCAGCGAGCTGTTCCGATGAGTAGCTCAGACCCTCCGCCGCGGCCATGACCTGGCTCGTCATCCTGCTCGCCGCGGGGCTGGTGCTGGCCGGCTTCGCCGCCGCCGCCGAGACCGCGCTGACCTCGGTGTCGCGGTTGCGGATGCGCACCCTCGCCGAGGACGGGGACCATCGCGCCATCCGGGTGGTGCACCTGCACAACAATCCCAACGGCTACCTCTCGACCATCCTCTCGGTCAACACGGTCGCGGTCATCGTCGCCTCGACGGCGACCGCGCTGATCGCCTCCGGTCACACCCACGGGCTGTACCAGGCGCTGATCACCGTGGCCCTCTCGGTGTTCGTCCTGGTCTTCTGCGAGATCGCGCCCAAGTCGCTCGCGCTCCGCTTCAACGAGCGTCTGGCGCTGCGCCTGGCCGCGCCGGTGGGGGTGCTCACCCGGGTGCTCAGCCCATTGATCGCGGCCCTCACCCTGGTGGCCCGGGGGCTCCTCCGGCTGCTGACCCGAGGACGCCCCGCTCCGGGCCCGTTCGTGACCGAGGAGGAGCTCAAGCTGATCGTGGCGATGGGCGAGCGTGAGGGGGTGGTCGAGCAGGAGGAGCGGCAGATGATCGACGGCATCCTGGAGATGACCGACAAGCCGGTCCACGAGGTGATGGTGCCTCGGGTCGACGTGGTCGGCATCGAAGCCGGCCGCAGCCTCACCGACCTGATCGCCCTGATCGTCGACCACGGTCACTCCCGGATCCCCGTCTACGAGACCACCATCGACAACGTCGTGGGGGTCGTGTACGCCAAGGACCTGCTCCGTCACGGCGTCCGCAGCGGCGATCCCCGTCATCTCGCGGGGCTTGCCCGCGAGCCCTACTTCACCCCTGAGAGCAAGCACGTCGGCGAGCTGCTGAGGGAGATGCAGGAGCGCAAGGTGCACATGGCGGTCGTGGTCGACGAGCACGGCGGCACTGCCGGGATCGTCACCTTCGAGGACCTCATCGAGGAGATCGTGGGCCCGATCCGCGACGAGTACGACGTCGCCGAGCAGGAGGAGATCCAGTTCGTGAGCGATCACGAGGTGGTGGTGAGCGCCCGGTTCCCGGTCCATGACGTGGCCGAGCTGCTCCACCTCGACCTCGGCGAGACCGACGCCGACTCGATCGGCGGCCTGGTCTACGAGCGGCTCGGGGAGATCCCCAAGGCGGGGGCCGCACTGCGGCTCGGGGCGGCGACCCTCACCGTCGAGTCGGTGCGCCGGCAGAGCATCCAGACGGTGCGGATCGTGAGCCCGGAGCCCCTGATCGTCGACCGGGACCCCGCCAAGCATGCCCCGGCCGCCGAGGGCCCTCGGGTTGGCGCCGAGCACCCGCTCTGACCCGGGCCGGGTGAGCTGAGGTGGCGGGGAGCTTCACCGACGAGGGGATCGTGCTCCGCCGGGTCAACTACGCGGAGGCCGACCGCGTCCTCACCGTGCTCACCCGCGAGCACGGCAAGGTGGGCGTCATCGTTCGGGGGGTGCGCAGGGCGGGGAGCCGCATGGCGGCGCAGACCGACCTCTTCGAGCGCAGCCGGATGCAGCTCGCCGAGGGCCGGGGCGAGCTGCTGGTGCTGGCTCAGGCGCAGCGCGCCTCGGGGCCGCCCCCGGGGATGGCCGGCGATCCTCGGCGGTCCGCCTGCGCCGCGGTGATCGCCGAGCTCACCGACCGCGTGCTCGAGGGCCACCATCCCGACCCCGAGGTCTACGCCCTGGTGGCGGGCTCCCTGGACGAGCTGGGCGATCCCGCCCGCGACCCGCGCCGGGCCCTGGTCTGGTTCGGGCGCCAGATGATCGACCGCCTCGGCTACGGCCCGCAGCTCGACCGGTGCGCCTCCTGCTCCCGGCCCCTGGCCGAGGCGGCGGCGGTGTTCAGCGCGGCCGGCGGAGGCCTGGTCTGCCCCGATTGCCGGCCCGGCGACCCGGCCGGCATCGCCTGCTCGGTGCGGGCCATCAAGGTGCTGCGCGTGGCCGCCGCCGGTGACGCCGCCACCTGGAGCCGTCTCCGCCTCGGCCCCGACACCCTCTCGACGCTCGAGGCGATCATCGAGCGCGAGCTGGAGCACCACCTGGACCGCCGGCTCCGCTCCTGGGAGGTGCTCCGAGCCCTCGAAAGGTGAGGGCGGATACACTTCCCGCCCGTGGCCGTCCCGTCCGACGAAGCTCCCGGCGCGCCCCCGGTGACCCCGCCGGCCTTCGATCTTCTGGAGCGGCTGGTCTCACTGGGAGAGAAGCGCGGATTCTTCTTTCCCTCGAGCGAGATCTACGGTGGCATCAACGCGCTCTACGACTACGGCCCGCTGGGCACCCGGCTCCGGCGCAACATCCGCAACCGCTGGTGGCGCTCGATGGTCGAGCTCCGCGACGACATCGAGGGGATCGAGAGCTCGGTGATCATGAACCCCCAGGTCTGGGTCGCGAGCGGCCATGTCGCCGGTTTCTCGGACCCCCTGGTCGACTGCACCGGGAGCTGCCGCCGGCGCTGGCGGGCCGACCACGTGGGCGCCGAGCGGGTCGCCCGCGGCAAGCCGGCCGACGCGCCCGGCTGCCCCGAGTGCGGCGGACCGCTGACCCCGCCACGCCAGTTCAACCTGATGTTCCGCACCTTCCTGGGCCCGGTGGAGGACAGCTCCGCCCAGGTCTACCTGCGCCCCGAGACGGCCCAGGGGATGTTCGTCGACTTCAAGTCGGTGCTCAACGCCAGCCGCCGGCGGATCCCCTTCGGCATCGCCCAGAACGGCAAGTCGTTCCGCAACGAGATCTCACCCGGCAACTCGATCTTCCGAACCCGCGAGTTCGAGCAGATGGAGATGGAGTTCTTCTGCGAGCCCGGCACCGACGACCGCTGGTTCGAGGAGTGGCGCACCGAGCGTTTCCGCTGGTACGTCGAGGAGCTGGGGGTGCGCCGCTCGCACCTCCGGCTGCGCGATCACGAGCCGTCCGAGCTCGCCCACTACGCCAAGGCCGCCACCGACGTCGAGTACCTCTACCCGTTCGGCTGGGGGGAGCTCGAGGGGATCGCCAATCGCACCGACTTCGACCTCTCGGCCCATCAGAAGGCGAGCGGCGTCGACCTCAGCTACCTCGACCCCGCGAGCGGGAGGAGCTTCATCCCCTTTGTGATCGAGCCGGCCGCCGGCGTCGACCGGATCATGCTGACCCTGCTCATCGACGCCTTCGACGAGGAGACCGTGCGCGGCGAGACCCGGACCGTGCTCCGCTTCCACCCCGACATCGCGCCGGTGCAGGTGGCGGTGCTGCCGCTCTCCAGAAAGGAGGAGCTCTCCCTCCCGGCGCGCCAGCTGGAGCACCGGCTGCGGCCGCACTTCGCCACCGATTACGACGAGACCCAGTCGATCGGACGCCGGTACCGCCGCCAGGACGAGATCGGGACGCCGCTGGCGGTGACCTTCGACTTCGACAGCCTCCAGGACGACGCCGTCACCATCCGCGAGCGGGACGGGATGACCCAGGTGCGGGTGCCGGTCGCCGGCCTCGAGGACGCCCTGCGCGACCAGCTGGTGGCCTTCCGGCGGCGGACGGCCGAGCGTTCCGGCGCCGGGGCCTGACGGGCGTGGCCGACCCCGACGCCGCCATGGAGGTGCGCTCGGCCTTCCTCGCCGTCGCCGGGACGGCCCGCGAGGCGGTCGCCCTGCCCGTCGTCGCGCTCCACTGGGAGGAGCCCAGCGCCCTCCCTGAGATGACCGTGGGGGCGCTCGTCGCCCACCTGGCGCGCGCGGTGACCAACGTGGAGCGCTCCCTGGAGGCGGCGGAGCCCGCGGGGGAGGAGCCGATCTCCGGGGCCGCCTACTTCGCCCCGGTCGACTCCGACCTCGATTCCGGGATCAACGTGCGGGTCCGCGCGACCTCCGCCGAGGAGGCTCTGGTCGGCCACCGGGCGGTGCTGGGCCAGATGGACCGGGCCCTGGAGAGGCTCCGGACCCGTCTGGAGGGGGAGCCGGAGGGGCGCCTTGTGAAGGCCAGGGACGAGGTGATCAGCCTCGACGACTACCTGAGGACCAGGATCATCGAGATCGCCGTCCACACCGACGACCTCTGCGTCAGCCTCGGTCGCACCACCCCGCCGCTGCCCGGCATCGGCGTGGCGATCCAGACCCTCCTCGATGTCGCCGCCCTTCGCCACGGCGAGCTCGCCGTGCTGCGCGCCCTCTCCCGCCGGGAGCGCGACCCTGATCAGGTGCTCCGAGTCCTCTGACCCGGCGCGGTGGCGGTGGTCCTGGACGGAGGCGCGGTCGACCCGTCAGCTGATCGAGGTCGAGGCTGACGCGCTGGGGCTGGCCACCGGTCCGTGGCCCCACGGCATCCCTGCGAACGTCCCGCCGCCGAAGCCTCCGAAGAAGGGCCCGAAGGGCCAGCCGGGGTAGGCGCCGTCCACCCACGCGGTCACCCGCGACTGCGCCTGGGTGGTGAGCGTGGTCGCCTCTGCGGAGGTGATCCTGCCGCTGCTCTCCAGGCTGCTGATCTGGCTGTCGACGGCCGTGGTCACGGCGCTGATGACGGTCGCGGCGGCGACGCTGTGGGCCTGCGCGACGCTGGCGATGGTCTGCCCGGCGGCGAGATCGGCCTGGAGGGCGGATGCGCTGACGCCGATGGCCGTCGCCGCCGCCTGGATCGCCGCCTCCTCCCCGGAGCCGGCGCCGCCGATTCCGGGTACCGTGGCCGGCCGGGCCTGGTCGACGAAGTCGGTGACCATCTGGGTCAGGTTCGCCTTGATCTGGCTGGCCTGGCTGGAGGTGAGCTTGCCGCTCGACACCAGCCCGTCGATGGCGGTGGTCTCGTCGCCGACCAGGGCGGTGATGACGTCCTGCGCGGTCTTGCCGTGCGCCGTCGCCACCTGGGCGACGGTCTGACCGGATTGGAGGTCACCCTGCAGGGTCTGCTCGCTCACGCCGATGGCGGTGGCGGCGTCCTGGACCAGGTTCACCCCGAAGAAGGCGCCCGGGCCCCCGAAGCCGCCCCGGGAGTGAGGCCCCGGGGACGGGCTCGCGCTCGGGTCGGAGCCGCTCGCCGTGGTGGCCGCCGCCACCGGGGTGCTGGTCGCCGCGCGAGAGATGAGGAACCCGCCGACCGCGCTGCCCAGCACCAGCCCGCCCACGGCGGCGGCCATCGCCACTCCGCGACGGAGGCCGATCACGCGGCCTCGGGGCGCCGGCTCCACCGGGCGATCAGGGGCTTCCGCCCACGACGCCTCGGAAGGGGCAGGCCAGGCGGCCTCGGGCCACGGGTCATCGTCCCAGGCGGGCGGGATCCCCGGATCGCCGGGGGTGGGAACTTCCTCGCTCATCACGATCTCCCGGTGGTGGCGCGACTCGGCGTTGGAGAGAGCGGCCCCCGGCTCGTGTCCCGCCACGGGCCATGCCGCCAGTCAGGCAGTCTGAGCCCGCCTGCCTGTCGACTCCATGACGGGATCGCGGCGCCCGGGTGCCGCTTGACGGGAGCCGGCCCCTACCTCATCCAGCTGCCGGCCATCGGGAGATGGCAGGCGCCTCCTCCCTGCTTCTCGAAGTACTGCTGGTGGTACTCCTCGGCCTCCCAGAAGCGGGGGGCGTCGGAGACCTCGGTGACGATCGGATGGCGGGACCGGCTCTCGGCGCGCAGCCGGGCGAGCACGCGCTCGGCCGTCTCGCGCTGGGCCGCGTCGCGGACGAAGATCGCCGACCGGTACTGGTCCCCGATGTCGGGTCCCTGGCGGTTGAGCTGGGTGGGATCGTGGATGTCGACCAGGAAGGCGGAGACCAGGTCCTCGTAGCCGACCCGCGAAGGGTCGAAGACAACCTCGACGGCCTCGGCATGTCCGGTGGTGTGCGAGCAGACCTCGCGGTACGTGGGATGGTCGGTGTGACCGCCCGCATAGCCGACTCGGGTGGTGACCACCCCGGGCAGACGCCGGAAGGCGTCCTCGACGCCCCAGAAGCAGCCGCCCGCGAAGGTGGCAGTCTGCAGCGTGGCCGGGTCCGAGGCCGTCTCCGCCGCCGGGACCAAGGGGGTAACGGGATCAGGGCTTGGGGATGTGATGCTCATGGACCCATTGTGCCCTCTTCGGGGGCGGTCCACACGCGCGCACGGCCGCGTCGAACGCCGCATGCCGGTGCGCAAGCGGCCGCCCCCCGCCCCGGTGATACCCTCGCCTCGCCCTAGCCCCAACGGACGATCAGAGGACCCACCATGCCCGTGACCCCCAAGTCCCGATCCGCCAAGAGAAGCCGGACCACCGCGGTCTCCGGCCGCACCGTCCCCGCTCGCGCCGGCCGGCCGGCAGTCAACGGGGCGCCGGCTCGCCGCCGGGCCACCAAGTGGGTGTACCTCTTCGAGGACGGGAACGCTCAGATGCGCGACCTGCTCGGCGGCAAGGGAGCCGGCGTCGCCGAGATGACACGCGCCGGGCTGCCCGTGCCCCCCGGCTTCACCATCACCACCGAGGCCTGCAACGCCTTCTACGCGCGGGGGCAGAAGTTCCCCGAGGGGATGTGGGAGCAGGCGCTGGCCGCACTCAAGACCCTCGAGCACAAGACCGGCAAGGGATTCGGGGACGCACGCAACCCGCTGCTCGTCTCGGTGCGCAGCGGCGCCAAGTTCTCGATGCCGGGGATGATGGACACCGTCCTCAACCTGGGGCTCAACGAGACCACCCTTCAGGGCCTGGCCAGGCTGACCGGCGACGAGCGCTTCGCCCTCGACTCCTACCGCCGCTTCATCCAGCTCTTCAGCAAGATCGTGCTGGACGTCCCCGGCGAGCTGTTCGAGCACGCTCTCGACGCCGCCAAGCGGAAGCACGGCGCGGCCAGCGACGCCGAGCTGAGCCCGGAAGCGCTGCGTGAGCTGATCGAGACCTTCCGCGGCATCGTCAGCGAGCAGCACCGCGGCGCGGGCTTCCCGGAGGAGCCGCTGGAGCAGCTCCGTGCCGCCATCGGCGCGGTCTTCGACTCCTGGAACGGAAAGCGCGCGGTCGACTACCGCAACTACAACAAGATCCCGCACGACCTGGGCACCGCGGTCAACGTCCAGTCGATGGTGTTCGGCAACATGGGCGATGACTCGGGCACCGGGGTCGCCTTCACCCGCGACCCGGCCACCGGCGAGAAGGCGCTCTACGGCGAGTACCTCACCAACGCCCAGGGCGAGGACGTGGTCGCCGGCATCCGCACCCCCAAGCCGATCGCGGCCATGGCCGACGAGCTCCCCAAGGTGTACCGGCAGTTCGAGCTGATCGCCAAGAAGCTGGAGCGCCATTACCGCGACGTCCAGGACATGGAGTTCACCATCGAGCGCGGCAAGCTCTACATGCTCCAGACCCGGACCGGCAAGCGCACCGCCGAGGCGGCGGTGAGGATCGCCGTCGAGATGGTCAAGGAGCGGCTGATCACCCGCGAGGAGGCGGTCCTCCGGATCGAGCCGGTGCAGGTCGACCAGCTTCTCCACACCCGGATCGACCCCAGCGCCAAGGTCGAGGTGCTCGCCACCGGCCTGGCGGCCTCCCCGGGCGCCGCCTACGGCAAGGCGGTCTTCGACGCCGACCGCGCCGAGGCGATGGCCAAGGCCGGTGAGAAGGTGATCATGGTCCGGATCGAGACCAACCCGGACGACGTCCACGGCATGATCGCCGCCGAGGGCGTGCTCACCTCCCGCGGCGGACGCACCTCGCACGCCGCGGTGGTCGCCCGCGGCATGGGCAAGCCCTGCGTCGCCGGTGCCGAGTCCGTCCTCGTGGACCTGCAGGGCCGGCGGTTCACCGCCGGTGGGAAGACCGTGTACGAGGGCGAGGAGTTCACCATCGACGGCTCCACCGGCCGCGTCATCGCCGGCAAGGTGCCGACCATCCCGCCCGAGCTGAGCGGGGATCTCGAGCAGGTGCTCCGCTGGGCCGACGGGATCCGCCGGCTCCAGGTGTGGGCCAATGGCGACTACCCGCGTGATGCCGAGCTGGCCCGCCGCTTCGGCGCCCAGGGCATCGGGCTCTGCCGCACCGAGCACATGTTCATGGAGCAGGTGCGCCTGCCCCACGTCCAGGCGATGATCCTCTCCGCCACCACCGAGGAGCGCCGCCGCCACCTGGATGAGCTGCTGCCGTTCCAGCGCACCGACTTCTACGGCATCCTCAAGGCGATGGCCGGTCTGCCGGTGGTCATCCGGCTCATCGACCCGCCGCTACACGAGTTCCTGCCGTCGTTCGAGGACCTGCTGGTCGAGGTGACGCGGGCCGAGGCCAAGGGCGAGCCGGAGGAGAGCTACAAGGACAAGCGGACCATGCTCGCCGCGGTGCGCACCCTCCGCGAGCAGAACCCGATGCTGGGCCTGCGCGGATGCCGGCTCGGGCTCCTCTTCCCCGAGATCATCGAGATGCAGGTGCGGGCGATCATGGAGGCTGCGGTGCAGCTGACCCGGGAGGGCGTCGACGTCCACCCGGAGATCATGATCCCGCTGATCAGCACCGTCGAGGAGCTGCGCCGCACCAAGGGTTACCTCCAGACCACGGTCGACGCGGTGCTGGCCGAGGCGGGTATCAAGATCCACTACAAGTTCGGCACCATGATCGAGCTGCCGCGCGCGGCCCTGGTCGCCGGCGACATCGCCGCGGAGGCCGAGTTCTTCTCCTTCGGGACCAACGACCTCACCCAGACCACCTTCGGCTTCTCCCGCGACGACGCCGAGGGCAAGATCATCATCCCCTACGTCGAGCAGAAGATCCTCCCCAGCAATCCCTTCGAGACCCTGGATCGGGGTGGCGTCGGCCGGCTGATGAACATCGCGGTCATCGAGGGTCGGCAGACCCGCCCGGACCTCACCGTGGGCATCTGCGGCGAGCACGGCGGCGACCCGGCATCGATCGCCATCTGCGAGAAGCTCAACCTCAACTACGTCTCCTGCTCGCCCTACCGGGTGCCGGTGGCACGGCTCGCCGCCGCCCACGCCCGGCTCGCGGCCCGGGACGCCGATCGCTGACGCCGACCGGCGGGGAACACCCGGTGATGCCGGTCCGGGGGCGCGTCGCGCCCCCGGACCGCTCACGGGGCGCCTCATGCCCTGCCGCGCTATCCTCGGTCCGGCATGAGCGAGCGGGTGAGGATTCGCAAGGTCGGCACCCGTGATGGGCGTCCGACCAATCTCGACGACGGCCACGTGGTCGAGGGGGACGAGCTCGCCGCGCCGACTCCGGGACAGCCGTATGCGGTGCGCAGGACCGTCATCGAGCATCACGACGCGCCCGACGTCTTCGCAACCTCGCCGGTGCGGGCGGTGATCACCGAGAAGGACGGTTCGATCGTGGTGCTCACCGACAACTCGCGCTACCGCGTCGAGGTCATCGGCCGCTGAGCGGTGACCACGGACGCCCGCGCCGAGATCAAGGCCCGGTTGGACATCCTCGACGTCATCGGGGGTCACGTCTCGCTCCACCGGTCGGGCACTCAGCACGTCGGTCTCTGTCCCTTCCACGCTGAGAGGACCCCCAGCTTCTCGGTCAGCCAGCAGCGGCAGGCGTGGTACTGCCACGGCTGTCACGAGGGCGGGGACATCTTCACCTTCGTCGAGAAGATCGAGCAGGTCGACTTCCCCCGGGCCCTGGAGCTGCTGGCGGAGCGCGCCGGCGTGGAGCTGGAGAAGGACCGGCGCGGCGGCGGGCGGGGCGCCGGGAGGCGCCGTGCGATCGAGCTGAACGAGCGCGCCGCGAAGTTCTACGAGTACGTGCTCTGGACCCTGCCCGCCGGGGAGGCCGGGCGCCGGCTGCTGACCGAGCGTGGCGTCGATGAGGCGCTGGCCCGGCGCTTCCGGGTGGGCTTCGCCCCGCAGGGCGGTCAGGCCGGCGATGCCCTCTCCCGCTACCTGGTGGGACGCGGGGGGGCCAGCCTCGCCGAGGTCGCCGCGGCCGGCCTGGCCGGCCGGGGCGGGCGCGACCTCTTCCGTCACCGCCTGGTGTTCCCCATCTCCGACGAGCGCGGGCAGGTGCTCGGGTTCGGAGGCCGGGCCCTCGGCGACGCCATCCCCAAGTACCTCAACACCCCGGAGACCGGCGCCTACCACAAGTCCACGGCCCTCTTCGGGCTGGACCAGGCCCGGCCGGCGCTGCGGGAGCGACGGGTCGCCGTGGTGGTCGAGGGCTACTTCGACGTGCTCGCCGCCCACGCCGCGGGGGTCGCCCACGTGGTGGCCTCCAGCGGCACGGCGCTGACCAGGGAGCAGGTGCGGATCATCGCCCGGCACGCCGATCAGGTGGTGCTCTGCTTCGACGGCGACGCCGCGGGCACGCGCGCCGCCGATACCGCCGTCGACCTCTGCGCCGCCGAGCGGCTGCCCGCTCGGATCGCGGTCATGCCGCCGGAGTTCAAGGACCCCGACGAGATGGTTCGGTCCGATCCCGCGGCCTTCGCCGCGACCATCAGCGGAGCCGAGCCCGAGTGGCACGTGCTGCTCCTGCGGGCGACCGCCGGCACCGGCGGAGGGGTTGACGAGCGGCGCCGAGCCGGAGAGCGGGTGGCGGCGCTGCTGCGCCGCATCCCGGACGAGAACACCCGTGAGCTCTATGCCCGGGAGGGTGCCCAGAGGCTGGAGGTCTCCGCGTCGTCGCTGGTGGCCTCGGCTCTCACCGAGGTTCGGGCGGCCAATCTCACCCGGGCGCGATCCGCCGTCGACCGGGGGGGCGCCCCCCCCGGCGGCGTCCCCCCGTCTCCTGCGGTCGACGCGGGCTCCGCGGAGCCGGGTCTCGACGAGGAGGATCCCGGGAATCCTCCGCCGTCGTGGGAGGAGTTCCTGGCCGCGTACGCCGCTCAGCGCCCCCCCCTGGCGCGGCTGGTGGTCGACGAGATGGGCCTGGATCTCGGTGACCTGGGCAGTCCGGCGGTTCGCCACATCCTCGAGCTGGCCAGATCGGTGCCACCCGAGTCCGGCCTTCCGCTGCACGCCCTGGGTGCCGCCGACCGGCGGCTGGCGGCGCGCCTCTCGGTCCGGGATCTCCCCGAGCTCGCCACCGACGCCGACCCGGTCGCCCTGGAGCGGGCGTTGGCGGACTGCGTCGGACTGGTCCGGAAGGCCGCCAGCCGGGGTCGCGCCCGACGCGAGATCGACCAGCTGCTCGCCGCCTCCGGCGCGCTGGACCCGGGGCGCGACGAGAACGTCGCGGCCCGGCTCCGCCGCCTGCTGGAGGAGGAGCGGGAGCCGCCGGAGTGATCGCCGCCCGATCGGCGGGACTGCGGCGTCTCGGAAACTCAGGGCGAGGGCGTGACCGTTGTTACTCTGAGCGGTGCGGCGGGCCCGTGCCGGCGGCGGGCGGTGGTCCCGCGCTAGCCTGGGGTGCCTGAGAGACCTGATGGCGACCAACCGAGCATCGGCCAAGAAGACGCCCAAGCCGGCGGCGCCCCCGGCGCGCCCCGGTGGGCGCGGAGCCGCCCCGCCCCCCGAGCCCGCCGAGGTGCGGGGCCCTGGGCGGACCGCTCCCCGCGGCCCGGGTGGAACCCGACCGGCCCCGGCCGGGTCGACCCGGCCGGGCGCGTCGCCACCGCGGGGCTCGGCCTCCAGGCCGGCCGGATCCCCTCCCACCCGAGGCGGGGGACGCTCCCACTCCCGGGCCGCCGGGGCCGCGCCGGGGAAGGCGCCACCGGCGGGAGCACCGCGATCCCCCTCGGGCCGCGGGCCCACCCGGCCCCCGACCTCGCGCCCGGCGGCGAAGCGCGGGAAGGTCGCCTCCGCTGCATCGAAACCTGGGTCCGCGCGCCCCGGCCCGCGGGTGACCGCCTCCCGGCCGCCGGCGTCGAAGCCATCGCCCCCGCCGAGGGGGGCGACCTCCCGGACGCCGGCCTCGCGCACCCCGGGCTCCCGTTCCCCGGCCTCCCGCCCATCCACGTCGACCACCTCGGCGTCGCGCCCGCCCTCCCGCTCGCCGGGCAGGGGCGCGTCCAGCCCTCGGCCCGCCGGCTCCCGCCCGCCCGCCCGGTCGCCGGCCAAGGGTGCGTCCACCTCCAAACCCGCCGGCTCGCGCCCGCCGGTCCGGACGCCGGCCAAGGGTGCGCCCAGCTCCAAGCCCGCCGGCTCCCGGGCGCGCACCCGGTCGACGGCCCACGGCGCGTCCGCCTCCAGGCCCGCCGGTGCTCGCGGGCGCACCCGTTCTCCCGCCGAGGGTGCGCCCACCTCCCGACCGACCGCCTCCCGCCCGCACGGCCGGGCATCGGGCCCCCGCTCCGGCGGCGCTCGACCATCCCCGGCCCGGCCCTCGGACTCCCGTGCGCCCTCCCCGGCCGCGACTTCCAAGCGTTCCCCATCCGCGACGCCTGCCCCCTCCGGCTCGACGTCGCGCCCGCCGGCGTCCAGAGCCGCAGCTCCACGGACCAGTGCTCGACCGGCGCCCCGGAAGGCGCCCATCCCCGCCTCCCCGGCGCGCGCCCGGCCCGCCACTCCACGCCCGGCCGTCCCTCCGGCCCCCGCCTCGCCGCGGCGCCGGCCGGCCGCGCTCGCCGGCCCTCCGCCGGCGCCCGTCCCCACGCCTGGCCGAGGCATCGTTGGGCGCCGGGCGCGGGCGGATGCCGTCAACGAGTCTGGAATGGCCGCGAAAAGGGCACAATCTGGGGAGCCGCCCCGCACCCGGGGTCGCGCGGTGACCGCCGCGGGAGAGAAACCGGGGCTCAGACCTGGCGTACGGGGCGCGGCCCCCGCCTCCGGCGGGGGCGACGGGCACCCTCCTCCAACCTCCAGCGCCGCGGCACCGAGCGATCGGGCCGGGACCGCGGCGGATCCCGTCCCGAGCGCCGACTCCGACCTCGGGGCGACCCCGCCCGATCGACCATCCGCCGACCTGCCACTGGTGAAGAAGATCGCAGCTGTGACAACCTCCGCGAAGCAATCCGACGACCCGATCGACCCGGCCCCCACGGGGACGGCTCCGCCTCCCCCGGTGCCCACGCCGCGCGCCGCCGCCTCGACGGGGTCGGCCGGCGTCCTCGCCCCCGACCCGCTGGTGGTCACCGCGGAGCAGCTGATCGTGCGCGGCAAGGAGGCGGGCTACCTCACCCCGGACGACGTCCTGGCCGCCTTCCCCGAGATCGACGTCGAGCCGGACCACCTGGAGCGCATCTTCCACGCCTTCCGGGAGATGGGGATCGAGGTCACCGACGGTGACAAGGACTTCGAGGTCGTGGAGGACGACGAGGAGCTGGTGGCCACCGCGGAGGCGATCGACTCGGTGTCGCTCGACGACCCGGTGCGGATGTACCTCAAGGAGATCGGCCGGGTCGCGCTGCTCCGGGCCGAGCAGGAGGTGGAGTACGCCAAGCTCATCGAGCAGGGGGACGAGGACGCCAAGAACGCGCTGACCGAGGCCAACCTGCGACTTGTGGTCAGCATTGCCAAGAAGTACATCGGTCGCGGAATGTCATTCCTGGATCTGATCCAGGAGGGCAACATGGGCCTGATCCGCGCCGTCGAGAAGTTCGATTACCACAAGGGCTTCAAGTTCTCGACGTACGCGACCTGGTGGATCCGCCAGGCGATCACCCGGGCCATCGCCGACCAGGCGCGCACCATCCGGATCCCGGTGCACATGGTCGAGACCATCAACAAGCTGGTCCGGGTCTCCCGCCGGCTGCTCCAGGAGCTGGGTCGCGAGCCCGCCGACGAGGAGATCGCCGAGGAGATGGGGATCACGCCCGAGAAGGTGCGCGAGATCACCAAGGTCTCGCAGGACCCGGTCTCACTCGAGACTCCCATCGGCGAGGAGGAGGACTCCCATCTCGGCGACTTCGTGGAGGACAAGGAGGCCACCGCCCCCAGCGATGCGGCCTCCCTCACCATGCTGCGCACCGAGGTCGAGGACATCCTCGACACCCTGACGCCTCGGGAACGCCGCGTGCTCCAACTGCGCTTCGGTCTCATCGACGGCCACCAGCGCACCCTGGAAGAGGTCGGCAAGCGATTCGGCGTCACCCGCGAGCGCATCCGTCAGATCGAGGCCAAGGCATTGCGCAAGCTCCGCCACCCGTCTCGGAGCAAGAAGCTCAAGGACTACCTGGAGTAGTCTGCGGGCGTCTGGTCGTCGATTTCGCCGCTTCGGCGGGCTCTCCGGCGGCCGGCCGCAGCCGCTGGCGTGAGCCATCGGAGCATTCCGACCCTATAATCCCGATTCGATCCGTTCCGGGTTAGCTCAGCGGTAGAGCAGGCGGCTGTTAACCGCAAGGTCACTGGTTCGAATCCAGTACCCGGAGCCACCGCGACCCACGTCTCACCAGGATCGAGGAGAAAGCCCATGGCTGAGGCCAAGCAGGTGGAGGCCGGGCTGGTCGGCCCCACCCCTTCCGACGACCCCGTGGAGCCGGCGAGCGTGGCGACTCTGCCCGCTCCGTCCGCCTCCGAGCCGACGGTGGCGGAACGGCCGGAGCCTGCCGCCGGCGCGGATGACGCGTCCTCCGGGGCGGACTCCGAGCCATCCGCCTCGGTGCGCGGCGTCCCCACCTGGACGTTCGCGGTGCCGCCCTCCGGCCCCCCGCGCGCGCCTGGGGCGATCCTCTCGCCGGCCGCCGCCTCCGCCGCGGCCCCCGCCGGCTTCCCGCCCCCGCCCCCCGCCCCGCCGGCGCCCGGCGCGCCGCGACCGGGGGCCACCCCCGGGGTGCAGCTGCTCACCGTCCCGTCGCTGGGGCCGGCCGGCGAGCCGCGCCACCCCGCGGCGGTGACCGCGCTCTCGGTGGTGACGCTCGGCGCCTACGCGGTCGCCTGGCACGCGCAGGTCAACCGGGAGATGTCCGATTTCGACGCCCGCCTGGAGGTGCGTCCCGGCGCCTCGACACTTCCGGTGGGCCTGGCCTGGACGATCGGCCTGCTCTGCACCCTGGCGGGGGCCGCCGCCATCATTGCCCACGCTCTGCGGGTCGGGCCGCATCTCTTCCCGTTCGCCGCCGGCCCCACGCTCCTCGGCGTGACGGTTCCGTGGGCCTACCTGATGCTCCTCGGCCTGCTCGCGGTGCCCTACCTGGTGCTCCTGCTGCCGACCTCGTCGGTCGCGCTGGTCATGACCCTCGAGCGGGTCCGGCTGGTTCAGGAGCGGGTCGGCATCCGTCCCGATCGCCAGCTCCACCCGGTCCGGCGCGCGGCGTTGCTGCTCCTCCCGGTGGTCGGAGGCCTCTGGCACCTGGCCTCCGTCCAGAGCTCTCTGAACGCCGCCTGGCGGGCGGCGCCTCCTCCTCTACCACGCCGGCAGTGAGCGGTCCCCGGTGGCCATCTCCATCGCGTGCGTCTCAGGCAAGGGAGGGGTGGGGAAGACGACCACCTGCGCCGCCCTGGCCGGCGCCTTCGCGGAGATGGGCCAGCGGGTCCTCGCGATCGACGTCGACCCTCAGTCGAACCTGACCTCGGGGCTCGGGTTCAACCCGTACCAGCTCGAGAGGACGATCGTCGACATCCTCATCGATCCCGGCCTCACCCCCGAGGCTGTGACCCTCGCCACCGAATGGGAGGGGATCTCGCTGATCCCGGCCTGCCCCGATCTGAGCGCGGTGGAGGGGGAGATGGCCACCACGGTCGGTCGCGAGCTGCGGCTGCGCGACGCCCTTCGCCGCGGGTCGGGCCTGCGCGGCTACGACATCGTGCTGCTCGACACCCCGCCCAACTTCGGGTTCCACACCGTGAGCGCGCTCGCCGCGGCCGCCTGGCTCCTGGTCCCCCTGCAGATGTCGGGATACGCCATGAAGGGGCTGAAGGAGGTCCTCCGCACCTACCATGCGGCGAGGGAGCAGCTGAACCCGGAGCTCCGGATCCTCGGTCTGCTGCCCACCTTCGTCAATCTGCGCACTCGATTCAGCCAGCAGATGCTCGAGGGGCTTCGGGAGATCCCGAGCCTGCACGTCTTCGATACCGTGATCAAGGTGACCGTGAAGCTTCAGGAGACGGCCATGGCCGGGGCCCCGATCACCGCCTACGCGCGGGGGTCCGACGTCGCCCAGGCCTATCGCGGCCTGGCGCAGGAGATCCTCGTGCGCGCCGCTCCGCCGCCTCCACCGCCCAGTCAGCCCTGAGGGATGGCGGTTCGATGGAGGTGGGCCTGGCCGGCACCGACGCGCCCGAGGGAGAGGCTGCTGGCACCGGATTGCCACCGGTGGAGGACGCCGTGGCCGGCGAGCGGTCGACCCCTGTTGAGATGACGGGGGGGCAGCCCGCCGAGGACGGCGCAGCGCCCACGGAGGCGGCGGACCGGGTGCCGGCCGGCGCCGTCGAGGAGGCCCCGGTCGAGGAGCCGCTCGCCGAGGCCGGCGAGGTGCCCGCCGAGGAGGATGCGTCCGCCGCCGAGGCGGTGGGGGCGGAGCAGCCTCCCGAGCCGGCCCGGGAACCCTCGATGGCGGCGCCATCCTCCCCGGCCGTCCCTGAACCCGCAGGCGAGGAGCCGACCGCCGCCACCGTCGAGGGACCGGACGCCGAGGCGGAGGGGGAGGAGCAGGAGCAGCCTCCCGACCCGGTCGGGGAGCCGGCTGCGGAAGCGGAGGTGGGACAGCCTCTCGCACCGCTCGGGGAACCCTCGGCCGAGGCGCCATCCTCCCCGGCCGTCGACGGATCCGGGCTCGAGGGACCGCCGGGCCCAGCCGCCGCGAAGACCGAGGCCTCTGAGCCGCCCGCCGGGGCAGAGGCGATGGTGCCCGCCGGGCCCGGGTCGCCGGTGGCCGGTCCGCCTGGGCCGGTGCGCGCCTCGTCGATGGATTCCACCACGCTTCCTGATCGCTCGCGGCACGATGAGGAGAGCCGGCGGCAGCGCCATCGCCGCAGTGCCGCCCGCCTCCCCGCGCTGGTCACGCCGGTGGACATCCCCGAGGACGCCGAGGGACGGGTCGACATCATGGTCACCCGGGCGGACCCCGATCGCGATGAGCCCGGGCTCGCCGAGCCGGTGGCATCCGCCCCCGGCGGCGACCTGGTCCGCGACCTCCTGACCATGGGCTCGGGGTGGGTGGCGGTTGGCGGCCTCGCCGCCCTCCTGATCGTCGTCTTCGTCGTGCTCGAACTCCTCTATCGATGAGGCGCCGGAAGGCCGCCGGCGCTCTGCTGACCGTCGCCGCCGCCGGCTGGGTCGGGGCATCCGGCTTCGTCTACTGGTGGACGTTCGGACGGTTCCCCCGACTGGCCCGAGACGCCCGCCGCCTGACTCCGGCCGACTTTGAGCTGGCCTACGAGGAGCTCGAGGTCCGGACCGCAGATGGGTTCCGCCTCCTCACCTGGCTGCTGCCCGGTCCGCGCGACGCCGTGGTGGTGATCAGCGGCGGACACCGGGGCCACATCAGCGATGTGCTCGGGATCGCGGCCGCCCTGCGCCGCGCCGGCTTCTCCGCGGTGGTCTACGGGTGGCGCGGCACCCCGGGGAGTGATCTGGCGGCGCACACCCTGGGCGTCCACGAGCGCCGTGACCTGGTCGCCGTGCTCGACGCCGTCGAGGGCCGCCTCGGGGAGGTCCCGATCGGCCTGCTCGGCTACTCCATGGGCGGCGCGGTGTCCCTCTGCGTCGCCGCCGGCGAGCCGCGGGTCGCGGCCGTCTGCGCAGACAGCGCCTTCGCCGACCCCGTCGACCTGCTCTTCGAGAGGACGGGTCGCCGCCTGCTCACGCCGCCCGGGCTGGTGGTGGCCCCGGCCCTCGCCCTTCTCGAGCGCCGCACCGGGGCCCGGCTCGGCGACCTCCGGCCGGTCACCGCGGTCACCCGAATCGCGCCCCGTCCCCTCCTCCTCATCCACGGCGAGGCCGACGCCTTAGTGCCGGTCGAGCACGCCCGCCGCCTGTTCGCTGCCGCCGGCGAGCCCCGGTCGCTCTGGACCCTCCCCGGGGTCGGCCACGTCGGCGCCTACTTCGCGGACCGGTCCGCGTACATCGAGCGAGTCTCGGGCTTCTTCGGCGCGGCCCTTCTCAGCTAGTTGCACGCGAATACACTCAACAGTTACACTCCGTCCATGGACACCGCGCGCGGCACTCTGGGACTCCTCCGGCACCTCGACGCCAGCCTCGGCAGCCGGCCGGAGGATGAGCTGATCGCCCAGGTCCTCGGCGGCGCGGAGCCGCCCGCCGCCCTGCTCGCCACCGCGGCTCGCCTGGCTCGCCTGCCGTTCTGGGAGCGGCGCGCCCTGGGCGCCAGCGGACTGGTGCGCGACCACCGGGTGCCGCCTCGCGAAGCGATCCGGTTGGCCGCCCTCTGGGAGCTGGCCGAGCGGTGGTACCCCGATGAGCGCCCCGCGGTCTCCACGCCGGGGGCGGCCCTCCACCTCCTCCAGGGCCTCCGGGCGCTGAGCCGCGAGGAGGTCTGGGCGCTCTTCCTGGACGCCCGTCATCGCCTGATCAGCGTCGAACCGGTGGTCGCCGGCTCGCTCAACAGCGCGCGCCTCCTGCCCCGCGACGTGCTCGCCCCCGCGCTTCGTTGCGGCGCCGCCGCCCTGATCGTCGCCCACAACCACCCGAGCGGCGAGGCTGCCCCGAGCCGGGCCGACCGGCTCGTCACCGCCTCTCTCCGCGACGCCGCGCGGCTGCTGGGCCTGCCCCTCCTCGACCACATCATCCTCACCGCCCGGTCCCACTTCTCCTTCCGGGAGGTCGAGGCCTGGGAGGCGGATGGGGCGACGGCGGCGGCGTGAGCGCTGCATCCGGGGGCTCGGGCCGGGTCGCATCCCACCGGTGGCAGCGGCGTGGCCGGGCCGCTCACCCGGCTATGCTGCGGCGTGCGATTGTGACCGCGGAGGGTGAGGTGAAGCTCAGGGGAGCGACGCTGGCGGCGGCGGCGCGCCGGGGCGAGGCGGCGGAGGGAGCTCCGCCGCCCGGCGGCGGCGTCCGGTGAGCTTGGATCCGGAGGATCTCCGGGTCGGAGCTTCCTACGAGGCCGCCCGAGGCGATGCGCGGGCGGCGGCGATCGAGCTGCGCCGGCGCCGGCGCGTGGATCTGGGCGACCTCATCAGCGTGGTCTTCGAGAGCCGGGAGACCCTCGCGGCCGCCGCCGAGGAGGCGCTTCGGGCGGAGCGGATCGAGGACGCGGCGGCGGTCCGCGACGAGGCCGGGAGATTCGGGTTGCTGCTGCCTCCCGAGGGCGGGCTCGCCGCCAGCCTCTTCGTGGAGGTCGCCGACGCGGCCGAGATGGCCTCCGTGCTCTCGGACCTGGACGGCATCGCCGGCAGCATCCATCTCGAGATCGACGGGAGCCGCTGCCCGGCGACGGCCGTCCCGCCCGGGCCGGTCCCGGAGGGGGCGGCGCCGGTCGCCTATCTGCGCTTCGAGCTCACCGCGAGCCAGCGCGAGGCCTGGACCGAGGGGGCGCGGGTCCTCCTTCGCGCCGTTCACCCGCGCTACTCGGTCGGCACCGAGCTGAGCGATGAGCAGCGGGCCGCCATCGCCGCCGACCTCGTGCCCGCGTCACCCGGACCGCGTCGGTGAGGTGCGGCCGGCGGCGGTCGCCACCGTCGCCGCGCTCTCGGCGGGGTCGCCCCCCCGCCTTCGGCCTCCTGCTCGCCGCCGTGATCTCGGTGGCCGTGCTCAGCGGCTGCGGTACCGGCGGGCCGCCTCCGGCATGGCGCTCCGGCCATCCCGACCCGTCCAGCCTCAGCCTCCTCGATCCGGCGCAGGCGGGGAGCTGCGCGGCGGCGGCGCCCTACCCGGAGCAGGCCCCGGCGGCGATCAGCCTCACGGGCCAGGAGTACGTGCAGTCGAGCCGGCAGCCCCATGAGGCGTCGCCCGCCGGCTCCTTCGAGATCGACCACAGCGGCAACTGGAGCTTCTTCGTCGTGAACGGCTCCACGCTGATCCTGGTCACGCCCCAGGCCGACTTCGTGTACCAGGCGCGCAGCTGCTGACCTGGCTCGCCGGGTGGCGTGCCACCCGCCGGTGGTTGGCGCCGGGCGCCCATCTCCACCGGTCCGGGGCCGGCAGCGCAAGCCTCTCTCCTTGCGACAATCGGGCGGATGGCAGGTCCTGAGGTCCTCCCGTTCACGGCGCTGGTGGGGCAGGAGCCGATGAAGACGGCGCTCGTCCTCAACGCCGTCAACCCCGCCATCGGGGGGGTCCTGATCCGGGGAGAGCGGGGCACCGCCAAATCGACGGCGGTGCGCGCCCTGGCGGGGCTGCTCCCCGAGATCGAGGCGGTCGCGGGCTGCCGCTTCTCCTGCAGCCCGGGGAGCGGCGACCTCCTCTGCGACGAGTGCCGCGCCCGTCAGCTCGGGGGGAAGCACCTGCTCCGGCTCAGCCGCCCGATGCGGGTGGTCGAGCTTCCCATCAACGCCACCGAGGACCGGGTGGTCGGCACCATCGACATCGAGCGAGCCATCAAGCGCGGGGAGCGCGGCTTCGAGCCGGGCATCCTGGGGGCGGCGAACCGCAACCTCCTCTATGTCGACGAGGTCAACCTGCTCGATGATCACATGGTCGACGTGCTCCTCGACGCCGCCGCCATGGGCGTCAACATCGTCGAGCGCGAGGGCATCTCGGTGATGCACCCCTCCCGGTTCATCCTGGTCGGAACCATGAATCCGGAGGAGGGGGAGCTGCGACCCCAGCTCCTCGATCGATTCGGTCTGTGCGTCGACGTGGTGGGGTTGCGCTCGGTCGACGAACGGGTCGCGGTCATGGAGCGGGAGATCGACCAGCAGGCGGACCCGGTGCGCCAGCAGGGATCGAATCAGCCGGGCGAGGACCGGCTGCGGGGCATCATCGTCAAGGCCCAGGAGCTGCTTCCGCTGGTCGAGGTCCCGGCCGAGATGCGCTGGCTGATCGCCATGGCGTGCATCGACTCCGGGGCTCTGGGGCATCGTGCCGACCTGGTGGTCAGCCGCGCCGCCCAGACCCTCTGCGCCCTCCGCGAGGCGGAGGCGGTGGTCGAGCTCGGCACCAGCGCCGAGGGGGAGGCGGTCTCGGCCGCCCGGGCTCTCTCGGTGACCCTCGACGACATCACGGTCGCGGCGGAGCTGGCCCTCCGGCACCGCCGCCGGGAGCGCCCCGCGGAGGGCGGCGGCAATCCGTCGGCCGCCGCCGAGCAGCGTCGCGAGCGGATGGAGGAGCTGGCCGACCAGGCCCGGGATGCGGCCGCCTCGGCGGAGGGCCAGCCCGAGGATTCCGATCCGTCGAGTCCGGCGGAGGACCAGGACGCCGGCCAGAGTGTGTCCGACCAGCGCGGGGGGGAGGCCGCCGGCGAGGAGAGCACCCGGCTGGGGGTCGCCCAGCTCTTCGAGGGCGAGCTCTTCCCGGTGCGGTCGATCAAGCTTCCCCGCGACCGCAAGTCGAGGGCGGCCACCGGCAAGCGCTCGAGCTCCGAGTCACGGGACAAGCGCGGCCGCTACGTGCGCGCGGTGCTGACCGAGCGGACCACCGACGTGGCCTTCGACGCCACCCTGCGGGCGGCCGCCCCCCATCAGCCCCGCCGCCGCGCCGAGGCCCCACCCGGCGGACCGGCGCTGCGGCTGGAGCGCCAGGACCTCCGCCAGAAGGTGCGCCGGCGGCGCACCGGCACCCTCATCGTCTTCGTGGTCGACGCCAGCGCGTCGATGGACGCCGAGCAGCGGATGCAGGCGACCAAGGGGGCGGTGCTCTCGCTGCTGCGCGACGCCTACGTCCGTCGCGACAAGGTGGCGCTGGTGGTCTTCTCCGGTCGCATCGCCAGGGTCGCGCTCTCCCCGACCAGCAGCGTCGACCTCGCCGAGGCACGGTTGCAGCGGCTCACGGTGGGGGGCACCACCCCCCTCACCCACGGCCTGGTGGCCGGTCTGAAGCTGGTCCGCACCGAGCGGCTCCGGGACTCCAATGTCTACCCGCTGATCGTCCTGATATCGGACGGTCGCGGCAACATCTCGCTCTTCGGCGAGGAGCCTCTGGTGGAGGCCCAGCGGATCGCCGAGCAGATCGGCAACGAGCACATCCGCACCCTCGTCATCGATTCCTCGAGGGACACCGCCGGCGGCCAGCTTCCCGGCGCCGGCGTGCTCGCGACCCAGGCGATGTTCGGGGGATTCGGCTTCAACGCCTGCCTGGACCTCGCCGAGCGCAGCGGTGGCGAGTACCTCGGTCTCTACGACCTCTCCCAGGGCGCCATCGTCGCCGGGGTCGAGAAGAGCCTGCGTGGCCGCTGAGCGCGACCACGGCACGGCCGCGCTCGCGGCGAGGGTCCGGGGGTCGGGATGAGCAGCGTGTTGGTGACCGGCTCGACCGACGGCATCGGCCAGGAGACCGCGCGGACCTTGACCGGCATGGGTCACCGGGTCGTCGTCCACGCTCGCGATGAGAGACGCGCCGCCGATGCGCGCGCCACCGCCCCGCGGGCTGCCGCGATCGTGGTGGGGGATCTCGCCTCGCTCGAGGAAACCCGGACGCTCGCCGCCGCGGCTGACCGCGAGGGGCCGTACGACGCGGTGATCCACAATGCCGGCGTCGGCGCCACGGCGCGCCGGGAGACCACCGTCGACGGTCTGGAGCGCATCTTCCAGGTGAACGTGGTCGCCCCCTACCTGCTCACCGCGCTGATGGCGCGGCCGGCACGGCTCGTCTACCTCACCTCCGGCCTGCAGGCCCGGGGGCGCATCGACCTCGACGACCTCCAGCATGCGCGGGGGCGTTGGGACGGCGAGCAGGCGTACTCCGACTCCAAGCTCTGCGATCTCCTGCTCGCCTTCGCGGTGGCGCGCCACTGGCCCGGGGTCCGCTCCAATGCCGTCGACCCGGGATGGATCAGGACCAGGATGGGCGGGCCCGGCGCTCCCGGCCTGCTGCCGGAGGGTGCCGAGACGCCGGTGTGGCTCGCGGTGAGCGACAACCCGGAGGCCCTGGTCAGCGGCCGCTACCTCCAGCGCCGGCGCCAGCTCCGCGCCAATCCCGCCGCCGGTGACGGGGAGCTGCAGCGCGCCCTCCTCGATCGCTGCGCCGTCCTCACCGGGGTCACGCTGCCGCGCTGAGGATCGCGGGGACAGGCCGCTGACGACCACGGGGTTGCCCTCCGCGTGCAGCTCCATCCGCGGCCCATGGACACGAACCCTCAATCGGACCTCCCGCCACCCTTCGCCCGGGGCAACGGGTCCTCTGGAGCGGTGCCCCTCAGGGAGCCCTGCCGGCACCTGCCCGCGTGCCCCCTCCGCACCACCAGGTCGAGGCGACCCGATTCGGGCCGCTCACCGAGGTCAGGCGCCGGCCACCCCCAACAGGTCCGCGGCGAGCCGGAGCTCCCCCTCGGCGTCGACCATCACGGTGTCGAGGACGTGCGCCCGCATCCGCAGCTCGGTGACGGCGCCGCGCAGTCCGGCGTCGGCGCCATCGAGGACGAATGCCGACGCCACCCCGGCGTAGTGGCGGGCCACCCCGAGCGCCGTCGGCTCCTCGCCGAGCTGGGCCATCAGCGCGACGGTCGGACCCTTGAGAGCCCGGCCGCCGACGATCGGCGACACCGCCATCACCCGCTCTCGCTGCAGGTGAGGCCCGAGCAGGGCGCAGATGGGGTCGATGCTGAGCCGCGGGTTGGAGGGGCCGATCACCACCAGGTCCGCACCCGTCACCGCCTCCACCGCGGCCGGTGACGGTGCCGCGGTCTCCAACCCGTCGAAGCGCAGGCTCTCGACGTGAGGCTCGCAGCGGCGGCCCACGAACCACTCCTGGAAGCTCAGCTCACCGTCCGCGGTGCCCACCCGGGTGCGCACCCGGTCGTCGCTCATCGGGATCACCGCCGCCCCGATGCCGAGCCGCCCGGCGATCTCGGCGGTGGCCTGGCTCAGGGTGGCGCCACGGCGGCGGAGCTCGGCGCGCAGCAGGTGGAGGCCGAGATCCCGGTCGCCCAGACCGAACCAGGTCGGCTCGCCGAGCCGCCCGAGCATCTCCAGGGCGCGAAAGGTCTCGTCGCGCACCCCGAATCCCGACTCCTCGTTGAAGAGCCCGGCCAGACGGTAGAGGACGGCGTCGGTGTCAGGGCAGACCAGCAGCCCCCACATCTCCTCGTCGTCCGCGGTGTTGGTGATCACGCTCAGCCGCCCGGGCGGGAGGGCACCCGCCAGCCCGCGGGCGAGACGGGCCGCGCCGGTGCCGCCGGCGAGGACGGCCACCCTCATGGCGGTCCGGTCGCGCGACCCCCGCGGCGTCACCGGAAGAGGTCGAGGTCGGCGGGACGCACCAGCTCCTGCCCGCTCCCGGGCTCACCGTCCAGACCCAGGCCCCGGACCACCACCGCGGGGATGCGGCGGGTCTTGCCCATCACCAGCTCGGCGGCCGAGGCGACCTCGTCGGCGGCCGCGATGACGGTGGCGTGAAGGGGCATGCCGAAGTCGTCCGAGCTCCCGCGGTAGTCGACGGTGGCCGGCATGCCGGCCACTCCGAGGGCGACGTTGCAGAGGCCGAGCCGCCACGGCCGGCCGAAGGTGTCGCTGATCACCACCCCGACCTCGACTCCGGCCACCTGCCCGATCCGCTCTCTCAGCCCCGCGGCGCTCCGATCGCAGTCGAGCGGGAGCAGGCAGACCAGGTCGGTCCCCGGGACGTTCGACCGGTCGACCCCGGCGTTGGCGCAGACGTATCCATGACGGGTCTCGACGATCAGGACGCGGTCGCTGCGGACCACGCGGACGCTCTCGTCGAGGACCACCTGCACCATCCGAGGATCGGCGTGGAGGTCCTCGGCCAGCTCCCTGGCTCGGGGACCCACCACCACCCCATCGAGGTCCAGCAGGCGCCCCTCGGCCTTCGAGACGACCTTTTGGGCGATCACCACGACGTCGCCGCGCCGGAGCTCGCCGGCCCGCTCGGAGATCAGCCGGCCGAGGTCGTCCCCCGGGGCGATCTCGGGGAGGCCCTCGACGCCGCGGAGCTCCAGCCCCGCCGGGCCCGGACCGGTGCCGCTCGGGACGCCGGCGGCGGCGGGCGCGCCGGCGGTCACGCCGTCTCCGCCGCGGCGGCGCGCCAGCGGTCCAGCGTGGCCAGGTCGCCGGGCTCGTCGACGTCGAGGGCGAGGGCGGGCTCCTCGTGGATCACGAATGTCCGTCCCCGGATCCGTGCCTCCTCAGCGAACCGGGGCAGCGACGCCTCCCCGAAGTGGAGGTCGAAGCCGCCGATCGGGCTGAGGTAGAGGGCGTTGGTGCCCTCGCGGCCGAGGGCGGGGGCCGCAACCGCAACCGGCCCGTCGACGGCGTCGGCCCGGCGGAGGAACCGGCGGAGGCTCTCGGCGTCGATCAGGGGGAGATCGGAGCTGAGCACCAGGCAGCTCAGGCCGCCCCGGGCGGCGATCGCTGCGAGTCCCCGCTCGGCAGCGCGGTTCTGGCCCTCCGGCCGGGGTTCGAGGAGGACCTCGGCGCCCGCCCGGCGAGCCAGCCGGACCGCTCCCGGTCCCCCGCAGACGGCGAGCGTGGGGGCGATCTCCCGCGCGGCCGCCAGGGTCCGCTCGGCGCACGCGATGGCGAGCTCCCGGCGCTGGGCACCGGAGAGCGCCGCGGCCAGCCGGGTCTTGGCGGTGCCGGGTTCCTTGATCAGGACCGCGATCCGGGGCGTCTCTCCCATCGCCTCGACTCTAATTGGCCCGGAGGAGGGGGTGGACGGCCCGGCAGCGCGAGGGGCTCTGCAACAATGGCGCGTATGCAGCGTGGACGCAGCATCTTCCCGTTCACGGCGATCGTCGGACAGGAACCGATGAAGCAGGCCCTGGTCCTGAACGCGATCAATCCCGCCATCGGCGGGGTGCTGATCCGGGGCGAGAAGGGGACCGCCAAGTCGACCGCGGTGCGTGCCCTCGCCCGTCTCCTTCCCGAGCTGGAGGTGGTCGCCGACTGCCGCTTCGGCTGCCCCCCCGACGCCTCCACCCTCCGCTGCGCGGAGTGCACCGAGCGGGTGCGGCAGGGGGAGGAGCTCCCCCGGACCACTCGCCAGATGCGGGTGGTGGAGCTTCCCATCAACGCCTCCGAGGACCGGGTGGTGGGCTCGATCGACATCGAGGCGGCGATCAAGAAGGGCGAGAAGGAGTTCGAGCCCGGGGTGCTCGCCGAGGCGAACCGGAACATCCTCTACGTCGACGAGGTCAACCTGCTCGACGATCACATCGTCGACGTCCTCCTCGACGCCGCCGCCATGGGCACCAACACGGTGGAGCGCGAGGGGGTCTCGGTCTCCCACCCGGCCCGCTTCATCCTGGTTGGGACCATGAACCCCGAGGAGGGTGAGCTCCGGCCCCAGCTGCTCGACCGGTTCGGCCTCTGCGTCGACGTCCAGGGCATCCGCGACCTCCGCCAGCGGGTGGAGATCGTCGAGCGCCGCGAGGCGTTCGAGGAGGACCCCGATGCCTTCGCCGCCGATTGGGAGCCCGAGGAGCATGCCGAGGCGGAGCGGATCCGCCGGGCGATCAGCTCCCTCGCCGATGTGGCCGTCGGCCGCGACATCCTGGTTGCCATCGCCCATCTCGGGATCGAGCTGGAGGTGGATGGCCACCGCTCCGACCTGGTGAGTCGCAAGGCCGCTCAGGCGGTCGCGGCTCACGAGGGGCGGGAACGGGTCACCCTGGACGACGTCGAGCGGGTGGCGCCGATGGTGCTGGCCCACCGGACCAAGCCCGCCGCCGGCTCGCGGCGCGGCCTCGCCGACATCGGGGAGATCCTCCGCAGCGCCGGTGACGGCTCGACCCGGGGCGGTCGCTGAGGTGGCGGCGTCCATCCGTCCCGAACCGTCGCGGATCCCTCTCGAGCCCCCCTCGGGACGCCAGCACCGTCTGGTTCACGGCGACCAGGAGGCGGTGGTCACCGAGGTCGGCGCCACCCTGCGCACCTACCTGGTCGGCGGGCGGCCGGCGATTCTCGGCTTCGACGAAGCCCAGCTCGCGAGCCATTCCCGCGGACAGATCCTGATGCCCTGGCCCGGCCGGGTCGGCGACGGCCGGTACCGCTGGGGGGAGTCGGACCACCAGCTGCCCCTCGACGAGCCCGGGCTCGGCAATGCCATCCACGGGCTGGTCCGCTGGGTCAACTGGGTGAGCGAGGCGCACTCCGACGGCCGGCTGGTGATGCGCCACCGGTTGCACGCGCGCGACGGCTATCCGTTCTGCCTTGACCTGGTGGTGACCTTCGGGCTGGAGGAGACCGGCCTGGAGGCGACCTTCCAGGCGACCAACGTCGGCGACGGGCCGGCGCCCTTCGGCGCGGGGGCTCATCCCTACCTCACGGTGGGGGCCGGTGCCATCGACGGCTGGATGCTCCGGCTGCCCGCGGAAACCGCGCTGAGCACCGACCGGAGGATGCTGCCCGGCGAGCGGGCGCCGGTGCAGGGCACCGACCTCGACTTCAGGGTGGCCCGCCCGATCGGCCAGACCCGGCTCGACACCGCCTTCACCGACCTGGTCCGCGACCCGGACGGGTGCGTCCGGGTCACCCTGGAGTCCCCGGAGGGGCGGAGGCTCGTCCTCTGGGCGGACCGCGGCTTCCCCTGGCTCCTGCTCTTCAGCGCCGACGCGCTGGCGGCCGGCGAGCGGCGGCGCGGGCTGGCCGTCGAGCCGATGACCTGTCCCCCCGACGCCCTGCGGAGCGGGGAGGATGTCATCAGCCTTCAGCCCGGCGAGACGACGACCGCGAGCTGGGGGATCGACGTCACCGGGTTCCGCGACTGATCCAGGTCTGAGGCGGCGCCTCAGCGCCCGGTCGTCGCCACCGCGAGCGCGTTCGCGGACACCCCGGCCCTGACCGCATCCAGGGCCAGCCCGATCGCCCCCAGCATCTCGGCGCGCTCGCCGAGGGCGCAGGGCACGACCTCCAGGGCCCGGGCGGCGGCCGGCACGGCCCGCTGCGCCAGGGTCTCGCGCACCGGGCCGAAGAGGAGGTCGCCGGCCAGCGTCAGCTCACCGCCCACCACGACCCGCTGGGGGCTGAGGAGGTTGCAGACGTCGGCGATGACGACGCCGAGGGCGTGGCCGGCGTCCGCGAACGCCCGCCGGCAGCGCGCGTCCCCCCGGTCGGCGAGGTCGAGGACCCGGGGGATGGTCAGCTCGTCACCGTAGGTGCCGCGCAGCATCTCGAGGAAGCTGTCGACCCCGACCACGGTGTCCAGGCATCCGCGGTTGCCGCAGCGGCAGAGCTGTCCGTACTGGTCGATGCTGATGTGGCCGATCTCCCCGGCGGTCCCCGCGGCCCCGCGGTACAACCGGCCGCCGATGATCAGCCCGGCGCCGACACCGGTGGCGATGTTGAGGTAGACGAGCTCGGTGAAGCCGCGACCCGCTCCGAAGCGGAGCTCGCCGAGAGCACCGAGGTTGCCGTCGTTGTCGACCACCACGGGCAGGCCGAAGAGCTCGCGGAGAGTGCTGGGCGCCTCCAGCCCCGCCCAGCGGTGGAGGATGGCGTGCCATCCCACCCTCCCCGAGGCGGGGTCGATGGGGCCGGGGAGCCCGACCCCGGCCTGGATCAGGTCGCTGCGCAGCAACCCGGCCCTGGCGAGCAGGCGGTCCGCCATCTCCAGCGCCTCGGCGCAGCTCTCCTCGACACCGAGGTCGAGCGGCAGCGGGCGCTCCTCGTCACCGAGCAGCCGCCCGCTCAGGTCGGCGATGCCGACGCGCACGTGACGGTGGCCGAAGTCGACGCCGATGACGGCGTTCGACGAGCGGCCGATGACCGCCTCGAGGCCTCCCCGGCCGCCGCTCTGCTGGTCGCGGATCCGCACCAGCCCGCGACGGCGCAGCTCACCGACCAGGTTCGACACCGTGGCCCGGGAGAGGTCGGTGCGCCGGGCCACCTCAGCCTGGCTCACCCCGCCGTCTCTGCTGATGGCCTCGAGGATGCTCCGCAGGTTGGTCTCGCGCAGGGCACGCAGCGCCCCTCCCTGCCGGGGCGCCAGCGTGGCGGCGGTGGGGACGCGGCCGAACTCATCGTTATCAGACATTGAACGCGTCGTGGTCCTAAGGCTGGACTTCCCCCGCCCAAGAATGGGTGGATCGGGAAGGCTCGCAGCGATCCGCGTGAAGGGTAACCGACCCCTATGGGTGGTGGCAACCCGTGGCGTAATGTTCAAAGTATTGACGACATCACCCTAGTGGGTGATCTTACTGTCCAAAGCTTGACAATCGGCGAGGCCCCCCCTCAGACTCCGTCGCGGCTGGTCAGCTTTGCCGGCCCGACCCCCGCGAGGGGGAGAAACCTGCGCCGCGACGCTGCCGGAGGCTCGTGGCGGCAGGATTCAGAACAGTTCCGGCTGGGAGGTAGTAGTCGCATGAACGTGGCAGGCAAAATCGGAGCCGGGCGCCGTCCAGGCGGGCGGGCAATCTGGCTCATGGCTGCCGGCGCGGCACTGGTGGGGGCGGCCTGCGGTTCGACGGCGCCGTCGTCATCGTCGCCGGCCTCCGTGGGCAGCAAGACCATCCCGTCGGTGAGCATCAGCTCCTTCACCAGTGATATCGCCTCGACGATGTCGCAGTTCAAGGCGCTCACCGAGTACGCGACTCAGAACGCCAACAGCCTGCAGGTGGGGGTGATCCTGCCCGACACGACGTCGTCGACACGGTACGTTGACTTCGACGCCCCGTACCTGACCGACGCCTTCGCCGACGCGGGGTACACCGAGTCCCAGTTCAGGATCGACAACGCCCAGGGCAGTGACGCGACCGAGCTGGACGACGCGACCGCTGACATCAACCTGGGGGCCAAGGTTCTGGTCATGGACCCGCTCGACGGACCGACCGGAGTTGCGATCGCGCAGCTCGCCGAGTCCAAGGGCGTGACCCTGATCAGCTACGACCGGGCGACCTTCCAGGGATCGAACACCTACTACGTCAGCTTCAACAACGAGCAGGTGGGCGAGCTCATCGGCAACGGCTTCCTCAGCTGCCTGACCTCGGAGAACGTCTCCAACCCGCAGGTCTTCGTGCTGAACGGCGGTGAGGAC
>Ga0187867_10000566_pt1 | contig 32677 bp, 27 predicted proteins | sample June2016WEW_13_1_FD_132976 | JGI IMG/M metagenome (GOLD analysis project Ga0187867, IMG submission 132976) | Peatland microbial communities from SPRUCE experiment site at the Marcell Experimental Forest, Minnesota, USA - June2016WEW_13_10 | ecosystem: Environmental > Terrestrial > Soil >... | reverse complement strand
CGTTCTGCACGCCCAGCGTCACGGTCCGCTCCTCAATTTTATTGGCCGGAGTCACCACCACCACGCTGCTGCGGTCGCCCTCGTGATCCACGGCTTGCAGCGGCACAGCCAGAGCGGCGGCCTTACGCTCCAGCCGCAGAGTGGCCTCCGCGTACATGCCCTCGATCAACACACGGCTGGGGTTCGCCACATCCACTTCCGTGTGCATGGTGCGCGTGTCCGCGTTCACATCCACGGAAAACCGCGCCACTTTACCTGGAAATGTCCGGTTCAGCGAAGGAATCCGCACGTCCACGGGATCGCCGAGGTGAATGTAACGCACATCGGACTCAGGCACTGGAATCACCAGCCGGAACAAATCGTCTTGCGAGAGTTTCACCAACGGCATGGCCTGTGTGCTGGAACTGGTGCCGGACTGCATCAGCGTGCCCAGATTGGCGTAGCGCTGGGTGACCACGCCGGCGAAAGGAGCGGTGATGCGCGAGTAGGCGTAGAGCGCCTGGTCGTGTACCAACCTGGCCTGCGCGGCGGCCAGTTCGCTTTGCGCCGATTGCAGCGACGATTTGGAGGCTTCCACCTGGGCCTCCAACGCCAGGTCCTTTCCCTCCCAATCGTCCACTTCCTGCTGCGCGACCAGTCCCGGTTTGGTATCCGACACGGCCTTTAAGCGGTCGTACTGCAGATGCGCGACCTTGTGTTGAGCTTCCACGCGGTTCAACTCATGCTCCGCGTGAGTCACCATCCGCATCATGTTCTCGATGGCCGCCTTATCTTGATCCAACTGCGCCTCTAACTCCGGAATCTCGAGCACAGCCATCAATTGCCCCTGCTTCACGCGCGCGCCATAGTCCACGTTGAGATCTTTCACATAGCCGGATTCCTTGGCGTAAACGTCGATTTCCTGGAAGGGTACGAGTTCGGAAGACAGGGTCAATTGCCGCTCCAGCGGCATGCGGACGGCCCGTGTCACGCCCACCGAAACCGCTTGTACCGCTTCGCCGGCTTCCACCCGGCTGGTGCGGGAACAAGCCGCGATGCCGGCCACAGCTATGGCGACTGCCGCGATTCCCACGGCATTCTGTCTACTTGGGTGCATGTCTTGTCCGCTCAATGTGCTTGCGCAGTTTCTCGATGGAGAAATGTCCCGGCTGGCATAATTGAATGAGTTCGCCCTCTTCCGCAAGCAGTTCCGCAGCCACCCCGGGGATCTCCCCGGCAATCGCGGCGGGGACCGAAACCACTCCATGCAAGTCTCCGTGCAGCAGGTCGCCCGGCTTCACACGCAATCCACCGACTTCGACCGGGCCGCCAAAGTCCACCACATGCGCATAGGCGTGCGACACCGAAACGCCTCGCGCGTAGAGATGAAAACCAGTACGTCCGATTCCGGGCAAGTCGCGCACGGCGCCGTTGGTAACGTATCCGATGCACCCTAGCGCGCGGCCGATATGGGCGTGGATTTCGCCGAAAAGCGCGCCGAATCCCGGCTTGGCATCCATGTCTTCGAGTACGATCACACGCGGCGCCGGGATGGTCGCCAGGTAATCCCAGAAATCCAGTCGTTCGTAGTACCAATACCGCGCGGTGGGAGCCGCGGCAGTGCGAATCCGGCCCGTGGCGGCAAAGCCGACCATGGGAGGCAATTTAGGCGACAGGCATCTTACGGAGATATCCGTAAATCCCTCGTTGCGCAGTCTTACGTCCAGCCGCTCAATGGCGTTGGATACGGTGCATGCATCAAGGGTCCGCAACTGGTCCAGGATTCCGGGGGGAACCTGCCTGATCGTCTGGTCGGTGCTCACCTATGACCGATCATAGGGGAGGCGGACCGCATCGGGGTATACCCTGAGATGGGTATTTTCGTTCGGGACGTGCGGTATGACACAGGTAATGATAGTTTATGGGGGATAGGTGACTGGCGCATGAATGCTCGCATACGTTTCCGGTTTACACTGCCCCTTTGGTTCTGGGCGCTTTGTAGCGCGGCCTGCGCACAAGACGATTCCCCGTTTACGAAGACCGAGGCGATGATTCCGGTGCGCGACGGCGTGAAGCTGCACACCGTGATCTTCGCGCCGCGCGACGCGCGGGAGCGCCTGCCCATCCTGCTGGAACGCACGCCCTACGGCGCGATGGCGGATGAGAAGGCATTGCGCGCGCGCTATGCGCACCTGATCGCCGACGGCTACATCTTCGCGTTCCAGGACATCCGCGGGCGCTTCACGTCCGAAGGCCGGTTCGTGATGCAGCGGCCGGTGCGCGATAGGCGCGATCAAAAAGCCATCGATGAAAGCACCGATACCTACGACACCATCCAATGGCTGCTGGACAACGTGAAGGGCCACAACGGGCGAGCCGGTATCCTGGGGATTTCCTATGGCGGCTGGCTGACTACCATGGCCTTGCTCGATCCGCACCCCGCGCTGAAGGCGGCCTCCGAGCAAGCCTCTCCGGCCGATATGTTTCTGGGCGACGATTTCCATCACAACGGCGCGTTCCGGCTCAGCTATGGGTTCGAGTACGCCGCGCTCCTGGAAACATCCAAAGAAACCAACACCAACTTCGCGTTCGACCGCGCCGACACCTATCAGTGGTACCTCACCCTGGGCGCGCTTCCGAACGCCGACGAGAAGTACTTTCACGGCAAGATGCCCACCTGGACCGATTTTGTCGAGCATCCGAACTACGATCGGTTCTGGCAGCAGCAGGCGTTCGCGCCACATATAGGCCCACCCAAGGTTCCGAATCTGAACGTAACGGGTTGGTGGGATCAGGAAGATTTCTACGGGCCGGTGAAGATCTACGAGTTGTTCGAGAAGAACGACCCGGATCATCTGAACTACCTGGTGGCAGGCCCTTGGAATCATGGAGGCTGGGCGCGCCGCGACGGCAGCAAACTGGGCGAGATCTCTTTCGACAGCAATACCAGCAAGTACTTTCGCGAGCACATCGAAGCGCCCTGGTTTGCATACTGGCTGAAGGACAAGGGCGCGCGCGACTTTCCCGAAGCGATGGTATTCCAGACCGGGTCGAACCGCTGGGAGAAGTACGATGCCTGGCCGCCGCGGGATAGCCGGAACCGGAATCTGTATCTGCGGGAGGGCGGGGCGTTGTCATTCGATGCGCCTGTGGACGGCGGGCAGGCGTTCGATAGTTACCTCTCCGACCCGGCGCGTCCGGTGCCTTACCGGCATCGTCCGATCAGCCCGACTTATCCGGGCGGCGGATGGCCGGCGTGGCTGGTGGAGGATCAACGATTCGTGGACAACCGCTCCGACGTGCTGAGCTGGGAAACCGAACCGCTGAAGGACGACCTGAAGATCGCCGGCGATATTGCCGCCGAGCTGTACTGCTCGACCACGGGCACGGACAGCGACTGGGTGGCCAAGCTGATCGACGTTTATCCGGAGTTCAACCCCGACGACCGGGCGCTCGACGGATACGAACTGATGATCGCCGATGAGATCCTGCGCGGGCGTTTTCGCGATGGCTTCGAACATCCCCAGGCCATCGTGCCGAATGAGGTGACGGCTTACCGCATCGATTTGCATACCAACGACCACGCATTTTTGAAGGGGCATCGCATTATGGTGCAAGTGCAGAGCACGTGGTTCCCACTGTATGACCGCAATCCGCAGACGTTCGTGGAGAACATTTTCAAAGCGCATGCTTCGGACTACCAGGCGGCCACGCAGAAAGTGTTCCGCTCGAAGGCCTACCCGTCGCACGTGGTTCTGCCGGTGGCGCCGTAATGCCACGAGTGCGCCTGATCCACTGGAACGCGCGCGAAGCCGCGGCATTGCAGGCAGCGCTGCGGGGCGCGGGGCACGTGGTGGACTACGACGAAAAGTTGGATTCCGCGGGATTCCGCGCGATTCGCGCCTCGCCGCCGGATGCCTTCGCCATCGATCTATCGCGGGTGCCATCGCACGGCCGCGAGGTCGCTATATTCATCCGCGGCCAGAAGGCGACGCGGCCCATTCCGATCGTTTTCGTGGGCGGCGCGCCAGATAAGGTGGAAGGGATCCGCAAGCTGCTGCCGGATGCGGTGTACACTACGCCGGGGCGGTTGCGGTCCGGTTTGCGCGCGGCGCTGGCGAAGCAGCCTGCGAGTCCCGCCATCCCACCGCAGATGATGGCGCGCTATGCGTCGCGGACTACGGCGCAGAAGCTCGGCATCCGGGAAGGCACGACAGCGGCTTTAATCGACCCGCCAAGAAACTACGCAAGCGTGATTGGGGAACTGCCTGCCGTCGCAGCCTTGCAAGAGATAACGCAAGAGGCGCCTGCGGCTGCCTGCCCCATCACTCTGTGGTTCGTACACGATGCGGCGGCGTGCCGGGAAGCTCTGCCTGGTATGCGGAAACTCGCCGGTCGCACGAAGCTTTGGATCTTGTGGCGCAAAGGATCCGGCGTCACGCAGCCGTTCCTGCGCGAGTCGGCGGCAGCCGTGGGTCTGGTCGATTACAAGATCTGCTCCGTCGATGGAACGTGGAGCGCCATGCTATTCGCCCGCCGGAAAGCGGTTTGATCTACTTGGCGGGATCCTTTTTCTTTTCGTCGTCCTTCTTTTCATCGTCCTTCTTATCTTGATCGGGCCGGTGCGGCGGCTTTCGCGGGACGGGCTTGGCGCTGGCCAACTCGATGTAGGTCCGGATAATGCGCTCCTTCTGCGCCGGATCGAGCAGCAGGGAACGAATGTTGCCGCTGCCGGAGAGGGTGAAGTAGCCGTCGCTGGGATGCACGGTGTAAAGCATCGCCGCCATCGCCGCGGAGGGCGCATCATACGGCATGTGTCGGTAGGCGCGATAGGCCTCGGCTATGGGATGGGTGGTGGAATACGCGAAATCCTTCTCGATACTATCTCCCGGAAACAGCAGCGCTTCGCCGATCTCCCGCCCCACGGTAACAATGGGCGTGGGCCACCCGGCAAACACTTTTCGTGCTGCGGCGGCGTCCGCCTGTGTGCCGGATTCAGTCACGCAAAGCAGCCTGACTTTGCGGGTGATCCAGTCCTTGACGCCATACATATCCAGCAGATTCGCGAGATCGGTGGCCGGCCCGCTGAGCACGACGGCCGCATTCTGGTCGTATTGGGCGGTCAGTGCGTTGCGTATGAGCGTCGAGGGGTCGGCAGTGTCGTTGATACTCTTGATGCCGGTCGGGTGTGCCGGATCGCCGATCTTACTGAAGAGGGGCGATTCCCCAGCCGGTTTGCCGTCCGCCAGTCCGATGGGCGTGAAGTGCATGAACATGGCGGCGGGACCGGTGGTGGCGCTGGCATAGAAGTGGGCCACCGCATCGCAGAACTGGGCTGCCCGCAGATCCCCGCTGCTGACGGCGACGGCGGCAGTCCGCGCCTGATCCTTGCCCCCGAAGCCGTGCAACATCGCCAGAGCCAACACATCGTCGATGCGGGCCATCGCGGTGTCGAACACGATGCCTACGGGCGGCTTGGCTGTGCCCGGAAACTGCATGTCAGGTGAGATCCAAAGTGTCCAGGCGTCCGGTCGAATCGCCGAAATGCTCGACGTGTACGCCCATGCGGTCCATCATCGCCAGATAGAGATTGCACATGGGCGTCTCTTTCCGGTACACGATCCGGCGCCCGGCTTTGAAGTGGTTGCCGCCGCGCCCGGCGATCAGCGTGGGCAGGTCCTCGTGCAGATGGCGGTTGCCGTCGGAAAGGCCCGCGCCGTACACGATCATGCAATTGTCCAGCAGCGAGCCATCGCCTTCCCGGATGGACCGCATCTTCGCGATCCAGGCGGCGAACTGCCGCACATGATAGCTGTTGATCTGGGTCACCTTCTCGATCAAGTCCGGCTGATTGCGGTGATGCGTCAGCGGATGGTGGCCATCCGGGATGTCGATCTCGCGGTAAGGGCGAGAGGTGCCTTCGTGCGTGACCAGGAAGGTGATTACGCGGGTCAGATCCGACTGGAAGGCCACCGTCATCATGTCCGTCATCAGCTTGAAATGCTCGGCGAAATCGGCGGGGACGCCGTAAGGCTTCTCCATGTGGGGATCGATTTGCGCGTTGTCTTTCTCAGCTTTTTCGATCTGGCGCTCGATTTCGCGGATGGACGAGAGATATTCGTCGAGCTTTCGGCGGTCGGTGGGGCCGAGGCCGGTCTCCAACTTGCGCGTGTCGTCGCTGACGAAATCGAGGATGCTGCGGCGATACAGATTCTCGCGCGCGCGGGCCTCGGGTGTCAGCGCCATGCCATTGCCGAACAACCTTTCAAAAAGCGCGCGCGGGTCGAGCACCGGAGGCAGCGGCTGCGTCTCGCTCTTCCACGCCAGATTGTTGGTGTAGGCGCAGGAATAACCGGAATCGCAATCGCCGGCCTGCCGCGCATCCTCCATGCCCAGCTCAAGGGAAGGGAAGCGCGTCTGTTTGCCCACCTGGTTGGCTACGATCTGGTCGAAAGAAACGCCGGCCTTGATATCGATGACGGTCTTGCGCGGCTGCACTCCGGTGAGGTACGAAGCGCAGCAGCGGCCGTGATCTCCAGCGCCGTCCAGCAGGGCGCGGCCGGTGTTGTGGGTAAGGTTTCCGAACAGGGTGATGTCCTGGCGGTACGGCTCCAGCGGCTTCAGGATGCGCGGCAGCGTGCCGAGGGTGCCCTCGTAATCCGGATTCCAGCCGTCCATGATGATGCCGTTGGGTACGTAGACGAAGGCCATGCGCACGGGCGGTTTGGAACGCGTGGCGGCCAGCGCCGGGACCATGGCGTCCAGGAACGGCAGGGCGACCGCCGTGCCCATTCCGCGCAGGAATGTGCGCCGGGGGAGAGACTTTTTGGTAATCATCTTTGAGCGAGTTCCTTTGAGCCGGCTGAAAGCCGGCGGCGGGCAGAATTGCCCGCCCTCCAAGAATCATCGCCCCGGCCCATTTGGAACGGAGCGCTGTGTACGATTTCAAATATCAGGGATTGGAAACGATAGCCATCCGCCGCCAGAACGCGGTTGATCGCATTCACCGTCGGCCGGTCGTACGGATGCAGTCCGCGCCCCAGCGCATAAGTCAGCATCTTTTCGGTCAGGCAGCGCGAGAACTGCGGCAGCCCCGCCATCAGCAGAGCGCGCATCTCGTCCGGCGTCTTGAACGACTTCCCGTTGGGCAGAGTGCCGCTCGAATCCACTGGGAACTTGCCGTCCATAGTGCGCCACTTACCGATGGCGCTGTAATTCTCCAGGCCAAAACCGAGCGGGTCCATTTTGTTGTGGCAGGACGCGCACATGGGATCGGCGCGGTGCTTCTCCATCTGCTGGCGCAGCGACATCAGCGTGCCCACCGCGCTTTCGTCGAGCGCCGGCACGTCCGGCGGCGGCGGCGGAATCTCCGATCCCAGGATATTGTTCAGCACATACTTGCCACGCAGGACTACGGAAGTGCGCGTGGGATAGCTGGAAACCGTAAGCACGCTGGCCTGGCTGAGCAGCCCGCCGCGCTGGCCGGTAGTCAATTCCACGCGCCGGAAATCCGGCCCTTTGATGTCCGGGATGCCATAGAACTTCGCCAGGCGCGCATTCAAGAAGGTGTACTTGGCGTCGATGAAATCCGAAAGCGGGCGGTCCTCGCGCAGCACATACTCGAAGAACATGCGCGTCTCGGTCTTCATGGCGTCTCGCAATTCCGGCCCCCACTCGGGAAACTTATCGGGGTCCGGCTTCACTACGTCCAGATTGCGGATCTCCAGCCATTGCCCGGCGAAGTTGGTGGCGAAGGCGGCCGCGCGCCGGTCCGCCATCATGCGCTTCACCTGTGCGTCGAGCACGGCGGGGTCGTGCAGCTTGCCCGCCTCCGCCAATCCCAGCAGTTCGTCGTCCGGCATGGAACTCCACAGGAAATAGCTGAGCCGCGATGCCAATTCCAAGTCCGAAATGCGGTGTACGTCCTGCGCATCGGTGGGGTTGGGATCGTGCTCGATGCGGAAGAGAAACTGCGGCGTCACCAACATGGCTTCGATGGCCAGTTGAATGCCTTGCTCGGTAGTTTCGCCGCGCGACCGGGCCAGCGTCACGAATTTCAGCAGCGACACTACTTCAGCGCGCGTGACGGGCCGCCGGTAAGCGCGGTGCGCCAGGGCGGAAACGATCTTGTCGACGCAGGCTTGCCCCGACTTCGGATCGCAAATCAAAATCTTCTTGCGGCTGGCGCGCTCCACGTCCGTCGGGAACGGCCCCTCGAAAACCATCGAATTCAGAAATTTGTTTTTCTTGTTGTTGTACGCGTCCTTCTCGGGCAGCGTCTTGACGAAGTCGTCGTCGATGAATCCCGCGCGGAAGACATGGTCGCCGGAGGGCAGGTACATGCGCACTTCGGCTTCCGAGTAGGGGTCGAAGTATACGAGCTTCGACGGCTTGGTTTCCACCGGAACCGTCTTCATCAACGTGCCGTCCACCCAGAAGCCCATCGTCACCGCCTTGGCGTCCGCGGTGCGCTCGCCGGGCATGCCGAACCGGACGACGTAATCGCCATCCCATTCCACGCGATGCGAAACTTCGATGGTGCTCAGGTCCACGCGCCGGACGGTTTTGTCTTTGGTGTGGTATTGGAACAGCAAAGGCTTCTTGGGCAGCGGATCGGCCCCCATGGCGCGGGATGCGATCATCTCGGCCGCGTCCACGTAGTTTTCCATCAGCACCGGAGAAATGGTCAGGACATCCGCGATGTTATCGAAGCCGTAGCCGGAGTCGTCTGTGGGGAAATCTTTTTCGGCCCGGAAATCGACATCCAGCAGATCGCGAATGGTGTTCGAATATTCGCTGCGGTTGAGGCGGCGCGCGGTGACGTGTCCCGGATCGGGTTTGATGTTGCGGTCGGCCCTGTCGAATTCGCCTTCTACGTAGTGGATCAGGGCCTGCATCTGCGCCTCGGGCGGACGGGGGATGCCTTTGGGCGGCATCTCGCCCGCGCGCAGCTTGTCCAGAATCGTTTCCCAGCCGTCGCGATACGTGGCGATCGAATCCGGCGACATCAATAATTTGACGTTCAGGCCTCCGGACGACAGCTTATCGTTGTGGCATAGGGCGCAGGTCTTGGAGAGAACCGGCTTCACGGCCGAATCGAAATCGGGCGACGAGGAGTCGGCGGCGCAGAGCGAGGCAGCTATGGTTAGGGGGATCGCGATGGTCTGTAGTCTCAGTTGCTGTCCTCCGACTCCGACGGCCTATTGTTTTATAATACCTCTGGAAATGGCGTTTGAAATCGAGTCCCGGTTACTGCGGCGGCGATTTCTGGCGGGCGCGGCGGCCGCGCTGGCGTTGCCGCGGCTCAGCGCCCAACAGGAACCGGCGGCCTACGGCCTGACGGCATTGCTCGATGGAAGCGGGATGGTGCCGATACCGGCCGGCGAGTTCCGGATGGGATCGGCGGGCGGCGAGGCCGATGAAGCTCCGGTGCATCGCGTGCGCATCGGCCACGATTTCGAGATCGGCAAATTCGAGGTTTCGCAGGCGCAATGGGAGACGGTAATGCTCGACCCGCACGCCAAAGCCGGAGCCGTGCGCACCACGCCGCAAGGTGCTACCGTGGGCAGCAATCCCAGCCACTTCAAAGGCGCGTCGCTTCCGGTGGAGAGCGTCTCGTGGGACGACATCCAGGTGTTTTTCGCGCGGCTCAACGCGCGCGATCGCGAGCACACATACAGGCTGCCGACCGAGGCGGAGTGGGAATACGCCTGCAAAGACGATGCGAACGGACTGGCGGAGCGCGCATGGTACAAAGACAATTCCGGGGACGGGACGGAGCCTGTGGGCGGAAAACAGCCCAATGCGCGCGGCCTGTACGACGCGCTGGGAAACGTCGCGGAGTGGGTGCAGGATTGGTACGGCCACGATTACTACGCGGAGAGTCCGGCGGCCGATCCGCCAGGGCCCGCTTCGGGATCGTATCGCGTTTTTCGTGGAGGGAGCTGGCTGGATTCTGCGAAGTACTGCCGCATCACGGCGCGCAATTTTGAATTCCCGGTGAGCCGGCTTCATAATGTCGGATTCCGGGTGGTCAGGGTGCTAACGAACGCAGAGAGAAGGTGAAGTCTTATGGAACCCGAACGCGCGTTGTCTTCCGTAATATCGGTTGCCTTGGGGTTAGTCTTGTCACCCTTCGCGGGACTGCTGGCTGGGGTGCTGTGGTTCGAAGCAGGCGGCGGTGCGGAGTCTGGAATGGTAGTGTCTTTGGCGGCGGGCGTGGCGGCCTTGGTCCTGATTGTTTGGAAATCACGTGGTGTATTGCGGAGGTTCCTCGGCTTCATGGACGCCAAAGTTCCCGAGCCGGTCCACTCCTGCATCATACTGGGTGGCGTGGGCGCTTTCGCTTTCGGGGGCGTCTTGTTCGCCGCGATTCTATTGCTCGGCCACGAGCGTCCGATGGGTTGGGAGTTCAGCCGCATTCCGCCTTTAATGGGACTCAGCTTCGTTCTCTTTTCGATCGTTGGATTGCCGGTGGGACTCTCGAAAAGGCGGAGAGCTCCCGTTCCATGATCAACCAATGATCAAAATATCTTTACTGCTACCTTTCTCCATGGCGGCGCTGTGTGCTCAAACACATCCGCTGCAGGCGATTCTGGAAGCGGCGCGCGCCAATCCTCCGGCGCTCGCGGGCCTGCTCGCCACGAACTTCCCCAACTTGAAAAACCAGGGAACGGCGCTGGTGTGGGGGCAGGATTTCCTGTTCGTGGCGGAAACGTCCAAGCAACCAATGGTGGCGATTGACGGGCAGCCGCCTTCCGCGATGCAGCGCGTACCGGACACGGGACAGTGGTATCGCGTGGTGAAGATGCGCACCGGCGTGACGCACTCTTACGAGTTCGAGGCCGACGGCAAGACGCTGTTTCCCAGGCGCGACGTGGCCGGATATGATCCCGATTCCTATCCCAAACCCGGCGTGCCGAAGGGTACGCTCTCCGAAAAACATACGATCGCGAGCAAGATTTACGAGGGTTCGACGGCGGACTATTGGGTCTACGTCTCGCCCGGCGTCGATCCGGCGCGTCCGGCGCCGCTGATGGTCTGGCAGGATGGGCAAGGCCTGGTGCGTGGAGACCTTTCTGGGTTGCGCCTGTTCACCGTCACCGAGAACCTGGTGGCGCAGAAGCTGATCCCGCCCATGATCCATGTGATGATCTCGCCCGGCACAGGGCTGCGCATGCGCAGCATCCAGTACGACACGGTTTCGGATCGGTTCGGCCGCTATTTGCTGGAGGAGGTGCTGCCCGAAGTCGAGAAGAGCTACAAACTGCGCGCCGACGGTTATTCCCGCGGCATCGCGGGCGAGTCTTCCGGAGCCATTTGCGCGCTGAATGTGGCGTGGAATTTCCCGGGGAAGTTCAGCCGCGTACACTCCACCATCGGCAGCTATACGGCGCTGCAATGGCATCCGGAAGAGCGCCTGGATGGGGCCAACGTCTATCCGTTCCTGATCCGCAAGGAACCGCGCAAAAACATAAGGATCTGGCAGAGCGACGGCATGGACGACATCGAGAATCAGTTCGGCAGCTGGCCGTTACAGGCAGTGGAGCTGGCGAATTCGCTGAAGATGCAGGGCTACGATTTTCACTTCCGCTTTGGCGAAGCGGCCCATGATAGCGCGCAGGCCGCGCTGGATCTGCCCGAATCGCTGGCTTGGTTGTGGCGGGATTACGATGCGGCGAAGACGGAACAGACTTATGAGATGGACCCGGCAGAGCGCGATAAGCCGCTGTACCGGGTGCGGATCGCGAATCGCGACGCCTGGTAAAAGAATACTTGGCCGCCGATGAACGCCGATGAACGCCGATAAGAACATGGACTTGAAGGTCACAATGGGCGCACCTGCGATTAGTAGAAACGGGCGTCATTTCACACGAAAACTCCCTATCTCGTTGGTCATCGGCCTTCTGATCGCGATTTGTGGATCGGTGCCATACTATCGCGCCGAATTAGTCGTCGGTGGTAGATTCGACGCGCTCTTCAAGGTAGCGGCTGCCATGTTCATGCCGGGGCTCCTCGTGGCAGCCTTACTCGGTGGGAATGTCCATGACGCGAGTCTGGCCCTCGGAGTCGTTGCGAACTGGCTGCTTTACGGTCTCAGCTTGTTCCTGATTCTAAAGGAAGGAAGAAATGACATGCATCCTGGTAAAAAGACATATTGGCCGCCGATGAACGCCGATGAACGCCGATAAACAAAAACCAAGAACAAGACCAAGGAGTATTTCTTATCGGCGTTCATCGGCGTTTATCGGCGGCCATATTCTTTGTTTCTCGCCGCAACGAACATGACCATCGATCTGAATTGCGATTTGGGCGAGTTGCCGGACGCCGCGCTGGAGGAACCGTTGATGGCGCACATCACCTCTGCCAACGTAGCTTGCGGCGGGCACGCGGGCGATGCGGATAGCATGCGGCGAACCGTGGAGATGGCGCGCCGGCATGGCGTCGCAGTAGGAGCGCATCCTGGCTATCCCGATCGCGCCAACTTCGGACGGGTAGAAATGGCTCTTTCGGCGGAACGGATTGCGCAGACCGTGTGCGAGCAGACCGGTGCGCTGGCCGCCATTGCGGGCAATCTGTCGCACGTGAAGCCGCACGGGGCGCTATATAATGTCGCGGCGAAGAATCCGGACGTGGCACGCTCCATTGGCGAGGGCGTGGCGTGGTTCGGCGGCCGGGACCTGGTGCTGGTGGGGCTGGCGGGGTCCGTGATGCTGGACGTTTGGCGCGAGATGGGATTTCGCGTAGCGGCCGAGGGATTCGCGGATCGCCGCTATGAGCCGGACGGCAGCTTGCGCGCACGGAAGTTTGCCGACGCTTTGATTACCGATCCGAGTGAGGCGGCTGCGCAGGCGGTGCGATTGGCGGGCGACGGGCGGGTGCAGACTATTTGCGTGCATAGCGACACGCCGGGGTCGGTGCGGATTTTGGCGGCGGTGGCGGCGGCGTTGGGAAAACTATGAACAGACAGGCCCCGAGGCCTGTGCTACTGGTGCCAGTGCATGTCCCAGCCCAAATACCGCGAACCAGCCTCATGCACCATCCCTGCCACCGTCGAGAAATTGGCCGCCACGTGATGCTCGAAGCCGTTCAGGCATATATAGCGCAGCAGGTCCTGTAACCGCTCGATGCGGACCACGCCCGCGCCGCCGAAGGTATCCAGCGGATCGTTGGTGAACTCGCCTTCGCCCACATACGACCGCAGCTTGCCGGTGCTGTCGTCCGTGGAAACGCGGCAGAAGCTCATCGGCCCTGCCTTCACCCGGCCCACGCAGGTGCCAAACGTGTTCAATTTGCCCACCGTGCCGGCGATGATTTCCTGGAAGTCCATGCGGACGTCGGCGAAGAAATGCTTGGGCAGGTTGCTGCAATGGAAGCAGACCGCCTTGTCGGGATCTTCGCCATAGTTGTTGTTCCAGTCGAGCAGGGCGCTGGGCGTGCCGGACGCCATTTGCAGTGCGTACATGCCCACCACGCCGCAGATATCCACTTCGCAGGCGCTGGGCAGCAGGTCGTTCGACATCATGCTCATCACGGTGCAGGGGACCACGCCGAAGTATTCTTCAATCGCCGTCCAGCATTGCACGGCGCTCATCACGACTTCGGTTTCCTTCATCCAGCCATCGACGACCGCGCCCAGCTTGGCCATCTTGATCAGCGATTCGTCGGGAATGCCGCCGGTGGAAACATAGCTCTTGATAGCGGCCAGTTTAGCTTGGGCGGCATCGTCGGAGTCCTTCATGCGGTGGATGCGGCCCAGGATTTCGGTGAGGTCCACGGTCTCGATGGAGATGCCATGCTGCTCTAAGATTTTCTCGCTGTAGCGCACGGTGTTGAAGGCTGCGGGGCGCGCACCCAATGCGCCGATGCGCACCCGGCGCAAGCCCTTCACCACGCGGCAGACGCCGGCGAACCAGTCCAGATCCTTGCGGAAGATATCGGAATCGGGCGTTTCGGTGTGCTGTGAGGTGATGGAATAGGGGATGCCATACTGCGAAAGATTATTGCAGGCCGACATCTTGCCGCAGAAGCTATCGCGCCGGAACTTGATGGACATTTTCGACGCGGAATCCGGCGTGGCCTGTATCAGCACGGGGACATTCAGGTCCGCTAACCGCAGCGTATCGGCGATGGCGCGCTCCTCGCCGAAGTTCGGCAGGGTGACGATCACGCCGTCGATACGGTCGCGGTTGGCGCGGAACAGGTCGGCGCATTTGCGCGATTCCACGCGCGTCTCCACGGCGCCGTACTTACTGTCCTCGGGGCTGAGCACCAGCGGCTCGATGCCCGCGGCCGTGAGCGCCTTAATAATCTCCTCGCGCCCTTCTTTAGCGAGATGGTCGGGAAAAAATCCGCGGTTCCCGACGATAACTCCCATGGTCATTGGTCGTGTCACGAGAAATAATCTAGCACGCGGCTGGACGCATCGCGATTGGCCTTTCGGGTACGCCTGACTGCGGCGGATGGTGTATTCTCAGGGAAGGAGCACAAAACGTGGCAACAGCGACCCTGGACTGGTCACAATGCCCAGCGGTAGAAAGCGTGCCGGGCCGGTTGGGCGGCGCATGGGTGTTTCGCGACACCCGTATGCCTGTCTCCGCCGTGTTTGAAAACCTTGAAGCCGGCGCTACCGTGGAGGAAATCGTCGAGCAATTCGACATCACCCGAGAACAGATTAATGCGGTTCTTGAGTTTGCCGCTCGCAGCCTCGACCCAGCTCCGTTCGCTGTCCCCGCTGCAAACCCACCCGTGAATGTTCATTCTTTTTGACCATGTGACGCCGGCCGGCATCGCCCGGTTCCTTCCAGGCCACAGAGTTACAAAAGCCAAGGACCGGGGATGGGACACGCTGACCAATGGCGACTTGCTGGCCGAGGCGGAACGGGCCGGTTTCGAGGTGCTTCTCACGGCCGACAAGAATATCCGCCATCAGCAGGACCTTACAGGCCGCCGCATAGCCATTGTGGTGTTGAGCACGCCGCAATGGCCGGTTGTCCGATTGCACCTCGATATGATTGCCGCCGCTGTAAATGCGGCCACCCCGGGCAGCTATGCCGAGGTGAACATCCCTAATGAGTAAGGCCGCTGTAACTCGCAGGGCCCTTCGCTCTGGGTTGATTGTTCCCGAGAAATCTGCCTCGGTCAGCGCTACCTTTGGTTGGTGCCGCTGGCGCGTGGGCCGAGCTGGGTCACCGCTGCTTGGGTGTAGAATCGGCTCATGCGGATGCCGCCAATGAAGGCCGCAATCTTATTCTTCGCCCTCTGCATACCAGCGCTAGCCGACCTCGCGGCAGGACAGCGGGCATACGACAGCCGCGATTACGCCACCGCACTGAGTGAGCTTCTGCGGTTGGCCAAGCAGGGGGACGCGGTTGCGCAGGGCCTCCTCGGGGTCATGTATGACCAAGGCCAAGCCGTTCTGCAGGACCACGGGGAGGCGGTGCGGTGGTTCCGTTTGGCAGCCGAGCAAGGAAACGCGTACGCGCAGTTCAACCTGGGCATCGCGTATCATGACGGCCAAGGTATTCCGCAGGACTACAAGGAGGCTGTGCGGTGGTTCCGCTTGGCAGCCGAGCAGGGAAACTCGCTCGCGCAGTTCAACCTGGCAGTTATGTATCGAAAAGGCCAAGGCGTCCCGTTGGACGATACGGAAGCCGCGAAGTGGTGCCGTTTGGCGGCGGACCAAGGCGATCCGGACGCACAAGCCTTCCTCGGCACAATGTATTACGCGGGCCAAGGTGTGCCGCAGGACTACAAGGAGGCCACGGGGGTGGCTCCGGTTGGCAGGACTGCAGGGTAACGCGGCCGCCCAGAGCATGCTCGGCGCGATGTATGAGGAAGGCCAGGACATCGCGCCGGACTACAAGGAAGCATTGCGGTGGCTCCGCTTAGCGGCGGCTCAGGAGAACTCTGTCGCGCAACGGGCTGCTAGGCTCCATGTGGCTCTCATGTATTACCAAGGCCAAGGCGTCCAGCAAGACTACAAGGAAGCCATGCGGTGGTACCATTTAGCGGCCGACGAGGGGGACGCGGACGCACAGCTAAACCTCGGCATCATGTATGAGAAAGGCCAAGGCGTCCCGCAAGACGATAAAGAAGCCGCGAAGTGGTACCGTTTGGCCGTCGAACAGGGAAACGCCGCTGCGCAGATCAACCTCGGCGCGATGTACATAAGTGGCCAGGGGGTCCCGCAGGACTACATTCAAGCGCACGTGTGGTTCAATCTGGCCGGTGCCAGCGGCAACGCGGCCGGCATCAGGTGTCGCGATCTTATTGCTAGACAGATGACGCCGGCGCAAATTGCCGAGGCCCAACGCCTCGCTCGGGAATGGAAGCCAAGGGCCGGGTCGGCACGTTAACAGCGCCGTGCACGGCGTTGCTGATCGCGTTGCCTTTTTCACAAAGGTAAAGGCTTGAAATGCGTAGATAAGGGCAGATACCGATCGAAGACCTTCAACTGACACGGAAGTCGGTGCAACGGGAGAATGACATGCAGCCCGCGTCGAGAGATACCTCGATTCGAGATGTGTTTTTTGAGGACACACCAAGTATCCTTGTCCGCGCCTTTGAGAGAGAGGAATATGCTCGGGGATTCATCGGAGGAGCGGTACGGCTTGGGCTGCTGGCGGGCTACCGTGCGGCTGAAGACTCGCGTAGAGACGAGACGGAAGGTGTCGTGCGCGTCGTGTGGAGGCTGCAGAACCCCGTTTACTGTGAACGCTCCTCCATGAATAATTTCTATATTCTCAGTACCTCGCACCCCGAGGCGGACAGGCGTGTGTTGACAGAGCGCTTTGGCTCGTATATCGTCCGGATCAACGATCCGATGGAGCTGCTAAAACGGGTACAAGTTGCTTGGCGGGCGCATCCGTTGGCTTCGGGCTACTGCGTCATCGCGCCGGTCGTGTACGATAAGGACGCGTTGCTAAACGAGACTCCGGGCCTGCTCCCACCGTCTTCGTACTCCTACTCCCAGAAGCCGAGGTCGCCGTTCGCAGTGGAGAGGGAATTTCGATATGTACTGACGTGCACGGCTGACGTCCTCAAACTCAGGGCCTTGGCTGGCGAAGGATTGGCTCTAGACAATCACCTGACTCTTCCGCTGCCTGATTGCAGCGACATATGTTCGTTAACCTGATGGGTTCTGCGCGGCCCACGCCTAAGTTACAAACCTGCTATGATTCTCTGCAATGAACGCGATATGTCCGCGCTGTGGGGCGAGTTCGGCACAAAGGTACAAACTACGCCACTTTTCTCAAACTCGCCGAAGGCGGCCAATTGAGAATCCTTTTGGTAGCTGCGGCGCCGCCAGCCCAGACGACCAAAAGAATCTACGCCGCCAACTTGCTTAAGGTCGTAGCGCAGTCCTGAGCGGTCGCGTCGGCTCGCCCTTCAGGTGTATTCTGGCTACGTATGGACTCCTCGGATCGCCTGTTTCTGGATTACTCCGCGCGCAAGCTCCGGCAGCTTTGCGGCCGCATCGAAGACTGCCTGGGCCGCCTTAGCGCAGAGCAGATCTGGTTGCGCGGCACGGAGAACGAGAACGCGGTGGGCAACCTGGCCCTGCATTTGAGCGGAAACGTGCGCCAATGGATCGTGGCCGGGGTCGGTGGACAGCCGGATATCCGTCAGCGGGACACGGAGTTCGCTGCCCGGGGTGGCGTATCAGCGGCTGACTTGGCCGTACACCTGCGCGGTATCGTCGAAGAAGCGGCCGGTGCGATCGAAGCGCTCGCGCCCGAACGCCTGTGCGAGCGGTTCGTGGTGCAGGGCTATGACGTGACGGTGATCGAAGCCATCTACAGCGTCGTGGAGCACTTCTCCGGCCATACTGGCCAGATCGTCTACGCGACAAAACTGTCAACCGGGGAAGACTTGGGGTATTACAGGCACCTGAAGTCCACCGCGGCGCATGCGGAGCGGACGCCCTGAACGGCGTTACTTCTTGAACAGCTTGTCGAACGCGCTGCGGGCGGCGTCCGGCGAGGTGGCCGCATCCACGGCCGGGCTGGGCGGAGGCGCCGAGGCGCTGCCATCGCGCGCCACGGTGACGCGCGGCGAAAATAGCGTACATTCGTTGGCTTTGTCCTTCAGCGGGATACGCACGGGAATCGGCTTCAGACACTGAAATCGTGTGGATGGCTCGAAATAGGAGCACTGCTTGCAGCAATGCAGCGGAGTGTTACATTTCGGACAGTTGCCGTTCCAATCGATGCCGCTGGGCAGTTGCGTGGAACAATTGAAACAGCGGGCCGCGGTGACAGCCTGCACCAGGCGCGGCAGGCGCGGACCGGTGATGTCGATGGGGGGCTTGGGGCCAGGCGTGCGGGGCCGGTCATCGGTGCGGCGGTCTCTGAAATCCGAGCGATCCGAGTCCATATAACCCGGTTGTTTGTACTTTCGATCGCTGTCCATGGGGAATTGGGTACTCCAAATTGCAGGGGCGACAGATCTCCAAACTTCGATCCAAGCCAGGGCGCCCGGTTTGTCGCGCATTACCGATCGATGACCGCGTCAGCGCAGCGGCAGTTCAGGCTACCGTTATTGACGCCGGGTTACCGGAGGGATTCTGTGGAAAGGCCGAACGCTTCAGCACCAAACAGGTCAGGAAACCCGCCAATGCTGCAAATCTATCTATACCACAGTTCGGATGGCGTTTGCACGTTAATTAAATTGGAAGACCGGAAGTTAGCAGGCGTACATAAGGGTGGAGAGGCGGCCCGCCTGCGTGCGTGCGCCACGGCTAGTGATGCTATCGATGGCATGTTGGGCGGCGCCGGAGATGTCCAGCGCGGGCATCAAGCCGAAACCCCGGCCGCGGACGCCCAGCGGTTGGCTTTTGGCGGCCAATTCGCGCAGACGGGGCAGATCGCCGGTGTCGCCGCAGTGTCCCACGATCAGCAGCGCGATCAGCTTGGCGGCCGGATCGTTGCCTGAAAGCAGCTTGCGCGCCACGGGAAGCGTGGCGGGTTCATCGAACTGCGCCGCGCGGCTGAGAGCGGCCACCCCTACGGCTCCGCCGGCCGCAGCTAGGTCCAGCATGTGTGGCAAGACGGCGTGATCGTGATATTGGCCCAGGCCCATGACGGCGTTGGTGGCCACCAGCACACTCGGGTCGTGGGCCGCCTTCACCAGCACGTCCATCAGATCGGGCCGCGCGAAGTATCCCAACTCGCGGGCGGCCGCCGCACGGATTTCCGGCTCCGGCGCGGAGAGGGCGCTCAGGAGTTCATCCACCGCGCCGGCTTCCCGCAGGTTGCGCGCCGCGCAGGCCCGCACCACCTCGCTCGACAGCGCGCCGCGCATGGCAGCGACGACCTCGCGCGAACGGTTGCCGCGCAGCTCAAAACAAGCGTTGTTACGCTGCGCCACGGAGAGCTTTTCGTCGAGCATGCGGCCTACCGGATCGCCGGCTGCGGCCAGCACACCGGCGCAAAACAGAAATAAGCCAAAACGTTTCATTGTGCGATCTCCTTCAACGCGGCTTCTGCCAGCGGCGCCTGCCGCGGATCGAAACGCGCGTTCAACTCCAGGGCCCGCTGCAAATGCTTGCGCGCCTGGTCCGTCTCGCCTAGCGCGCGCTCGATCATCCCCGCATGATAGTAAAACGCCGGCTCGGGCGTGCCCAACTCCAGGGCCTTTTCCTTGGCCCTGGCAGCTTCCTCGAATTTCTTGTTCTTGTAGAGCGCCCACGCCAGCGCATCGTAGGTGTAGATGTCCCGCCGGCCGCGCAATTCTGCTTCGATCAAGGCCAGGGCGCGATCCGGATTGCGGTCGCGATCCAGATAGGCCAGGGCCAGATTGCGATTCACGTTCAGTCCGCTGGCCTGCTCCATCTTGTCGATCATGTCGACCATCTCAGCCTGCTTGCGCGCTTCGTCCGACTGGCCGGCCAATGTGTAAAGATCCTGCAAAGCGCCGGCATATTCCACCAGCGGCACGGAGGACTGCGCCCGCTTATAGCTCCGGATGGCCTCCGGTATTTTGCCCTCGGCGGCGTATGCGCGCCCCAATCCCGCGTGCGCCGGATAATAGCCCGGGAAGGCCTTCAGGGCCGACAGGTAGGCGCGCTCGGCCTCGCTCAGCTTGCCGGTCTTGAAGTACATGTTGCCCAAATCCACGTAACACCACGCGACGTTTTCCGAGGACCGGCTGCCCGCGTCGATGGCCCGTTTCATCACTTCGATGGCGCCCGCGGCATCGCCGGCCACGAAACGGTAATACGACGCGCGATTGTAGCTGGACAGGTCCGGACGCATGTTGACCATGCGCTGGTAGGCCTCGGCGGCCTTGTCGTACTGCCCCAACTCCATCAGGGAATCACCCAGGGTGCCCCAGTTCCAGGGATCTTCCGGCGAACTGGCGGTCAACGCGCGCGAGTATTCGGCGACCTTGGTGAAGTTGTGGCGCTCCAGCTCGATCAGGCTGCGCAGCCGCAACGCTTCGTAATCCGTGCCGTCGGCGGAGAGCACCGTGTCCACGATCTTAGAAGCGCGTTCCAGATAGCCGGGGTCCATGGTCTCGCGCATCTTTTGGATGAAGCTGCCCGCCAGCAGGTTTTGATAGTGCAGATCGGCCGTGTTGTAACGGGCCAAGGCTTCGTACATTTTGATGCGTTCGTCGGTCGCCATGACGGCTACCTTATCCGCCATGGCGCGGTCGGTGAACGCCTGCATCAAGCGGTCGGGTTCGTTGGTTTGGGCCGAAGAAACGCAGGAGAGAAATAAGATTAGTATGGTTGCTCTCATTTTATGTCCTCACTAGATGGGCGGCCTTCGAGGCCGCCGCAGGCTGCGAGCCTGCCCCACAGCCTGCGGCAGTATTTATTGGCAGTTGGTTCCCTGTCCGTTGGTGCAGTTCTGCTGGCTATGCAGGTAACCGGCATGCGGCGGCGCATGGAACGGGAAGCGGTCCAGCAACGGCACGTCGTTGGAGTTCACGCCGTCGCCCAACTCGTTGTTCGGCGCGACGTTGAAACCGGTTACCAGCACGCCCGCGGTGGCGCGCAGTCCGATATCCACCACGTCGTCGCCCGGCCGGCGACCGCCTACGGGCCATCCGGCATTGTCTCCGCCCAGCGGACCCAGGCGGCTCTGCTGCGCGTTGGGAATCCCTGGAATCGTCAGGTCGATGCGGGTGATGTCCGGCACATACACGCTTAACAGATCGTTGCGCGGCGCGGGCGGAACGTTAAGACTGTAGACGCCCTGGAGCACCGCGGTCGCGAAGAACGGATCGGAGATCAGCGGCGCGAACTGCTGGTCGTCCACCGGCTTGCTGCGGTTCCAATAATCCTTCATGCCCAGGGGAATCAGCAACTCGACTGTCAGCGGATTGCCCACGCGGTCGACCTGCACATAGTCGCCGAACTGCACCGGATCGTTGGGGCTTTGCCGCACGGTCACCTGCTGCCGCAGAGTCTCGGCCCAGGCGGCGATGTGCGCGTTGGGATCGGTGGTGTTGGTCGGAATCGAGCCGTTCGCGGTCACCATGTTGATGGGCACCTCCACCGCGATCAGGCTGATGTTGTAGCCCGCGAAGCCATCCACGGCGTTCGGATAGGCGGCTCCCGGACCTTGGTCCGCGGCGCCCGCCAACACAGGCGCTGGAGCACGGAAATTGAGGTAATCGAAAGTGGCGCCGCTATCGAAATAGAAAGCGTCGTCGCGCGGACCGGCAAATACGCGCATGCCGTTGGACAGCGTGAATATGGATGGCTGGCCCAGGTTCTGCTCATAGTTCGGCGTGCCGTTAGGTCCGGTGTTGGGTGGGGCCACGGTTAGAGGGTGGCCGTTCACGTCGTTGAAGAAAAATTGGGCCGTGCCGGCGGCCAAGTCCCGGATCACGATGACGTAGGTTTCCTTCAGGAAGATCCCTGGGTCGTCTATGCTGGTGATCTGGCCCAAATACGACACGAAAGGCGCATTCGGCGCGATGGTGTCGACGAAGACGAAATCGATCTGCATGTCCGGATTCCCGTCCAGACCGCGTGAATTGTTAACGTCGAACCGGTAGAGCACGCTATTGGAGAACTTGTAATAGCTGGGCCCGTTATCCGGATTCTGGAAACCCTGGACGCTCATGCTCATCACCACGCTGTTGGTATGCCCGGTTTCCCAACTGCGAAAGATGTAAAAGTCGTTCAGGTTGGCTGTCTGATCTTCGAGCAACAGTGGGCCGTTGCGATGGCTGGCGGCGAAGGCGCTGGACGCCACCAATAGAACGGCCGCGGATGCGCGAAACACGTTTACTTTCATTCTTCCCCTCCTCGTTGAAGTTGGACTTCAAGGGTTATACGAGGGGGCCGCGCGATTTGGATTTAAGCCGCGCAGCGATTTGTTGTCCCGTTTCGAGCCGGCTTTCCGCTATAATCTCATAGATCTTTCCAGGAATCCCGGAGGAAAACAGATGTATAGACGTCGGATGGCAGCACTGATCGGTCTGGTTTGCGCGAGCGGTCTTTTCGCGGCCAATGTCCCGGACCTCAACAGCGTTTCGAGCGAACTTGCGCGGGTCCCGCTCGCATTCGAGCGGAACGCGGGGCGGGCGGCGGATCGGTCCGCCGATTGGGTGGGACGCGGGAATGGCTATAGCGTGACGCTCAACGCCACGGGAGCGACGATCGTCCCATCCGCCTCGGACCGTGCGGACCGGGTCCGGATCCAGTTTCTGAACGCGCGTCCCGCCGACGGCAAGCCGCTGGAACCGCTGCCCGGAAAAACCAACTACCTGATCGGCGCCGATCCCAAGCGCTGGATTCAAGACCTGACCACCTATGGACGGATCGGGTACGGCAACATCTACGAAGGAATCGATGTGGACTGGTACGGCAATCAGGGGCAGATCGAGTATGACTTCGTGGTTCACCCGGGAGCTGATCCGAGCGAGATTCGCATGCGCATCGAGGGGGCGCGCAAGCTGGCGATCACGAGCGAGAGCGGCGTGGACATTGAAACGTCGGCCGGCGCGATGCGGTTGCGTCTGCCTCAGATCTACCAGGTTATCGGCGGCGCGCGGCGGCCGGTCGAGGGCAGCTATGTTCTGGAATCGGCGAATGTGATCGGGTTTAGATTGGCCGGCTACGACAAGACCCGGCCGCTGGTGATCGATCCGACGCTGGTGTACGGATCGTACCTGGGGACCGGATTCGGTCCCACGGCAGTCACGACCGACACGTCGGGCAACATCTACGTAGCGGGGAACGGAGCGCCAGGCCTGGCGACGGTGAGCGCGCACCAACCAGGCGACCTGACCACCAACGTCAGTTGTTTCCTAATGAAGCTGGATCCGACTGCGGCCACGGTGCTCTACTCCACTTATATCGGCGGCTCTAACTATTCCCAACTGGAAGGCATCGCTGTGGATTCCGCGGGCGAAGTGGTGGGCACCGGCAGCACGGGGGCGAGCGACTTCCCGCTGGTTAACGCTGCCTGGCCCACGTTCGACGCAGTGGATAACCAGAGCGCTATCGTGTTCAAGCTCAATGCCAATGGAAGCGGTTTCATCTACTCGACTTATCTGTCGAGTGTGTTAGGATTTGCCGTGGCCCTGGATGGATCGCGAAACGCTTACGTGACGGGCGATACCTATGCCACCGGAGCGGCAACCTCCGGTGTATGGCAGACCTCCTATGGAGGCGGTTTCAACGACGCTTTCGTCGCCAAACTCACCGCGGCGGGCGCGATCACATACTTCACGTTCCTGGGGGGATCGGGCTACGACCAGGGCATCGCGATCGCAGCCGACTCATCCGGGGATGCGTATGTAGCGGGTTATACGAACTCGGTTTCGTTTCCCGGGAATCCGCCGGGAGTACACACGGCTAATGCAGGCGGGTATGACGCCTTCATTGCGGAAGTCTCACCCAACGCGTCGTCGGTGACGTGGCTGACGTTCCTGGGCGGAACGGGGAACGAGACCACCACAGGGATGGTGCGCGACAAGTCCAGCGGCATGCTATACGTCGCCGGGTCGACGACCTCCACCGACCTTCCCACTACCGCGGGCGTCATTCAACCCTCGGCTAAAGGGCCCGAACAAGGATTCATCGCCTCCCTGAACCAGAGCGGCGCGTTTGGGTTTGTAACTTATCTCGGCGGCAGGAAAGTCGACATTATTAATGCGATCACGGAGGCGTCCTCGACTCAACTTGTGGTGGCGGGAACATCCTCATCGTCTAATCTGATTTCGGAACACGCGATTCAGCCCGCATTTGCGGGAAATAGCGTGTCGTTATTTGAAGGCGCCAACTACGGCGGCAGCGGTTGGACGGGCGAGGATACCGGCCTGCCCGCGCAGGTGACCTCGTTGACGGGCGACCCCTCCTCCGCAAGCACGCTGCTGGCCCTTTCGAATAGCCCGTTAAGTGTCTTCCGGACAACTAACGGTGGCTCTTCGTGGGTGGCGGAGCCACTGGACGCGCAGCTATGGTATTTCGAGACCCCGCCGCAGTTCGCCCGCAGCCCGGTTGATTCGTCGACAGTGTACGCTTATCTGCCTTTCGCCGGCGGTCCCCCGCCGAACGATTTCGTCTTTAAGTCCACAGACGATGGCGTCACCTGGACCAGCCTGGCGAATCCGCCGGTCAGCCCGACCGACTACCTGGACGGATTGGCGCTCAGCGTTACCAATGCCAATACCCTGACTGAAGTTTTCTATAGCGGCGCCGTCTACCAATCGACCGACGGCGGCGCGACGTTCTCCGCGCTTCCATCCCTGCCGGGGGGGGCCTGCTATGTTGCGTGGGTAGGTCCGCTGACCAGCGGTGCGGACGGCTCCATCTATCTGGGCAATTACTCTGGGATATGCAAGAGTACGGATGGCGGTTCCACGTGGTCGCAGCTTCCGTCGAGTAGCGCTATCGGGTACACCATCGCTATCGCGGCCAGCGCCAGTGCTCCGTCGACGCTGTACGCTATGAGCGGCGGCGGATCGGTTTATGCGAGCACCAACGGAGGCAGCTCATGGAGTGCGGGGAGTTTCCCTGGCGGCCAGGTCACCATGCTTGCCGTCGCCCCTTCGAATTCGCACGTGGTTTACGCCGCCGGGAGCGGAGGCGTTTTCTATTCCACGAATAACGCGGCAACATGGTCGCCAGCGTCAAGTCTCGCATTCCCCCCGAATGCCATCGCCGTGAACCTTACCCATCCCAACGTCGTGTACGCGGCCGGCGTGTCCACAACCGATGGCTTTGTGGCGAAGCTGAATACGGCCGGTACCAGTCTGCTCTGGTCGACGTTTTATAGCGGAAGTAATAGCGTCTCTGGAACCTCTCCAACCAGCGTGGCTCCTGCGGCCTCGGGCAACGTCTGGATCGCGGGATCGACTTATTCGACGGATCTGCCCATCACGGCCAGCCCTTACAGCAACCTGGGAAATAGCTTTAACGGCGCCGGTTTCCTTGCGCGGATTTCCGACACCACCGCAGCCTGCTCTTATCTGCTGAACCCGCCGTCGTTGTATGCCTACAGCGCGGCCACTCTGGAGTTCTCGGTAACCGCTCCAAGCGGCTGCGCCTGGACCGCTATACCCTCCGCTCCCAGTTGGATGACCATCGCCACCGGCGCGACGGGAACGGCCTCGGGCATCGTGTCCACCGCGCTGACGGCTAATACCACGGGCGCCACGCGCAACGGCACCGTGGATATCAACGGCCAGTTGTTCTCCATCACCCAGGCGGCTTCCACTTGCACTTACTCACTCAGTTCCAGCGGCAGTCTGCCGGCCTCCGGCGGCACCGTCCAGATCACGGTTACGGCGCCCTCCGGCTGCCCCTGGAGCGTCGTGCTGCCCAGCTCGTTCATCTCCATCGTGTCCGGCGCATCCGGCACGGGGAACGGTACAGTAACGCTGTCTCTTCCGGCGAACCACAGCGTACAGTGGTTCAGTCCGGTTGTGCAGGTAGGCCCGCAAAGCATCGCGTTGTCGGAAGCCGATATCTGCTCTTATTCGCTTTCGCCGCAAACCTTGGGCGCGCAGGCGGCCTCCGGTTCGATCGCCGTTACGGCCAACCACGCCGGATGCTCGTGGACGGCTCAGTTGGAGACGGCCAACACCCCTTGGCTGACTGTCTCCGGGAACGGGACCGGTTCTGGATCGTTCTCCTACACGGTCCAGGCGAATACCGGCACTGCCGGCCGGGCTGCAGTGATCACGCTGGATAACCGGCAGTTCGAGATTAAGCAGAGCGGGACATAGCCGTGAGGAAGCGGCCTAGACGCTCCATGGCAGGTTCCAGGATCTCGCGTCCGGCGGCGTAGCAAATGCGCACGGAACCTTCGCCGCCGGCGCCGAATGCCACGCCGGGCGCCAGGCCGACTTTGCATTCTTCCAGCAGACTCCTGCAAAAACCGAAGGAGTCCGTAAGACCTTCGACTTTGGGGAAGAGATAGAAAGCGCCATCCGGCTTCGGCACCGTCACGCCGGGCATGGTTCCGAGCGCATCCAGGCAGAGATCGCGGTTTTGCTTCAGGCGCGCCAACATACCCGCGAGTTCCGCTTCGCCGCACGCCAAAGCAGTCTCGGCCGCCTTCTGCGCGAAGCTGGGCGCATGCGAAACGATGAACTCGTTCAATTGGGTGGCCTTGTGCGCCAGGTCGCGCCGGGCCACCAGCCATCCCACGCGCCAGCCGGTCATGCAGTAGGTTTTTGAAAAAGACTGTACCACCATGACCGCGTCGTCGCGGGTGGCTTTGCGCAGAATGGAGGGCACGGGCACGCCCAAAGAGCCGCCCGCGTAGTACAGGCGGTCGTAGACTTCGTCGGCCATCAGCCAGAGCCCATGCCGGCGGGAAAAATCCAGCAGGCGCTGCTGTTCTTCGTCCGTCGCGACCCAACCCAGCGGATTCGATGGCGAAGTATACAGCAGCAGGCGGGTGCGCGGCGTGATGGCTGCCTCCAATCCGTCGAAGTCGATAACGTAGCGGTCGCCGCGCAGGGGATGCGGGATTTCCCGCACTACCGCGTTGGCCATCACGACATTGGACGCGCCATTCGGCCATGCCGGCGTGAGCACCAGCGCTTCGTCGCCGGGGTCGAGCACCGCGCGTATGCCGAGGTTCAGCGCTTGCACACCCGACGCCGTGACCACGATTTCCGTGGAGGGGTCCAGCTCCACGCGATGCAATTCGGCATACTGCCGTGAGATGGCGCGCCGCAACGAAGGCAAGCCGGCATTCTCGGTATAGAACGTGTAGCCATCGGCCATCGCGTCCATGGCCGCGCGCTTGATAAAGTCCGGCGTAGGCAGGTTCGATTCGCCGAAATACAAACGCAGCACGCCCTGCATGGACATGGCGATTTCGGCGAGTTCGCGGATGCGGGAGTGTGGGACGCGCTCGACCGAGCTTGCGACGTGGGCCATGGCGGGGCTCCGGGCAGCCCGGCCTAGAGCGTCTTCAAGTAAGCGATGAGATCGGTCTTTTCGTCGTCGCTCAGCATCTCTTTATAGCCGGGCATGCCGTTGCCGCCTTCGTCCACCTGGGAGCGCACGTTCTCTTCGGTGGGTTTCTTGCCGTTGTTCAACTTCTCCTTGCTGAAGAGGCCCTTCAGCCCCGGCCCCATTTTCTTTTCCGTGCTGTCGGCATTGTGGCACGGCGTGCATTGCTGGAAAACTTCTTTCCCCTTATCGGGGTCTCCCTTCTTTGCCGCCAGCGCGGCAGTGGAGCAGGCGATGGCGAGGGCAGCGCCAACAGCAAGGGCTTTCGAGTGAGACATAGAATAACTAGTCTACAATTTTTTGGGGCACGGATGGCGGTAGGTGTCGAGACGAATCCCTACACCCCACGCGGCGAGCTGCGCCATGGCGCTAAGGCTTGGCGATGGTCAGCAGGTTCAAGGTGTTGGTGGCATCGTCTACGAAGTAGAGTCCTTCGCTGGCGGTGGCCAGCCCAAAGAGCGCTCCACTTCCGGGCGGTGTTCCGCTGCTGTCCAACAGCAGGCGGCCGTCCGGCGCGCCGGTCTCAGTGGTTTCAATCAGCAGGCCGTTATTGCCGTTTACCGTAAAAATATTTCCATTGGTGGGACGCACGGCCAAGCCCAGCGGAGCGTTCAGGGCCGGATTCAAGGTCACCGTCTTTCCAATCCCGGCGGTCGACGTCCGGCTGGCTGCATTGTCTATGGAGGCAATACGATTCTCCAGGGTGTCGGCGACGTACAACGTCCCATCCGGGGCCAGTCCCACTCCGGTGGGGCCAAGGACGAGCGCCGCGGCGTTGGTTCTTTCGGGGAATCCCGAACCGATCGTGTTCACGGACACCACGGATGGCATGCTGTTTTGCGGCAGGGCCAGATCGATGCGGACCACCGTACCTTCATACACCACGTTGCCATTACCGGCCACCGTGCCGTTGAGTACATTGGTGACGAACAGGTCCGCCGTCGAGCCCATGTCCAACGCGATCATGTCCCAGGGGCCATTGATGGGAGCGCCGGCGATGGTTTCAACTACGTCGCCGGACGGATTCAACACGATCAGACAACCGGCTTGCGCGGTAGCCGAAGTGCCGTCCGATGTGGGCAGGCTGCCCACAATCACCCAGCCCGCGCGCAGGACAACCAAGGCGGTGGTCAAGCCCACGCCACCGGGGCACGGGCCGGGAAGCATCGAGGCGTCGATCCACGCGAACAAGTTGACAGCGCCGCTGGGCGCTATGTCCACGATGGTAGTTCCGGTACCTTGTTGGTTCGAGCTATTGTTGAAATTGCTGACCAGGATGTGGCCCTGTACTAAGTTTCCCATCGAGACGGGAACCATCGCCACGCCATACGGGTTCAGGTCCCCGTTGGATGGCACGGTGGAAGCCACGGTGACGATTTCGGCTTTGGCGTCCTGGGTCAGTAGCGCCGGAGTAACAGCCAGCGCCAATGCGATGACGCTTATCCACCGGCTTTTAACATATTGTCTCATGTGAGTAATCCCCTCCATAAGTCAGTCTATCTCGATATACTAGTCACTCTTGTAAAATGACGCGATCCAGCGCCGCTTTGCGGCTTTTGCGGGTCAAACATCACGGTGGCCCGAGAAACCGCCGCGGGCCGGGAGCCTGCCGCACAATACGGTATGATGTAAGGATCACTTTATGAACCAAGACGGCATTCAGGAAGGCCTCACTTTCGATGATGTCCTGCTGCAGCCGGCGCGCAGTGGTGTAGTGCCCGCCGACGCGGATACGCGCACCCGCCTCACCCGCAAGATCGCCCTGAATATTCCCATCGTGAGCGCAGCCATGGATACGGTAACGGAATCGCACCTGGCCATCGCGCTGGCCCAGCAGGGCGGCATTGGCATCGTGCACCGCAACATGGCTGTCGACCGGCAGGCAGAAGAAGTGGACCGGGTCAAACGCAGCGAAAGCGGCATGATTGTAGACCCCATCACCATCGGGCCGGACCAGAAGATCTCCGACGCCCGGGAGGTGATGAGCCGCTATCGGATCTCGGGCGTGCCGGTGACCGAAGGCCCGCGGCTGGTGGGCATCCTGACGAACCGCGATCTGCGATTCGAGACCCGCTCCGATGTGCCCATCCGGGAGGTGATGACCAAGGAGAATCTGATCACCGTGCCGGTGGGCACCACGCTGGAGGAAGCCGAAGCGATCCTGCACCAGCACCGCGTGGAGAAGCTGCTGGTGGTGGACGATCATTACCATTTGAAGGGTCTGATCACCGTCAAAGATATTCAGAAGAAGTTGAAATATCCTTATGCCGCCAAAGACGAGCAAGGCCGCCTGCGTGTGGGAGCGGCCATCGGCGCCACCGGCGATTTTCTGGAACGCGCGCAGGAATTGGTCGCGCGCAAGGTGGATGTGTTGGCCATCGATACGGCCCACGGGCACACCGAGCGTGTGATGGCGGCGGTGAAGGCGGTCAAGCGGGCACTGCCCGGCGTGCAACTCATCACCGGAAACGTAGCTACGTATGAAGGCGCTTGCGAGTTGATCTCGCTGGGCGTGGATGGCATCAAGGTCGGCATCGGTCCGGGATCGATCTGCACTACGCGCGTGGTTTCCGGCGCGGGCGTGCCGCAGTTAACCGCGATTGCGGAATGCTCGCGCGCCGCGGGGCCGGCCGGCGTGCCGTTGATCGCCGATGGAGGCATCAAGTTTTCGGGCGACATCACCAAGGCGATCGCCGCTGGCGCCGACGCGGTCATGATCGGCAGCCTGCTGGCCGGCACCGACGAAAGCCCTGGAGAGACCGTGCTGTTCCAGGGCCGCACGTTCAAGACCTACCGCGGCATGGGATCGCTGGGCGCCATGCAAGGCAATGCCGACCGCTACGCACAGGATGCCAACGGCAAACTGGTGCCGGAAGGCATCGAGGGGCGCGTGGCCGCCAAGGGGCCGTTGGCCGAATTGGTGTATCAGCTCGTGGGGGGCCTGAAATCCGGCATGGGATACTGCGGCGCGCCGGATATCCGGTCGCTGCACGAAAATGCGCGGTTCCTGCGGGTGTCTCCGGCGGGCCTGCGCGAAAGCCACGTACACGACGTGGTGATTACCAAGGAAGCGCCGAATTACCGAATCGAGTAGAGGTACAGGTCAGGCGTAGAGTAAACGGCCCTTTGGCGCGGGGATCTGGCGGTCCAGTTCGCGTGCCGTTTCCATTCATTCCGCGATTACGATTTCTGCATTCTCGAGGGCTTCATGGCGGGTAGCGCCATCGGCGACGCAGCCCGTGATAAACCGTCTTTAGATTAGGTGTTCCCCCGGATTTCACTCGCAGACTTGGTTCTTTTCAGTTCGCCAAGCCTCGATGAATGCGGAAAACCAAGGCATAGCCTCGCTGCCTGCCCCGACTGACAACACCGCATCATCCCCGACACAAACGACGGGAATGATATCGCCAATTTTGAACGGCACCAGCTTGAATATTAACCTTGGTCTTCAAGACTGCGGGGTAAACAGTGCGATTTTTGATCGTCGCCAGCGCAGGATAATTGACATGTTCCCCCCGATTAGCAGTTGCGCGATGGCTAAACTCCATCCTTCATTCTGCGAAACCTTCGCAGCGAGTACATCACCCTTCTTCAAGGGATGAACTGGGGTGTAGGAAAGGGCTTCGTTGTTGACGAATGAAATGTCGCGTTTGACTGAAACCTGACCTGCGAACTCGGTTTCGTATACGACCTTGCCATTTCAATCCACATGCCCCCCTATGGACATGGACGTTGCTGGGCGTTCGCGAGGCCGCACCAGCCGATCACGAGCGTCACCACTGAAATTTTCGCGGTGATATCCATTTTCGTTTGCCAAGGTCCCTTGGCCTCCGAGAATACCATACCTTCTCGCGGGTTCTTTGAGGCGGGTGAATTGAGCGAGCGAGGCCGAGGGCGGAAACTCGTGGGCTTTGCGCCACTTGTCGATTTTCCGTGACCACAGGCATGCAAGAACGAGCACGCTCCACACTGCGGACCTTTTAGGTACGGCTCTTACCGATGTCTTACTACAATGAAGCTATCCGGACCTCAAGCTGCGGTCCTTGCTTCGACATGCAACCGCTTGCCGAGCGCGGCAAACGCCGCTTCGATCCGATTCAGGCGGGAGTGGTGCCGGAGAGAAAATAAGCGTTCGATGTGGGTCTTCGGAATCCCGATCCGACGGGCTAGTTCCGCCTTCTTCAGACCCGACTCCAGAAATGTATTGTACAGATCGACTTTCGCGGCTTGCAAGGCCGGCAACGCCACAGAACGGAACTTTGAGCCGCGCTGGCGCCCGGGCGTGGGTAGTGGTCTGGATTCCTTAATGTAGTCGCCGATCGTAAGCATCAAAAGATCTCGCGCCATCTCCATAGCTTCCGCATCGGTTTCGCCCTGCGTCACACCGTAGCCAAAATCCGGGAACGTCACGACGTATCCGCCGGCCTTGTGGTCGGGTTCGAATAATGCCAGGTAGGGTTCCATTTAAGTCCTCATTTTCAAATCGAGATCTTTCAGAATGCTTTGCAATGTGCCCGTTTTGATTTCCTTCGCGGGATGACGGGGCAATGGGCGACGTTTTTGCGCCGAGAACGATTCGAGTATGTCGAGATTCCTCCGCGAACGAGCAGCCCTGTTTCTTCAGCCAGCGTCTAAGCTCGCTGGCCTTCACCAATTCAATGGTAACCAATTTTGGTTACTCTGTCAAAGCCTTAAACGTCCGACACAATCGGCAGCGCCACCGCGATTAACTCCGTACCCTTGACACCCGGTCCGTCATCCTGCAAAATTAGAGTGCAGGCGAACAAAAGGCGAATATGGCTGCCGTGGCGCTGGGCCGGGATTTCGTATTCAAGGTGGACAGGCCGGAGGCCTGTCCTACCGGTTTAGTGGAAGTGGATGCGATGGCCGGCGGCCTGCCGCAGGGGTGTTTGACCGAAGTCTACGGGCCGGCATCGTCGGGGCGGACCAGCCTGATGCTGGCCGCCATGGCGCAATCCACCGGCCGCGAGAATGTGTGCGCGCTGGTGGATGCGAGCGATGCATTCGATCCGGCATCGGCTGCGTCGGCCGGAGTGCGGCTGGAGCGGCTCTTGTGGGTGCGCTGCGGGGGTAATGCCGAGCACGCCCTGAAAGCCGCGGATCTGCTGGTGCAGGGCGGGGGATTTGGACTGGTGGTGATGGATCTGGCCGATACGCCGGTCATCGCCGCGCGGCGCATTTCGATGACCTCATGGTTCCGCCTGCGCCGCGCCGTGGAGCATACGCCCACGGTATTGCTGG
>Ga0187867_10000565_pt1 | contig 32738 bp, 37 predicted proteins | sample June2016WEW_13_1_FD_132976 | JGI IMG/M metagenome (GOLD analysis project Ga0187867, IMG submission 132976) | Peatland microbial communities from SPRUCE experiment site at the Marcell Experimental Forest, Minnesota, USA - June2016WEW_13_10 | ecosystem: Environmental > Terrestrial > Soil >... | reverse complement strand
TGCTGCGATCGCTGCTATTCGGCGTGCGCGCCATGGACGCGTTGACGCTGGCGGCGGCCATTCTTACGCTGGCGCTGATCGCAGGCGTGGCGACTTTGGTGCCGGCGCGGCGGGCGGCGCGTATCGATCCGCTGGATGCTATCCGGGGGGAATAGACGCGAGCGCGTTGCCGACCAGATCCGCCACCTTCAAATACGCCGCCCAGCGCACGAGATACTGGCGGTCGAGGCGCTGCCGTTGGATAGCGACGATCCCACGCACGTCGTTCCATTGTCGCTCGGAGACTTCGCCGCCGGCGCGATACCAGGCCAGCTTCATCAGCAGAGTATCCTCGGCGGTGGCCACAGGTACAGCGATCGTGCCGCAACCGAGTACGATGTCTTTCATCTCACGCCGCGAGAATTGCGATTGTTGGAATGGATCGGATGTGAGCGGAAAGATATCGAACTTATAGCTGCTGGCGAAGTGGATCAGGTTGAAGGATCGCCCCGACTTTAGCGCATCGCGGAGCATGCACTCGTCCGCATAGAACTCGCCGCCCAGCTCTTGAATCAAACGCACAATCTGTCCGGGGCGGATATCCGCCACCAGGTCCACGTCCAAGGAGGTCCGGTAGATTCCATGAATGCCGCTGGCAGTCGAACCGCCTACCATATACGGAATTGCGGCGCGCCCCAGAGCCTCCACCAACGCCTGCAACGCCTGCCCGAAATCGCTCACGGGTCCACGCTTTCCGGGTCCCATCGATAGACCCGTATCATGGTCTCGCGATCCAGGTGGCGCGCGGCGGTGCGCAGAAATACTTCGCGCTCGTCAATGCCGGGGTGCTGCCGGCGAATCTCGGCCTGGGCCGTTTCAAACACCATGCAGGCCAGATTGAGCATCCCCTGCACCTTTTCGGATGCGGTCATGCGCCGCTGGCATTCCAGGAATACTTCGAGCGCTTGAGGATCGGTATCGGAATACCAGTCGGACCGCGGCATAACTAGGGGACCACTCGGGGAACGACATCGGAATTCCGCACCGTCGCGCCATCCACATTTTTGAATGCTACGGCTGGCGCTCCGGCGCGCGCCGGCTTCCCCTTGAAGCCATCCAATTCCAAATCCCTCGCATCGCCGACCCGCAGCGCGCTCTGCCACTTCGCCGACGCGGGTTTGTCCCAAATGACTTCCACGTCCTTCAGCTTCAGATTGCGCGCCCAGCGGACCTCCATCGCATCCACAGTCTTCTGCAACGGCGACTCCGGATCGTTCGATACGAACAGCTTGATGTTATCGAGGGTGACACCGTCGAGCCAACTGTCGGGATGCCCGTGGATCATGGACGTGCCTTGTCCGTGCGCCACCACGTTTTGGATCAGGATATTGCGAATCGATCCGGCGGGCGGCTCGTTAGGGTGCGGCGTGCCATCCACCTCGCTGCGGCGCTTGATGTTGAAGTGGATGGGGTCGCCATCGCCCCACCAGAACCAATCGTGGCGGCGGCACTCGATGGTCAGGTTCGAGAGCACCACGTCGCTGATATATCCGCCGTCGAACACCATGAAAGCGATGCCGCGGTTTGAGTCCGTGATTACCGTATTACTCACGGTCACACGGCGGATGCAATTCATATTGCCATCGCAGAACTTCAGGGCGCTGGATGCCGACGAGAGGCGGCAGTTGGTCACCGTAATGTTTTCGCAGGGCCGCGGCGGACCGTAGATATTGGACGACCAGAGCACAATGGCGTCGTCACCCGTTTCGATGGTGCTGTTGGAAATGCGCACGTCCTTGCATCCGTCGGGATCGATGCCATCCGCCCACACCGCTTCTTTCAGGCTGGATTGGATGTAGACGCCGTCGATAGTCAAGCGCTCGCAGGCGTAGGGATTGATGGTCCAGCTTCGCGAGCGCACAAACGACAGACCGGCGATGCGCACGTCCTTCGAGCGCAGCAGCAGGACCAGGTGCGGGTACATTTGTTCGCTCCCGAAGCCGGCCGGGAAGGCCCGCATCAACGGTTTGCCGAGGGCCTTGGCCAACAGCATGTTCTCGCGGATCAAGGCGTCGTCGAAATTGCCGTTATCTTGCCAGATATAACTCGCCTGGCCGTCGACGGTGCCGCGCCCCTCGATGGTGACGTTGTCCACGCCTTCGCCGTAGAGCAGCGCGGCTTTATCGAAGGCTTTACCATCGAGCGAGGCGAACAGTGTGGCGCCGGAATCGATCAGCAGCCGCACATGGCTGCGCAGGTGCAGCGTGCCGGATGTGTATTCGCCGGGAGGCAGATATACGGTACCGCCGCCCGCGGAACCGGCCGCGTCGAGGGCCTTCTGAATCGCGGGGCGCGCATCGTCGGATTTGCGTCCGGTGGCGCCGTAATCTTTGATGTCGAGGATGCGCTCGGCTGCCGCGGCGGGCCAAATCGCCAACAGCAGAGCCGGCAGAAGGACTCGGTAAGTGTGCATGTTCACGCCGGTAGGTCGGGATCGGTGGGCGCGTCTGGAATCGGCGGAGGCTCCTCGATGAGCGGCCCGGATTCGCCGGGGATGGGGGTGGGCTCCTCGACAGGCTCGGGCACGTGCACGGGCTCGGGCTCATGTACCGGCGGGGCCATAGGCAACGGTTCGTCGAGCGGGACTTCGCACTCGCAACAATCGCTGCACCTCCCGCATTTCGCGCACAGATGATTGGCGCAAGTGTCTTTGGTGCACCACACGCAGATGCGCGTGGATTCCTCTCCACAGATGCTGCAGGTGAACGGCATGCTACTTTTTCTCCGTCTTGGGAGTGGCGCTGGGCTGCTTAGCCAGGATGCCGCGGCAGCGCTGCGCCTCATGATCCATCACGGCGCACTCCTGTTCGTGCGTGGCGGCCAGGTCCAGAATGTAGCGCTGGAAACGCTCGCGGTTCGCGCCGTTCTCGGCCATCTGGCCGTTCAGCAGGTCGGCTACCGCAGGATTCCAGTACTTGCGAATGCCCTCTTCGATGGAGAACAGGGTTTTTTCGAGCGACAACATGCGGAAGAAAGTTTCGAGGTCGGCCGAGAGCTTGTCGGGCGAATTGGCCAGCGCGAGGGCCTCGGTGGCCAGCGCCTTGGCCTGCACCTTACTCTCATTAAGCTGGGCGATGTAGGTATCCGGCGCGCCATTTTTCGCCATTTCCTTGGCATCGATCTGGTCCAGCACGGGAGCCATGCGCTGCGCATGCGCGGCGATTTCTTTCAGCACCGGACGGATGTCCCAATCCGGCTCGATCCCTTTTTCCTGGGCGCGAATGCCCATCGACAATGCCAGCGCCAACAGCAGCGCGCGAAAGCAGCATGTTCGCATATCTCCTTTCAATCTAGCATTGTGGAAGCCTGCCTGCTCTCTGCCCTCTACTCGGGCTGTGGTCCAAAGCGCGCACTCAAGCGGCGCTCGGCTGATACGGCCGGACCTTAATTGCGCGTGCTCGTTGGCGCGTCTGGAAGATGTCAAAAGCCGACTGCATGCCCATCAAGGTTTCCATCTTCGGACCAAAGGCCTTTTCGATGCGCAGAGCCATGTCTCCGGTAAGGTCGGCCTGACCGTTTAGAAGGCTGGAGAGGGCCTGGCGCGAGACGCCCAGCGCCTTGGCGGCGGCGGTCACGGTCAGGCCGTGCGCGTCGATGATCTCGGTCCGTATGACTTCGCCGGGGTGCGGCGGGTTAAACATCGGCATAAGCTGTCTCCATTATCAGTGATAATCCTCAAGATTCACGTCGACGATTTCGTTGGACTCGACGCGAAATGTCAGCCGCCCGTTGCGCTTCACATGCAGGCTCATCGTGCCCTTCCGGTTTCCTGTGAGGGTGTGGACGTTCCACAGGGGCCAAGCTTTCAATTCTTCAACGTCCTTCATCCGGTCCAGAATGGCGAACATGACACGCAGTTTGGGGAGGGCATCAGCCGGAGGGCCCTTTGTTAAGCCTGCCTCATAAAACTGCCTAAGGCCTTTATGACTGAAGCGACCTACCTTCACGTTATACAGCGTAAGCTGTCGCTTGACACTTGTCAACATAAGACTTCTCGTGTGTCTGTTTCGCAGCTTTCGCAGAGACTTGACAAAAGCGTAAAGGCGTATTATGATTGGGGCATGGCCAAACCGCAATCCCTGCGTCCTGAATTGAGGAACCAGCGTCCCTTGTCCGTCGCGTTCACGCTTAGCACTAAACTCAGGATCGAAGCGCTCGAAACCATATTGCAGCGGCCAACCTCCACGATCCTGGAAGACGCCGTGCAAGGGTTAATAGCGGCGCTACCCGAGGGCGATAGGAACCTCGTGGAGTCGCTGGCCGGGCGTGCGCTCGAGAGTGTTCGGCGGTCCAGCCAAGCGGATAAAGCCACAGGGCGGGTGAGGGCGTGTACTACAGTTAGCGGTAAGCGCTTCGAATACACGGGTTCACTTGACGCAGGAATCGAAGTTCAATTCCCAAGCTCGCGGCCGCTGCGGATCACACGGGAGGGTATCTACCACATCAGGAGAGAGATTGAGCAGCGGAAGGGACCGGTCCTTATGGGCGCGATCTTTTCGCCATTGATGCCGAATTCGATTGGGGAGGCAATTCAAAGGAAGTACAAGCTAACACCGATCAACCTATCATACGTTGTTCCGCTGCTCCGTGAGCTAGGGGTAGTCCGGGCCTTCAAAGAGGGCCGCAGTTGGTACGTCGCCGCTGAGGGCGGCGCGGTGGCAGCCGGGATGAAGGTAGGATGACCCGACCTACAGGCGGGTCTAATAAAGGTCGATTTCGCCGCGCGCGCGCTTGAGAATCGGAAACGGCTGTTCAAACAGTGGTTCCGCCCCCGCTAGTCGCATTTCGACGATTTGCGAAACACCAGCCAGTAGCTATGCTGCCTGCGAGTGTGGTGCGCGTTTTTCCATTTAGGATCTATGATCGGACCGGTCCGGACTTTAATGATGCAGTCGCAGGCGCGGAAGCCGGCTTTTCGGGCAGCTTCGATGAAATCCATATGCGCCCAATTGTATCGGTGACGATGAACGTAGTCGGTAATCTTACAAAAAAGAATCCCTTCCGGCTTTAGGACCCGGTACGCCTCGCGGACGAAGGGTGGATAGGTGTGGGTAAATGTGTATTGGTTCTCTTTGGACGATCGCAATACGAGTCCAAAGCGCACGTTGAAGTCCTTCTCGTTGTCCTTTCCCTGATTGGGAATGTGCGGCGGGTCGTAGACGACGACCTCCAAGGCCTCATCCCGGAAGGGCATTGAAGTGTTATCGGCGACCACCTCGGGATGGTGCAGGATTTCGATATCCAGTCCCACGACCCGGCGTTTGCTGCCTCGCCAGAACCTGCCGCCGTGGATGGTAGCGTCCAGGATCAGCTTCGGACGCTTGCGTGGATAGAACGCCAGCATGTTTTCCAGGAGTTCCGAATCCTCGCCGTCCCACAACGATCCCAAAGGGGCGTAACCAGTTTCTTGAACCTCGGCTTTGGCGTTTTGTCTGGCCATGAAAGGCAATTCGATTTGGTTCATTGCATCAAGGCACTTCCGAAAGGGCGCTAAAACAATAATCGGCGTTGAGCGCGCCCTGGATTAGAATGATGGCCAAACCCAGGCGGCCTAGGAGGCCGCCGCAGGCTACGCGCCTGCCCCACGCCGATTTCCTAAAACAGTCCTGTTGTTTTTTGCTTCGGCATGCGTACAATAGTCATAGGGAGTAACAGATCCAGGCCTTTATGGATGCCGACGCGCCGCTGAATGCCAGACTGCAGGACATCCTGCATTCTATTGTGCGGACCTATATCGAAACCGGCGAGCCGGTGGGCTCGCACACGGTTGCGCAAAGCCGCCACCAGAGCCTGAGTGCCGCCTCCATTCGTAACGTCATGGCCAACCTGGCGGATGCCGGCTACCTTTCGCAGCCGCATACCTCGGCAGGCCGCGTGCCGACCGAAAAGGCGTTCCGCGATTACGTGCAGAACCTCAATGCCGGCCGTATGCCCTCCGCCGACGCGGCCCGCTTGCGCATCGAGTTGATGGAAGCCCCCACGGCCGCGGCGCGGGTGGAACGCTGCTGCCACATCCTGACGGAACTGACGCGCAACGTGGGGATCACGGCCGCCCTGCCGCCGGCGGTGCGCGAGCTGGACCAGATCGAGCTGGTGCCGCTGGGCGACCGCCGCATCCTGGTGATCCTGGTGACCCGCGACCGCACCGTCCACAACCGCGTGGTCGTCCTGGAGGAAATGGTCTCCTCCGACGAACTGGTCAACATTCGCAACTACGTGAACCGGAACTTCAGTGGCTGGCGTCTGGAAGATGCCCGGCGCGAGCTGCTGCAGCGCATCGCCGAAGAGCGCGCGATTTACGACGCGGTGCTGCGCAAGCTTACGCTGCTTTACAGGAAAGGCTTGTTGGACGTGGATGTGGCGCCGGTGGTCCACATGGAGGGCGCCTCCAACCTGCTCGGCCTGGACCTGCATCTCACCCGCGAAAAACTGCGCGACTTGTTGCGGGCGCTGGAAGAGAAAGAGCGGCTGGTAGAGCTGCTGAACCGCGTTTTGGAACAGCCCACCGGATCGTTGGAGGTGCACGTCGGCCTGGAGGAGGCGCATCCCGCCATGAAGGAATTAGCCCTCATTGGCATCTCGTTCCAGATGCCCAGCGGGATCTGGGCCAAGATCGCGGTGCTGGGCCCCATGCGCATGCGCTACGAGAGGGTCATGGGGGCCGTGCTGCAGACCCGGCGGGCGCTCGAGAGCATGCAGTTCTAACGGACCAAAGCAAGAGCCGGCTAAAAAGCCGGCTGCGGGCAAAATTGCCCGCCCTCCAAGCCAGTTTGGTAATCTAATAAGTAGTGACGGAAGATAACCAGGAACAGAAGGCGTCGGGTGTGGAGGAGAGCCTGCCGGTACTCACTCCCGAAGCCCAAATTGCGGCTTTGACCGCCGAACGCGACCAGCTTAACGCGGAAAAAGCCGACTTGAAGGACCGCCTGCTGCGCACGCTGGCGGAGTTTGAAAACTTTCGCCGGCGGGCCGCGCGAGACCGCTCCGAATACGTGCAGTTCGCAGCCACGGAGATGGTGCGCGACCTGATCCCCATCCTGGACGATTTCCGGCGCGCCCTCAAGGTTGAGACCGCCGATAAAGAATACGCCAAAGGCATCGAACTGATCGATCAGAGGCTCTTCGAGACCCTGAAGAAGGCGGGGCTGGAGCCCATCGAGGCTGCCGGCAAGCCCTTCGATCCCAATTTGCATCAGGCCGTGGATCGCGTGCAGTCCGAAGAATTGCCGGACCAGACCGTGCTGGAAGAATATCAAAGCGGGTATAATTTCAAAGGAAAGCTTTTGCGGCCGGCCATGGTTAAGGTCGCCGTAAGGCCTTGACGATCTCCAGTACTCTCCCGTGGCAAAAAGAGACTATTACGAAATCCTAGGCATTAGCCGGGACTCCGACGACGGCCAGGTGAAATCCGCATACCGGAAGCTGGCGCTGCAATATCACCCGGATCGCAATCCGGACAATCCGGACGCGGAGGAAAAGTTCAAGGAAGCTGCCGAAGCCTACAGCGTGTTGAGCGATGCGCAAAAGCGCGCCGCCTATGATCGCTACGGCCACGCGGGTGTGCAGAGCGCCGCGGGGCAAGGCTTCGACCCCAACGCATTTTCGGATTTCAGCGATATTCTAGGCGACTTCTTTGGCTTCGGCGATCTGTTCGGCGGCGGAAGAAGCAGCCGCCGCAACCGGGCCCAACGCGGCGAGGATCTGCGCTACGATCTGGAAATCGGCTTCGAAGACGCGGTTTTCGGCATGACTGCGGAGATTCAGGCGCCGCGCATGGAAGCTTGCGACCGCTGCCGCGCCACGGGCGCGGAGCCGGGCAGCGGGTCCACCCTTTGCCCCACCTGCAACGGCCGGGGGCAGATCCTATATCAGCAGAGTTTTCTATCGGTGCGGCGGACGTGCCATACGTGTGGCGGCAGCGGCCAAATCGTGCGTAATCCTTGCCGGCAATGCCATGGTCAAGGCTATCGCCAGGTGGTTCGTAAGCTCAAAGTCAACATCCCTGCGGGGGTGGACGACGGCAACCGCCTGCGGCTGTCGCAGGAGGGCCAGCCCGGCGCTAACGGCGGGCCTCCCGGCGATTTGTACGTGGTCCTGAAGGTCAAGGAGCATGCCTTCTTCGAGCGCCAGGGCAACGACCTGCATTGCACCATCCCGGTCAACGTGGGACAGGCGGCGCTGGGCGCGGAAATCGAAGTCCCCACGCTCGAAGAACCGTATCGCCTGAAGATCCCGGAGAGCACCCAGAACGGCGCGCAGTTCCGGTTGCGGCATCTGGGCATACCGTCGGTGAATGGCGGCGGGCGCGGCGACATCCACGTACATATCGAGGTAAAGGTGCCGTCCAAGCTGACGCGCGAGCAGCGCAAGCTGTTTGAGCAGTTGCGCGACACGCTTCCCGCTGAGAATCTGCCCGCTGAAAAGAGCCTGCTGGGCAAGGTGAAAGACTACTTCATGTAACTGGCGTGGGGTAGACGAATCGTTTGCGTCGTCTGCCGAACTGCAAGGTTGGCTCTATCCGGCCGCGTCTTCCTGCGCGGTGAGGGGCTTCTTATGTTTGGGCTTGTCGCGCCGCGGCTTGGGCAGGATAGGCCGGGAGGATGGCACCGTGCCTACCCGTTCCCGGGCCAGCTTGCGGACTTCTTTTTTCATGTCGAAGGTTTGCTTCTTGCGGGCCACGGCCGGACACTGCTCCGCTTCGAGTATATCGCGTCCCGAGGGATCGGGCGCGATGCAGTGGGAACATTCTACGGGCCGAATGTTTTTGCGGAAAAAGTACTAGGTTTCTCACTCGCTTCCGCGTCGCATAAACACAGTGGGTTTAGCGGATTAGTGCAGCAGAATCGCGTGTATCGTGCGGTTCCGTACTGTTGTGACTTGTCTCCATTGTGATGTACCATTGTCTACTGTGACCCTGGGAGCCATGACGGGATGCCAAAGATAGAAGCCAACGGAGTTAGCTTGCATTACATCACTGTGGGAATGGGCCCCGATGTGGTCATGCTGCATGGCTTTCTGGGCAATCTGGCCGTCTGGCACCTCTACATGGCGCCTATTCTGCGCCGCGAACACCGCGTGACTACCTACGATCTACGCGGCCATGGTTACAGCGACGTAACCCCCACGGGTTACACTGCGGCGGATATGGCCGAGGATCTGCGCTGTTTCCTCGACAAGATGGGGATTGAGCGCCCGATTTTGGTGGGTCACAGCTTCGGCGCGGATATTGCGATGTATTTCAGCCTGCTCTATCCGGAACGCGTGGCCAAATTAGTGGCGCTGGAGCCCGGCTTGGCGGCCCTGGTACACCTGCGCAACGACAAGGATTGGATCGGTTGGGCGGCTTGGGTGGCCAAGCTGGAAGAAGTGGGCATCCACGTTCCCGAGGACAAGCGCACTGACGCTGAATTCCTGTTGCAGCTCAGCCTGGAGACTCCCAAGTTTTACGGTCCCGCGCGCGGGCTGCCGCGCAATCGCGAGCCGTTACTGAATCTGATTCGCAATACCACGCTGTTGAAGGACTACGAAGTGGTGGGCGCCATGACGCTGGATGCCGTGCGCACCATTCAAACGCCCACGCTGCTGGTCTATGGCCGCGATTCGCACTTTATCAGCTCGTATGAATTCCTGCACGAAGCGCTGCCCAACTGCAAACCCGTGCTGCTGCCGGGCGGCGAGCATTTCGGCCCGCTGGAACAGCCGGAACTGCTCACCGAGCACATCCAGCAGTTTCTGAGAAAGCCCGCACCCATCAGCAGTGTGCCGCCGGCTTCATTCGGCGACGAGCGCGCCATGGAAGCCGCGCTATAGCGCGTTTGCCCGCAACGCACGGCCCACCACTTCATCGATCAACATGGCAGCGCGTGCGGGACCTCCGCAGCGGGCTAGTGCGGCTCCCAATTCCACCGCGCGACTGCGGAACGATGGCTCGTGGAGTACACGCAGCACGGCCCGCCGCATCCGCTGCGGAGTCGCCCGCCATGGAGCGATGCGCAAGCCGGCCCTCGTTTCCGCGACGCGCCAGGCCATTTCAGCCTGGTCCCAAATGGAAGGCAATACCACAGCCGGCAGGCCTGCCTGAAGCGCGGCCAACACGGACTCCGAGTTGCCATTGGTGACCAAAGCATCGGCCAGGGGAAGAATGTCGCTTAGCGGCGCGTGCGCCTGGAGCGTCACATTGGATGCCAGCGGCCCAAGCCGAAGGTCCTCCGGAGCGCGGCCTTCTCCGGCTAACAGAATCACCGTCAGCGGCAGACCGGCCAGTGCACGGGCGGCCAGCCGCAGCACGCGCGGCTCGTGGGTGAACAGTGCGCCCTCATCCACCAGCACGACCGGGCGATGCCGCGGAATATCGGCCAGCATCTTCTCAAGCCAGGCAGCGGGCGCCTGACCCTGGTGCTTGTCCCAGAGGCACGGCCCCACGTAACGTACCGACGGCGGAAGATCGCGCCGGCAATTGTCAAATTCGGGTGCGCCGGGAACCAGGTAAAGCGGCAGTGCGCCAGTGAACTCGTTGACGCCGGTGGTTAGCGGGGCCAAGGCGGATTGGCGGCGCAATGCGTTAGCTCTGCGGCGGGTGCCCGCCGTAACCAGTTTGGCGGCGCCCGCAGCCAGCGCGGCGTAGACTGCGGTCCAGGCGCGGCGGCGGCGGGGCAGGGCAATCCCCTGAGTCGGGCCGTCGGGTCCCGGCAGAATGCAATGGGCCACGTGCGAAAAGGCGATGATGGGAATGCCGGTCAATTCCCGCAGAATTAAGATAGGCGCCCACATGGCGATGTCGCAAACCAGCGCATCGGCTGGCCAGGCGTCCATTACGGCCTGCAGATCGCGAAGCTGCGCGGGCACGGTCTCCACCAGGAACCTGGGCCAAAGCCGCCGCATCTGCGACGGGCGTTTGCGTCCGGCGATGAGATCGTCCACGGTGCGCGCCACGCGGTCCCAATCCACTTCGCGGAACGGAAATGCGCGGAAGCCTTCGCGCGCCAGAACGGCCAGCGCGCCCCCACCGGTGTAGAAGGCCACTTCGTGCCCCCGCGCACGGGCTTCCAGCGCCAACGCCAGGAACGGGTGCAGATGCGTCGGATACGGCCAGACGGTGAAGAGCAGCCTGGCCATGCTATTTCAGGATGTAGATCGCGGCTTTGGCGAAATCCAACTGCCGTTCTTCGATCGATTCGAAACCGGCTTTGCGGAACAGAAGCTTCCACGTGTCCGCGTCAACCGGCTTCTGCTGAGTAAGATCATGGTACAGGAAGTAGTAGACGGAGATGCCTGGATGGCGGCGCAGGTCCTCGGCCGGAGGCCGCACGGCTTCGAAGGCGATCAACGGCGCGCCGGGAAAGAGGCGCCGGAAGTCCCGCAGAAAATTCAGCAGCACGTCTTCGCCAAAATAGAGCAGCTCGTGGAGCACGAAGAATACGGTGGCCGCGTCGATGGCCGGCAGGCCCGCCTGGTCGATTTTGGAGATGTCGCACGCGGACAAAGTCACGCGACCTTGCAGGCCCGCCTCGCGGAGGATGCGGTTGCCTTCGTCGACGGCCGTGGGCGCCAGGTCGATGCCGAAACAGCGGACGTCCGGGTTCAATCCGCAGAGCATGCGCAGGAACGTGCCATCGCCGCATCCCAGATCGAGCACGCGTTTGTATCCGTTGGCCATGATGATGTCGTTCACCATGGGAAAGAACAGCAGGTTTTCCATCTCGCCGCTGCCGCGCGCCACAAAATCCGAGCGGCGGTAGAAATCCCGGCCATAGACTTGTTCTTTGCGCAGCAAGGGCTCCAGCGAATGGAAAACCTCGCTGTAGCCGTAGCAGACTTCCAGCCAGCCGCGCATCACCTCGACGATACTGCGGCCTTTTTCGGACAACGAATAGCGCGCGCCATCGCGCTCCAGCATGCCCAGGCAGTAGAAGGCTTCGCACAGGGGCTGGAGCACGGCCGGTTCCAAGTTGGCGCCGGCAGCGAATTCATCGATATCCACGCTGGGCTGCTTCTGCATTTCGTCGATCAGCCCGACGTTGAGCAGCGCGTGCATGGTGGTGGTTTCGAGATAGCCGCGAATCATCTCGTCCCATCCGGTGCGATAGGTCTTCTGCAAGCGCAGCATGTAGGGCAGGCCGAAGCGGTGGACGGTCTTGGCTAGTTCTAACAATGGAATCTCCTCCGATGCTGGATAGTAGGATAGCAGATATGCAGACCTGAAATACCGCATAGCAGCCAGCTACGCCGCAGACCGGTACTGGTACTGAATGGGGAGATGGGGATTAGAGCGGGTCAATGACCCTGCGCGTTGGCACTAGCGCCGGCACAGCCATTGATCCAGATATCGAAGGCATCCAGGGTGACCGTTTGATTCGACTTGGGCGTGGCGGAGATGGTTAGAGTATGCGGCGCGCAGGGAAGGCCCTGTTGCTCCCAGACCACCTGCCCGTACTGATTGGGGGGCGCGGGAGTGGTCAGAGAGACGGTACCTTGGGACACGCCGTCCAACAGAATCGTGGCGCTGCCCTGGCGCGGTCCGGTGACGCTCACCCAACGGACGCCGGTGCCGGTAAAATTGAGGACCGCGGTGTTCTGGGACGTGGCCGTGGACATGAAACCATCGGTACTGGCGCTGTTCGATGCGTTGGAAGACCAATTCCCCTGGTAGGCGATGGTCGGCGGGGGCTGGCCTTGGGTGTTGCTATCGACGGTCCGGGACTCCTCGATGCGCGCCGGTTCGATGGTATCGGTCCAGGTAGAGCCGCCGTCCTGAGATTTGAAGATGCTGTGGTATCCCGCCGCGAAGACCGTAAGATCGTTTTGGAAGTTCGGAGAAACCGCCAGCGCGGTGACAAAGACGTCCGGGAATCCGCTGAGGGGAATCAGCGATTTACCGGCATTGGTGGACTTCATGACGCCCGACTGACTGGTGGCGGCAAAGAAAGTCTGATCGGCGGCATAGTTCGGGGATATCTGCAGATCCACGACCAGGAGATTGCTGGTATGGTTTATCGTGGTCCAGGTGGCGCCGCCGTTCGTGGATTTCAGCAGGCCGCCTTTGCCGAGAGCGACGTATACGTTCTGGTCTGTTGCGAAAGCGGGAGAAAGCGACACCAATTCGATTTCCTGCGGCGCCCCCGGCAGAGGGACAGGAGTCCATGTCATGCCGCCGTCGGTGGATTTGAAAAGACCCCCGGTGGGGCTGGCGGCAAAAGCCGTCCGGTCGGTGGCAAATCCCTTTGAGACGGCAATCGAAACGATGGGCGGGCCGCCCAAGCTGGTGGGAATCCAATTGTTGCCGCCATCGACAGAGAGGAACAAACCCTGGTTAGGATACAGCTGGCCTTGATAGAACACAAACGGGGGGTATGTCGAGCCGGCCGCGTTGTCGGTCCCGATCAGGACCGTTGAATCCGTGGCAAACGCGGGAGAGATGCCCACGGCTCGGACGTGAGTCAAGACTCCCAGCGCTTGCATCGTCTGCCAGTTAGCGCCGCTGTTACTGGTTCTCGCAAGGACGTTGTTAGTGGCGCTAAAAGCCGTCTGGTCGACGGCGAAATTGGGGGATATAGCCCCGGCGCCGGTATACGGCAGTTTCATTCCGGTATTTTGGAAAAACCACGACGATCCGCCGCTGGTGGACCACAAGTTGCCGCCGCCATAGGTATTGCAGAACAGGGTCTGGTCGTTGGCAAAGTTTGGCGATATGGGCATGCGCGTGACGATACGGGTAGGCACGGTGTCGACATATTGCCAGGATATGGAACCGCTGGGCGAGGTCCACAAACCTTCATAAGTGGCAAGAATCAAAACGATGCCGCCAGCCGTGTTGGCGGCGGCGACGTTGCGGTAATGCGAGTTCGTGAGATTCGACAATTCCCGATTGATGGGCGCCACCGGCGTCCAGGTGATGCCCTGGTTGGTAGATTGGAAAATCCCAAACACAGCCGTCGCCGCCCACATCGTGCAATCCGTCAAGTAGTTGGGGGATAACGTGATTGAGTTCACGCTGATCTCCGAGAGACCCGTATTGAAAAAAGGCCAGGTGACGCCTCCGTCCGTGGAAAACAGCACGCCCTCAGCCGTGGCCGCAAACGCCGTTTGGTCCGTGCTGAAACCGGGCGAGAAAACCAACGCGTTGACTGCGCCGCTCTGCCAGGAGGGGACCACCGCGTCCCAAGTGGCGCCTCCGTCGCCCGATTCAAAGATCCCATCGGACGTCGAGCCCAGCAGCAGAGTGCCGTCCACGTCGAAATTCGGAGACACGGCCATTGCGGTAGGCGCCGAATCGAGCGAGGCCGGCAATGCAAGTTGAGTGAACGTCTGCCCCCCATCGGTGGATTCGTAAACTGTGCTCGCCGCGGTGATGACAAACAGGGTGTTATCGGAGGCGAAGTTCGGCGATACGGCCATGTTTGCCAGACGCTGGGAGAACGCTACGGTCCAGGTCGCGCCTTGGTTGGTAGACTTGTAGAGCCCGCCGTAGCCGGCCACGAAAATCGTCTGGTCCTGGCTGTAGGCCGGCGAGAAGACCACCGCCCACATCTCGCTCGTGCCCGGCAAGCCTGGCAGAGGCGACCAGGTGACACCCCCATCCGTCGTCTTAAGGAGCGCACGGAGGCCGATTTTGATCGAAAGATAATCGGTCGCGGCGAGCGCGGTAGAGTCTTGGGCAAAGTTCGGAGAAACCGCTACCGTCACCATGGGATCGTGCGGGTCGTGAGCCAGGAGAGACCCGCCGGCTATGGCTAGATAAAGTACGGCACCGAACATCTTGCGACAGCTCATGGGGAAATCCTTTCGTTACGACAGCTAGAATCTTACGTGACCAGAATCCTTGCATTATTACAAATTAAAACAGCCTTTGGCGTACCGGCAGTACCATTTGAGTCACACAGGGAAACCGCTCCCTTACCGTTTGGGTGAGACGCCGACGCGCCGCACCAGATCCTGAAATCGAGGGTCGCCGCGCAAGTCCGCGACCGGCGGATAAATTTCGAGGAAGAGCATCATCTCCGATTGGTCTTGGTAGGCCTTTTCCAACCAACCGAGGGCCTGGTCCCGGTCGCCCAAAGCATTGTAAACCACGGCAATGTCGAACGGCGCAACATAATGCGCGGCCCTCATCGTCTTCAACTGAGCCAGCAGCTTCATGGCTTCCGCGCGATTCCCCGACCGCGCCTGGGCGGTGGCCAGGCCGGACAAGTTGATGGTGGCATCCGGGTTCAACGCGCGGGCCTTTTCGAATTCCGCGATCGACTCGGAGAATCGCCGCTCGGCCAGATAGCCGTACCCGCACGCCATGTGCGACGGCCAGAAATCCGGGTGCGCCTTTATGGCTGCATGGACGGCATCCACATCGCGTTCATAATCCTGGTTCAGATAGAGCGGGAAGCCCAGCAGAAACAGCATCTCCGGGGAGAGCGGATCGATCTTGAGGGCCTTCTGCATTTCCGCGTAGGCCTGGTCGTACCTGCGCAACGCCGAAAGATACTCGGCATACGCAAAGTAAGTCGAGGTGATATTCGGATTCAAAGCCAGGGCGCGCGCGAATTCTTTGCCGGCCTCGGCCAGCTTCCACTCGTGCATTTGGGCGTGGGCCAGCGCGGAATGCGCCTCGGCCAGACCATCGTCGAACTCCAGCGCCCGGCGCGCGGCCGACTCCGCCTTGGGTAGGGCCTCGCGCGGGGAGAGCACCCAGTCCGAAGCGGTAGTATAAGCGTCCGCCAATCCGGCATAGGCCAAGGCGTAGCCCGGGTCGATGGCTACGGCCCGGTCGAAATACGCGATCGCCTGGTTCAATCCGTCGGGAGTAAAACGGAACTCGGCATAACGCCCTTCCAGGTAGTTCCGGTAAGCCTCCAGATTCGCCGTATAGCGCCGGTCGAGCCTCTGCTTCTCGCCTTGCGCCAGCTTTACGGCCAAGGCCTGAGCCACCCGTTCGGAGATAGCATCCTCGATCGCGAAAACATCGGTGAAGCTCTCGTCGAAGGTTTCGGCCCATAAGGGCTTCCGGTCACTGACCCGCAGCAGTTGCACGGTGACGCGAAAGCGGTCGCCGGCCTTCTGCACCTTGCCTTCGAGAATCGCTTCCACATCCAGGTCGCGTCCGGCGGCCCGACGATCCGCCGATGGTGCGTCGTATGCCAGGATCGAACTGGTGGGCCGCACCACCAACTCGTGGAGGTTGCTCAGCTTGGTGATCACAGCGTCCGCCAGCCCCAATCCCAAAGCCTTTTCGCCCTGGGAGTCCAACGCTTGGAACGGCAGCACGGCAATGGAGCGGGCCGCCGCCACATCCGGCGCCGTGGCCTTGGCCTTCCACACGCGCCAGCCCGCCGCGCCCAGCCCCGCCGCCAACAAAGTAAGAAATACCCATGTTCTGAGGGCCGGCAGGAGCCGGCGAGCGGGAGCTTTGGTGTCTTCCTGTTCGAACTCTTCTTCCACGACCAACTCGGTTGTCGTATGTCTTTCCACGGTCATCTCGGTTTCCATTGGGGAAAGCGGCCTGACGTCCGACACGAAACGATAGCCGCGGCCGGGTACGGTCGCGATAAAGCGATGTTCGCCCGGCAACTCGCCCAGGGCCTTGCGCAGCGCCGAGACATTTTGGGCCAGATTGGCTTCCTCGACAAAGCTATTCGGCCAGATAGCCTTCAGCAGAGCGTCTTTATCCAGCACCCGATCGCGGTTCCGGATCAGCACCAGCAGCGTGTCGAAGGCCTTGGAAGTCAACGGTACGGGTTGGCCCTCGCGGAACAGAAGGCGCCGCAGGCCGTCCGCTCGAAATGGCCCAAATTCGTATAGCTGATTGTTTTCCGGGGACATAGCCGGCCCGCGCTGGGGTTTTAGAAGATTTTATAAAGTTTCAAAGCGTTCCAAAGACATCATATCGGGCCGCCGGGCACAATGCCAGAGTGAGCGCCGGACCTCCCGAAGCGCCCGATTGGAGGGTTAGTTTACCACGGCCGGCAAACCGGCAGAGATGAGGGACCGTGAAGATCAAGCGAAGAACCAGAATCGCCCTACGCATAGAAGAAAGGCTGCTGGTTCGCACGCGCCTGTCCGGCGGCGAGTTAGCCCCGGCGCCGGCGACGGCGTCCCAGGGAGCACCAGGAGGCCCGGCTTCAAAATCGGAAAAGAAAAGGGACTTACCATCATGCAAAGACGAATGACGACGATCGCAGTTACCGGCGCGCTGCTTGCGGTTTCCGCTACCTTCGAGCCCGATGCAACAGCTTGCAGCCTGCCGGGTTACTCGGCCCTTAGGGCGCCCGTTAGTATTCCCCCCAGCTTGTTTGCCCCGGCGGCCCCGTCACAGGCGGCGATCCCTTCGGGCGACAGCGGCGGTTCCATCGTGGGTCTTTGGTTCGTCACATTCTCCTCGGGCGGCGCCGTCGTGGACCAGGCCTTCGACGCCTGGCATAGCGACGGCACTGAGATTCTAAACGATCTCACCAATCCTATCGAAGGCAACGTGTGCCTGGGAGCGTGGACGCAGACAGGTCCTCAAACCTTCAAGCTCAAGCACCCATCGTGGACCTTCGATAGCAGCGGCAATCTGACGGGTGTGGCATACATTATCGAGTCGGTGACGGTGGCCTCGGGCGGCGGCACATATGAAGGCAACTACAGCATCTATTTCTACGATACGTCGGGAAACCCGGAGGGCAGCTTTCAGGGCACCATCAAAGCCAATCGAGTGCTGCCGGACTGATGCAGCGCAGCGCAGGCGTTGGGGCGGGATCAACGCGCCGTCTTCAGTTCCAGGCGGCGCTGCTTGAGCCAGCGGAGGCGGCTCTGTTGCTCTTGATAGAGGGTACCCCACCCGGCCCAGTAATAGCCGGCCACAAACAACAGCAGGAACGGGATCGAGAAGAAGTTGTATGTGTCGATGGCGAAAAGAATCATGGCCACGAAGTAGGTGCCGACCGCGATTTCAATGTAGGGCAGGAAACCGCTCTTGCGGCGATATTTCTTGTGCTCCAGATTCATGGGCCGGTCGCCGATGGCGTACTTGGGAGTGCGCACAAACCCGGTAGTGACTCCCAACAGCGCTTCCATGACGGCGCGCGTGTTGATCACCGTGAGCGCCACGCCGACCGCCATCAGGACGGGGAGAAGAAGAATCGACCGCTTCCAGTTCTTGGGATAAAGCTCGCGTTGGGCCACCACATAGAACGCCGAAATGGACCAAAAGGCGGCCATGATGAGCGGCAGATCGATAAAGACCATCTGCCAAACTCCCATATAAAATCGCACGATCATGACCGGGAGCATCAGCGCCGACACCACGATCATCAGCGGATACGAGATATTGGGCGTCAGGTGCATGAACGCTTCGATTTTCACGCGGCGCGGAACATCCGCACGGAAGATCATAGGCAGCAACTTGCGCGCGCACTGCGTCAGGCCCTTGGCCCAGCGGGATTGCTGCACCTGGAATCCGTGCATTTCCACGGGCAGTTCCGAAGGGCAATCCAGGCCCGGCATATAGACGAACTTCCAGCCTTTCAATTGCGCGCGGTAACTGAGGTCGGAATCCTCGGTGAGCGTATCGTGCTGCCAGCCGCCGGCGTCGTCGATCATTTTGCGGCGCAGGATGCCGGCCGTGCCGTTGAAGTTGAAGAAGTAGCCCGCGCGCGACCGGGCGCCGTGTTCCAGGATGAAGTGCCCGTCGAGCAGCATGGCTTCCACTTCCGTGAGGAAGCTGTAATCGCGATTGAGATAGCTCCAGCGGGTCTGCACTACGCCGATGGCGGGGTCCGCGAAATGCTGAATCGTGCGTGTGAGAAAATCCGTCGGCGGAACGAAATCGGCATCGAAAATCGCGACGAATTCGCCCGTGGCGGTCTTCAGTCCCTCCTGCAGCGCGCCGGCTTTGAAGCCCTCGCGATTGCCGCGGTGATGGTATTCGATCGGAAAGCCCAGCGCGTGATACCGCTCCACCAGCGCTTCCGCAAATGGGGCGGTGTCGTCGGTGGAATCGTCCAGCACCTGGATCTGGAGCAACTGGCGGGGATATTCAATGCGGGTGACTTCGTCGATGAGCCGCTCGATGACGTATCGTTCGTTGAAGATGGGGAGTTGAATGGTGACTTGCGGCAATTGCGCGAAGCGCATGGGCGGCTCACCGGTGGCTTTCTTGCGGTGCTTGAAATAGGTGCGGATAATTTCGTAGCGGTGCACGCCGTAGACCGATAGCAGGGCCAGAATGGCGAAGTACGGTATCAGAATCGCCCAGTCGAACCAGCTCAGTTGATGTACGCCGCTGAAGGTGTCGTCGAACAGGCTGCGCACCACGCGGGAAGTGACCGAACTCGAGGCCAGAAATGCGATCGGAAGCAAGGTGGCTGCCATAGCACGGTATCTATAACGCGATATCTATAAACATGTTAACAAAGCGCCTCCAGCGGTAGCGGTGCATTGCTATTTTTTAATTTGATCGAAACAGTACATTGTTTCAACGCAATGGACTGCGGCGCACCTGAAACCAGGCTCCCAAAGCGGCGATCAGCGCGCCGGCGGTCAGGTACAACGCGCCGTGAAATTCCGACGGACCCGCGAAGTAGTAATGGCTAAGGAAGAATCCGCGGGCCATCAGGACCAACACCGCCAGGCTCCACAGGAAGAAGAGCGGCCGCCATTTCCGGAAAACCGCCAGGATAACCAAAGTGAGGCCCACCAAGGCGGCGCCTAGCAGCCAGTAGGTCAGCGCCGGGCCTTGCCAGGGCAACATCTCGAGCTGCAAGGTTTGGCCGCTGGACCACGCCACGAGTGAAATCCCTAGCAGGAACAAAGCCAATAGCAGGTGAAATAGATAGCTGAACGCGCGCATGAGAGCCCTCAGTACAGCCACCGGCAAAACCTCCGATTCAACGAACAGGACATTGTAGCAAGTTGTTTCGCGGAGAGTGCCCCACCGAGGCGCGATTCTAGATTGGCGCTAGAGCATCTTGAACAGCCTGCCCCATCGAATTCCGCTGGGATGCAGGAGGGCCGGACTACGAAGCCTCTAATCGTCCATCAGATCTTCGGTGGAACTCACGAATGAAAAGTAGATCAACAAGGGTCTGCCGACTCCGGCATCTTGTGGATCGCAAATGGTTCGTTCTGGGCAACTCCGTTAACGAACAGCTTCTTATCTCTGATGCGTAGCCTGTCGCCGCCCGTGGCAACGATGCGTTTGACGAAGATCTGATGCGGGTCAACCGGATACCGGAACGTCACCAAGTCGCCCCGTGAGTGCGGATGCGCGCCCACTACCTGCACCAGCATCTGGTCGGCAATCCGGAGCGTGTCTTCCATCGCGCCCGTAGGAATCACGAAGGGACGGATGCACCAGGTGAATATGAGGGTGGCCACCGCGAGGGCTATCCACGCCGTCGCCGAACCTGAAGGCTTCCGGCCGGCAAGGGAACGCCCAGCCAACACCAGCGGCAAGCCGGCGCAGACCGCCGCAACCAGGACAAAAACGAGTGCGCCCGAGGTTGCCCCCGGGTTCGGAAACCGCGCCACGCCGATGCAGAAGCCGGCCACCAAGGCGCCGAGGAAAAGAGCGCCGCCATAGCCGCTCCAGGCCCTCCCTTTCCAAATTCCGATTACGGCCAACAGGAATACGATCGCCGGCGGAAGGGCGGTGACCGGAGTCCAGAGCGCTCCGAGCAGGTTGAAGCCGGCAAGCACGAGGGCAGTGGCAAATCCAAACCTGGCTGGCGTGGGCATGTCCTTGGACGTCTACTCGCAACTGAATACGCCTTTGTCGTCGAACGGATGCTGGTCGCGCTACGCTGTGCGCATGGGGCATTATCCGTCTACCCTGTTCAACGGCGTTACCGCTATGGTTCTAGTGCTGGCGCTTCTGTTGGTATGGCGGCGCTTCCGAGGCTCGCTCCGCGCCAACTGGCCGTTGGCTTGTTACGCCGCTATCGCAGGCTACACATTCGGATTTTCCGCCAGCCTGAATCCTTACTGGGTGGCCGCGGGGCTGGCTTGCGGGGTGGCGATTCGCCTTGATTTTCACCCCCGTCAGGTACGCTGGGCGGAAGCGATTGCGCTGGGATATGTAGTGTGGCGATGCGTCGGATTGCTATTGATGTGGTGAGTGCTTGCGCAGCAGGGCGTGTACGGCGTCCAGTGCGAGCAGTGCGGCGTGCTTGGATTCGGCGCTGAGGCCGCCGATCTCGTCCTCGACATCGGTCGGCCGAAGGGCGGCGATCTCCGGCGCGGTTTTGCCCGTCAACAAACCCGTCAACGCGGATCCCGCCGCGATCGAGGCTGTGCAGCCGCGCGTTTTATAGCGGGCCTGCACCACGCGGCCGTCGCGGAACTCGACCGAGAGGCGCAGAATATCGCCACAGACCGGATTGGACACCTCCACGGTCACCGCGGGCGCCGGCAGTTCGCCCACGTTGCGCGGGTTTTGGAAATGATCGAGCAGGCGCGCGGAGTACATCTATGCTCCAATGATTACAATGCGCGTGCGGGAGTGCAACTGTTGACTACCGTGGTGGCGGCCCTCATGCGGCGCGGCGGCCGCATCCTGATCTGCCGCCGGAGCGCTTCACACGCGCATCCGTTGAAATGGGAGTTTCCAGGCGGCAAAGTCGAAGAGGGCGAGAGTCCCCCAGACGCACTGCGCCGCGAGCTGCAAGAAGAACTGGCGGTGTGGACGCGAATCGGGGATGAGGTAGAGCGCTACGAGTTTCGTTACCCAGGTAAGAACGCAATCCTGCTGATCTTCTATGCAGTCAGCGATTTTGACGGCGAGCCACGCAATTGCGTGTTTGAGGAGATCGAATGGGTGGCGCCGGCCGAACTGCCGGGGTTCGATTTCCTGGAGGGAGACGTGGAATTCGTGAAGCGCTTGGCAAAACACGGATAAAACCGTTCATCTGGGTCCGGCCCGTGGGCGCGTTATGCTGTAAAGGATGTCCCGCGCGTTGCTCGCCGTCCTGCTGGCCCTGCCGACACTGGCGTGCTGTCAGGATGTACATCCTGTCACCGGCCGGGAAACCGCGCCCGTCATGGGTATGGGTGGCGCGCCGTGGCTGGTGCGGCCCGAGCGCGAAGCCGAAGAAGCTCCCGACGCCGCATTGGACGCCATCGGCATCGCCAAGGGCGCCACAGTAGCGGACATCGGCGCGGGTGTAGGATACTTCACCTGGCGCCTGGCCGCGCGCATCGGGCCCCAGGGCAAAGTCTACGCCGTCGATATTCAGCAAGGCATGCTCGACCAGTTGCGCCGCAACATGGCGGACCGCCAGCTGTCGAATTACGAAGCCGTGCTCGGCGCAATAGACGATCCGCGCCTGCCGCCGGGCCGCATCGATCTGGCGTTGTTGGTGGACGTCTACCACGAATTCTCCCAACCGCAAAAGATGCTGCGGAAAATCCGCGCGGCGCTCGCTCCGGACGGCCGCATGGTGCTGCTCGAATACCGCAAGGAAGATCCCCAGGTGCCCATCCTGCCGGCGCACAAGATGAGCGTGGCGGAGGTTAAGGCGGAGATCGAGCCGGAAGGCTTCCGGCTGGAGAAGACCTTGGAGAACCTGCCGCGGCAACATATCCTGATCTTCCGGAAGAACACGATGTGACCGGGCCGTTTCACTCCATGGGCCGCCTGGCGCGGCGCTTCCTGTTCGTGGGCCTGGCGCTGGCGGCCGTGCTGGTGATCGGCACGGCGGGCTTCATGCTCATCGAGGGCTACGCCCTGTTCGACGCTTTCTACACGACGCTGCTCACCATGACCACGGTGGGTTACGGCGACCAGTTACACACCTCCGGCCGGATTTTCAATTCGTTCCTGTTGATTGTCGGGGTAACCACCATCCTGGTGGCCATCGGAGCTATTACCCAGACCGTGATCGAAGCCGAATTCGGCGAGTTAATCGGCAAACGGCGGAACAAACGCATGATCGAAAAGTTACAGAATCACTTCATCGTATGCGGCTATGGGCGCGTCGGCCGCGGCGCCGCATCCGAACTGCAACAGGCCGGCGTGCCGTTCGTGGTGGTGGATATCGACGACGACCGCGTGGAGAAGGCCATCGCCGGCGGCTTACTGGCGGTGGCCGCCGATTCCACGCGCGATGAAACGCTGCGCGCTGTGGGCGTGGCGCGCGCCAAGGGATTGGTATGCGCGCTGGCCACCGACGCCGACAACCTGTTCGTGCTGCTTTCGGCGAAGTTCCTGAATCCGCGCATTTACGTAGCTACCCGTGCCGCCGAAGAGAGCGCCGAGGACAAGATGCGCCGCGCGGGAGCCGACGCGGTTTTCGCCCCTTACGCCATCACCGGCCATCGCCTGGCGCAGGCCCTGCTGCGCCCGCACGTGGTGCAGTTCCTGGATTTCACGACGCAGGCCGCCGGGTTGAAGGTGGTGATCGAACAGGTGCGCGTTTCCGGGCAGAGCGGCTTGGTATCCAAGACCATCCGCGAGCTGCAAATCGGCCGGCAATACGGCGTGATCGTGCTGGCCGTGCGCAAAGGCGACGGTGAAATGGTGTTCAATCCCCCGGCGGACACGCCTATTTCCGCAGGCGATTACCTGATCGTGATGGGCCAGCCGGATAAGCTGCATACGCTGGAAAGTCTGCTGGGCGATGCGATTGCCGGCGCGCGCGGGGGCTGACAGGCGTGGCCCTACGCGTTCCGCCGCGCCGCGATCGCCTGGTTGATGTATCCCCACACCTCCGGCGAGATGCGGAACGGCTGCATCTGCCGCTTCGCTTCGCCCGGCCAATTCGCGCTGTCCGCGTAGAGGTTCTTCAATCCGCTGGCGATTTCCGGATCGCCGCCGGTGAACTCTTCTACCAGACCGGTCCATCGCGCCGCCAAAGCCTGCCCCGTGGCGCCGGTGGGATCTTCGCCCAGGGCGGCTTCCACATCCCGAATCAACTCCAGCCACTGGCGGCTGACCCGTTCCTGCAACTCCGGCGACCATAGCTGTCGGCGCTGGCCGATCTTGTCTCGCGCCGCGTCGTTGTAATACTTCATCGTCCATTCCGCGTCGTTTTGCATTTCCATCACCTCGATAATCTTGGTTAGCATTGCGGCGTCCGGCCGTTGGCCCGCCACGGCTGCCGTTTCAGCCTGGCGTATGGCTTCGATCGTCTGGTCCAGCAGGCCGCGCTTCGCCTCCAGCACCCGGCGCTGCATCCGCAGCGCGCCGCCTAACTCGTGCCCATCTCGGTCCAGCAGCGTTTTGATCCGGCGCAAGGGTATCCCCACGAATTTCAGCGCCACGATCTGCTCCAGGCGCGCCAGATCCTGCTCGCCATAAGCGCGGTATCCGTTGTGCGACCGTCTGGGCCGAAGCAGGCCCAGGCGGTCATAGTGGTGCAATGCCCGGACCGTCACGCCGGACAACAAGGCAAACTCGCGCACCTGGTATTTGCGGATTGTATTGCCGGCCGCCACGACTCCTCTTCCGATATGTTCAGGCCTGCCGTTGCGTCAGAGTCAAGCGGAATTTTTGGAGGGCGGCCAAGCTAGCCGTGACCGAAGTGCATCACCCAGCCGATGCCGACCAACGCGACCATGAAGCAGCCGAACACGTATAGCCCGTAGCGCAACCGTTCGCGGTCGTCGCGCTTGGTGACCACACCCATCACGATGGAGGTGAACAGCGAAAAAAGCAGCGACGCTTCAAAGTGCGAGAGGTTCATCTTCATTAGCTTTTCCTCCCCGCCGCGATTTCGAAAGCATCCACCATGGCCAGGATGTTGAGCAAGCCGGCCGTGACCAGGAATTTTGTGCCGTAGTCATGCACCGCTCCCGCCACGTCGGCCTGATTGTAGCCCAGCCAGACCGTGAGCAGATACAGCAGGCCGGAGGCAAAGTCGCCGATGGCGCCGCCGACGTGGATCACGATGGTTAGCAGGTCGCCGTTTTCCGGCTGGAACATGGTGCCGCGCATCATCAGCCCGCAAAGATACATCAGCGTGATGGAGACCAATAACAGCACGGCCCGGCCATTGCGTTTGAGGAGAAAATGTCCCCCGCCCGGAATCAGCCAGCCCAGCGCCACAGGTCCGGCCCAGACGCGCAAAGGCGGCATGGGTTCCTTAGGTTGCTTTTGTTTCGCCATTTCTCCGATTTTAGCAGGTCGGAGGGCAGCCAATCCGGCAGCCTTGATGTATGCTGAAGGGCTGGAACGGAGAGAGAGACGACGTGATCGGAAAGTATCTGCTGGGGATGGCCTGCTGCATAACAGCACGTGCGGGAACCGTGGTTGCCGACGAGCCCCTCGATATCCGGCCCGGACTCTGGGAGATCACGTTGACCCTCCACGCCATCGACGTCCCGCCGATACCACCGGCAGTCCTCGGCAAATTGACACCCGACGAGCGCGCCCGAATCGAAACCAAGGCCAAGGAACTAGCGGCCGACGGACCGCGGGCCTCCGTTAAGAGGAGCTGCCTGGACCAGACAGACCTGCAGGGATCGTTTATGCTCGCGTTCGGAGGCGGCAGCCAGGGGTGCCAGCCGGCCGTAACTAACGCGTCCCGCACCGGGCAGGAGATTCGCGTAGATTGCGGTAAGGATTCCGGGCGCGGAGGTGGAACCGTCCGCGTCGAAGCCCCGGATCCGGAGCATGTAAAAGTCTCGTCGCGCTGGTCCGCAAGCGATGGCGCACGCATCTTGAACATGAGCTCGACCGCTACCCTGAAGTGGCTCGGCGCGGCCTGCGAATTGGACCGTCCGGCCGCGCCCAAAGCCGTCGCCGCGGACCCCGCCGCGCCCGGCACGCCAGCCGCTGAGGCCAGTCATTACTACAAACAGGGCAGGGAACTGACCGCCAAGAACGATCTGTGGGGAGCCTTACGGTCGTTCAACCGGGCCATTGAACTGGATCCGGGGAGCGCCGCGGCGTACAACGCCAGGGGTTACGTGTACCTGCGCATGCAGAGTTTCGCCAACGCCATGGTGGAGTTCTCGAACGCGATTCGCCTGCGCCCGGATTATGCAAACGCGTACGAGAACCGCGCGATTGTCCGGCGTCGGATGGGCGATGAGGAAGGGGCCGCGCAGGATACACGGAAGGCCGCGGCGCTAGAGAATCGTCACTAATGATCAAGCCGGTTTCACGAGGCCGGCTTGCAGCTAATGCGCTTCGCTGGGAGAATGCGGATCGCTCGCGGCGGATGGCGTTACCGGCTCCAACACGTCGTCGCCATCTTCCGCCAAGTCGTCTTCCAAGTCCAAGCCTTCATCCGATAAGCCGTCCCCAGATCCCGGAGAGCCCTTTTCCAGCTTGCGTTGCACGCGCCGCGCAGCTTTGTCGCGCTGCTTTTCCTGGCGGGCGAGTTCTTTCTGGCGTTTCTTGAATGTCGTGCGCGATCTCATGGCCATAAAGTTCCTCTTTCGCTGCTTTCGTGGGCTGAGTCAAATTGCAGCCGTAACGGCTGCCCTGCGGGCTTACCAGCGAGGCTCACGGCGCTGGCGAGGGCCACCGCCTCCACCGCCGCCGCGTCCGCCACGGAAGCTGCCGCCTCCGCCGCCATGTCCGCCGCCTTCTACCTTCGGGCGCGCCTCGTTGACGTTCAGCGCGCGGCCGCCGAAATTAAACCCGTTCAGGGCGGCAATGGCGCGTTCCGCCTCGGCTGAGTCGGTCATCTCCACGAAAGCGAAGCCGCGCGACCGGCCGGTATCGCGGTCCGTCATCAGGCTGACGCGCTCCACGGTCCCGTGCTGCTCGAAAAGCGACCGGATCGAATCTTCCGTCGCTTTGAAATCCAAGTTGCCTACGAATATCTTCTTCACGTGATCTCCTCGTATTTGAAAGCGAGCAGACTAGGCGCAACTCTCGGCCAGGTTTTGCGGGCAAATCAAATTCGATTCCATAATACCAGATTTTCGCAAGTAAGGCCGCGCAACGATGGAACTTTTGCGCGCGGGATGTGTCTGGATTTGTGCAGAATTCACCAATCAGCCGCTACTTACCGGTCTAGGATCATATAAGTAACCAGCGCGGCCGCTATAGGACGCTTTTCCCCGTCGCAGATCTCCACGCGGCCGCAGCACAGCCGCGTCCCCACCTTCACCAAGTGTGACCGTGCGGTAATCTTGCCATGCGCGACCGGCCGCAGGTAGTTGAGTTTCATCTCCACGGTGGTTGCCGCGCGCGGACGCCCCAGGTGACGGGCCAGCGCCATGCCCACGGCCACGTCGGCCAGCGTCGCCGTCACGCCGCCATGCAGCACTCCCGAGCCGTTCATCAGTTCGGGCCGTAACGGGCATTCGATGGTCACGCCATCTTTGTGCAAACGCACCAATCGCAATCCGACGAGCGCGTTGAAGGGGATCTCCTGCAGAAATTGCTTCAGCTTTAGAAATGTCATAGGGGAGCGCGGGACCACTCCATCACACGGTATCACGGCGGAGCCGCGCGCCCGTTGCTCCATCGAAAAAACGGCCCGCCGCGACAGTCGCCGGGCGGGCCAATCGACCAGAAACCGACCAGGATCGCTACCGCTCAATGGCGAAGACCGACGAGACTGTGGTGCCGCCGATGTAGTCCGTGATGCCATAAAGCGCTCCGTGCGGGCCGATCACGAGATTCATGGGTCCGCCGGTCGCGCCATTGAACGGAAAACGATAGAGAATGTCCTCCGTCCACATGCCTGGAGAGGAAGGCGGTGCCAGCGAGTACACCGTGCCAAATCCATCTCCGCCATCCGAGGTCGTCCCGTACAGCTTTCCGTCGCTCCCCAACAGCACGCCATGCGGGCCCACTCCGTCTTGGTACACCGCGCCGAACGAATACAACGTGGTTAGGGTCCAGATGCCTCCCGCCGACGCGGGCGGCGTGAGCGAGTATACCGTGCCGGCGGAATCTCCTCCGCTACCGGGCGCCGTCGTGCCATACAGCACCCCATCGCCGCCGATCGTGAGACCGGTGGGGCCGTCGATCACGGTGCTCTCCGGAACGTCATAGATATCCGCAAACGTCCAGGCGCCTTCCGACTCTGTCAGTGAGAACACCACTCCGCCTCCCAGCGCGCCTCCAATCACGGCGTACCCGTACAGCGCGAGCGCGCCGCCGGGGCCGCGGCCCAGAACCACACTGTTCGGAATCCCGCCTTCGGTTGCCTCCGGCAGGAAGCTATACAGTACGTTCTCGGTCCACGCGCCGCCTGGCGTAGCGGGAGGGGTTAGCGAGAATATCGTGCCGGTTCCATCGGTTCCGTTTACCCCGGCGGAAGCGCCGCCTGCCCCGGTTGTTCCGTAGAGCACCGGCAACCCGGCGCTCTGGAGGTTCACCACCAGCGGGGCCAGGGGAGTATCCCCGTCAGTCCCGTGGAAGTCGTGCAGCCGGTGCTCGGTCCAGGTACCGCCGGGAGTCGCCGGAGGGACCAGGCAGAAAACGGTACCCTTGCCAAATCTCCCGCCGCCTTCGGTGGTCCCATAGAGCACCGGAAGGCCTCCGGAAAAGCCCCCGATGGAGACACCCAACGGCGCCAATCCATCCGACGGGCTGGTACCGAAGTTGTAAAGCGTCGAATAGGTCCAGGGGTCTCCGGGCGTCGCAGGTTGCGTCAGCGAGTACACGCTCCCCCTGCCTTGGCTCCCGCCTTCCTCGGTAGCCCCGTACAATGTGGCGTTCGTGCCGGTCAAAGCCGTAGGTCCGACCACTGCATCGAAGTTATAAATCAGGTTGTATCCGCGTTGCCCAGGTTGGGCCAGTAATGCCGTGGCAGCGGCCAGGCCGAGGATTCCGGCGCCAGCGCCGTAGCCTAAATGTCTCGCCGCCCGCATCCAGCCGTATCCTGAAGTGTTTCTTTTCAACTGCATCTTCTTCTCCTTCATTCCAAATACTTTTCCTTTCGTTTGCAATTCGTGCCGAAGCCTCGGGACGACGCTACAGAGTCAGATCGAAGACCACGCCCACACCCGCCGAACCACCCCGGTTCGTGACGCCGTATATTACACCACCCGGCGCGAGGATGATGCCGTAGAGCGGAAACCGCCCATCGTTGCCCTCGAAGGTATGCAGCAGCGCCTTGGTCCAGGCGCCCCCCGCAGTCGAGGGTGGCGTCAATTCATATATGGTTCCTGCGTTCGCGCTCCCTCCCGCATCGGTTGTACCGTAAACTCTGCCACCGGGGGTCACCACGGGCAGGCCAAACGGCAACTGGCCATCGTGGCCGCCGGCAAACTCATAAATCGTGTTTTCGGTCCAGCCATTGCCCGCGCTGGCCGGCGGCACAAACTGGACCACCGTCCCGCACCCCTCGCTACAATTCGTGCCTCCGTGCTCCGTAGTGCCGTAGAGCGCTCCATCAGGGCCGAGTACGACGCCGTTAACACTCAATGGCGTGCCGTATAGAACATGTTCCCCCCAGGCGCCTCCGGCCGTCGCGGGCGGCGTCAGAACGAACAACTGGCCGTACGCGGTTTCGCTGAGGGATCCGCTGGTGACCCCGTAGAGACGTCCGTGGCTGTCTAACACCGGTGTACCCGTCGGATAGTATCCGTCGATGCTGGGGTTAAAGCTATGCAATACGTTGTAACTCCATACGCCTTCAGGACCGCCGGGCGGCGTCAACTGGAAGGCCACGCCGCCAAGATCGCTGTCGGCGAACGCCCCGCCCTGAAGGGTGAAACCATAGATAGCGCCTCCTGCGCCGAGGACTACTCCACCCGACGGACTGGAACCTTGCGCCGCGTTGGGAAATGTCGCCAGGATGGTGTGAACCCACGGATCGCCCGGCGCCGCCGGAGGCGCCAACTCGAACACCGTGCCCGTATAGTTCTCATTGACTACCGCGCCGCCGGATTGGGTTGTGCCGTACAAATTGCCTTGCGCATCCAAAACCAACGGTCCGTTGGGCCCGGCGCCATCGCCCTCGCCCTGAAAACTATAGAGCACGTTGTACGTCCAGGCGCCCCCGGCGACCGCCGGAGGCGCTAACTGAAAGGCGACGCCGCAGCCGTCCGTGCAGAATGGGGACACACCGCCGCCGCCGCTGGTCACCCCGTAAAGCGCGCCATTTGCGTCGCGGACCAGGTTGCTGAACGGGTCCCACCCTGCCGAACCCACCGTAAATGTGTAAAGCGTAGTCATCACCGGAGCTTGCGCGGGAAGCCACGTTGCCGCCGCCAATCCTATAATCCCGGCGCACGCGACGTTCGTTAAATATCTCGCGGCCCGCATCAAGCCGCGTCCAGAACTGCTTTTTTTCAACTGCATCTTATTATTCTCCCTTTCCCTTTGTTTCTCCCTGCATCTGTACATGCGCAAAAACGACGGTCGTTTGGTGCAGTAGCCCGGATTTTTTGCGTTGACCCGCGTCGAAGGGCCTTTGAAAAAAAGGCGCGAAGCCACGACCAATACCTGCGTCCCTGCCGGTTATTTTCGACAGGCTCCCCTGGCTTCGCGCTGAGGCGGCGGACCGCAACCAGTTAGCGATTCCACCCCCGTGGCAAGGAATATAGCGCGCACGGCGAAGAGCCTGCAATAGACTACGGCTGTTTTCTGTCTGAATCGCTAAGCTTATGAAGACAAAATGGAATGGAGTGCAATCTGAACTGCACGGTGCTACTCGCGACAGATCCCGCGCTGGCTGCGCCGCACAAACTCCACCAGGTGGCGCGCTTCCGGCGTGGGGATCTCGTTCTCGATGCGCGCCAGCGCGTCGGCCAGCTTCAGGCCCGCGCGATACAGGATCTGGTATGCCTTCTTCAGCGCCACGATATCGGCATGCTTGTAGCCGGCGCGCTTCAAGCCCACCAGGTTCAAGCCCGCCGCCGCCACGTTGAAACCCGAGTATAGGAAAAACGGCGGCACGTCGCTGTTCACCCGCGTGTTGCCGCCGATCATGGCCAGCCGCCCGATCTTGGAATATTGGTGCACCACCACGCCGCCCGAGATGAACGCCTGGTCTTCCACTTCCACGTACCCCGCCACCAGCGCGCAACTGCAAATCACCGTCCGGTTTCCGATCTTGCAGTTGTGCGCGATGTGGCCCGAGGTCATGATGTAGTTCTCGTCGCCAATTTCAGTGACGGATTCCGCCTCGGTCCCGCGAGAGATCGTGTAATGCTCGCGAATCTGGTTGCCGTTGCCGATGCGCAAATAGCTGCGCGCGCTCGCATCGAAGGCCTTGTCCAGCGGGTCCGTCCCCAGCACCGTGCCCGCAGAAATCCGGTTGCGCTCCCCCAGGGTGGTCCAGCGCTTGACGAGTACATGAGGTTCCAGCACGCAACCCGCGCCGATCTCCACGTCGGATTCCACCACGCAGAAATCCCCTATGCCGACGTCCGGCCCGATCCTGGCCTCCGGGTGGATGCGCGCTGTAGAAGCAATCACAGCTTGTATCATAAGACATGCGCGTACGTGAACTGGCGGAATGGTTGGGCGCCACCTTCGAAGGCGACGGCGAAAAAGACCTGACGGGGGTGGCCCCGCTGGAGACCGCGGGCGGCAGCGAGCTCTCCTTTATGAGCGGCCGCAGAGCCCTGCAGTTGGCAGACGCTTCGGCCGCCGGCTGCCTGATCGTTTCGGCGGATTATCCCAGCCCCAGCCGCCGCACCGTGATTCGCGCGCCCGAGCCGCGCACGGCCTTCGCGCGCGCCATGAACCGCTTTTATCCCACCGTCGAGATGAAGCCTGGGGTTCATCCTACCGCCGTGATCGGCATAGATGTCGAAATGGGCGCGATGGCGGCCATAGGGCCCCATGTCAGTATCGGCAACAGCAGCCGCATTGGGTTGGCCAGCAGCATCGGCGCCGGCTGCTCGATCGGCAAGCGCGTGGTTCTGGGGGAGGGCTGCGTGCTGCACGCCAACGTGACCATTTACGACAACGTGGATATCGGACGCGGCGTCATCCTACATTCCGGCTGTGTGATCGGCGCGGACGGCTTCGGCTACGTTTTCGAGAACGACCGCTATCACAAGTTTCCCCAGGTCGGACGGGTCGAGATCGGCGACTTCGTGGAGATTGGGGCGAATTCTTGTGTCGACCGCGCCGCGCTGGGTGTCACGCTGATCGGCGAAGGCACCAAACTGGACAATATGGTGCACGTGGGCCACAATTGCCGCATCGGCCGTCACGTAGTGGTGGCGGCGCAGACGGGGTTTTCAGGCGGCGTGGTGGTGGAGGATTACGCGGTCATCGGCGGACAAGTGGGCATTGGCGACAAGGCGCGCATCGAATCGCGAGCTGTTCTGGGGTCCGGCTGCGGCATCCTGACATCGAAGATCGTGCGCTCCGGGCAAACCGTGTGGGGAACGCCGGCGCGGCCTTTGAAGGAGCACCTGGAGCAGCTCGCCAACCTGGCGCGTCTGCCGGAAATGCGCCGGCAGTTTGTGGATTTGAAGCGCCGGCTGGCCCATTTGGAACAGAAGTTGAACTAGCCCTGGAGGGCGGGCAATTTTGCCCGCAGCCGGCTTTTAGCCGGCTCGGATGTGCAATCTTACTCGGTGCGTTAGAAGTTAGAATAAGACCGGATCGCACATGACCATTGACTTGAAACCCGAACAGCAACGTGTGATCGACTTGGCCGTCCGGTCCGGCGCTTATCGGAACTCCGGCGAGGTCTTGGACCAGGCGTTTGCGATCATCCGCGAACAACTCGATCTCGACGACCGGATGCTTGCCGAGCGCGAAGCCGTGGCGCCCCACATCCAGACGGGCTTTGATCAGGCCGAGCGCGGCGAGTTGACCGACGGGGATGTCGCTGTTGCGATCTCACGCCGCAGGCTACCGA
>Ga0187867_10000562_pt1 | contig 32859 bp, 24 predicted proteins | sample June2016WEW_13_1_FD_132976 | JGI IMG/M metagenome (GOLD analysis project Ga0187867, IMG submission 132976) | Peatland microbial communities from SPRUCE experiment site at the Marcell Experimental Forest, Minnesota, USA - June2016WEW_13_10 | ecosystem: Environmental > Terrestrial > Soil >... | reverse complement strand
GCCCTGATGACCGATGATGATATCAGGTGTGAATCCCAGGTGCTTCAATGAAGTCGCAGTGCGGCCGACGATCTCTGCACGGCGGACCGCCACATCCAGTTCCCGCGCCGCAATATGCGTGTCCTGTGAGGCTGGCCTTGGTTTCAGGTAGGGAACCTTACGTACCCCGTCGATCGCGTTCGCATTGGCTTCGGTAATGAAAACGATCTCATGCTCTTGCATTGCCACCAGGTGGCGCACGAGATGCAGGAACTGACCAGGAAAGTTCTGGTGGACGAACAGGAATTTCACCGCGGGACCCGCGATGCCGACCGGCGGCGGGCCAGCCATTGACCCAGGACGTGATTGCCGGAACCCGATGGCCGAACCACGCCTTCAGGCGAGCGGAACATGGGGAACGGCGGCGGCACTCTGAAGCAACCATCCGCCAATGCAATCCTCTGTTTGCGCTGTCGCAAGACAAATGACGCCGTTTGGCTTCGTCGGCAGTGGGCCAGCGAATGATTCATGCCGATGGCCAGGGAACTTGCGTCGCTTCGTTCGCGGTGACCGACATAGCGCCTGCGATGAAACGGACAAAGCACTAATGGCGGCTCGACCGCGCCGGGGATTTGGGCGTCGATGCACGAGGTACTGACGGCCGCGGGGCCGCAGAGCGATCCGACGTCGAATCATCGGTTGACTCGTTCGCAGCCGAACGATCTACCCTGGGGACGAGTTCGATTTGAAAAGCTTCCATTGCCGCAAGACCTGGCGCTTCGCACGCGGTGCCTTCGTCGATCGGCCCGACCGCGCTGCCGTCGATGAACGTTGCGGAATAGCGCACGGTGAATTCTTTTGCCGCCGCACCTTTCAACCGCACGTTCAGCCCCAGGAGTGGCAAGGCCATCCCCCGGCTACCACAGAATTTGCCGTTTTCGACCCAGGGTGACAGCCAACCGCGCCCCAGCACACCCTGGTACTCCACGTCACCCGGCGCGACCGGCCCCTTGTCGGAGAGGCCAAACCCTTCGATCCATGCCCGGCTGCCACGTTTGCCGATCCATTCACCGAACTGGCCCGGCACGTCACCGGCACCTTGGATATGAGCCATGACCTCGGCATCACGCTCTTTGGGCGAGGGAGGCGGCGTCTCCGACCCGGCGACGGCTGGATCGCCCGCCAGACGCAAAACTTGCAAACGAGGCGCATTTTCCGAGGACTGGCCCGCCGCCTGATAAATCGTTACCAGCACCTGAGCCGGACCATCGCTGACCCGCACCAGCGCGGCGGTGTTGTCCAGCCAGCCGTCTTCACGGAACGTACTGATCGACACCGCCTCCGGCCGGCCGGCCATTCCCGGGCATCGCGTGATACGCACACCTGGCAACCCTGTTGCCGGATCCGGCGAGCGGCTGCCCGGAGCGGGAAACACACAGTAGACGCCGGTTTCCAGCGTCATCAAATTCGCTGAAACGCGAAGTTCAGTGACACGTCCGGCGGATTGTGCCTGAGCGGAAGAGGCAGGTTCCGGGGCCGCCGGCGCCATTGGTGCGGGTGGCGCCTCTTTTTCGTCGGTCATGGTTTGAACCGCGCTGGCAGCAGGAGGCATGCGGTGTCTCGCTTATACTTATGGTTGCATTAGCTGAGTGCTTTGTAGGCCGAAGACCGGCGGATCGGAAGCAAATTGAACTTACGGTTGCATTAGTGGGAAACCTTGTAACCCGAGGGCTCGTGCATCGGCGATTGCGAAGATCGCCCCCTCCCTGCTTTCAACAACGTGTCATTGATCGCGGCAGGCGTCAGATGCAACGGAAGCAGGAAGCCGCGGCCCGTTCGCCGGATGCGTTCGGCCGGCGCGCCGATGTCAAACGCCGCAACGCGCAGCCCGGCACGCCACAACTCGGTCAGGCCAAGGCACCAGGTTTCCGGCCAGATCGAGGGCAACAATGCAAGCGCCGCCCGCTGAGCCCGGATCAGTGCAACAGCGTCATCCGGCTGATACGGTCCGGTCACGAACACGCGACCGGTGTCCATCAGACGCTCGTCGTCGATCGTCGTTCCGGCTACGACGAATGTCAGGTCCAGTTCACGATGCTTCGCATCAAGCGCGCAGGCGAGCAGCACGTGAAATCCCTTGTGCAGGCCGATCGCTCCAGCGACGCAAACGCGTACCGTGCCACTCACGCAAGGAATTGGCGGCGGTTCGGCCATTGCAGCGTCGTCTTCATGCGGGATGACGACCGGGAAAATGCCGGGAAAATGCCGCGCCAGCCGCGTGGCCGTATCGTACGACGGTGCAATAATCCGCTTCGCGCCAGACAGGATCGTCATGGATCGATCCCGCAAGGCCGTGACGCCGATATCCTCGTGCAGGTAACCGCCCAGTTCGTTAACGCAGGTTTGGCACACGGTTGGAGCTGGTTCGCCGCAATAGCGATCACCCCGGCCAACCAACGCGATACGAGGACAAAACCACGCATAATCGTGCACGTGAGCGTTGTAGGGGATCCCAAGCGCGCGGATGACCTCAAACACTGACGTGTCGTGGTTCAAAAGATGATGGAGTTCGGCTGCAACTGGTTGCAGGCCCGAAAGTAGACGAACGAGCGATGCCCGCTCGCGCGGCAGTTCAAAGCGTAATTCCGGGAGCGAACCGCTGGCGGCCACGACACAGGCCGAGCCATTCGGTGATTTCGTCGGACGCAACACGATTGCCCGGCGGCCCGTCGCCTCGTGCGCAGCAATCGACGCCTGCACACGCCGCTCGACGCCGCCTCCGTCGTCATGCGTGACCAGAACAACCGCCGGCATTGTGCCACCGCGCCATTGCGCCAGGTCAGACCGCCGCCTCGTGGAGGCAGAAACCGTGTTCTCATTCCGGGAGATTGGCGGCCCGGCTGAATCCGCCTGGTGCAAAGGTTGCCCTCTGGAGCGGGAAATTTCGATCGGATCCAGCCGGTATCTCGCGATCGGGCTGCCCGGAAGATCCACTCCATCTCGTCCTCGCACGTGGATTGGGGCGGTCCCGGCTGGAAGTTCCTCCAGGCGAACAACGAATGACCGAGGACGGGCGAGGGGTGCGACACCGCGAATGTCAGAAGCGGCATCGGTCGCCACGATTTCCCGGCGCACGCGTCCAACGACAATCGACAGGTGTGGATCAGTGTCCGGATCGCCCGGGCACCATGCCCAACCGCGAAGTTCCCCCTCAAAGCTTTCGACATTTCCCTCGACCCGCCCGATCGCGCGAAGCGAGATGGGGCTCCCAATCAAATGCCGCGGGTGGCTGCCATTACAGGCCTCCGTCACAGTCACAGATTGCGCCCGAGGCCAGGTTGCCGGTAGTGCCAGGGCATTCGGTCCCTTGAGCGGCGTTCGGTCGATCCGGATCTCGACCGGCAGGTTGACGCCCGGGCTCATCGCATGGACGACGAGGGCACCTGTGCCGGTCAGGCCGCACCAGCCTGCCGCGCCGGTCGCTCGCGCCACCTGGCCGGCGAGCCCGGCGATGTCGGGCGAGACCATGTGGCAGCCCAGTACCTCGGCAACTGCGGCGCGCGCAGCGGACAGATCCCCCATCAGAAGCCGCGCCGTGGCGAGCCCGAACCAGGCATCCCGTACATCGGCTGACGCCAGCACCGCCTCAAACAGTGACGCGGCTTTCGGGTTATCATAGCCAATCGCAGCAGACGCCAAAACCAGCGCGATCGTACCGTCTTGCGGCGCCAGCCGGTGTGCGCGTTCAAGCCAGCGTGTAGCGTCGGCCTTGTCGCCAGCAATCAGCGCCGCCTGGCCGCGCTCAAATGCATCCCAAACCTGCTGCGCCAGCCGCGCTGACTCCTCCGTGCCGCGATTTATGGATGCGGACATGGCTGCGAGGAAGCGATCAAACCGCCTCGTCCAACGTTTCGGTCGGTATGGGCGGTAGGCCGGCGAGGTCGTTCTTGGCGTCCTGCAGGCCTTGCGCAGCCGCACGTTCCAACCAAAAACGCGCTTCGGTCGGGTTGTGCTCACCGGCCACGTTACGCAGCAGGAAGCGGCCCAACATCATTTGCGCGTAAGGATGGCCGCGCTCAGCGGCGGAGCGGTACCAGATCTGGGCTTGCGAGCGATCCACCGGCACGTCGTGGCCGCCGCCCAGCATCGCGCCGCTGGCGAACATGGCGCCAACGTGACCTGCCTCGGCCGCCTTGGTGAACAGGGCCAAAGCCGCCTTGTGATCCTTGGGTCCACCGGTGCCGTTCAACAGCATGTCGGCCAGCATGACCTGCGCCTCGATCATGCCGATGTCTGCCGCTCGGGAAATCCAGGCACGGCCCTCTTCCGCATTCTTTTCCACGCCGCGGCCTTCGACCAGCATGCGGCCGTACCAATATTGCGCGTTGACAACCCCATCGGCAGCCCGGCGCAGCCATTGCGCGGCCTTGTGATCGTCCCGTTCGATGCCGACCCCTTCGGCCAGACACACACCGAAATTGAATGCCGCGATCAGATCGCCGGATTCCGCCGCCTGCTCGAACCATTCCCGCGTGTGAATGGAGTCCTGAATATCGCCATGACCTTTGAGCAGGAGGTTCCCCAGGTCGGCATGGGAAGAGGTGTCGCCAGCCTCTGCGGCGATGCGGAACAACCGAGCTGCCTCGCCCTGGTCGCGTGGCACGCCAGCGCCGGTCAAATGAAGCATCGCCAACGCACGAGCGGCGCCTCGGTGTTTGTGCTCGACCGCCCGGCGGAACCACATCGCGGCCTCCGCATAATTCGGTGGCAGCGGTCCGCCTTTGGCGTAGATGTCCCCGACCACCGCCGCCGCTTCCGGATCGCCAGCCAGGGCGGCACGGCGCAACCATGACTCGCCGTCGGTTGCGTTCACTTCGACGCCGATACCGCGCAACTGCGCGAAACCCCAGCGCGCCTGGGCCGAAACATGGCCCTTCGCGGCTGCCTGAGCATAATAACGCGCTGCTGCAGCCTGGTCCTGCGGCACGCCAACGCCACGGTCATGCATCATGCCGTACAGGAACAGCGCCGTTGCCAATCCCTTTTCTGCCGCGCCGCGCAGATGTTCGACAAGTTCCGCCTGCACCTCAGGCGACTCGGAGTTACGGGCCAGGACAAGGGCGTAGCCGAGCTGGCCTTGCGGACATCCTGCCTCGGCCGAGCGTTTGTACCAGGCGTCAGAGGCCTCCTGGTCGCGCATGGCCTCGGGACCTGAGCCAAGGATAAAGCCAAGCACCGCCTGGCCTTCGGCCGAACCCCCCTGCGCTGCCAGCCGAGCCCAGTGTAAAGCGGTTTCGTAGTTCGGCCCGGCGGTGTTCTGAGCGCCAAACAGGACCGCAGTCCCCGCGCCGCCGCCCACTTGCTCGGGACCCATACCGTTCAGGCACAGGGTGGCGAGCAACGCCTGGGCCTCGACATAACCCTGGGTCGCTGCTTTCTCCAGCCAACGTACACCGTTGCCGCGACTGGGCGGCACGCCGGCGCCCTCAAGATAGCACCGACCAACCCGGAACTCTGCCTCTGCGATCCCGGCCTGTGCGGCCCTGCTCAACAAAGGAAACGCGGCGCGCCGTTCGCCCTTGTCGGTCAGACGCACCGCCCGCCGTAACCCAGCAGAGGCGGAGAATGGCGACAGGATTAGATCCAGCAGACCCATTCAGCCCCCATGACCAAGATCCAACCGTAGCAGACCCTCTACCTTGGCGGCCAGGCTCAACTGCGCTTGTTTGAGGTTAAGCCCACAACGGGACATGTGCCACCTTGCATCGTCACGCCGGAGTAGTTCCGTTGGCCATCACTGGACACACACCGATGATTTCTCGCGGCTGGCCGATCGCGCCCCGGTATCTCGAACGAGTTGAAGCGTCGATCACGGCTCCCGCATGCCCTCACTCGCCAGCGGCATCACGCGGCTGAGGAAGTAGGCCATGACCGTCCGCTTGCCCACCAGGACGTCGGCGTTCACCGGCATGCCCGGGATGAGGTGGAAGTCCGGCGGGGTGTTGTGCAAATTGATCTCGTCCAGCGTGATCCGCGCACGATACCAGACGCCCGTGCTGGCACCGGCGGTGCCCGACATCGGTACCGGCACCGACCCGGATGGGTTCCGCTGCTCGTCTTGCGCGTTGAAACTGTCAGGGCTGATGATCCGCACCACACCCTTTGCCATGCCGTATTGTGTGTAAGGGAAGGTGTCGAATTTGATCGCTACCGAGTCGCCGACATGAACGTAGCCGTCTTCACTGCCAGGAATATTCGCTTCGATCTCCAGCGGCGCATTGGCTGGCACCAGGCTGATGATCTGCTGACCCGCGGTCAGCACCGCACCTGGCGAGGCACCTTTGGCGATTGTCAACACAGTCGCATCCTGGTCGGTACGCAACTCGACCAACTGCCGCTTCAACTGGGCCTTATTGAAGGACTCTCGCGCATCCGACAATTTCGAGGTCGCCTCGGCCAGTTTTTCCGCGATGTCGGCGTGCCAGCTTTGGATGTAGCCGTCCCGCTCGGCGATCATGGCGGCCAGGTCGCGTTGCGCGGAGTTGGCGGTCTGGATGACCGAATCAAGGTTGCGCTGCATTTCGGCCCGTGTGTCCTGCGCCTGCAGCGTGTTGAGTTTGCTGCCGACGCCCAGACGGTCGAGTTCGTTCCGCATTTTTTCCAGGTTGATCGCGACGTTCAGCCGATCCTGGTAGCCGACGATGTCGGAACGGGCCTTCGCGATCTGTGCCGTCAGACTGTCGGCCTTCTGCCGGTAGCCCTCCAGCTTGTAATTGTACTCGGACTGGCGCTGCGCAAAGATCGCCGCCTCCAACGCCAAATGCGGGTCGGAGCCACTGTAAACGAACGGCCTGTCCTCCACTTCCGCCTGCATTCGCGCCACCTGGGCGGAATAGTCCGCAACCTGGCTTTTCAGCGCCTCAAGGTCGGCGGCCGCGAACGTCGGATCGAGCCGTGCCAGAAGTTGGCCCGCATGCACCTGCTCGCCTTCGTGCACTTCGATCGAGCGGACAATCGAGGTTTCCAGCGGCTGGACCACGATCATCGGAGCGCGAGGGATCACTTTGCCCTGCGCAGTCACCACCCTGTCCACCTTAATGATGGACATTGCGGCGAAACAGGCCAGCACCATCGAGCCGACGGTCCAGCTGATGCCGCGCGCAATGCGCGGGACCGGGGCGTTGACGATAGCTGTGGACGGTGACTGATACTCCAGGATCACCGGCAGGGTTGGGTCGCCGCGATCGGCGACCGCCGTGCTAATTGCCGTGGAGGAGGTTTGGGGCAAGCGCGGCATGTCGGGGACCTTGTTTATCCATGTGGCGATTTTGCTGAGCCCAGAGCTGGCGATATACCGTGCACCGCTCAAGCAGGGTTTCGTGGGGGGCGATATCCATCACCTTACCCTTATCGAGTACCATGATCTGATCGCAGTCGACCAGTGACGAGAGACGATGGGTGACGATGACCATCGTGCGGCCGCGCGCAATGCGAAGCAGGTTAGCGTTGACCAGCGCCTCGCTTTCCGGGTCGAGCGCGCTGGTCGCCTCGTCCAGGATCAAGATGCGTGGATCGGTGATGAGCGCACGCGCAATCGCCAGGCGCTGCTTTTGCCCCCCTGACAGGTTCGGCGACCCTTCCTCGATATAAGTCTCGTAACCGTTCGGCATCCGCTCGATGAATTCCTCCGCACCGGCGAGCCGTGCGGCGCGGATTGCATCCTCCAGCGTCAGACCTGGACGGCCAGCCAGGATGTTGTCGCGGATCGAACCGCGGAACAGAAAGTTGTCCTGCAAAACGACGCCGAAGCTTGACCGCAAATGGCGCAGATTGATCTCACGCAAATCGGCATTGTCGATTTTGACGAAACCAGTGTATTCCCGGTTGATGCCTTGCAGCAGCCGCGTGATGGTGGATTTGCCGGATCCCGACCGCCCCACCAGGCCGAGCATGGTACCCGCCGGGATCGAGAAACCAACTTTCTCCAGCGCCGGAACCTTGGTCCCCGAATAGGTGAAGGTCACATCCTCGAAGCTGATCGCACCGGCGAACTTGGGCCGTAGCCCACCTGAGGCGGCATCCACTTCCAGCGGCCGGTTCAGCACGTCGGCGGCTTGTGCCATGGCGCCGCCGACCTCTTCCCACTCCTCGATCAGACGCGCCAGGCCAACCAGCGGCTGGCTGACTCGTTGCGACAGCATCATGAACGCGAACAGGCTGCCAACGTAGAACCCAGACTCCTCTGTCAGCGCAAGGTAAGCGCCAACCAGGATGATCCCCATCCACATGAAGCGCTCGATCGGCGTCACCAGCGTCTGCGGCCAATTGGCCAACTTGCCGAACGCCAGGCGCCACTTCCCGGCCTCGGCCACGCGCTCGTCCCACAGGGTCTTGCGTTGCGGCTCCAGCGCCAGAGACTTCACCGTCTTGATGCCGAACACCGTCTCACCCAACGCCGACTGCTTGTCGGTCTCCGCCGCGATCACGCGGCCATACACCACTCGCATCGGGCGCAGGTAGGCCAGGATGATCAGCATCACGATGGTTGAGCAGACCAGTACGATCCAGGCCAGTGTGGCATTCAGCCAGAACAGGAACGGTAGCAGCACCGCGAGTGTGATCAGGTCGAGCAACGTGGTCATCAACTTGCCGGTGATGAAATGCCGCACCTGATGGATCTGACTAACCTTGTACATCGTCTCGCCCGCCGGGTGGCGCTCGAAGTAGTCCAGCGGAAGCCGGATCAGACGGGCGAAAACGTGCAGATTGAGTCGGGCATCGGTGCGTACGCCAACCACCGCGATGACCAACCGGCGAGCGAAGCCAAGAAGCGTCTCGTACAGAACCATGATCCCCAGGATCACGCTCATCAGGAACAACGTCGAGAAACTGTGGTGGGTGATGACCTTGTCGATGACCGACATCACGATCAGCGGCGGTACGATGGTCAGGAAGCTGAGCGCCAGCGACGCGATCAGGAGGTCGCTGAGCGACTTCTTCTCCTTCATCATCATCTTGAAAAGCCAGCTGACGGTGAATGGCGGATCGGCCTCGGCTCCGCCACGCTCGGTCCGCAGCAGAATGGTCTCGCCGTTCCACACCTCGGCGAGGCGTAGCTCGTCGACCATGATCGCCGGGTCGGCTTCCGGTGCACGCGGGTCCTTCAGCGCGATGATCTTGGCTTCCGGATTGGCGCCGGTGAGCAGTCCAGCAGTGCCGTCGTTGAACAGGAGGACGACCGGACCAGTGCTGCTGAGATGCATAAGATGGCGCCAGCGCAGCCGTAGCGCACGCGACCACATGCCGGAATTCTTCGCCCAATCGGAAAGCGCAGCGGCACCGGGCACGGTTTCCCCCGGGCCGTTGCGGAATTCGTTGGGATCGAGCTCCAGCCCAAAGTAACGGGCTGCCATCATCATCGCCAACAGGCGCGGGTGGATCGGTGCACCACGCGAAATCCCAGCCGACGCGGCGTCGGGTGGCGGACCGCCGGTGCCATCGCCCTCCTGCGACATGGCTGGTTCCGCGGTATCCGGAACGGTGGGAGACTGACGCCCAAACCATCCTTGGCCGGGCGTTTGACCGTCAGAAATATCCACGAGCGAACCCTTTGAAAACCCAACCTGAGGCGCGAGGCGGCAGGTTGATCCGGAAGTGACGGCGGGATCGGCCCCGATAGTCCCGCGCTCCCCTACCATAAGGGAGTCGGGTTTCACGATCCCTGCGAACTGGCCCTCCGATCGTATTCCGCCGGAAGCGCGCAATCATTAATATATATACACGACGGAACTGGCGCCGTGTTGCCGCCCGGCCACTCGTCCGGCCCCTCTATGCCACCGCGGATGCAAAAAAATCAACGACAGATCCGCGATTATCTCTCGGCGATTGCCGCCCATGGCTTTCGTCTCGGCCAGGAAGACGGCACGATGGAACGGCATCGCACCGCTGAAAGGCGGTGCGGCCGCCGAAAACGCCTGCACAGGATCGGGACATGATCATCCGCGACGCGACCGAGGCCGACGTGCCCGAAATCCAGTCCATCTACGCCCATCACGTCTTAACCGGCACCGGGACGTTCGAGGAGGAACCGCCCTCGATCGAGGATGTGCTTGCCCGCTACCGCCGGATCGTCGAGCACGGCTGGCGCTGGCTGGTGGCAGCGGATGCGACCGGTGTGCTTGGTTATGGCTATTATTCACAGTTTCGCGAGCGATCGGCCTACCGCTACTGCGTGGAAGACAGCGTCTATGTGCGGGAGAACGTGCGTGGCCAGGGTGTCGGCAAGGCGTTGGTACGGGAGCTGGTCGACATTTGCACCGCGGCCGGGATGCGGCAGATGATCGCGGTGATCGGCGACTCCGAAAATGTTGGCTCGATTGGCGTGCATGCCAGTCTGGGCTTTCAAAAGGTCGGGACCTTGCACGCATCGGGGATCAAGTTCGGGCGGTGGCTGGATTCAGTGTATATGCAGCGAGCGCTGGGACGCGGTGATCTCGATATTCCGGACTGATGATACGCGGTTTCCTCGTTCACGGCCCGGCAATGGATTGTCATGGCCCGACGATGATTCGTCCTGTCCCGCCTGGTTCGTCGTGGCGCAGAGTGACCGGGGTATCGCTCACGACATCGGATTGCTGTCGATGGCGCGGTCAGTTCGCCGCATGACGCGGAAACGCCGTTCGTGACCTGGCAAGCCGCAAGCCAACGGCAGCACCGGTCCATAGCCAACGTGATCGGCCGCGACCCCGGCATCTGGATGATGGCAGCGTACGGGTTCGTTTCCGGGTTGCCGTTACCGCTGTCCACGTTCACGCTGCGCTATTGGCTGTCAGAGAGCGGGGCGACGAGGTCGGTAATCGGTTACACCGCTTATATTGGTCTGGCCTATTCGTTTAAGTTCATTTGGTCGCCGGTGCTCGACCAGGTCGCGCCGCCGGGGTTCATGCGGCATCTTGGACAGCGGCGCGGCTGGCTGGCGACAATCCAGCCAGCGCTCGCGTTCGCTGCGGTTTTGCTGGCGTTGACCAATCCGGTGGCCTCGCCGGCAACGTCGATCGCGGCGGCGGCGCTGGTGGCGTTTCTCTCCGCGAGCCAGGATATCGCAATCGATGCCTGGCGCATCGAGACCTTTCCCCAAAGACAGCAGGGCGAAGCGCTGGCGGCCTATGTCTGGGGCTACCGGTTCGCGATGCTGGCGGCGATGACCGGGGTCATCTGGGCTTCCGGCCTGATCGGCTGGCACTTTGCCCTGCTTGGTATCGCACTGTTGCTGGTACTCGGTCCGGTCGTGACGTTGCTGGCGAAGGAGCCGGTGACGGAACCCGGCGGGCGCAGGCGAGACGGGTCGGGCGAAACGCTGGTGCATCGGGCGCGGCACTCAGTGCTCGATCCGCTGCAGGATTTCCTCACCCGACCGGGCGCCCTCATCATCCTCGCCTTCGTCGCGCTGTTCAAACTAGGCGAGGCAATGGGCGGCATCATGACCGCACCATTTTACCGCGAACTTGGTTTCACGCGGGACGCGATCGCCGGCTCGGGGCCATTTTCCCTGGTCGCGACCCTGGCCGGCATCACCTTCGGCGGCGTGCTGGTGGCGCGGATCGGTGTCGGACGGGCGCTGTTATGGACCGGCTCGGCGCAAACCGTGGCGATGGTGATGTACGAGGTACTGGCGCACGCTCCGGGGCAGGTTCCGGTGCTGTGGTCAACCGTCGCCACCGAGGCGTTCGCGCAAGGCATGGCCGACGCCGCGTTCCTCACCTACCTGTCGGGCCTTTGTTCGCGAGCGTTTACCGCCACGCACTATGCGCTGCTTTCCTCGATCCCGGCGCTGGCGATCCACACGATCGGCGGATTTTCCGGCGTGTTGGCCGACCGGGTCGGATGGGTGGAATTTTACGCGATCTGCACTTTTGCGGCGTTGCCGGCGATGGGGCTGATGGTGCTGCTGTTGCGGCGCTACCCGCCAGAATAGTGGCCCCCGGCGTTGTCATATGTGGCGCGCAACGATAGGCTTCGTCGGAATTGCACGGCTAATGCAGGAGGCAACAGTTTTGCTTGTCCCTCGCCGCACGTTCTTTCGCAATCCCGACCGGGCGAATGTCCAACTGAGCTCTGATGGGCAGCAACTCGCCTGGACCGAGCCGGTCGTTGGCATTCAGAATGTCTTCGTCGCACCAGTGGATGATCTCGGTCGTGCACGGCAGGTCACACATGAGACCGGCCGGTCGGTAGCCGGCTACACTTGGACATACACCAACCGTCACCTCGTCATCCTGCGTGATCGCGACGGCTCCGAAAATCACCACAGCTACAGCGTCGATATCAACACTGGTCGCGAGTTGACGCTGATCGAGCAAACCGAGGTTCGTTCGTTCATCTGGCGCGAGTCTCGCGATCATCCGGCCGAAATCGTGTTTGGCATGAACGCGCGCGATCGGCGGTATTTCGATGCGGTCTGCGTCGACGTCACCACGGGTGCGAGTCGCGTTGTATTCGAGAACCCTGGTTACTCAGGCCTCGTCTTCGACGATACTCTGACTGTCCGCCTTGCCATTCGCGTGCGGCACGATGGTTCTGGCGAGATCCTGGAAGTTGCGCCCGATGGCGGCACGACGCGGTTATTGGACGTGCCGCACGAGGATGTCATGAACACCTCGGTGTGGCGTTTTGCACGCGATGGGCGTTCGTTTTTTATGCGAGACAGTCGCGGTCGCGACACCGCTGCCTTGATCGAGCGCGATACGCAAACCGGGGCGACAAAAATACTCGCCGAAGATGCGGCGGCTGACATTGTTGGCGCCTGGTGGGATCCGCATACCATGCGCCCGTTGGCCGCCGTCGCGTTATCGAGCCGTCAGAGCTGGCATCCGATCGACGCGGCGGTGCAAGAGGACCTCGATTTTCTTGCGGCCCATATTGGCGACGCTGAATTTTGGATCGTAAGTCAGAACCTTGCGACACGGCGCCTGGTAATCTCGGTCACGCGCAGCGACGCGGCGGGCGAGTTCGTACTGTACGATCGTGACGTCAGGACACTGACGCCGCTGTTCAAGGCGCGCTCGGACCTCGACGACGTGCCGCTGCGGGAGCTGCTGCCGGTCACCATCAAGGCGCGCGATGGGCTGGCGCTGCCCTCCTACCTGACGCTGCCGCATGACAGTTTTCGTAACGGTCCGCTGGTGATGGTCATTCACGGTGGCCCGTACTCGCGAGACGCCTGGGGCTATAACGGCATGCATCAGTGGCTTGCCAACCGCGGCTATGCGGTGCTGAGCGTAAACTTCCGTGGCTCGACCGGGTTTGGCAAGACGTTCATCAGAGCGGCTGACCAGGAATGGGGCGGCCGCATGCAGGACGATCTGACCGACGCTGCCTCCTGGGCTGTGGCGGAAGGCTATGCGGACCCGGCGCGGATTGGCTTTTGCGGTGCCAGCTACGGCGGCTACGCCGCGCTGATGGCGGCGACGCGGACGCCGGAAACGTTCGCCTGCATTGTCGACATCTTCGGGCCATCGAACCTGGTGACATTGATGCAGGCGATTCCGCCGTATTGGCAGACCTGGTTTGCGCTTTTCCGCCGCCGCCTCGCCGCGCCGGAAACCGACGAGGGGCGCGCATGGCTGATGGATCGCTCGCCGATTACGTTTGCGGAACAGATCGTGCGTCCGCTGCTGATCATCCAAGGGATGAATGATGTGCGGGTGAAACCAACGGAGTCCGAACAAATCGTCGATGCCCTGCAGCGGCGCGACATCCCGGTCACCTATGCAACGTTCAGCGATGAAGGTCACGGCTTTGTTCGCGAGGAAAACCGGCTCGCGTTTAGCGCAGTGATGGAGGCGTTTCTCGCGCAACATCTCGGCGGCGCAGTCGAACCGGTTGGCGATGCGTTTGCCGGTTCGACGATCCGGTTTGTTGCCGGTCGCGAGCTAATTCCTGGTATGCCGTCCGAGAATCAGCAGGCCTGACACCCGGCTTCCCGGAAATACACCATGTACGCTGGCGTGGTCCATCACTACGGCGAAACTATTCAGGTGGGCTGGATCGGCATCCGCGCGATACTCATCCATGCGATCGGCGCCCCTGCCTTCTCCGCCGCCTTGCCCGCCGGCACGGAGGTATCCCAATCGGCAGCGATAAAGCGGCGACCGTTCACCTCGCGCGCCTCGTCCGACAGCAGCCAGAGCAACGGCGCCGCCATGATCTCCGGTTGCAGCATTTTCGCGGGATCGCCGGCCTCGCCAACCAGCGGCGTGTTGGTCGTGCCGCCCGGCACCAGGATGTTGGAGGTAACGCCGGTGCCGGCCAGATCGGCCGCCAGCACGGCCATCGCCGCCTCCGCCGCCGCCTTCGACGAGCCGTACAGCAGGTAACCCTCACGCACCATCGTGCCGAGGCTGGTGGTGACGGTAATGATTCTGCCGGTTTTCGCGGTCAGCATGTAGGGCAGCACGGCACGCGCCATGTTGATCGGCGCCGCAGCGTTGACGGTGACGAAACGGGTCCACTGCTCCGGCGTGGTGTCCCAGAAGCGGATGGGATCCTTGCGCTGATCGGCCCGGATCGAGGCCTGACCAATGCCCGCGTTGTTCACCAGCGCATCGATCCGGCCAAATTTGATCAAAGCGGAGCCGGTGACATGGGCGAATGAGTCCGGCTGCGCCAGATCGGCGGTGACCGGGTTCACGGTGCCTCGGAGGTTCGCCGCGCGCTTTGCAAGCTCCGCCAGCGCCGGGGCGTTGCGATCCACCGCCGTGACGTCATGGCCAGAGGTCAGTAGGGCGATGGTCATGGCGAGACCCATGCCGCTCGCGGCGCCGGTGACGATGACGGCCTGGTTGTCAGAAGCCACTGTGGTTCCCTCCGGGTTGACGCATCGCCACCCTGTGCGGTCCAGCTGTCGCTGTCCAGAGCGAGGCGAGATCGTTACTGCCGTTGCCCGTTGTTGCTGCCACGGCATACTTACGTTGCGCGAGGTAGCGGAGCCGCGGACGGAACGTCGGGCACCGTCGGCCACACCCCGCGATTGGTTTGTTTCGATATCGTCGTGGAACGGCCTGGCCCGGAGCGGTTTAGCTTCGCTTATCCGGCGTGACATCCGGATAGAACTGCGGTGCCTCGCGGCGATCGAACATGCCGTAGTCGCGGATCACGCGAACCTGGCGATGCCGGATCTCACTCCCGTCCGTGTGTCGTTCCGGATACCAGTTGGCAGCGGCCGAACCGTCCCGCCACGATGCGAGAATGAGCAATTTGCCGGGGTTGGTGATGCTCTCGAACAACTCGTGATCGAGCAGTCCAGTCGCATTCGCTTCCGGTTGATGCGGCCTTTCGGATGCCGCGGCGGGTGTCATGTCACGCGGCGGCGGCACTTCGGTAATGGTGCAAAACTTCGCAGCACCGATCACAGTTTCATCGGAACGCCCGGACTCCGCCGTAAGCCCATTCGGCGGCGCGCTGTCCGACGTGACCTCGCCGACGCGAAGATGATAATCCTCGAAGACCTCGAAGCGGCCCTTGCCCTGAACGTCATGATGCTCGCCATGAGTGCGCCACCGCACGACCGATTTTTCGTCGCGCCAGGTCGACAATGAGAGCAAACGTCCTTTGGTCCGCTTGCTCCCGAACCGCTCGTTGTCGATAAACCCATCGATCGCTTCGAGTTTCGGCCGCAGTTGCTTTGCCAGAGCGAGGTAGTCGTCCCATCGATCAGGCTTCGGTTTCACTTCGAAAATGACCACGAACATATTGGTCTTCTCCTGTTCCAGTCAGTCTGACGCCGGCTCATCACCGCCGGCCAGGAACTCGTTGGTTTCGCGATACAACGCCGGACGCATCAGCTCGAGATGCATCAGGTGCGTGGCGCGATTGATTTTGATGTCGCGCCTGATTGGGGATGCCGTGAACGCATCGAACAGCCAGCGCGCGTCTGCATCGGGGATGAGGCCATCCCACTCGCCTCGGATAATGGCGATTGGCGCCCGCACCTGGGCCGGATCATAGGCGAGGTCGCCGTGCCAGGCGCGCAGGATGTCATTGAACGGGCCCAGAGGCACCTTCACACCGATAGGCGTTTGCATTCGGCTGGCGGCGTCACTGTCGAGATAGCGCTCGCCCCATTCGTCGAAGTGTCGCCGTGACAACACCGGTGTCGCACCGGGTGGCACGTCCTCGACGAAGCGTTTCCATTGGTCCTCAACGGTTATCATTCGCCACGCCGGGGCCGAGGGTGCCGTCTCATAGCGCCGCGGCGGGCGGCGAGCGATCGGGCCAAACAACACCCAACGATCGACCAGCTCAGGATGCTTGCCGGCAAACCGGCCGGCTGGCATGGATCCCCAGGAGTGCGAGATCAGCGCCAGTCGCGAGACCGCCTGGTGTCCGAGGATGAAGCGCACGACCAATTCAAGTTGCTCGGACGCATCTGCTGCATTGCAAAGCGGTGCGTGCGCGTTCGGTTTCATGTCCATCTCGGCATAGCGATCCGAGTGACCGAAACCTTGAAAGTCGAAGGCCCAAACATCGAATCCTGCGTCGCATAACGCATCTCGCCATGAGCGGCCGTCGAATCTGTGCGCGATCGATAGCGCCGAGGAAAATGTGGCGCCGTGAACATAGAGAACTGGGCGCTGCACCGGATTAACCGCCGGCAAATACCGGAGAAACAGTTTAAGTCCAGCGTGTGGACCGGGAATGCGGAAATGCTCTTCACGCGGATCCAGCTTCGGGATATTCGACATTATCGTAACTCCTCGTTGTGACCGTTCCTATGTAACCACAGGAGCGGTGAGAAGTTGCGACCTATCGTTTAGGCGACGAACGAACTATTCCGGAATTGCAATCATCGTCGGGCATCTATCAACGTCACGGCCCGGCAGGGTCGGACCGTGACGGGAAAAGCAACTGACCTCAATCGTCGAGGAAGCTCCGCAGTTTCCGGCTCCGGCTCGGGTGCTTCAGCTTGCGCAAAGCCTTCGCCTCAATCTGGCGGATGCGTTCGCGGGTCACGTTGAACTGCTGCCCGACCTCTTCCAGCGTGTGATCCGTGTTCATCCCGATGCCGAAACGCATGCGCAGCACGCGTTCCTCGCGCGGCGTCAGCGAGGCCAGCACGCGTGTGGTGGCTTCGCGCAGATTGGCCTGGATCGCTGCGTCCAGCGGAATGACCGCCGCTTTGTCCTCGATGAAGTCGCCCAGGTGAGAATCTTCCTCATCACCAATTGGGGTTTCGAGCGAGATCGGCTCCTTGGCGATTTTCAGAACTTTGCGGACTTTCTCCAGCGGCATGCCGAGTTTTTCCGCGAGTTCCTCTGGCGCCGGTTCGCGGCCGATCTCATGCAACATTTGCCGCGACGTGCGCACCAGTTTGTTGATCGTTTCGATCATGTGTACCGGAATGCGAATCGTGCGCGCCTGGTCGGCGATCGACCGAGTAATCGCCTGGCGGATCCACCACGTTGCATAAGTCGAGAACTTGTAACCGCGGCGATATTCGAATTTGTCGACCGCCTTCATCAGGCCAATGTTACCTTCCTGAATCAAATCCAGGAACTGCAGCCCGCGATTGGTGTATTTCTTGGCGATCGAAATCACCAGCCGCAGGTTGGCCTCGATCATCTCCTTTTTGGCTCGCGCGCTGTCGCGTTCACCGCGGCTGACAGTCATGTAGACGCGGCGGAATTCGGCGATCGGCAGGCTGGCATCGGTGGCCACGGCAGCGATCTGGGCGCGGACATTGTTGATGTCCGTCGTGTGCTTGATCACGAACGGCTTCCAGCCCTTGCCCGGCAGCATCGAGACCCGCGCCACCCAGTTCGGATCGAGTTCATTACCACGGTAATGCTTCAGGAAGTCTTCGCGCGCGACCTTGGTGCCCTCGGCCATGCGCAGCAACTGGCCTTCCAGCGTGGTCAGCCGCTGGTTCAGCTGCTTCAGCTGGGTGACCAGCTCCTCAATGCGGTTGTTATGCAACCGCACCTGGCCGACCTTCTGCACCAGTTCCTCACGCGACTTGCCGTAGCTTTTTTCCGAGCGCGTGGTGACATCCTCGCCGCTGGTCATGGTTTCCAGCCGGCGGCTCTGCATTTTGTGCAGCTTCTTGTAGAGAACCTCGATTTCCTCGAACCGCGCGAGCACTTCCGGCTTCAGTTTCTCTTCCAACGCGGACAGCGACATACTGGGCCCACCGTCCTCGTCATCTGAGTCGTCGTCGGGAGCGGCGAACCCGTCAGTGGCCGGGGCAGCTTCCACCGCCTCGACGCCGTCGGTGGCTCCGGCGCCGTCGGTGGCTTCAAGGTCGATGATGTCTCGTAACAACATCCGGCCGGCCTTAAGCTGGTCGTGCCAGGAAATGATCGCGGCGAAGGTCAGCGGGCTCTCGCACAGCCCGTTGATCATCATGTCGCGGCCGGCCTCGATCCGCTTGGCGATGGCGATTTCGCCTTCGCGCGACAGCAACTCGACGCTGCCCATCTCGCGCAGATACATCCGGACCGGGTCGTCGGTGCGGCCGACGCTGGCTTCGTCGATATTGCCGGTCTGCTCTTCCTCAGCCTCCTCGGTCTTCTCGACCGCGGCGACCGGGGCTTCGCCGTCTTCCTGTTCCTCGCTCTCGACCACCTGGATGCCCATTTCGGACAGCGAGGCCATCAGGTCCTCAATCTGTTCCGAACTGTTCTGGTCTGGCGGCAGAATCGTGTTCAGTTCGTCAAAGGTGATGTAGCCACGTTCCTTGCCGCGGGCGACCAGCCGCTTCACGGCGGCGGTCTGCACGTCCAGCAGGTTGGTCTCCGCATCCTGTTCCGCAGTGGCGGTATCGCCCGCAACAATCGTTTTTGTGGCCATCGTTCAAAAGTCTCCCAGATCAGATGGGTCACGGCCGAAGCCGTATTTGGCAGTCGCGCGGCCCCGGCACACTATTTGGGGTCGCCAGTGTCGTCGTCGCGGCTCACGCCGCAGGAAAATTCATGTCACGCGGCGGCGAGCCCGTCCGGCTCGCCTGCGCTTACTTTATTCAGGGCGTCTTTCAGCCGCTCGAGCCTGCGTTGCGTCTCCCCGGTCAGGCCTCTGGCCATATCCTGCCGCGCCAGATCGACTTCTTCGCGCAGGCGGTCGACGTTCAGGAACCCGAAGATGTGCCACCATCCCTCCTCCGCCTCCGCCGGCATGGCAGCAGATGACGCGCAAGCCGGCAACGGGATAGGTGTCCCGGCCAGAATTCGCTCAATTTCAAGGTGCAACCCGAGTTTGGTCAGGTGGTCTATCAGAGCCTGAGAGTCAAGGACTTCGGCATGTATTGCCCAATCTCCGATCGCATCGCGGAGTTGTGTGAGAGGTGGATCGAGGTCGAGGCCGGCGTACGCATGCTCTACATCGTGGAACAGCCCAGGATGACGCAACAGGATTGCGGTCAGGATGCGGGCTCGCTCGGCCGCGATTTCCCCGGACTGGGCCAGCGGGCGCGGGGGAAGCCGAACCGGCGCTGATACATGAGGCCCCGAAAACCGGTTGCGATCTGCCCGACGTCGCTCGCGGCTTTCTCTGAACTGCTCCCACAACGCGTCGCTGTATTCCTTGGCAAGATCGCTGTTTTGGATTTTCGCCGCAGCAGCCCTCAACTTGGCCCGAAACGCCGCGCGCTCCTCAGGTGTCGCCCCACCGCCTTGTTGCTGCAGCATGCCAAACAGGCATTTCGCCAGGGGCTGTGCCTGAGCCAGGAATGATTGGAATTTAGCAGCACCGCTGTCGCGGATCAAACTGTCTGGATCATCGCCTGCAGGGAGTGCAATCAGCTTCAACGTACGTTCCGGCGTCAGCATCGGCAGAGCCAGCTCCGCTGCCCGTGCCGCCGCTCGAGCGCCCGCCGCATCGCCGTCGAAGCACAGCACCGGTGCTGGCGAGAGTTGCCAGAGTTCGCCCAACTGCTCTTCAGTCAGCGCAGTGCCGAGCGGCGCCACCGCCGCCCCAAAACCTGCCTGGCCCAACGCGATCACGTCCATGTAGCCTTCGACGACGACCAAGGTTTCGCCACGCCGCACTGCCTCCCGCGCCAGATCGATTCCGAAAAGCGTGCGCCGTTTGGAAAACAGCGCAGTCTCCGGCCCGTTCACGTATTTCGGCTGGCCGTCTCCCATGATCCGGCCGCCAAAGCTGATGGTTCGCCCGCGGCGGTCCCGGATCGGGAACATGACGCGATTGAAAAACAAATCGAACACACGACCGGTTTCATCATCGCGACGCATGAGCCCGGAATCAACGAGTTGTTCGGCGGTCACGCCTTCGCGCGCCAGGTCGGCGGCGACCGCGCCGCGGCCTTCCCCGGACCAGCCGAGCCCGTAACGACGGATCGTCTCGTCGGACAGGCCGCGATTGGTGAGGTAATCTCGCGCGGCTTTGCCTTCCGGCAGGAACAGCCGACGCTGGAAGCTGGCAGCAGCGGCGTCCAACACAGCGGCAAGGTCCAATCGCTGCTTTTCCGCTTCGGCGGCTTCGGGCGAGGGTTTCGGGACTTGCATACCCGCCTCGGCGGCGAGTTGCTCGACGGCTTCGGGGAAACTGGCGCCCTGGGAGTCCATGACGAAGGTGATGGCATCGCCATGCTTGCCGCAACCGAAGCAGTGGTAATGGTCGTCGTAGACATAGAAGCTAGGGGTTTTCTCGCCATGGAACGGGCAGCAGCCCTTCCACTGCCGTCCGGAACGCGCCAGCCTCACTCGCCTGCCAATCACCGCCGGCAACGGGGTGCGGGCGCGAAGTTCGTCGAGGAACTGAGGCGGGAGTGCCATCAGGCCGAGAGCCTGGCTTTCACGATCGCGCCGGCCTTGGCCATGTCGAGCGCGGCTGCATGTTTGGCCCGAAGTGCCGCCATGACCTTGCCCATGTCCTTGATACTGGTAGCGCCGGCCTCGGTGATCGCTGCCGCCACTGCGGCATCGACCGCGGCGTCGTCCATCTGCTGCGGCAGGAACGTTTCGATGACGGCAATTTCGGCGGTTTCCTTGGCGGCGAGTTCGGGACGGTTGCCTTGCTCATAGAGAGTAACTGACTCACGGCGGGATTTGACCATGCCGCGCAGCATCGCCAACACTTCATCGTCCGGGACTTTGTTGATGCCTTTTGGCCGGGCGGCGATATCGGTGTCCTTCAGCTTCGCCAGGATCATGCGCAAGGTTGAGGTCCGCGCCGGGTTGCCCGCTTTCATGGAAGCCTTGAGCTGTTCCGTGAACTGATCGCGCAGGCTCATGGCGGGCTCCGAGTCTTTTGGTGGCGGGGAGCATTATGGTCGCGCATGCGGGAGTAGACAACGCCGTTAGCGAGTGACGGCATGGACTCGCAACGTTGCAACAGCGCGAACCCGACCCATTCATGATGCGCAGTCAGAATAAATGCGCCTGACAAGAAAGACCAGGCAGGAGATTAACGCGGCTGGCCTGGTACGTACTCCAGGGCCCGCTGTACCGCGTTGGGATCATAGGCGATGACCTTGAGGTAGGCACGGGCTGGTTGATCCGGCTCGGTGCGGCCTTGTTCCCAGTCGCGCAATGTGCCGAGCGGGATACCGAACCGCGCAGCGAATTCCTCCTGCGTCAGGCCAAGTGCGCGGCGCAGTGTTTTGACGCGCGGCACCGGCTTCATACGGGCAAAGTCTTCATCGGTTAGCGGCCTGGCGTCAGGGTCTTTGAGGGCCGCAGCATGAACCTCGGCTTCGGTCAGTGCGTCGAACCGGCTCCAATCATGCTTCTCGGTTTTCGTTGTGGTATTTGCGTCGCTCATTGGCTTCAGGCTTCCGGGCCGAAATGATGCGGATGCGTTCCCCTCTCAGGGTGTAGGCGACGAGCAACAGCCGATTGTCCACCATGCCGACCATGGCAAAGCGTTCTTCATGAACATCCTGGCCGCGATCCACCCATTCCACCGCGAATGGATCCCGGAATGCTTCGCGAGCAGTTTCACCGGAATGCTTCGCGAGCAGTTTCAAAGGTGGTGTCGTGTTTCAGCCAGTTATCGGCGGCCTTCTCATCATCCAACTCGAAAGCCTCGTCTTGCATGAGATACTGGTTTTCCGTAGCGGCGTCAATTCTTGTTAAGCAATCCCAACGCGTGGCCTCTACATCCGCGTGTCGGTATGGCCTCCTATCCCAGCACTCCGTGTCTTAAAGAACCGTTCAGATATCCGATGAATTTGGGATTTCGCCACCACACGACGATTGATGCAGATCCGCGAGTTCGATCTTCCGTCAGCCGGACCAGGGGAGCCGTAGCTGTCACCCCATGGCAACGCCTTCGCCATGCGCAAGGCCCTCGCCATCATTGCATCCGTCACGATATGCGCCGATGTCCGGGGTGCGGCAATCCACCTCCCACTTGCTCGCGTGAGTTAACTTCCCAGACCTTGCTACCCATCTTGGCTCCGGAAGAAATTTCCGCTAAACTATCCTCATGCCCCTCCCCATCGACGATATCATCAACCGTCTGGGTGGCCCTGAACCCGCCGCACGCCTGACTGGTGTCACCACCGAGGCCGTGCGCAAATGGCGCCAGGCCGGGGCGATCCCCTCACGCCACTGGGCCGCCGTCAGCGCCGCCACCGGCCTGCCGATGGACGAACTTCGTAGTGATCCTCCAGCCCTGAACGGCGACACCCCGCCAGGAGCAACCGCTGCATTGGTCCTGGCTGATGGCACCATATTCTGGGGTCGTGGCTTCGGCGCTTACACCCAAATACCCGCGCCAGTTGGCGAAATCTGCTTCAACACCGGCATGACCGGCTATCAGGAGACACTGACCGACCCATCCTACGCCGGCCAGATTATCACCTTCACCTTCCCGCATATCGGCAACGTTGGCACCAACCTGGAGGATATCGAGGCGGCCTCGGTCGCCGCCCGTGGGCTGGTGGTCAAGCAGGACGTCACCGAACCGTCGAACTGGCGCTCGACTCAACACCTCGACGGTTGGCTGCGCGCGCGTCACATCGCCGGTATTTCGGGCGTCGATACCCGTGCGCTGACCACGCGCATCCGCGATGGTGGCCCCCCGACCGGCGTGCTAGCGTTCCCCGCCGACGGCCGCTTCGATCTCGCTGCCTTGCGCACTCAGGCTGAGGTGTGGCCGGGATTGGAAGGGATGGATCTGGCACGGGAAGTAACCTGTCTCCAGCCCTACAATTGGGACGAGTCCGCCTGGGCGTGGCCGACCGGTTTCGGGCGGCAAACCGAGCCGAAGCGCCACGTCGTGGCGGTGGACTACGGGGCCAAGCGCAACATTCTGCGCTGCCTCGCGGCGGCCGGATGCAGAGTCACGGTGGTACCGGCCACCGCCTCGGGCGGCGACATTCTCCGGCATCAGCCGGATGGGGTGTTCCTGTCGAATGGTCCCGGCGATCCGGCAGCGACCGGGGAATATGCGGTTCCGGCGATCCAGGCAGTGTTGGCCAAAGGAATTCCGGTGTTCGGGATTTGCCTCGGCCATCAGTTGCTGGCGCTGGCTCTGGGGGCAAAGACATTCAAGCTCGACCGTGGTCATCGCGGCGCCAATCAGCCGGTGCAGGACCTGACCACGGGCAAGGTCGAAATCACCAGCCAGAACCACGGCTTCGCTGTGGACCTGAATACGCTGCCGGAAACCGTGACGCCGACGCATGTGTCGCTGTTCGACGGCTCCAACGAGGGGCTCGCCTGCACCGACCGAGCAGCGTTCAGCGTACAGTATCATCCGGAGGCGAGCCCGGGGCCGAGCGACAGCCATTATCTTTTCGAGCGGTTCGTTGAAATGATCGAGCGGCGGCCCTGAAATGGGTGTCCGGGATCTGCTGCTGATCACCGCGTTCCGGCATCGGATCAACGAGCCAAACATTGATGCGGGATTTGAACAGTTCGCCGCTTTGACCGGCAAACCTGTCACTTATGAAGGCTTCTGCAACTCCGTTGCCAGCACCCTCCGCGATGGCCTGATCCGCGAGCCGATCCGCCTGCCGGAAGGTGCGCTGCAATGCCACTGGCACCTTGAACTGACGCCGGCAGGGGTCGCTGCGGCGCGCCTTCTATTGTCGAAACAACCTCCGGACTGAGACCTCATGCCCAAACGCACCGATATCCAGTCCATCATGATCATTGGCGCCGGTCCGATCATCATCGGTCAGGCCTGCGAGTTCGACTATTCCGGCGCCCAGGCGTGCAAGGCGCTGAAGGCAGAGGGATACCGGGTGATCCTGGTCAACTCCAACCCCGCAACGATTATGACCGATCCCGGCCTCGCTGACGCCACCTACGTCGAGCCGATCACGCCCGAGATCGTCGAAAAGATTATTGCCCGCGAGAAGCCCGACGCATTGCTACCAACCATGGGGGGGCAAACCGCGCTCAACACCGCAATGAAGCTCGCCGCCAATGGTGCATTGCAACGGCACGGGGTCGAATTGATCGGCGCCAACGCCGACGTCATCGACCGCGCCGAGGACCGGCTGAAATTCCGCGACGCCATGGCCGAAATCGGCATCGAGTCACCGCGCTCGGCGATCGCCCATTCGATGGAGGAAGCCCGCGCCGCCCTCGCCAAAACCAGCCTCCCCGCGGTCATCCGTCCGTCGTTCACTCTGGGCGGCACCGGCGGCGGCATTGCCTACAATAAAGAAGAGTTCGAGCAGATCGTCAGCGGCGGCCTGGAAGCCTCGCCCACCACCGAAGTGCTGATCGAAGAATCCATCGTCGGCTGGAAAGAGTTCGAGATGGAAGTCGTTCGCGACCGCGCGGACAATTGCATCATCGTGTGCTCGATCGAGAACGTTGACCCTATGGGCGTGCATACCGGCGACTCGGTCACGGTCGCACCGGCGTTGACACTGACGGACAAAGAGTACCAGCGCATGCGGGACGCCTCGATCGCCTGCCTGCGCAAGATCGGCGTCGATACCGGCGGGTCCAACGTGCAATTCGGGCTCAATCCGGCCGATGGGCGCATGGTCATCATCGAGATGAACCCTCGGGTTTCCCGGTCTTCCGCGCTGGCCTCCAAGGCCACTGGATTTCCGATCGCCAAGATCGCCGCCAAACTTGCGGTCGGCTACACGTTGGACGAACTGGCCAACGACATCACCTGCGTCACCCCGGCCAGTTTCGAACCGACCATCGACTACGTCGTGGTCAAGATCCCGCGCTTCACCTTTGAAAAATTCCCCGGCACACCGGCCCTGCTGACGACCTCGATGAAGTCGGTGGGCGAGGCGATGGCAATTGGCCGCAGCTTCGCCGAGGCGCTGCAAAAGGGTTTTCGCAGCATGGAGACGGGCCTGTCCGGCCTCGATCCCGTGGAAACGCCCGGCGACGGCGATCCTGACGCGTTCCGCGCTGCCTTGTCCCAGCCGCGGCCAGATCGTTTGCTCATGGCAGCTCAGGCAATCCGGGCCGGACTGTCGATCGAGGACATCCACGACTGCTGCAAATTCGACCCGTGGTTCCTGCGCGAACTGGAACGCATCATCGAGGCCGAACGTGCCGTGACCGCTTTCGGCCTTCCAAGAGAGGCCGGCGCTCTCCGTCGCCTCAAAGCTTTGGGATTTGCCGACAAGCGTCTGGCCGAACTCACCGGCAAGAAAGAAACCGACATTACCGCTCAACGTGTGGGTTTGGGCGTGATACCTGTCTACCGGCGGATCGACACCTGCGCCGCCGAGTTCGCTTCCGCCACGCCTTACATGTACTCGACCTATGAAGGCGGCTACGGCACCCCAATCTGCGAGGCTGACCCCACCGATCGCGAGAAGGTCATAATTCTGGGCGGCGGGCCAAACCGCATCGGCCAGGGCATCGAATTCGACTATTGCTGCGTCCACGCTGCCTACGCACTGAAAGAGGCCGGGTTCGAGACCATTATGGTCAACTGCAATCCGGAAACCGTCAGCACCGATTACGACACCTCCGATCGGCTGTATTTCGAACCGCTGACTGCCGAGGATGTGATCGCTCTGGTCCGCCGCGAGCAACAAAACGGCACTGTACTCGGCTGCATTGTCCAGTACGGCGGACAAACCCCATTGAAACTCTCTCTGGCCCTGACCGCCGCGGGGATCCCAATTCTGGGCACCTCCGCTGACGCCATCGATGTCGCCGAGGACCGCGAGCGCTTCCAGTTGCTGCTACAGCGATTGGGCCTGTTGCAGCCCGAAAACGGCATCGCCCGCTCGGCGCGCGAAGCCGAGGCTATCACCGACCGGATCGGTTTCCCCGTAGTGATCCGGCCAAGTTACGTGTTAGGCGGGCGGGCCATGGAGATCGTGTATGACCGCGCCGGCCTGCATCGCTACATGCGGGAGGCAGTCCGGGTGTCCGGCGATAATCCGGTGCTGATCGACCGCTATCTCAACGACGCGATCGAGGTTGACGTCGACTGCATCTGCGACGGCGAGACCGTCTACGTCGCCGGGGTCATGGAGCACATCGAGGAGGCCGGCATCCACTCCGGCGACTCGGCATGCTCGTTGCCGCCTTATTCGCTGCCGCCCTCGATGGTCACTGAACTGAAGGCAGAGACCGAGGCCATCGCCAAGGCTCTGGGCGTTATCGGCCTCATGAACGTGCAATACGCAATCAAGGAGGACACGATCTATGTACTGGAGGTGAACCCTCGTGCATCGCGGACCGTGCCGTTTGTGGCCAAAGCGACCGGAGTCCCGGTGGCGAAAATCGGCGCACGGGTGATGGCGGGCGCGAAACTCGCCACCGATTTCAAATTGGATGACGACACGATCGCCCCGCATGTCGCAGTGAAGGAGGCGGTATTCCCCTTCGCTCGTTTCCCCAACGTCGACACGATCCTCGGCCCGGAAATGAAATCCACTGGCGAAGTGATGGGCATCGACACCAGCTTCGAGCGGGCCTTCGCCAAATCGCAGCTCGGGGCCGGGGTAGTGTTGCCGGAGCGCGGCACGGTTTTCCTCTCGGTCAAGGATGCCGACAAGAAGGGCCTGCCTTTGCTGGCCCGCCGCCTGACCGAAATGGGCTTTGCCATTTTGGCGACCAAAGGCACTGCTGCCCGTATCAGGGAGGCCGGATTTCCCGCTAAAACCGTCAATAAAGTGCTGGAAGGGCGGCCTCATTGCGTCGACGCGATACGCTCTGGGGAGGTGCAACTGGTGATCAACACTGCGTCCACGCCACAGTCGATCGCCGACAGTTTCGAAATCCGCCGCTCAGCACTGACCCATTTCGTGCCGCACTATACAACGGTGGCCGGGGCGCGGGCCGCGGTGCATGCAATTGCGGCACTGAAGACCGGAACCCTTGAAGTCGCGCCTCTCCAGTCCTACTTTCGCGGATCGTTCTAACGTGTATCGTCGCTTCCCGTTGCGGCCGGCCATGACGGCAAAGTTCGGGATTGGGCCGGTGGGGTTGTGTATGGCACCGCGCGCCGGACGTGATTCCTGCCATCGGTCCGGGGGAGGCGTTTGAACAGCAGTGCCGCGACCCGGCTGCCATTGAGCCGCGGCGAGCTTCAATGGTGGCCCGGTGTGGGTTTCACCACTTTGGGACTGATCCCCGTCCGGCGTGTCCGGCGAGAATTGAAGGACCACGACGTGCAGAAGTTTCCCATGACCGCCCCGGGACTGCAGCGGTTAGAAGACGAGCTTCGTCAACTGAAGGCGCACGAGCGTCCGACCATCATTCGCGCGATCGCAGAGGCGCGCGCGCACGGCGATTTGTCGGAAAACGCCGAATACCACGCCGCACGGGAACGCCAGTCGTTTATTGAGGGCCGCATCGCCGAACTTGAGGAAATCGTGTCCGCCGTCGAGGTGATCGACCCTTCCTCGCTGTCCGGCGATCATGTGAAGTTCGGCGCGCATGTCTGGCTGGTCGACGAAGAAACCGAGAAAGAGACCACCTATCAAATCGTTGGCGTCCACGAGGCCGATATCAAGGCGGCGCGGCTGTCGATCTCCTCGCCGTTGGCAAAGGCGCTGATCGGCAAGAAGGTCGGTGACTCGATCTCGGTGCCGGCGCCGGGTGGCGATCGTTCGTACGAGATTCTCGGCATCAAGTTCCTTTAAGAGTGAGGACAGGATGATCACGCTCGCCGACATTGAGGCGGCGGCGGAACGCCTGTCCGGACGGGTATTACGCACGCCGAGCCTCGCAAGTGACGCCGTTTCGGCCGCCACCGGTGCCGAAGTGGTGTTGAAACTCGACAACCTCCAGGCCACCGGCGCGTTCAAGGAACGTGGCGCGGCGAACCGGCTGGCGCTGCTGACCGAGGCCGAGCGGGCGCGCGGCGTTGTCGCCATGTCGGCGGGGAATCACGCCCAGGCGGTGGCACGGCACGCGAAGTTATTGGGGATAACGGCGACGATCGTGATGCCGAAATTCACCCCGACGACGAAAGTGACCCGCACTTCTGCATGGGGCGCCAAGGTGGTGTTGCATGGCGAAACGCTGGCCGAGGCCGCCGCACACGCACTGCACCTCGCAGAAAGCCATCAAAGTATCTTTGTGCATCCGTACGACGATCCCGCCGTGATCGCCGGTCAGGGTACTCTGGCGCTGGAACTGCTGGAGGATGCACCCGACCTGGATGCACTGGTCATCCCGGTGGGAGGCGGTGGGTTGCTCGCCGGCTGCCTGATCGCGGCGACAGCATTGAAGCCCGGCATTGCCGTGTACGGCGTCGAAGTCGAGGCCTATGCCGCAATGGCCCAACGCCTCGCGGGGCGCTCGATCTCGGTGGGCGGTGCCACCATCGCCGAGGGCATCGCGGTCCGCGATATCGGCGAGATACCGTTCGAGATCGTGCGCCGCCGCCTTACGGACATGTTGGTAGTACCGGAACGCGCCGTGGAAGAAGCGATCGGTCTGCTGGTCGAGGGCGGGAAAACGGTGGCCGAGGGCGCGGGCGCGGCCGGTGTCGCCGCACTTTTGACCTATCCCGAGCGGTTTCGCGGCAAGAAGGTCGGCGTCCCGATCACCGGCGGCAACATCGACGCGCGGATTTTGTCGGATGTTCTGTTGCGGACCTTGTTGCGCGACGGGCGGTTGCTGCGGCTGCATCTGCAAATTCCTGACCGGCCCGGCGTCCTGGCCGACATCGCCGGTAAAATCGGCGACCGCGGCGGCAATATCATCGAGGTATCGCATCAACGGCTGCACGCGGTGTCCTCCGTGCAGGCGGCTGAGCTCGAGGTGATGGTGGAAGCCCGCGATCCCGCGCACGCCGCCTCTATCACCGAGGCGTTGGAGGCGGCTTATGTGGTGCGGCGGGTATAGAGTTGCGCGTTATCGAGGGCCAGATGTGGCGCCATCCATTCTGGGCGCGTACGGTGATCGCTGACCGGCCCAAGGACCGAGCATGGTGCGCGAGCATCCGGCCCCATCCGCCATCATCGGGGCCCCGACCCGATGACATGGCGCAGCATCCATGACCGATATTGGCCTATGGCGGCCGCCAACCGGGCCGAAAATCTCTTGGGTGGCAACATTATAGCAACCTTTCCATGTCACGCATTTGCCACCGAACCACGGATCCTGCGATGACCCTGCGCCCCTCGCACCTGAACGACCTGGAAGCCGAAAGCATTTACATCCTGCGTGAGGTCGCGGCGCAGGGTGCGCGGCCAGTGCTGCTTTATTCGATCGGCAAGGATTCCTCGGCCCTGCTGCATCTGGCGCGCAAGGCGTTTTTTCCGGCCCGCCCGCCGTTTCCGTTCCTGCACATCGACACCACGTGGAAATTCCGTGACATGATTACGTTTCGCGATGCCACTGCGAAACGACTGGGCCTCGATCTGCGGCTGCACACCAACCCCGAAGGACTGCGGCAAGGCATTAACCCATTCGATCATGGCGGCGCCTACACCCAGATCATGAAAACTGATGCGCTGAAACAGGCGCTGACCGAGGGCAAGTACGACACCGCTATCGGCGGTGCCCGTCGCGATGAAGAACGCTCGCGCGCGAAAGAGCGGATTTTTTCCGTCCGCGGGCCCGGCCACACCTGGGAACCGAAACGGCAACGTCCGGAACTTTGGCATTTGTACAACGGCAATCTGGCGCCAGGCGAGACGTTGCGGGTATTTCCGTTGTCAAACTGGACCGAACTGGATGTTTGGACTTACATTCAGGCGGAAGCCATCGACGTGGTGCCGCTGTATTTCGCTGCCGTCCGGCCGACCGTCATCCGCGAAGGCCAGATTATCGTTATCGATGACGAACGGATGCGCTTCCACCCGAATGAGCGGCCGGTCCCGCGTTTGGTCAGATTCCGTTCACTCGGTTGTTACCCGTTATCCGCCGCCGTGGAATCGGAGGCCGGCACGGTCGCAGAAATCGTTGCCGAAATGCGCACTACGAAAATGTCTGAGCGCGCCGGAAGGTTGATCGACCAGGAGCAAGGTGCCTCGATGGAAAGGAAGAAGCGCGAGGGGTACTTCTGATGCCGGAGTCCCTCCTGCGAGTCCTCACCTGTGGCAGTGTCGACGACGGCAAATCGACGTTGATCGGTCGGTTGCTGTTTGAATGCGGCTCGATCCCCGACGACGTGATGCTGGCGCTGGAACGCGACTCGATTCGCTTTGGCACGGTGGAAGGCGGCGTCGATTACGCGTTGTTGGTCGATGGACTGGAAGCGGAACGCGAACAAGGCGTGACGATCGACGTCGCGTACCGGTTCTTTGAAACGCCGCGGCGCCGTTTCATCCTGGCCGATACGCCCGGCCACCAGCAATACACCCGCAACATGGCGACCGGCGCGTCGACCGCCGATCTGGCGATCTTGTTGGTTGATGCGCGCAATGGGCTGCTCGACCAAACCCGCCGGCATGCCGCCATCGCCTCGCTTTTGGGCATTCGAGCGGTGGTGCTCGCCATCAACAAGATGGATCTGGTTGGGTTCGATAAGACGGTATTCGACGGCATCGTCGCCGGCTTCGACCAGCTGCGCAGCCGGCTGGGAGATCTGTCCGTCACCGCGATTCCGATCTGCGCCCGCGACGGCGACAACGTCACGGGCAGCAGCGCCCGGATGCCGTGGTACACCGGAACCACGCTGCTGGCCGCCCTGGAGAACGCCGAGCCCGCTTCGCGCACCAACGGCAATAAGTTCCGCTTTCCGGTGCAATACGTCTCCCGGCCTGATCAGTCATTCCGCGGCTATGCTGGCACGGTCTCATCGGGAACGATCCGAGTAGGAGACAAACTCAATAACGTTGCGTCGCGGACCAAAGCCAAGGTCGCCCGCATCGTGACGATGGATGGCGATCTGGAGACAGCCGCTTCCGGACGGCCGGTGACGCTGGTGCTCGATCGTGAAATTGACGTGTCACGAGGCGATGTATTGGCCGCCGACCCGTCGCCGACTGTCGCTGACCAGATCAACGCCTGGGTTGTCTGGATGGACGAAACGCCGCTGTTTCGTGGCCGCGCGTATCAGTTCATGCTGGGTACGAAAATGGTCACCGGCACGATTACTGATATCACAAATCGGCTCGATATCGACACGTTGCGCGAGGTCGGTGTCCGGGAGCTCCATCTGAACGAGATCGGCCGCGTTGCGATATCGCTCTCGCATCCGGTGGTCTGCGAGCCGTACTCGCAAAGCCGCGAACTCGGCGGCTTCATTCTGGTTGATCGCCTGACCATGGGCACGGTCGGCGCCGGCATGATCACCGACGTCCGTGCCGGACGGACCAACGTCTACTGGCACCAGATGGACGTGTCCAAGCAGGCGCGCGCGGCACTGAACCGGCAGAAGCCGGCGGTGCTTTGGTTCACCGGCCTCTCGGGGGCCGGCAAATCCACCATTGCCAATGTCGTTGAAAAGCAATTGCTGGCACAGGGACATCACACGATGACCCTCGACGGCGACAATGTCCGGCATGGCCTGAACCGGGATCTGGGGTTCACCGAGGCCGACCGCGTGGAGAATATCCGCCGCATCGCCGAGGTCGCCAAACTCTTTGTCGAAGCCGGTCTGATTGTTTTGGTGTCGTTCATTTCGCCGTACCGGAACGAACGCGTGTTGGCGCGCGAGAGTGTCGAGGATGGCGAGTTCGTGGAAATCTTCGTCGACACGCCGGTCGAGGAATGTTCCCGCCGCGATCCGAAAGGCCTCTATCAGAAGGCCTATGCCGGGCAGCTCCGCAATTTTACCGGTGTTGACGCGCCGTATGAAGAGCCGCTCAATCCGGAAATCCGCTTACGCACATTGGAGGCTTCGCCCGAGGAGCTGGCCGCCCAGGTGATTGAGGACTTACGTGATCGTGGTGTCATCGCTTGAGGTAATTGCCAATGAGGCGCGCGCCTGCACGATATGCGCCGCGTTTCTGCCATTGGGCCCACGGCCGGTGTTTCGGGTCTCAACCACTGCACGACTGCTGATCATTGGCCAGGCACCGGGCACGAAAGTGCATGAAACCGGGATTCCGTGGAACGATCCCTCCGGCGAACGGTTACGTGGCTGGCTGACCATGGATCGCGCGGCGTTTTACGATGAAAGCCGGATCGCGATCGTGCCAATGGGCCTTTGCTACCCTGGCCGGATACCCAATGGCGGGGACGCTCCACCACGGCCTGAATGCGCGCCGCTGTGGCAAAACAAATTGCTGAACGCAATGCCAGCGATTCGTTTGACGCTCCTGGTTGGCAGTTACGCACTGACGCACGTACTGGGCAAAGGTCCAATGACGGAACGCGTCGCCGCGTTCCGCGACCATCTGCCGCAGTATTTTCCACTGCCGCACCCCTCCTGGCGCACTACCGCATGGGAACGCAGAAATCCATGGTTTCAGGCCGAGGCGTTGCCTGCCCTGCGCCGGGCGGTTGCCGACACGCTAACCTGAGTCCTGCTCGATGGCTTCGATGTCGGCGTCGCTGAAGCCGAAATGATGTGCCACCT
>Ga0187867_10000559_pt1 | contig 32928 bp, 25 predicted proteins | sample June2016WEW_13_1_FD_132976 | JGI IMG/M metagenome (GOLD analysis project Ga0187867, IMG submission 132976) | Peatland microbial communities from SPRUCE experiment site at the Marcell Experimental Forest, Minnesota, USA - June2016WEW_13_10 | ecosystem: Environmental > Terrestrial > Soil >... | reverse complement strand
CGGATGGGCACCGGCATCTCGCCGAATCTCTCGATCGCCGAGAACCTGATGTTGAAGTCCTACCGGGGCAAGACGATGCTCTCTGGCCCAGTGCTCTCGGGCCGCAAGGCGATCGCGAACGCCAAGGTGCTCATCGAGCGTTTCGACGTCCGCGCACCGGGGCCCCGCACACTTGTCCGCCAGCTCTCGGGCGGCAACATCCAAAAGGTCCTCCTCGCTCGTGAGCTGTCTTCCGATCCACGCGTCCTTGTGGCGGCCTCGCCCACGCGTGGCCTTGACGTCGGTGCTACCCAGGACGTCCGCCGGGTTCTCGCGGAGACTGCTCAACGTGGTGTCGCCGTCCTCATGGTGAGCGAGGACCTCGACGAGATCCTCGAGCTGTCGGACCGTATCGCCGTCTTCTACAACGGCCGGGTCGTCGGGATCGTCCTGGCCGCCGGCGCCAACCGGCAGCAGATCGGCCTGATGATGGCGGGAGCAGCATGACCGGCCCCCTGCGCCTCGAACGCCGGCTCGACACTCCGAAGTGGCTCAAGCTCGCCGTGCCACTCGTGTCCATCGTGCTGGCGGCGATCATCGTCGGCATCTTGCTGGCGGCCACCGGCCACAACCCCTTCTCGACCTATCACCAGATGTACTCGGCCTCGGTCACCGCCGACGGTGCCCTCACGTCCACCTTCGTCTATGCCACGCCGATGCTCTTCACCGGTCTGTGCGCCGCATTCGCCTTCAGGATGCGGACCTTCAACATCGGTGGTGAAGGCCAGTTGTACATGGGTGCCGTCGGGGCCTCGGCGATCGGCCTCGTGTTCGGCGACTGGCCCCGCCCACTGCTCATCGTCGCAATGGTTGTGGGCGGTGCCCTCGCCGGGATGCTCTGGGCGTGCATTCCCGGCCTCCTGCGGGCTTATCTGCGCACGAACGAGATCCTCACCTCGCTCATGCTCAATTACGTTGCCGGCTTCTTCATGTACTACCTGATCTACGACAGCACCTCGTACTGGCGGGACCTGACCACGCCCGGGGCGTCGGTGTTCCCGACCGGCAAGACGCTGGGGGCAAACGCCACCTGGCCGGGGATCACCATCGGGTCGTTCACGCTGCCAATGGGCTTCGTGCTCGGCGTCGGCTTGGCCGTCGGACTGCTCCTCCTCATCCGCGGGACCCGCTACGGCTTCGAGATGCGGGTCATGGGCGATTCGCCGCAGGCGGCCAACTACGCCGGCATCCGCACCAAACGGAAGATCGTCTCGGTGATGGCGATATCGGGTGGGATCGCCGGAATCGCCGGCTCCAGCCAGATCGGCGACTTCGGGCACGTGCTCGATCCGCGCGGGCTCGAACAGGCGCAGTACGGATATACGGGCATCGTCGTCGCGGCCCTCGCCCTCTACAATCCGCTTGCCGTCGTGCTTGTGTCGCTGCTGATCGGAGGCCTCACGAACGCCGGCTTTGCCCTGGAGGGTCCCTCGTTCCCGACAGGCCTTGTCGGCACCATGGAAGGGATCATCCTCTTCACCGTCCTCGGAGGCGAGATCCTCGCCCGCTACCGGATCGGCCTGCGGCATCGCGCGATCGCGCCGGCGAGCGTCGGGCGAGCCCCTGCGACCGAGATGTCGTCATGAACTCGAACATCGTCATTGCCGTTGTCGTGTCGGCAATTGCATTCGGCACCCCGCTCGTCCTCGCCGGCCTCGGCGAGCTCCTCGCGGAGCGCTCCGGGGTGCTCAACCTCGGCGTCGAGGGAATGATGCTCATGGGAGCGGTGACCGCGTTCTTCGTCTCGCAGAAGACACACGGCTCGACCGCGCTGGTGCTGTTGCTGGCCGTACTCGCCTCCATGGGCGCCGGCGTCGCGATGGCCCTCATCCACGCGTTCTTGTCAATCACGATACGTGTGAACCAGATCGTCTCGGGCCTCGCTGTAACGATCTTCGCCGGGATCATCGGCCTGTCCTCCTACCTCGGACAGGTCTGGAACATCGGCGGTGTGGCCGGGCGCCACCAGTTCAACGGGATCGACCTGTTCGGCCTGCAGAACCTGCCGATCGTCGGGCCGATCATCTTCAACGAGGACGCGTTTGTCTACGCCTCCTGGGTGCTCGTCCTCGCCGTCCTCTACTACCTGTACCGGACCCGGCCGGGGCTCTACCTGCGAGCCGTGGGCGAGAACCCGGCTGCCGCGGACGCCATGGGAATCAACGTGACTGCTTACCGGTACACCCACACGCTCATCGGCGGAGCGTTCGCCGGGCTCGGGGGTGCTTATTTCACCCTCGCCCTCGCCCCGATCTGGACCGACGGCCTCACGGCCGGGTTCGGGTGGATTGCCATCGCCCTCGTCATCTTCGCCTTCTGGCGCCCTGACCTGCTGGTGCTCGGGGCCTACCTGTTCGGCGTCTTCTCCGCCCTCGGGCCGACGCTCGAGACCCGCGGGATCACCGTGCTGCCTTCGGAGTTCTATTCGGCGTTGCCGTTCCTGATGACGGTCATCGCGCTGGCAGCAGCGTCGACGAGCTGGGCCAACCGTCGTGTCGGGACACCGGCGTCGCTCGGCATCCCCTACACGCGTGAAGAGGGCTGAGCCCTCTCTCGCATTCGCGCCCGACAACACGTGCCCGCCGTCGCTAGCGGCGCCACGCGCTCTCCCGTGGCCGGTCCGCTGTCGAGCTCAGTGGCCGGGTCTCGTGATCGTCTCTGACTGAGCCGTGAGGGCGTCCAGAACAGGGCGGAGAACTTCGACGCCGAGGCCGGGGCCGGTGGGGACCGCGATGGTGCCGTTGCGAAGCAGGAACGGGGGGGTGATGTCCTCGCGGAAATAGCGCGCCGTCGCCGATACGTCGCCCGGCAGGGTGAACCCGGGAAGCGAGGCGAGCGCAAGATTCGCTGCGCGGCCGAGCCCGGTCTCGAGCATTCCGCCACACCACACCGGGACGTTCCGCGACGCGCAGACATCGTGGACCTCACGTGCCTCGAGATAGCCACCGACGCGTCCCGCCTTGATGTTCACGACCGAGCACGCGCCCAGCGAGATGGCAGTTGCCGCGCTCTGGGCTGAGACGATCGACTCGTCGAGGCACACCGGAGTCGCGATGCTCCGCGCCAGCTGTGCGTGGCCGAGGAGGTCTTCTTCGTCCAGGGGTTGCTCGATGAGGAGCAGGGAGAACTGGTCGAGCTGGGCGAGGTGAACGACGTCAGCACGTCCGTACGCGGAGTTTGCGTCTACTTGCAGCATCAGATCGTCTCCGAAATGGTCCCGGACCGCTTCCACCGGTACCAGGTCCCAGCCGGGCTGAATCTTGAGCTTGACCCGCCGGTACCCGGCGTCGAGGTACTCGGAGACCGAGTCCAGCAGCTCCTCGACAGAGCTCATGATGCCGACGGCGACGCCGGGTGTCACTGCGCCGGTGACACCGCCCAGGAAGGTGCTGAACGAGACGCCTGCAACGCGCAGCTGTGCATCCAGCACCGCCATCTCCAAGGCGGCCTTTGCCATGCGGTGGCCCTTGAACTCCCTGAGGAGCGGCTGAACGGCAGTGGCGGTGAGATCAGGCGCACCGAGCAGCTTTGGCCCTAAGTAACGCCGCAGCGTGAGCCAGGCTGCCTCGACGTACTCTGAGCAGTAGAGCGGATCGGAGCCCGCGACACACTCCCCCCAACCTTCGCCATCATCGGACTCCACGCGGACCAGCAGCGCTTCACGGACTGACTCGGTTCCGAGCGGCGTGCGGAAAGCTGACACCAGCGGCAGGCACACACGGCGCAGCTCGATGGCTCGCAGGTTCACGGCCGGTCCATCGGGTTGCCAAGGGCCGGCACGGCGTCCGCAAAAGCCACCACAAGGGGCGTCGGGCCTGGGTGGTGGTCATCTCCATCGCCGGGCACGGCCCGATTCTGGCCCGTTTGGCTCGTGTTTGCTCGTCGCGAGGCCTGCACTGGCGCACTGGTGTCGGCAGTGGTGAGGGAGAAGCTCAGCTCCCGTGACGGCTCCCACAGTGCACAGCGTTCTACCCTCTGTGTCGTGGCCGGGTTCTGTTCTCTATGGCCGCGCGCTCGAAGGAGCGTGTTCTGGGCCGTTGTCACCGTCGTCGTGGCAGCCGCGATCGGGGGTTGCCAGGCGGCTGCGTCGGAGAATGGGCCGACGACGAGCACTTCGGCTGTCACCACGACCAGCAGCCCGGCTGTCACCACGACCAGCAGCCCGGCTGTCACCACGACCAGCCAAGAATCTCCGCCGACCACGCTGGCCGGGTCCCGGCCGCGTCCCAGTCCGCGACTCGACGATGGCTCGCTCGGCAATCGAGCGACCCGGTTCGCCTGCTCGCTGCTCGGTCGCGCGCAGATCCAACGTCAATTCGGCGGCCCAGTCGGTCGCGCAACTCCCACCTACCCCTATTGCCAGTGGCTGGTCGGCACCGACGCGTTCCTGGCTCTCGCCGTGGAGCCAGGGACCTCGTTCCAGACCGCCACGCAGTACGTGGGCACCCTCGAGACGGTGAGCGGCCTCGGCCAGCAGGCGATGATCGCCAACAACCGGTACCTCTATTTCACGGCGTCAGGTACTACCTACTGGTTGCTGTGGCAACAGGTCGGTGACTTCTCGCAGCTGCACACGAACCAGCTCGTCTCCCTGGCATACGACGTGCTGGCTCGTGCACCGGCAAGAGTGGCTTCAAAGGCGCCTGTGCCCGGTCCGAGCGGGCCGCCGATCTACTTCGCCGGCGACTCGACCGCTGCCGGACCCGAGTGGGCTTGGGACACGTACCACGTGACGTCGCCGGAGTTGAGGACATTGGCGGAGTACCAGGTCGGCAGCGGCCTCGTGAGTCCCGGCTTCTTCGACTGGCGGCGTCATCTTCTCGCCGTGGTTGCCGCGCTCTCGCCCCGGCTCGTGATCTACATGGGCAGCGCCAACGACGGGCAGGACTTGTTCGTCGACGGAGCCTTTCAGCCTGTCGGGAGCCGATTGTGGAGAAAGGCCTATGCCGACAGGGTTGCAGGGATCATGAGCGCGCTCGTGCGCGAAGGCTCCAAGCTGCTCTGGATCGGAGAGCCGGCGATGCAGGACCCGCAGCTGTCAACCTATATGGAAGTGATGGACCAGGTCTGCGCACAGCAAGCCGCCAGGCACCACGGGGTTACCTTCTTCAATCCTGGCGCCGTCCTGGACGGACCGAAAGGGCGCTACGCCGGAACCTTGTTGATACACGGTAAGCGGACCGTGGTGCGCCTCGACGGCGTGCACCTCAACATCGCAGGAAGCATCTATCTCGCCGGGTACATCGCCGACTACGTGAATCGCATCATCAATGGTCGCACCGCCGACCTGGGCAAACATACCGAGGGAGTTACCCCTGCCCTTCCTCCAGGCGTGCCTGCATATCACTTTTCGTATCTGCGAAACCCATTGTTCGACAAGGTATCTGCCAGCGGCTGAGCCCGGCGCGCTGGCATCGCCGAGGGCACTTTCTCCAGTGCTCCAGGCGGCGATCCCGCCTGAGACCGTTCCAGTCCGGCCCATGGCTCCCGGTCTCGGCCCGGAAGAGACCCGAATGTGCCTGGCAGCGGTGATAGCGTCCGGAGATGAACAAGCCGGTATCAGCAACGGCGGCAGCGGCGGTGGCATTGTCGCTGTTCGTGGCACTCGTGGCGTATACGCCGTCGTCGGCCGCGACGGTTCAGCGCACTGTCAGCCATAACAATGCTGCGAGCTTGACGAGCGCGCGCGCCGACGCTCTCACGCCGCATGTCGTGATGGCCCCGGGTGTCGTCGTGGTCAGCGCCGCCACTGTGGCTTCCAATCTCGTCAGCGTCTCGAGCGACGGCAGCACTTTCGTCTTCAAGAGCCCTGCGAGCACGCTCAGCCAGCTGGCGCCGGGCAAGGTGATGCTGCTACAGGGCTACACAGTGGCCGTGGTTACCTCGGTAAGCCGTTCCGGGTCTCGTCTGACCGTGACGACCCGCCCGGCTGCGCTCACCGACATTTTCAAGACGGCGAACATCAGCTTTTCTCAGCCCATCGACTTCAGCAACGTGTTCGGCACCCTCTCGCCCGGATCGCCCCCATCGGACCCCGCCGGCCGAATGAGCTCTCTCCATCCGGAAGTGGCCTTCAGCCGCGCAGCCAAGCCCGTCGTCCCCGACGTCGGCCTCTCCTATGTCGGCAAGGGGTCGAACGACTTTTCCTACCGTGTCTCGGTAACTCCCACACTGTCCCGGCTCAACTGGTCAGTCCAGGGGTGTGTCGGAGCGTCGTTCATCTCAGGTCAGTCTTGCGTGCCCGGCAAGAGCGCAGGCGGCTTGACCATGGAAGCCACCTTGTCGGGCTATATCGCGAAAGCAGACCTCTCCGGTGGCTTCGACATCGCCAACGGCCGGAACGTGCGCAGCAGCTTCTCGTTCCTGTCGAGCGGAGGTGTCGCCATCACCTACCAGATCCTTGACCCGAGCAAGGGCGACCTGAAAATTCCTGTTCTCCGCATACCGATGTCGTTCAACGTTCCTTTTGCCGTGGCCGGTGTCCCGATGTTGTTGAAAGTCTCGTTCGCTTTGCTCGTGACGGTGGCCCTGTCAAGCAAGAACTCCACGGTGCGTGGGGGCGAGAAGCTGACCTACGGTGGTGCGGAGGCCGTGACCGAGTCCGGCGGCTCAGACTCTCCTGTGTCGAACGCCATGAAAGTCGTCGGGTCTTTCATCACGAGCAAGCCATCGGTGACCTTGTCGTCGGCTGCGGTGGAGGTCGCGTCGCAGATGAAGGTCGGGTTCGGGCCAGGCCTGGCATTGGCCAACATCCTCGGCTACGGCGACGTGATAGTCGCGATCGGCCAGAGAACCGGCACCCTCGTAGCGGGACTGCCGTGCTCGGCCTTCTATCTGGACGTTTCCGGCCACGCGTACATGGAGGCCCAGGTCGCCGTCTGGAGGATCGCATCGAAGCCGGTCTTGCTCTTCTCGAAGGAGTACACGGACCCACGGGCGGAATGCTGACGCTGCGGTCCTGATCGTCTCCGAGGCGACCTTGAGTTTGACCCGGGCGTCGTAGAGACTTGGGCAGCGGGCCCCGAGGTTGACGGGACCTCCGCGACCACTGAGCGCCCAGGAGAACCGGCGGGCTCGGTCGCCGAGCTGTTGTCGGCCCACGATCCTCGGTCGAAGGCCAGGTTCGTGGTGCCGGTAGCCTCGCCACGAGCCAGCTCGTCAGATGGGGGATGGGAAGTGGAGGCGAGAGCTCGCTCGAGAGCGGCACAGCAAGAGAGCGTGGGAGGAATCCAATGATCACAGACCAGTCGTCAACTCCGCGACCGGGTGGGGCGGACCAGCCCGGGGCGCCTTCCATGCAGTCTGACGAAGCTGCTCCGCGGCGCGCCAGCGCGGCCGCCGCGCTCTCTCGGCTCGTTCGCAACCTGCTCGGCGGGCAGGTCCCGGTCCGGTTCGAGCTATGGGACGGGAGCGCCATCGGCCCTGAGGACGGTGTGGGCACCATCCATGTGCGCTCGCCCGACGCGTTGCGACGCATCCTTTGGGCCCCGGGCGAGCTCGGCGTCGGTCGCGCGTACGTCGCAGGCGACCTCGAGATCCAGGGTGACCTGATCGCCATGATCGCCGCCTTGCATGCCGTTGCGCCACGGGACTTGCGAGTGGGCTTGCACGCCGTGCCTGCTGCCTTCGGCGCCGCATACCGGGCGGGCGCCATCGGCCTTCCGTTGCCCGCGCCGCCCGAAGAGGCGCGCGTCGGAGGGTTGCGACACTCCCGGCGGCGAGATGTCCAAGCGGTCACGCATCATTACGACGTCGGCAACGATTTCTACGAGCTCGTCCTCGGGCCGTCCATGACCTACTCGTGTGCCCGCTTTGCCGACCCGGCGATGAGCTTGGAACAAGCCCAGGAGTCCAAGCACGAGCTGATCTGTTGCAAGTTGGGCTTGCGCGAGGGCAAGCCACTGCGACTCCTCGATGTCGGTTGCGGCTGGGGATCGATGGCGATGCATGCGGCGGCCAACTGCGGCGCGACCGTCGTGGGAGTCACATTGAGCGAGGAACAGGCCAGCTACGCGAGGAAGCGACTGGCGGAAGCGAGCCTCGGCGACAGCGTGGAGATCCGTGTGCAGGACTACCGGGACCTGAGAGGCGAGCGCTTTGACGCGATCTCCTCGATCGGCATGTTCGAGCATGTCGGCAAGGTCCGTACGGCCCAGTATTTCGAGACTTTGCATGGTCTGCTCGAGCCGGGGGGAAGGCTGCTGAACCACGCGATCTCCGAGCAGGGGGGATCGAAGCTCAGGCCCTGGAGCTTTCTTGGCCGGTACGTGTTCCCCGACGGCGAACTGCTCGATGTCGGCGACGTCGTGCTCGCGATGCAACGCGCCGGGTTCGAGTGTCGTGACGTCGAGTCGCTTCGTGAGCATTACGCGCGGACTCTGCGCTCGTGGGTGGCGAATCTCGAGGCCAATTGGGAGGTAGTTGTCGCGAAGGTCGGGATCGCACGGGCCAGGATCTGGCGGCTCTACATGGCCGGCTCGGTGGTCGGCTTCGAGAACGGTGGCATCGGCGTGCACCAGGTGCTCGGAGTGGTGCCCGACGCCGGCCGGAGCGGGATGCCGCCCACTCGGTTTGCCTGGGGCTGAGCAGCCCTGGAGCCACTCGAGGACTAGCTCTCCGGCGCGAAGTCGAAAGGCGCACTCGAGCCGTTCTGTCTCCCTGGCGACAAATTCCGGAATTCTGGTCACACGGGACTACTGACCGATGACCCGCGAGCCTGGGTCTTTCGGCCCTGGTCTGTCCTTCTTGCGGGCCGTTAGCTGGATCTATGCGTGCAGATCCAAGAGCGCGGCGAGTCGAGGAGGCCTGATGTCCAAGTTCTCGAGGCGATCATTTCTCGGAGGCAGCGCGGCAGTAGCGGGCGGGTTGCTGGTGGCGGACCACCTGCGTTTCCTGGAGCCGTCGAGCGGTGAGCTCGTGAGCTCTGAGGAGTTCCTGACGGGCAAAGAGGTCGTCTACCGGACCGGCCACTCCAACAACTGTGACGGAGCGTGCGGGCACCTCGTCCACGTCACAGACGGACGAGTGACCATGATCGGACCGGCGAGCTGGGGGACGACGACAGTCGCCGGCGAGCAGGCGCCCACCTTCCACCCGCGGATCTGTCTGAGAGGCCTCTCGCAGATCTCGAATACCTACAGCCCGGACCGGATCAAGTACCCCTACAAGCGCGTGGGTGAGCGGGGTTCGGGCAAGTGGCAGCGCATCAGCTGGGACGAGGCGACCACCCTCATCGCGGACAATTTCAAGCGGATCCAGGCGAAGTACGGGAAGACCTCGGTGTGGGTTGCGCCGTACACCGGCTCGCTCGCGCTGATCGAGGGCGTCGTCGGTGCGGGCTTCCGCTTCGCGAGCGTCATCGGCGCTTCGGCGGGCGACTCCGAGGGCGACAACGAGGGCGACTCCGCTACGCCCGCGGGATGGAACTACGTCCTTGTCGACCCGACCAACCCGTCCAACGCCGGCGGTTTCTTCACCGGTCACGAGTCGGTCGACTTCATGAACGCCAAGACGATCGTCTTCTGGGCCAACAACGTGGCCGAGACCTCGATCCCGGACTGGCGGGTCATGTGCGACGCCAGGGACCAGAACGGCACCCGGCTCATCGCGGTGGACCCTCGCTTCACGGTCACCTGTGCCCAGTCGGACGAGTTCGTGCCCATCCGCCCGGGAGCCGACACCGCCCTCATCGACGGCATCATCAACCAGGTCTTCCAGAACGGCACCTACGACGCCGCCTACATCCGCGCCAACACGGTCGGGCCTTACCTCATCGATCCGAAGACCGAGAAGTGGCTCCGCGCAGGCGACGTGATCCCCGGCGCCAAGGACGACTACGTGGTCTTCGACGAGTCGGACCACAAGGTCAAGGCGGCGAGCGACCCTTCGTTGAAGAGCGCGGCGGTCCTCGGGACACACTCGGTGGCCGGTCTCAAGGCACGCACCGCCCTCCAGGCACTCGCGGACATGGCCGCGAAGTACACGCCGGAGTACACCTCGAAGCTGACCGACGTGCCCGCCTCGCAGGTGGTCGCTCTCGGCAAGGTTTGGGGGACGAGCAAGCCCCTCGCGGTGAGGGTCGGCTTCGGGCTCTCGCACTGGTACCACGGCGACTTGCACATGCAGGCGCTGTTGACCTTGCAGGCGATCACGGGCAACATCGGGGTCCACGGCGGGGGAGTGACCACCTTCGCCGGCGGCATCGCGGCGACCTTCGCCCCCTTCGACCTGTTCGATTTCTGGGCGCCGAAGGGCACGAGCATCTACACCCTGTTAGAGCCGATGGACTTCTGCGACGCCGTCGAGAAGGGCAAACCCTTCCCCGTGAAGGCCGCCTGGTTCCCGATCGACAACTTCGCCCAGCAGATGTCGGACCGCAACCGCGTCATCGCCGCAATGAAACAGCTCGAGTTCATCGTCGTCTCCGACTACTCGCTCACAGCGACCGCGGACCTCGCAGATGTCGTGCTGCCCGCGTGCACGTACTTCGAGAAGACCGACCTTCTCTCCTCGAACAACTTCTATCTGCAGTACATGCCGAAGATCATCGACCCTCTCTTCGAGTCGAAGTCCGATCTCGACGCGATCAACATGATCGCCGAGAAGATGGGGTACGGCGAGTACTTCACCCAGACCCCCGAGGAGTACCTGAAGCAGATGATGAAGATCGGCCAGAGCGACGCCGACCCGTCGGTGCGGGGGCTCACCTGGGAGCGGCTCACGACAGAGGCAGTCCGCCTCAACACCGACCCGATGCCGTACGTCCCGTTCTTCAACCAGCAGTACCCGAGCAAGAGCGGCAAGATCGAGTTCTACGTCGAGATGCTCGTCCCTTACGACCAGGCGCTCTGCGACCACAAGGAACCGATCGAGGCTTCGCCGACGAACCCGCTGTACAAGAAGTACCCGCTCGTGTTCCTTTCGACACACACCAAGTTCCGCACCCACTCGCAGTTCGTCAACCTGCCGTGGCTGAAAGAGGTCAACAACGGCGGTGACGGTTTCTTGGAGATCAATCCCCGCGACGCCGCTCCCCGGAGCATCTCCGACGGCGACGTGGTGAGGATCTTCAACGACCGGGGCCAGATGAAGGTACGGGCCCGCCTCACCGAGTCGATGAAGCCGGGTGTCGTCAACTGTTACCAGGGCGGCTGGGACACTATCCGGGTCAAGCACTACATCGAGGGTCATCCGAACAACCTGACCCACCAGATCGCCAAGCCCGCCCAGTCGCTCATCCCGAACTTCCCTTCGAACGCGGCGTACTACGACGTCCTCGTCCAAGTCGAGAAAACAGGAGCGTGATCGTCATGGCTGCCAAGAAGACCTCCGTTCCCCACCACGTCATGGTGATCGACACGAACCGCTGTGTCGGCTGCTGGACGTGCGCCGTCGCCTGCAAGGAGGTCAACAACGAGCCGCTCGGCTACTGGTGGAACCGGGTGCTCACGACCGCGCCCAACCAGTCCACGAGCGCGAAACCACCGGCGAGCGACAACATCGACGTGCCTTTCGGCACCTACCCGGACCTCGAGCTCGCGTACCTGCCGGTTGCCTGCCAGCACTGCAACGACGCGCCGTGCGTGAAGGTCTGCCCGGTGCAGGCGACCTTCCGCCGCGACGACGGCACGGTGCTAATCGACTTCAACCGCTGCATCGGCTGCCGCTACTGCATGGCGGCGTGCCCGTATGGGGTCCGGATATTCAACTGGGGTGACTCCGAATACGCCCCTGGCGGCGTCGTCGGCTACGGCAAGGAGTACTGGACCGGAGATCGCCTCGTGTTCACGCCCGAGCGCCCCAAGGGAGTCGTCGAAAAGTGCACCTTCTGTGTCGAGCGGATCGACGTCGGAGAGCTGCCCTTCTGCGTCGAGGCCTGCCCGCTCGGGGCCCGGATCTTCGGTGATCTGAACGACCCGGACTCACAGGTGAGCGAGCTCGTCAACAACGGTGGCGGCGAGCAGCTCCACCCCGAGCTCGGCACCGACCCGAACGTCTACTACCTCCCGGTCGCCAGGCGCGTGCCGGGCGAGAGCTGAGGAGACGACCATGGCCACAACAACCGCAGCCATTCCCGTCGGCTCGACGCGTACCTACCGGCCGATTTGGGGCTGGTACGCCGCGCTCGTCGTCCTCATGGCCTGGGGCCTGGCCGCGTGGATCTATGAGCTCCACTACGGCCTTTCAGCGACAGGCATGCGCGATGTCGTGTCGTGGGGGATGTACATCTTCACGTTCGCGTTCTTCATCGGCTTGTCAGCGGGCGGGCTCATCATGGCCTCGAGCGCCGAGGTGTTCGGCATCAAGGCCCTGAAGCCGCTGTCTCGCCTCGGCGTGCTGTCTGCCGCCGCGTGTGTGACCGTCGCCGCCCTCATGATCATCCCCGACCTCGGCCAGCCGTTCCGGGTCATCAACATCTTCATCCACCCCAACTGGACCTCGCCGCTCATATGGGACATCTTGATCATCACGGTCTACTTCGTCTTCTCGGTCGTCGACCTCTACGTCCTTCAGCGTCACGCCACCGAGCCGAGCCGCTGGCGCAAGCTCACACGGGTGCTTGCCTACGTCGGGCTGCCGACCGCTGTCCTGCTCCACTCGATCACGGCCTGGATCTTCGGGCTCCAGATCGCACGTAGCTGGTGGAACACCTCGCTCATGGCCCCCCTCTTCGTCGTCTCGGCGGTCCTGTCCGGCACGGCGCTCGTGACCCTGCTGGCACTGTGCGCGGAGCGCTTCGGAAAGGTCGAGCTGTCCGAGGACACGAGGAGATGGCTGCGGGGCTTCATCATCGTGAGCCTCTTCGTCGACCTGTTCTTCGTCGGTGCCGACTACATAACGGTGCTGTGGGGCAACGTCCCGGCCGACCGCTCGGCACTCAACCTCGTGATGCCGGGAGGGCCCTGGGCCTGGCTCTTCTGGGTCGAGTGGATCGCCGGAGGGGTCATCCCACTTGCCTTCCTGCTGGTCCCCCGCCTCAAGAAGATGCCCGGCGCGCTCGGGCTCGCTTCGGTTCTCGTCATCATCGGCGTGTACGCCTTCCGCATCGAGCTGGTCGTGATCGGCTTCGTCAACCCCCTCACCCAGTACCCGCCGGGGAACGCCGTCGGTACCTACAACGCCCAGACGACCTCGTTCCAGTTCATCGGTCGCTATCACCCGACCTGGGTGGAGTACGGCATCATCGTCGGCTTGGTCGCGTTGTTCGCGGCGATCGTCACGATCGGCTACCGGGCTCTTCACGTGATGGAGCCATCCCCAGCCTCAGGTCAACGTCGCGGGCGGGCGGACGTCGAAAGGAAGGCAAGCTGATGACGAGCGAGACGCCCGCTTCCAACGGTGTCGGCGAGCATCGGGGGACGGCGCCTCGGAAGCCAACGTCTGAGGCCCGCTCGGGTACAGACGAGACGGGGCCCGAGACGATCGTCGCGGCCGTCGACCTGCTCGCTCACTTCTGGAGCCGGCCGGTCAGCGACGAGGTCGCCAGCTGGGCGGAGGCCCGCGACCTCGAGGCCGAGACGGACAGCCGAATCTCGTCGGACCCTTTGCGCGAGCCCGTCACAATGCCGGGCCTCGAGGAAGTGCCCGCATTGCTCGACGAGTACGAACGCCTCTTTGTCGGTCCTGGCCAAGTGCCGTGCCCGCCCTATGAGTCGTTCTGGCGCGAGGACGTCCCCGTCGACATCCGCCGGACCCTGATGGGGCCCTGCACGGCCGATCTCAAGCGGACGTACCTAGAGCTCGGGCTCCAGGTGTCGTCGCGATCAGGCGAGTTGCCCGATCACATCGCCATCGAGCTCGAGGCCATGGCCTACGCGTTGTCGTTCGACGAGACCGGACCGGTGGCTCGCCAGATCTTCGAGGAGCATCTCGCCCAGTGGCTGCCGCGCCTGTGCCGCGCGGTCGCCCACGAGGCCGAGCAGAGCTTCTACCGCAACCTCGCGGTTCTCACGCTCGACTGGCTGGCGGCGATCAGGGGTTACTTCGCCGTTGCCGACGCGGGCTGATGCAGTCGCGGGCGGCGCCTGTCGTCGTCATCTGTGGCGACGTGGGCGCCGGACCGGTGCCGCTTCGCCTCGGGGAGCTGGCCGCCCAGTTGCGCCGCGAGCAGTCTGGCGCCGCCCCACTGCTGCTTCACGAGATCTGTGAAGCTCCGCAGGCCCTAGTCGAGGCACTTGCATCTACTAAGCCGAGCCGTGTCGTCGTCGGCTGCCGGGCAGCCTCGCAACGACGGGGGGAGTTGCTCGCACACTTGCGACGAGCCGGTGTGCCGGCTGCTGGGGCGGTGGTCGTCGACTTGCAAACCGCCGATGGCTGCACTGAGAAGGTCGCCCTCGAGCAGTCCGTCGCTCTTTTGAGCGCCGGCGTAGCGCGCGTTGTCGGGGCCGACGTCGAGGCGCCGGTGAAGGAGCGAACCAGCTTGTCGGCTGGTGGAGTGTCTCGTCGATCTCTGCTACATAGGGTCAACACGGCGCGCCGTTTCGTCGCAACTTGGCGACAGGACCGCTGCTCGGGAGGAGTCGCCTGCACGCCCTGCTTGCTGGGTTGCCCGCACGGCGCATTGCGCCGGGAGGGCCGTCGAGTAGTTGTCGACGGCGATCGTTGCAACGGTTGCGGCGTGTGTGTGGCTGCTTGCAGGAGCGGGGCTTTCGCAATTCCCGGCGCCGAGGTTGAGGGGCTGAGTGCCGCGGCGGCCGTTCTCGTCGCGGCGATCCGGCGTCTCGGGTCCGCCACCGGCGTCGCGATCGCCTGCCAGCACTCGAAGCCGGTGCCCCGAGTGGGCGAGCCGTGGCTGGTGCTTCGTGTGCCGTCGATCGAGATGGTGACGGGGGGGTGGCTTCTCCAACTGGCCGGTGCCGGAGCGGGCGTCAAAGTCATCGGCTGTGACGACGAGTACTGCGAAACGCGCGTAGCCGACCTCGAGCAATTCGTTCGCGACCTCGGCGGAGTGCTCGCTTTCGCAGATGGGCGAGGGGCCGGGGGAGAGGCGCTGGCGAACCATGAGCCAGTGCCGACCACCTTGGCACCTGGAGGCGACTGGATCGAGCTATGGGAGCCCGAGGCGACCATGCGGTCGCTGGCGGCTTTCGGAGCGCTGGGACCGGGTCGGACACCGTGGCGTGCAGAGGGCCCCGGCTGCTCGCTCGGAGTGGTGACCATCGACCCAGCCGGCTGCTCATTCTGCGAGGTCTGCGTTGGCATCTGCTCGACGGGCGCGCTGCGAGCCGAGGGGAACGGGGCTGGATCGCTCCGCCTCAGTGTCGACCCGGGGCGCTGCACTGCTTGCGGGGCCTGCGTGACTTCCTGCCCCGAAGCAGCGGTCACCCTCGAGAGGGCAGTCGACGGCGCTCTGCTGGCCGCGGGACGCCGAGTCGTGGCAAGGGGACCGGCAGTTGCCTGCGAAACATGCGGGGCCCCGCTCGTTGCCGGTCTCTCAAAGGCGGTGCTGCGTCGTCGGCTGGGTGAGTCGCACCCTACCTTGACAGCGGGGACGACCATGGTCTGCGCCGACTGCCGTCTCGGCGGCCGGTCTGTGGCGGCGAGCCACAGGCGGGCTACTTAAGGGTTGAGCTCTCGGGCCGCGGCCACGCCGTGGGCTTCACCGGCTGGCTGTCGGCGATCCGGCTGGTTGTCAGCGATCCGGCTGGCTGTCGGCGATCCGGCTGGTTGTCAGCGATCCGGCTGGTTGCCAGAGGCAAGGACTTCCTCGATCCAGGAGTACGACGCCACCGCCGCCGGGAAGCCCCGAGTGGTCACGGTGAGGGCGACTACATGGAGCAGCTCCTCGGGTGTCGCCCCCGCCCGAAGTGCACGGCGGGCGTTCGAGCGAACAGCGCCCTCGGCCATGGCCCCGATGGCGATGCCGAGCTTGACGAGTCGGCTTGTGCGTTCGTCCAGCGGACCCGCGTTTGCAGACTGAGCAAGGGCCTCGAGGTTCTTGGACAACTCGGGGAACCTGTCGCGAAAGCGCGAGTAGATCTCAGGTAGGTACTGCTCGGTCATAGGTTCCTCCCCCAAAGGCTGCGCTCTTTTCGATCTCCCCGACCGCAGGCAACATGGAGACTACTTCACCAACTTCGCCCACCCCACCGAGCCCAGCGTCGTCGAGGTCCGCGCGAGCTCTCGCAGTATCGGTCTGACCGGGCTCGGCGTTCTCGAAGCCGCGCGCACGCTCGCCTCCCCGTGAGCTCGAAGGCTCCTTAGACTTGACACGACGGTTTGTCCGCCATCGCGGCGATCGTGCGTCACAGTGGCGACCGCGCCTGAGGATCGAGGAGACTTGCCTGCAAATTTTGAGGCTTGGCTGCGAGGACTGCCGCGCTCGACTGCGCAGATGAACGCGGTCGACTCCATCTTCGGCGAGCTCAGCAGGCGAGCACGAGGATCTTGACCTCGCGGAGGCCGGCGGTGGTCACAAGCGCTCTTGTCGTGGCGCTCGCCGCCTGCGGTTGGTTTGTTGCCGCGATGCCTCCCTTCGGTGTCGAGTCGAGTGCCGCCACGTTCTCTGTGGCCGCGGCGATGCTCGCTGCGAGCGCGGTCCTGACAGATCGAAGCCGCCCAGCATTCGACTTGCGCGTGCGCGAGCCGAACCTCGGCCAGCCCCTCGTCCCGGCTCTTGAGCGTGCACCCGCCCGTGCACCCGCCTGTGTCCCCGGCGAGACGATCAGTGATACCTCGTTGCGCTTGCGGGGCATGATTGCGTGGCTGCTCGCGGTTCTGCTTGCTCTCGCAGTGGAGCTGTGGGAGCTGTTTCACGCTCCGAGAAGCTCCTATCCGACGCTGAGCTCCCTCGCGAACGAGGTGCTCGGACCCGGTCATCGAATCGCACGCGCCGCGGCGTTCATGTGCTGGGGTGCTTGCGGTCTGGTTGTCGCCTCTCGTCCTAGGCGGCGCGCATGAACACCGCCCTGTGGGTGGTCGCGGCCGTTGCGCTCGTCATGTGCGAGGTGGCGAGCCGCACGTTCAAGCGTGGTTGGCCCACCGCGGCCGGGCTACTTGGCGGCGCGCGAGGACACGTCGCGGGCCGGCTCGTTCTGGTCATCGGCTGGGTGTGGCTGGGCTGGCACGTATTCGCGCGCTGAGCAGCCGACGAGCACTGCCTTTCGTCTGCTGGCGCCCCCGGCACCAGTGGGCGCGCCGGTTCCAACCGGATTTTCGGCAGGCAGGGCTCAGTTGCCCGTCGACCAGAGGTCCTCGGGCTCTTTTCCACGCGTCTCGGGCAACAGCGCGAAGAGGCCGACGGCGGGAATCGTGGTCGCGAATACCACGACTGCGGCGAGCCCGAAGCGATTGCCGACGTCGGCTACCGCACCGAAGGCCAGCAACCCCGCGGTGGCCCCGAAGACGCCCACAGCGATTTCCCACCCGATGACCGAGGCTCGGACGGAGGTGGGGAAGAGCTCGTTCGTGAGCGCTCCCGCCGCGGGAGCAAAGACCGACGCGGCAAGTACTGCGAGCAGATAGCCGACAGCCGCACCCGGTCTTGTCCCGCTGTAGGTCAGCATGCCGAGGAGCGCCATGGCGATCATCGCGCCACCTGCTGCAAGACGACGCCCGACTCGGTCGGCGAGGAAGCGGCCGAGCAGTAGCCCGGCGAGCCCGGTGACCCCGGCGGTCGCGACCAGCAGTGCCGTGGTCGCACCGGAGAAGTGCAGGACGTTCTGCGCGTACAAGAAGAAGAAACTGTTAGCAGGCCCGGTCACCACCGACAAAGCGAAGGTCAGCGCGGCGACGATGATCAACCGGCGCCGGAAGAGCGGCCCGACCGCCCCGAGCACGGGCAGCGGGTGTTCTTTGGCGGCTGAAGCGATCTTGAAGCGGTCGGGCTCGACGACCCATCGCGCGATGAAGGGCAGCCCAGCCAGGGGGAGAAGTGCAAGGAGCACGACCCCGCGAAAGCCGAGCGTGCCAGCTCCAAGGCTGTGCACGATCGCGATCAGGCCCGACCCGATCCCATAGCCGGCGGCAATGAGCGCGACCGCCTTGGCTCGCTGCGATGATGCCGTTTGCTCGGCGGCGGCGACCTGTGCCACTCCAGAGGTGGCGCTGAGCAGCGGCCGCCCCAGGGCGAAGATAGCCACGAACCACCAGTAGGTAGGGCTTATGGCGGATACGGCAGTGAGCGTCAGCCCGATTGCGCACGTCGTGAGAAGCATCCGGCGGCGCCCGAAGCGGTCGGCCAGCCCCGCGAGTGGCAGGCCGCCGAGGGACGCAAGTCGGATAACAGCCAGGCCGATCCCGAGCTTGGTTCCCGACAAGCCGGCCTGCTCGGCGATCGTCGCACCATGGGTGATGTGGCCGAAATGCTTAGCGACGTCGCCGAGCGCCGCGACAGCTCCGAATTGTCCGAAACCAGCTGCCGCGGCCAGCAACGCCGCGCCCACTACGGCCGGCTCGCGCCAGCTGTGGAGATGCAGCCGCGACTCGAGCTTCGCGCTGTCAGCCATGACGGCGGCGGTCGAACCAGAAGGGGAGGTCGAGCACGGCGAGCAGAGCGAGCGCAACGCCCGCGGCGCTGACGATGTACCAAGGCCATGGTCCGAGGAGCTTGAGCAGGGTCCAGTTTCCGGGTGGACGTCGCAGGAACATGTAGTTGGCCCCGCTGAGCGCGTCCACGAGACCGACGAAGGCTGTGTAAGCGAGCGTGATCACGAAAGTGGTGGCCACCGATCCGGGACGAGGCGCGATTCGCAACCCTATTACGAGGTAGAGGGCCGCAAGGACGATCCCGAGGTGGCCGCCGAGGTACTGGAAGAACACCAGGTGGGGGAATCCGGCATTGAGGTCTGGAGTGATGACAGCCTGCAGGGTACCGGCCAAGCCCCAGAAGTAGGTGAGCTCGACGAGGCGCGGCTTGCGCCACCAGCACGCTGCGGCGGCTACCAGAACGGCAGCGTCGCAGAGAGCGAAGGGGAGGTCGGTCTTTGGGGACCAAGTCCCGGCCACCAGTTCTGAGACGACGAAGCTGATCGCATCGGAGACGAGCGCGAGCGCGATCAGTCGAGCGGCGACGACAGTCCATCGTCCTGGCTTGCGCCGCGCACCGACGCAGAGGGCAATGCCGGTGGCAAGTGCGATCAGTACGGCTGCAAGATAAGGCACCGGGGTGACGAGCCCCAACATCGGGCCTCCTCTCTGTGCTCAGCATTGCCCAGCAGAAGGTGCAGATGGTGTCAACGCTCGAGATCGGTGCGGTAGGAATGTGTGCGGTCTACGCTCGCTTGACAAAGCAGGTGGTCAGCGTCTGACCGGGGCGGTGCGGGAGTGCACCCACGAAGAGGTGGTCGAGCATGGATATTCTGTCCGCTGCATCCCGAGCCGGTGGAGGTGCTCTTCTCATCGAGCTCATCTTCCTCGTAGTGGCGATCGTCGCTGCGGTCAAGATCCTCCCCAAGGCCGGCTACTCAGCATGGTTTGCTCTTCTGCTCTTGATCCCGCTCGTGGGATTCGTGATGATCCTCGTGTTCGCGTTCGCGGACTGGCCGGTCGACAAGGAGCTCCGGCACTATCGCCAGGGCGGTTACGGGCCTCAATCGGGCGGATACCCCGAGCCGCCATGGCCCGGACAGGCGTCCCCCGGTTACCGGTCCGGCGGTCCCCAGTTCCCTCAGTCCGGTGGCTGGCCACCACCGCCGCCCGGAGGTTCGGCGCCACCACCACCACCGTCCGGAGGTTGGGCGCCACCCCCGCAGCCGCCCGGACTGCCGGGTGACTCGCCTGCACCCTGGCCAGGTAGCCCCATGCCCCCTCCAATCGAATCGACGCCGCCCTGGCCGGGTGCCCCGATGCCACCGCCGCCAGAGGAGTCGCCTCGCTAGTAGCCAGATGGCTCGCCACTACGGTGCTGTGGCTAGGTGGTGTAGTAGCCAAGTGGCTCGGCAGGCTCGGCGCGGCCGGGCAGCTGACACAGCGGCCGTTCGATCCAGCACGAGCACGAACCATGGATCTTTTGACGACGGTCGAGTGTTCTGGTCTGCGCCTCGCACCGACGCGGGCGCTCAGCCCGCGGTTACCGCGTCGTGCGGGCTACGCTCGCCCTGTCGGGGCGGTGGTCGGCGCCTGAACGAGGCGGTCCCGGAGCGCACCCGTTAAGAGGTGGTCGGGCATGGTTATCCTGGCAAGCGTGATCGGGCCGGACGGTGCGATCCTCGTCATCATCTACTTGGCGATTGTCGTCGCCTCGATTGTGGGCACCGCCAAGATCATCTCGAAGGCCGGTTATTCGCCATGGTTTGTGCTCCTGGCGTTCGTCCCGCTTGTGAACCTCGTGATGTTCTTCGTGTTCGCGTTCTCGGACTGGCCGGTCAACAAGGAGCTTCGGCGCTGTCGCGCGGGCGGGTACGGACCGGGGTACGGCGGGTATCCACCGGCCCCGTGGGCAGCCCAGCCGGCTCCTGGTTACGGCTCGGGCGGTCCCCAGTTCGGGCCGGGCGGGTGGCCGCCCCCGCCATGGCCAGGAGCCTCGCCGCCCCCGCCAAGTGGCTCGCCGCCGGCGCCTTGGCCAGGAGCTTCGCCGCCCCCGCCAAGTGGCTCGCCGCCCGCGCCGGGCAGCTCGCGGCCACCATCGCCAGGTGATCTGCTGCCCCCGCCGCCAGCGCCCGGCGACTGAGTCGGCCGTTCGTCGACGAGCTGATAGCCGACACCTGGGTTAGTGCGCAGCAGCGGGCCGCCCTCGTCACCGAGCTTGCGGCGCAAGCGGCTCGCGTAGACGCGTAGGTAGTGCGTCTCGTTTCCGTAGCCGGGTCCCCAGACCTCACGCAGAATGGTCCTGTGGGTGCAAACCTTGCCGGCGTTGCGGGCCAGATATGCGAGCAGGTCGAATTCCCGCGCGGTCAGCTCCATCGGGGTCCCGCCGACCTTGACGACGCGTGAGGCGACGTCCACATGAATGGGACCCACGGTCAAGGCCGCGGGCGCCGCCGACGGATCGCGGGCCGCCGCGTGCCTTAGCGCGACCCGAAGGCGTGCCTCGAGTTCCTGCATCCCGAACGGCTTGGTGACGTAGTCGTCGGCGCCGCTGTCGAGCGCGAGTACTTTCCGATCCTCGCTGTCGAGCGCGGACAGCACGATCACTGGCACGTCGGTCCACTGCCGGAGCCGCCGACAGACCTCGACACCGTCGATGTCCGGGAGCCCGAGGTCGAGCACGACGAGGTGAGGCATACCCTGAGCTGCGCGTGACAGGCCTTCGGCGCCTGTCTGCGCAACGGTGACCTCGAAGCCTCTTGCTTCAAGGCCGATCCGCAGCGCTCGCAGCAGCGCCGGGTCGTCGTCGACGACGAGGACACGCGTCACAGCGGGACCTCGTCCTCTGCGGGAAGCTCGGCGGCGAAAGAAGGGGCCGCCGGTGCTGTCAGCATGAAGCGCGCGCCCCCTCCCCGGGCCGTTCCGACTCCGATGTGGCCACCATGGGCCTCGACGAACGCCTTCGCGATCGCCAGCCCGAGTCCGGCCCGCCCGCCATCGGCTCCGCGGTGGAACAGCTCGAAGATCCGTTCGCGCTGCTCAGGCGGGACCCCTGGGCCCGAATCGGAGACCGCGATCTCGACCTCGTTCGCCGATCCTCGCCGGCGCGTCGCCTCCACCAGGATCTCGGCGTCGGGATGGCTGTGTCTGGCGGCGTTTTCCAGCAGGTTTGCCAGTGCTTGAGCGATGAGTGCCGGGTCCACCTCGAGTGGGGGAAGGTCGGCTGCCACGACCCTGCGTAGTCGCGAGGTGTCGAGCGAGCGCTCGACGAGTGCGGCGGCTTCGTCGATGAGGTCGTCCACCACGAGAGGCTCACGTTTCGGCTTGAGCGCGCCCGCCTCGAGTCTCCAAAGGTCGAGGACGGTGCTGACGAGGCGCGTCAAGCGATCGGTCTGCTCCTCGATCGTCTCGAGCAGGTCCCAGCGTGCCGCGTCGGGGAGCACGATCGCCGGTTCTCGCAAATCGGACACGGCGACCTTGATCGAGGCGAGCGGCGTGCGTAGGTCATGCGCAACGGAGCTGACCAGTGCCGCACGCCACTCGTCGACCTTTTGGAGGAGGTTTGCCTGCAACGCCTGGTCGCGGAGCTGGGCCCGTTCGATCGCGAGGGCAGCGTGATTGGCATAGGTCGCGATCAGGCCACGGTCATGAACGTCCAGCGCCCGGCCGCGCAAGACGAGCAACCCGACTGGACGGCCCGTCGCCGTCAGCGGTATTTGTCGCAGCAGCGCGCCGGCGACGACGCTGCCGGTGAGTGACGCAGGGGTGCCCGGGGCAGGCAGGAGCCGGTCCAGCGACTCGTCCCCGAGCTCGGGCCCATCGGACGCGACGATCTCGAGGTAGCCGGTCCCGGCCGAAGGCAGCAGGAGAGCAACGGTCTCGAGATTGAAGGCACTCCGGACGCTCGAGGCGACGACGGCGAGCATCTCGCGGACCGGCTTGTCTGCGACGAGCAGCTCCGACAGCTCGAGGAGCCGCCGCGAGTCGGCTGCGCGCCGCGCCGCGTCGGTTCTGAGCTGCTGCAGTCGCGATACGACGGTCGCGACTAGAAGGACGACCGCGACGTACACGATGAGCGCCAGCCAGTTCTGGCCGCTGCCTACGGCCAAGGTCCAATACGGCGGGATGAACGCGAGATCGAGCACGACGAAACCGAGAACGATTCCCAGCAGTCCGACTCGCGTGCCGCCGACGAGCATGGATCCGACGACCGGTAGGACGAAGACGAGAGCAGCCGCAGCGAAGCTCAGACTGCTGCGAAACGGGAGCATCGCGCCTGTCGCAGCTCCCATGCTCACGACGAGGGCGATGATTCCTAGCCTGAAACCACGCCAAACAGGAGCTTGTTGCACGCTCGACAGAGTTTAGGGCCTGGTCGTGGCCGCGGTTGGCGGAGCTCTCCGCGGGCAGGGTGGGGGAGAGATGCAGGGTAGGTAATATTCGTGATGCGCTTGGGTGATGATGCGCTAATTCGACAACGGCCAGGAGGTCCAGGTGACCCGTCTCGGCACGGTCAGTTGAGCGCGTCCGCATCGAGCCAGGTGACTGGCGCCGGCGGGAGCGCTGGCGCAGCGGTGCAGGCGCGACGGCTGACGAAGTGCTTCGGCGAGTTCACCGCTGTTGACGCGGTCGACTTCGACATCCACGTCGGGGAGGCGTTCGGGTTCCTCGGCGCGAACGGCGCGGGCAAGACCTCGACGATGCGAATGATCGCCTGCCTGTCGCCGATCTCGGGTGGAACGTTGCAGGTGCTCGGTCTGGACCCGATGCGCGACGGCCCACAGATACGGAGCCGGATCGGCCTTGTCCCCCAGGACGACCCTCTCGATCTCGAGCTCACCGTGCGGGACAATCTCTATCTCTACGGGCGCTATTTCGGCCTTCCCAAGAAGCAGTTGCGCGAGCGTGTCGACGAGTTGCTCGAGTTCGCACGTCTGACCGAAAGGGCCGATGAGCGGGTGGACCCTCTGTCGGGCGGTATGCGTCGCCGGCTCACGATCGCCAGGGCACTCGTGTCGTCACCGAGCCTCGTGATACTTGACGAGCCGACAACCGGTCTCGATCCCCAAGCGCGCCATTTGCTATGGGACCGTCTCTACCGTCTGAAGAGGGAAGGGGTGACGCTTGTCATCACCACCCACTACATGGACGAGGCGGAACAACTGTGCGACCGGCTCGTGGTAATGGACGCCGGGCGCATCGCGGCTGCCGGCTCACCTCGCGAGCTCATCGAACAGTGGTCGACCCGTGAGGTCGTGGAGTTGCGTTTCGAGGCCGAGGGTCACCAAGTTCACGGCGACAGGCTCGCGGACCTTGCCGAGCGCGTCGAGGTGCTGCCCGACCGGCTGTTGCTGTACACCGACGAGGGAGATGCGACGCTCGACGCCGTGAGGTCCCGCGGGGCGTCCCCGATCGCGGCACTGGTGAGGCGCTCGACTCTCGAGGACGTCTTCTTGCACTTGACTGGCCGGAGCCTCGTCGATTGACCTTCACACGACCGCCGCCGGATGCTGCGAACGTGTCGCCCGATGCCGTACGCCCACCGCGGCGGTTGCGCATGTCGCCCGCACTGAGGGCATACCAGTACAACCTGCTCGCCTACAAGCGAACCTGGAGGGGATCGCTCACCACGACCTTCCTGTACCCCGTGCTCTACCTGGCCGCGATCGGCGTCGGTCTCGGCCACTTGATCGATCACGGATCCAACAAGGCGGTGGGCGGGGTGCCCTACCTCTGGTTCCTCGCGCCCGGGCTGCTGGCGGGGACGGCGATGCAGATCGGGGCGAACGAGTCGACGTTCCCGGTGATGGCGGGGATCAAGTGGCTGAAGACCTACTTCGCCATGCTCGCCACGCCCCTCGAAGTGACCGACGTCCTGTACGGCCACCTGCTGTGGATCTTGACTCGTGTCACCCTGGCATCAGGCGTCTTCCTGGCTGTCATGACGGCGTTTCACACGGTGCCTTCCGCTTGGGCGGTGGCGGCGTTCCCGGCCGCAGTCCTGACAGGCGCGGCATTCTCTGCTCCGGTGATGGCCTTCAGTGCCACCCGGGAGACCGACCGGTCGTTCGTCGTGCTCTACCGCTTCGGCATCGTCCCGCTCTTTCTGTTCTCGGGGACGTTCTTCCCCGTCACCCAGTTGCCCGGATGGCTGCAGGTCGTCGCCCGTTGCACGCCGCTTTATCAGGGCGTGAGTCTTTGTCGAGGTCTCGTGCTCGGGCGTCCGGGGGGCTGGGATGCCTTAGGCCACGCCGGGTACCTCCTCGTGATGTTCGCCGGCGGTGTGCTCGCGGCGAGGGTCTCCTATCGCCGGAGGTTGGTGCAATGAGGCGGCGCTCGTGAGCACCTCCGGCGTACCGGCATTCGCGCTGCCGCTGCGGGTCCTCCCGCCGATCAAAGTGGGTCGCGGCCGGGCGCGCCTCTTGGTCGAGCGCAATGTCGTCGCATACCGGCGCGGATGGATATTCCTCGTGTCCGGCTTCTTCGAGCCGCTGTTCTACCTGTTGTCGATCGGTCTCGGGTTGAACCATCTTGTAGGCCACCTCCCCATTGATGGTCGTTCGATCCCGTACACCGACTACGTCGCACCCGGTCTGCTCGCTTCCTCGGCGATGAACGGCGCCATCTTCGACGCGACCTTCGGGATCTTCTTCAAGCTCAAGATCGCGAAGACCTATGACGCCGTGTTGGCGACGCCGCTCGGGGTTCGCGACGTCGCGATCGGGGAACTGTCCTGGTCGCTCATTCGTGGCACCGTCTACTCGATCGCATTCCTCGTGGTGATGGCCGCGCTTGGGCTGATCGCCTCCTGGTGGGCTGTGCTCTGCCTGCCCGCCGCCATGCTGGTCAGCTTCGCGTTCGGAGGGGTAGGGATGTTCGGCACGTGCTACATGCGAAGCTGGCAGGACTTCGATCTGGTCTCGCTTGCGATCGTCCCGTTGTTCTTGTTCTCGGGCGTGTTCTACCCGCTTTCGTTGTACCCGGGCTGGCTTCGCATCGTGGTCACGCTCACGCCGCTGTACCAGGGCGTTGCTCTGCTACGCGGCCTCGACTCGGGGGTCCTCGGTCCTGTGCTCCTTGTGCACGCGTGCTATCTGGGATTGCTCGGCGCGGTCGGCCTGGTAGGCGCGTCCCGTCGGCTGGGTCGTCTGCTGCTTCCGTAAGGGACATCCCGAGCGGGCCTCCTGAGCAGGCGGGTCGTGCCACTGCGGTGGCCCGCGGCCAGAGCTGGCACGGGCCGGCACACCGCCGAGGGTCGAATGGCTCTCGCTGCTGGTGCGCCCAGAGCGCGCCGGTCGCGGGGCTGTGGTCAGGATGGATGAGCCGTCCGATGGGAACGATCGCGACTACGTCAGCGCCGCCACGCGCCAGCGCAACCGCGGCGCTCTGGGAGCGGGCGCCGGATGTGTAGGTGTCGTCGAGCACCAGCACTCGCCGGCCAGCCACGGGGCCGACCAGGCGGAAGCCCCGCCTGCTGGCGTGAAGATGCCCGAGCGGCTCGGCACCCTTCGCGATCACCGGTGCCAGCGCCAGCCCGGGCTCAGCCACGAGGGCCGCGGCGATGAGGCCGATGAGAGGGTGCTCGCCACCCCAGGAGGGGCGTTGCGCGGAGCTGGACGGCACAGGCACGGCGAGCGTGGCGGCGTCGTCGTTGAGGATCGGTCCGAGGAGGCAAGGGAGGTGGAGCTCGAGGAACTCGCCGAGGAGCCTCGACAGGGACGCTTGTCGCTCATCGCGCGCTCGACGTGACGGCGCGGCCTTGTAACCGACCAGGAGCTGGTGCAGCGGCGAGTCCGGAGCGAAAAGCGAGATCGGAACGGTCCGTGTGAGCTCTGTCCCGAGTTGCCGGCGGACCACGTGACAGCTCCAGCAGATCGGGTGCCCGCGGGATGTAGCTGCGTGACACACGGTGCAGACGCCGAATCCTGCTCGACGGCCGGTGGCTGCCCCAGGAAACGGGACCGGGATGGCGACACAGCTGAGCGCGACACTCGACACGGCGCTCAAGCTAGGACGCGGGTGCGCGCCGGCGGCCGGAAATGGTGCTGGACTCGTCGCAGCTCACGGCTGGCTATTCGGTCGCCACAACGGTCAACTGGTACGAGGGCGAGGACGTCATCATCGTGAGGCCATAAGCGAGGAGAACGCCAAGGAGAAGTTCCCCAAGGGCTCCAGGGCGGTCAAGCTCTACCTGCGCTACACGCCTCAGACCGGCCTCTGAGCAGACGACCGAGCCCACGCAAGCTCACCCACGTTCGTGGGGCTGACCTTGTGCGCTCCCGTCGCGTCGGGCCAGCGGCCCGATACGCTCTGAAGAATGGCCGCGATCACGGGCAGGTTGCTCAGCTGGCGTGATCGGCTCGTTGCTCTCTCGGTGCTCGAGCAGGACGCCCTCCTCTATCTGATCGCGGCGATCTTCGCGTTGGGCACGATCGCCTTGGCCGTCAGCGACGACTACCGCCAGTGGGCAGAGATGGCACTTGGCCCCTATCTCGTCGCGGCGGTCGTCAGCTGGGCGGTGAGTCGCCGCCGCGCCCGGCGCTCCAATGCGAAGGCGGGCACGGCCGGCGACCGATTACGCCGCTATCTGGTACTGGGGCTTCTCATCACGGTGGTGCTGGTGCCGCTCAGCGTCGAGGTGATCCTGCGCGCAGAGTCGAAGCCGGGTGCGCACGTCCAGAACGAGGTGACAGTCATCGAGGCCTGCGCGGATCGGGTCGCGCACCATAAGAACTGTTACCTGTCCAACCCGAAGTCCATCGGCACATCGCTGACGAGCCAGTCAGAGAACTCGTTCTTCCCCTACCTGCCGGGGATGATCCCCTTCGGCCTCGTCAATGCCACATCCGGGCCGCCCGAGTTCAAGGACGCGCGGCTGCCGCTCACCGGCTTCTCCCTGATCGTGATCGCCGCGGCGCTTCTCGTCGCGGACACGACCTCACGGCGGCGCTGGCGTATCTTCCAGGTGGTTGCCATCCTGCCGAGCGGAGCCCTGCCGATGGTGACCGGCGGCGACGACCTGCCCGTGATCGCACTGATGCTGCTTGGCCTCGCTCTGGCGACGCGTCGAAGACCCGTTTCGTCGGGATTGGCGATGGGGCTCGCCGGCACTCTCAAGTTCACGGCGTGGCCATTGCTGATCCTGCTCGTTCTGGGCGAGTGGGACCGGCGGGGTCGCCGTGCCGTCTGGCGGTACTCGTTGGCGGCCGCGGCGGTCGTGGTCCCTGTCCTCGGCGTCGGCGTCGGCCTTGCCCCTCACGCGTTCATCCTGAACGCGATCAGGTTCCCGCTCGGTCTCACGAAGGTGAAATCGCCGGCGGCCAGCCCGCTCCTAGGTCAGGAGCTGGTGTCGCTCTTCCCGGGGGCCAAGCCGGAATTGATCACGATCCTCACGCTTGTGGGCCTCGTCGCGGTGGGCTACGGGCTTTTGAGGTGGACGCCCACGACCCCGAAGAGCGCCGCAGGCTTCAGCGGTCTCTCCATGCTGCTCGCCACACTTCTCGCCCCGGCAACGCGGTTCGGGTACCTCATCTATCCGCTCGACTTGCTGACCTGGGCCGTCCTGCTCAGTCCACTTGTCTCACGAACCGGGGACGGGTCCCGAGATCTTGGTCAGGGTCAAGAGCCGCTGTCGGGGACCTCGAACAGCCGAAGTCTGAGTCCCGTGACAGCCGAGGTCTGCCCGTCACCGGCGAGCGAAGGCGAAATCGAGGGGTTGACGGCTGTGACCGCGACGCCTACCTCCCATTCGTAGCCATCGGACCCGGTCCGCTGGGCGAGGACCTCGGTCCCAGCACTGGGCAGCGGGTAGGTCCCGAGGAGCGACCAATGGGCCCGCCTCAGCTCCGTTCGATAGAATTTGAGGAGTTCGGTGGAATTCGTGTCGATCTGGAAGTAGATGCTCCGGTCGTACTGGTCCACGCCGGCGTCTTGCGCGGTCGTGCTGACGATCCGCGCGCCATTCGGCACGACCAGCGCCCCGAGGACGTCGGATGGCGGTGTGCCGCCACTCGAGATGCGTTGGAGCACGTGTGACGCGCCAACTGCCGAGAGGTTCACGCCCGGCACCGGTGTCCCGAGGCCGGCGACAATCGGTGGGGTGGCCTGCCCGCTGCCGATGAGCGCAATCGCGAACCCACCGAACGACAGGACGACAGCGCAGGCGAGGACCACGAGCGCGGGCCGGAGCGACGGTGGCCCGGCGCGCCGGAGCGACGGCGGCTCGGCGCGCCGGGCTCGAGTTGGCTCGAGTCCTTCGTCCAGTTCGAGCCCGACATCCGGAGTAGTGCTCACGGAGTGGCTCTTTCTGCCGGCGGCGTTTCAGGCTTTGGGTTCGTCACGGTCCTCAACAGGGAGTTTAGTTGGGCTGCGAGCGCGATCGACCGCCGACTTCGCGCGAACAGGCTGGTCCAGTCGCCCTCAGCAGGTAGATTTATGTCATGTCCGTGGTCGATCCTGTGTTGGCCGGGTCGACTGCCGAGCTGGCTGAGGCGTCCCCGGAGAACCCCGCCCGGGCCCTCATCCCACCGCCGACCTGTGAGGTCGAAGGCATCCTCTCGACTCTGAGCGCCCGGCGCGGTGGCGAGGATCTCGATCTCGTGAGGCGGGCGCACGCCTTGGCGACCAAGGCCCACGAAGGTCAGCGCAGGCTCTCCGGCGAGCCGTACATCACCCATCCGGTCGCGGTTGCGACGATCATCGCCGATCTCGGCCTGGACACCGTCAGCGCCGCCGCTGCATTGCTGCACGACGCGGTGGAGGACACGGGGGTGACCCTCGCCCAGATCGGGGAGGAATTTGGCCCTGCGGTGGCGGCGATCGTGGACGGCGTCACGAAGTTGGACCGGCTCCGTTTCGATTCGAAAGAGGCGCAGCAGGCCGCCACGATGCGCAAGATGCTCGTCGCGATGGCCAGCGACTGGCGGGTGCTGGTCATCAAGCTGGCGGACCGGCTCCACAACATGCGGACTCTGTCGGTGATGCCCGAGTGGAAACAGCGCCGCACCGCCGAGGAGACCCGGGACATCTACGCCCCCCTGGCGCATCGCCTGGGCATCCAGGAAGTGAAATGGCAGCTGGAGGATCTCGCGTTCGAGACTCTTCACCCGAAACGGTTCGCCGAGATCGCTCAGATGGTCGCCACCCGCGCTCCACGGCGTGAGGTCGAGCTCGCCGAGGTCCTCGCGGTCGTGCGTTCCCGACTCGGCGCGGCTGGGATCGAGGCCGAGGTCACCGGGCGTCCGAAGAACTTGTGGAGCATTTACGAGAAGATGGTCGTGCGGGGAAAGGAATTCGACGAGATCCACGACCTGGTCGCGATCCGCGTGATCGTGACCGCGGAGAAGGACTGCTGGGCGGCGCTCGGGGCAGTGCACGCTCTGTGGCCCCCCGTCCAGGGCCGGTTCAAGGACTACATCAACTCGCCGAAGTTCAACCTCTACCAGTCCTTGCACACCACGATCGTCGGCCCCCGCGTGAAGCCCCTCGAGATCCAGATCCGGACCCAAGAGATGCACCGGCGTGCCGAGTACGGGATCGCCGCGCACTGGGGCTACAAAGAGGGAGGCGCCGGCAAGCCCGGAGCCGCCGGCAAGCCCGGGGCCGCCGGCAAGCCCGGGGCCGCCGGCAAGCCCGGGGCCCAGCGTGGAGCGCGGTCGACAGACGAGATCGCGTGGCTGCAGCGGATCGTCGACTGGGAGCGGGAGACCCCCGATCCGGTGGAGTTCCTGGAGACGCTCAAGATCGACCTCGAGCAGGACGAGGTGTACGTGTTCACGCCGAAGGGCCTGATTGTCACCTTGCCCGCGGGCGCGACTCCGGTCGACTTCGCATATGCGATTCACACCGAGGTCGGTCATCGCTGCGTCGGGGCACGGGTCAACGGGCGCCTGCTTCCGCTCGACTCGAAGTTGCACTCGGGTGACACGGTCGAGGTCGTGACTTCCAAGACTTCCTCGGCGGGCCCGTCGCGCGACTGGCTGCAGATAGTCACCTCGCCGCGTGCCCGCAACAAGATCCGCCAGTGGTTCTCCCGAGAGCGCCGCGAAGACGCGATCGAGACCGGGCGCGAGGAGTTGGCGCGATCGCTCAGGCGCGGCGGGCTGCCGGTCCAGAAGCTGCAGAGCTCGCCTGCACTTGTTGCTGTAGCGGCATCTATGGGCTATTCCGATCTCGACTCTCTCCATGCCGCGATCGGCGAAGGCCACGTCTCGGGACAGGCGCTTGTCCAACGAATCGAGCGTGAGCTTCGCGGGGGTGAGGGCGAGGAGCAATTGCCCTCGACCGCGTTGCAGCCCCGCAGGCCGAGTCACCGTCGTGTCTCGACGGGCATCTACGTCGAGGGCCTTGACGATGTGATGGTCCGCTTGTCCCGATGCTGCACGCCCGTGCCGGGAGACCGGGTAATCGGCTTTGTCACGCGCGGTCGGGGAGTGTCGGTGCACCGGGAGGACTGCGCAAACGCGATCGCTCTCGCCGCTGACGAGAAGGAGCGTCTGATCGAAGTGGAATGGGACGAGGACCGGACGGGAGTCTTCGTCGCAGCGATCGAGGTCAAGGCACTGGACCGGAACCGGCTGCTGGCCGATGTCGCCAAGGTGCTCTCCGAGCACCACGTGAGCATCATCTCCTCGTCGACCCACACGACGCCCGATAGGGTGAGCCGCATGCGCTTCGAATTCGAGCTCGCGGACCCCGAGCATCTCGACTCGCTTCTGGAGAATCTCAGGCTGCTCGACAGTGTCTACGACGCCTACCGGCTCGTTCCCGGGAGGAGCGGTGCTCTCGCACCGGCCGGCGGGTGACCCGCTTCCAGTCCCCCAAGGGAACCCAGGACATTCTCGCTCCGGAAAGCGCGCGCTGGTCTGAGCTCGTAGGGCGCTTTGCAGCTCTCGCGCAAAGGTTCGGTTTCGGCCTTATCGTGAGCCCGGGTTTCGAGGACGCGGAGGTGTTCCGTCGGAGCTCGGGAGACTCCTCCGACGTGGTCACAAAGGAGATGTACGAGTTCACCGACCGCGGTGGCCGCGACATTGCGCTGCGTCCGGAAGGCACCGCCTCGGTGGTCCGTGCCTATGTGCAGCATTCCCCCGTGCCTCCCTTCAAGGCCTGGTACGCGGCGCCCATGTTTCGCTACGAACGTCCTCAGGCAGGGCGGTTCCGACAGCACCACCAGCTGGGTGTCGAGACGCTCGGCACCGGCGATCCCATGGCCGACGTGGAAGTGATCTCGCTCCTGGCCGCTTTGTATGCGGACCTCGGCTTGTCGTCGTTGCGCCTGCGAGTCAACTCCCTCGGTGACAAGACGTGTGCTCCGGGCTATCGGGAGGAGCTGGCCCGCTATCTCGAATCGCACGCCGTCGAGCTGTGCGACGAGCACCGTTACAAGTGGGCCGTGAACCCGCTTCGCATCCTCGACTGCAAGCGCCTCGAATGCCGCAAGGTGAGGACGGGGGCGCCGAAGCTGCGTGACGCGTTGTGCGATGACTGCCGCCGGCATTTCGCCGCTGTCCTCGGGGGCCTGGGCCGGCTTGCAATCGACTATGAGCAGGACGATTACCTCGTCCGGGGTCTCGACTACTACACCCGTACCACCTTCGAATATGGCTCCGATGCCCTGGAAGGCGTCGGCGGAGGCGGCCGCTACGACGGGTTGGTCGCCGCGCTCGGTGGCCCGGAGCTGTCCGGTGTGGGTTTCGGCGCCGGGATCGAGCGGATCTTGCTCGCGTGCGACGCCGAAGGAGTCTTGTCCGCAAGCGACCTGCGGCTCAGCGGGTCTCTGGATGCGTTCGTCGTGGACTCGAGTGACGAGGGGATGGCGCTCGAGCTCACCCACGAACTGAGGGCTGCCGGCCTCGCTGTCGACCGGGCATTCGACGCGCGCTCGATGAAGGCGCAACTGAAGGCGGCGGACCGATCGGGCGCGAGAGTGGCATGCATCGTGGGTGCGGACGATCTCGCGGCCGGCCTTGTCACCATCCGGGTGCTGCGCGGTTCAGGCGCGCACTTGCAAGAGAAGGTAGTCCGTGACGGGCTTGCAGCCCGACTCGGCCAGATCACGAGGTCGCCATGAGCATCACAAACGACGAGTCGTTGGTCCCGGTAGGGCTCCGCAGCGCGTATTGCGGTGCCTTGCGGGCGGCAGATTCAGGGAGGACAGTCAGCGTTTGCGGTTGGCTGGCGCGCCGGCGCGAGCACGGCGAGCACCTTGCATTCGCGGATCTCCGCGATCACACCGGGATCATCCAGTGCGTCGTCGACGGGGCGCGCGAGCTGCGGGCAGAACAAGTGCTCCGCGTGACGGGGACAGTGCGGCTTCGTCCCGAGGACAAGGTGAACCCCGGGCTGTCGACGGGCGAGGTCGAGCTCGGCGAGTGCGAAGTCGAGGTCCTCTCGAGCGCGGAGCCTCCGCCGTTCTCGCTCTACGCG
>Ga0187867_10000556_pt1 | contig 32989 bp, 31 predicted proteins | sample June2016WEW_13_1_FD_132976 | JGI IMG/M metagenome (GOLD analysis project Ga0187867, IMG submission 132976) | Peatland microbial communities from SPRUCE experiment site at the Marcell Experimental Forest, Minnesota, USA - June2016WEW_13_10 | ecosystem: Environmental > Terrestrial > Soil >... | reverse complement strand
GCGCGATCCATCCATACGGCCAGGACCAGCCCCGCGGCGCCACCGGCAAGCGCCAGTGTCAGGCTCTCCACCAACAACTGGGAGGCGATCCGCGAACGGCTGGCTCCCAAAGCGAGGCGCACCGCGACCTCCTTCTGGCGCGCCGTAGCGCGGGCGACCTGGAGATTGGCGACGTTCGCGCAGGCAATCAGGAGAACTAACCCGACGAGCGCGGTCAACACCAGCAGAGGACTGGCGAATTGACGGCGCAGTTCAGAATCGCCCTTCGAGGCGGGAAGAACATCCATCCACATGCTCAGAAATGCCTTTTTGGTTTCCGGGGCGGCCGTGGAAAACTCTTTTTCGCGCACCTCCATATCCAGCATTTGATGAAAGAACGGCTGCAGCGCGGCTTTCGCCTGCGTCATGGTCACGCCCGGCTTCAGTCTTCCGAATACGTTCACCCAGCGGCCCCTGCGACTCTTCAGACCGTAGGCATCGGCGAACATCGGATTCAACTGCGCCACCATCATGATCGGAATGCGGATCTGCGGCGACGATCCTGGATCGGTGCCGTCGAAACCGGCCCGGCTAACGCCCACGATGGTGAACGGGTATCCGTCGACCAGCAGTTTCTTGCCGATGACATCCTTGCTCCCGCCGAAACGGTTCTGCCAGTAGCGGTAGCTGATGACCGCGACGGGATGGCCGCCTGGGACTCTGTCATCGTCAGGCGTAAATACGCGTCCCAAGGCGGCGCCAACACCCAGAACGGGAAAGTAGGTGCCGGACACCAGTTCTCCGTCCACGCGCTCGGTTCTTCCTTCCGAACTGACGCTCAAAGAAGTCTCCCACCGGCAGAACATTCCGCTGAAGACCTGGTTGTGGTCGCGAAAGTCCCGGTACATGGGGTAGGAGAGCTTATAGCGGCCGTTGTTGCTACCGTAATGCGGACCGCGCCCCCAAAGCAGGACAAGCTGCTGCGGGTCCTTAACCGGGAGCAGACGAAGGAGGATCTGGTCGACTAACGTGAAAATTGCGGTGTTGGCGCCGATGCCCAAGGCCAGCGAGAGTACCGCAACCGAAAGGAAGACGGGTGATTTCTTGAACGAACGTATGGCGAAACGCAGGTCGTGCGCAAGATTACCCATAGAGGATTAATACTGGCCAACTGGTAAAACGTTACGGAAGCGGATTCGGTTGGTAGTGGGTCAATTTGAGTAGCATCTCATGGAGGGCGGCCAATCTTGGCCGCAGCCGCCTTCTAGGCGGCCAGAGCCGGCTGACAGCCGGCTGCGGGCACGAAAGCCCGCCCTCCAATTACGAAATCACAAGGCCGTTTGCGAGGGCCCGGTGGTGTCCTCCTGGTCTTGTTCGTCGGGAGGCGGTTCGTTCAGGTGGTAGTAGTAAGTGACGGCGCCGCAGACCAGGCCCAGCGCCATGATGAAGGAGATCCACCGTAGCGTGCTGGAATTCCAGGTGCGCTCGCTTCTGACGGCTGCGGCGGTGGCCTTCACCGCGCCGAAGGCGATGCCTGTACCCAGGAACAGCTTCCAATACCACGCCATCAGGTCGAGGTGGTACTGTCCTCCGACCTGGCTCCAGACGGTGTAAGTAGCGATGAAGGCCAGCAGGAACTCGATCGCGTAGAGGAGCCGGAGCACCTTACTAGGGTATCCTGAAACAGATGCCCGCGCCGCTACTCTCCGTGATGGGCGCCGGCAAATCCTTCGGCGTAGCGCCGTTGTTTTCCAACATCTCTATATACATTTCGGAAGGCGAGCGGCTGGGATTGATCGGCCCGAATGGATCGGGCAAATCGACGCTGCTGAAGATCATGGCCGGGTTGCTGGAGCCCGACACCGGCACGCGCACGGTGCGCAAGACGACGCGCATTGCGTACGTGCCGCAGGAGCCGGAATTCGCGGCCGGCATGACCGCGGGCAAGGTGCTGGAGGAGGCGCTGCCGGCGCGCGCCGCGGATGGGATGGATGCGGCGGAGCGCGCGGCGGCCGTGAGCGTTACCCTGGGAAGGGCGGGCTTCGCGGATGGCAGCGCCGCGGTGGAGTCGCTTTCCGGCGGCTGGAAGCGGCGGCTTTCGATCGCGCGCGAACTGATCCGCAATCCCGATATATTGCTGCTCGACGAACCCACCAACCACCTGGACCTGGAAGGGATTCTGTGGCTGGAGAAGTTGCTCGCCGGCGCGCCCTTCGCCGCGGTGGTGGTGAGCCACGACCGCTATTTCCTGGAGAATGCCGCGACGGAGGTGGCGGAGATCAATCGCGCGTATCCGGATGGGATGTTCCGCGCGGCGGGCGCTTACGCGGATTTTCTGGAGAAGCGCGAAGCTTTTCTGGAAACGCAATCGGAGCAGCAGGCCGCGCTGGCCAATCGGGTACGGCGCGAAGTGGAGTGGTTGCGGCGCGGCCCGAAAGCGCGCACGGGAAAGTCGCGCGCGCGGATCGATGCCGCGCATGAACTGATGGGCGAACTGGCGGACGTCTCTGCGCGCAACGCGAAGGCGACTACGCGTATCGACTTCACGGCCTCGGGGCGCAAGACCAGGAAGCTGATCCGGGCGGAGGCGATTGCCAAGAAGTTGGGCGGCCGGCAGTTGTTCCGCGATCTGAGCTTTTCGCTGTCGCCGGGTATGCGGCTGGGCCTCGCGGGGCCCAATGGCAGCGGCAAAACCACGCTGCTGCGCGTGCTGAAAGGCGAGTTGGACGCCGATGCGGGAACCGTGGAGCGCGCCGACGGGCTGCGCATCGTCTACTTCGATCAGGGGCGTGAACAGCTCGATCCGGCCGCGCCCCTGCGGGAGGGGCTGGGCGCGCACGGCGATAGCGTCATCTATCGCGACCGCGCTATACACATCGCGGGCTGGGCGAAACGCTTCCTTTTCCGGCCGGAACAACTGGACACGCCGGTGTGCCGATTCTCGGGCGGCGAGCGGGCGCGGATCATCATTGCGCGGCTGATGCTACAGGCGGCGGACGTGCTGCTGCTGGATGAGCCGACCAACGATCTGGATATTCCGACGCTGGAAGTGCTGGAGGAGAGCCTGACGGATTTCCCCGGCGCGCTGGTGCTGGTGACGCACGACCGTTACATGCTGGACCGGGTGTCGACGGTGGTGTTGGGACTGGATGGCGAAGGCGGCGTGGAGGTGTTCGCGGACTACTCGCAATGGGAGCAGGCGCGCGCGGTGAAACCGGCGCGGGTGCCCCAAGAGGACCGGCCGGAGGTCCGTCCTACAGGGCCGCGGAAGAAGCTTGGGTATCTGGATGCGCGCGAGTGGGAGCGCATGGAGGAAAGGATCCTGGAAGCCGAGCGCACGCTGGAGGCGGCGCGCGCGGCATTGCAGGCGCCTGAAGCGGTTTCCGATCCGTTCGCATTACAGCAGCGCTATGCGGAGATGCAGGCGGCGGAGGCGGAGGTGGAGAAGCTGTATGCGCGGTGGGCGGAGTTGGAACTGAGAAAGTAGGAAACCGCGGTGGTGGGCCCTGTAGGATTTGAACCTACGACCAACGGATTATGAGTCCGCTGCTCTAACCGCTGAGCTAAGGGCCCGCTGGCGCTCAATTGATGTTACCAGTATGCTGGAAAACGGGCAATCTTGCCCTGGGGTCCCCTCGGGGGACGGCTTTCAGCCGGCTCTGGCAAAGGATCTACTTCACAAACAAGTTAGCCGTGGCCGTCAGGCCGCCGATCGTGCAGGTGATCGGCACCGGTCCCGTAGCCGTGATGCTGGTGGGCACGAAAACATTTATCTGGTATAAGCCCACTGCATACGGCGCCAGGCCGTTGTACTGTATGTTGGTGGCTGGCTGGCCGCCAATCGTAATCGTAGGCGTCGTAGTTGTCGTCGCCAGGGGACTTCCCGGCGCGCCCACGCCGTCGGCGGGCTGATTCGCCGATGTGCAGCTTGGGGGCCCGGCGGTGCAGTTCACCGGCCCCAGGCCATTCAGGAACAACTGTACGATCGAGCCGCGCGCCACGGGATTATCCGCCGTCACGACAACGTAGTTCTGGTCCTCGGCGGCCGCATTATTCGAGCCGATAGGATTCTGAAAGAAGCCCGGTGCGTACTCGGCGATAGGTAGAGAGTACAAGTTACTGTATGTGTAGTTGACAATCGACTTGACCGAAGCCGCAGTCTGGCCGGTGAGCTCCCATGGCACTAACACATTGAGTTGGCCGGAACTGATAAAGTAGAAACGGCCCGGCAGACTCAGGCCTGGCGTATCGAAGGTGAACGCCACGGCCGAACTTTGGTCTCCGCCGAGGCCCAGCGGAAACGGCTGGGTAACCGCCGAGCACTGCGGGCAATTAGCGTAAGCGCCCTCTGATACGTCGGAGAGATTGGTGCCAAAGACCGAGATCCAGGATCCCGGCGCCACTGCCCTGTTGGCGGTAAAGCTGGCGCCATCCACGATGCTACCCGGGGGGATGGAGGGTATGGCCCGCGCAGTTCCGTCGAAGGGCATCGCCATCCCATTGACGGTAGCGGTGAACTCCTGTGGGCCAGGGGTCGAGCCCAGGACCACGGAAGCGCCGGCCAGCCCGTTGACGTCGGTAGAGGTGTCGGTATAGTTGACTCCCTGCAGGATGCTCCCGTTGCCCCCAGTCACAGACCATTCGACGGGATAACCAGCCACGGGAGCGCCGTATCGGTCGATGACCTGGATCGCGATCGCGCCGTAATCCATGACGCAGGTATTCACAGTGACACAGGTGACGGTAGAGTACCACGGAAGATTCGCGTTGACCGGGCCGTCGAATGCGACGTATCCGGGCGGGGTTTCAGTAAACGGTATCATGTCGAAAGGTACCCCGTCACTTACAATGAAGGTGTAAGGAACCGCTAGAGGCGTGTTGGCGCCGGTGGCTGTGACCAGCCCTTCATACCGGCCGGGTCCGGGCACGTTCCCGGAAAGGCTGAGAGTCAGCGAGCCTTCGCTGGCGGCAGGCATGGTAAGGGTCGTGCTCGCGGCGCCGTTCACTTGCACCTGAGTCCCGGACAACCCGGGGGGCTGGCTGGGGGTGAAATTCAGGCTCAACGAGCTTGCCCCGCTGTTGATGACAGTCACCGATTGAGCCGCGGGCAGCGCCCCGCTGAGCACGCCGAAGTAAACCGAGGTCGGAGTAAACTGTACCGTGGAAGCCACGGCATACTGCGCTTGCAGCAGCCCGGCTCCCACCGCGACGAGGGGCGCGGCAGCGCTGCCATCGGTGGTCAGCAGCCCCGCTGCGGAAGCCGTGTTGACCAGCGCGGACTTGACCTGCTCCGGCGTGAAGCCCGGACTCGATTGAATGACCAGCGCGGCGGCTCCTGAAAACATGGGAGTCGAAAAGCTGGTGCCGTCGGCCGCCGCATATTGGTTGAAGTTGAACAACTCGCCCTCGGGATCGTAGTTCTGTGCGGCCAGCAGGAAGTCGGTGGCGGCGGCCGCTGCGTCGGGTTTGACTAGCGTAGCTCCGACACCGAAGATGGGACCGAGAGACGCGAAGCACGCCACGGACTCCGGTATTAAGGCTTCAGTGGGCGCAGGGGCGAACGACGGAAAACACTTATCTTCGACATACTGAGTGGACGCGGACGCCTGGAACGGATTCGGATTCATAGTTGCGCTCGTGCCGGAATTGGCGTCGACGTAACTCTTCAAATTGGAGCCGTCGGTTTGACTTATCAGGTACGCGGGAATTTGCGCGCCTGGGCCCACGCTCCAGGGAGAGAGTCCCGTGCCGTTGTCGATGAAGATCACGCCCTGCGCGCCGGCAGTCTGGGCGTAGGCGACCTTCGTGCTGAAGTCACAGGTGCCGCGCAATACCAGGACGAAATCGCCGCTCACGGACGAGGTTAGAGGAGAGCACAGCAAGCCGTCGCTATCCCCGACCTGGGTGACGTCCACCAACGTCTTGGTGACAGGCGACGCCGGATCGGGCCCATCGTAACTGGTCACTGCGGCGATGGCCTGCAAGTTCGAGGGAACCCCCACGCCCAACACATCCACGCTTTGCGTGTAGGTGATGTTATTCTGGACTCCGCCCGCGGCGATCACGGAGGGCGCGTAGGCGGGAGAGATAATCGTATCCAGAGTGGGAATACTGGCCGAGTTGAAGTTGTACTGATAGCCGATGTTGGAATTGTTGCCGGCGGCGGCGACTACCGTTACGTAGCCCTCCTCGATCAACTCCTCCAGCTCGTAGGCTAAGGGATCGCACGGGCCGTCGCAGCTCGTATCCAGGGGGCCGGTGTACGGCAAGCCGCCGAGCGACATATTGATAATGTCCACACCATCGCTGACGGCGTCTTCCAGTGCCGCCATCAGTCCGTCCTCGGAAGCGCCCGGGTTCACTTCATCGGAGCCGAATACTTTGTAATTTCCCAGGTAAGCCATGGGTGCGACGCCCGACACGGGGATCCCGTTGACCGTGGTGCCCATCCCCGCGATGACCGAAGCCACGCCCGTGCCGTGGCCGATCAAATCGCGCGCCGTGAGATCGTCGGGGCGGGATTGAAAATCCGGGTTGGTGTCGGTCTCATCGGAAGTAGTATCGTAGCTGACGTAACTGCGGGCGACGATTACCTTGCTGCTGGTAAAAGCCAGGTCGGCAGCGGTATCGGAGATCGGATAGCCGGTTGGAATTGGCAGGGTCTGATTAAAAGAGGGGTTATTCTGATCGATGCCGGTATCGATGACGCCGATGAACAGCCCCGCGCCGGCGTTGCCCACGCCGCCAATCCCGGCAGAGTTCCAAGCTGCCGCGACATTGCTCAAAGTGAGTTGGTCTTTTCTGTGGAACCACCGCAGGGGGACCACGGACTTCACGCCCGGAAGGTTCCGCAAGGCCGCCGCCTGCGCGGGCGTGGCATGCACGAACAGGCCATTCATCAGGTGTTGGACGCCGCCGATGACGCGAATGTGCTTGCCTTCGATCTGCGACCGCAGCCCTGCCTGCACTTGCCGCAAGTGCTGCCGGTAAGGCGCGGCAACGGCGCGAGTTGCCTTGAATTTGCCGGGATAACGCTGCAAGGCGGACGGTTCGTTCAGGATAACCATCCATCGGTTGGAAGGCGGCACGGCGGCCGTGGCGTAAGGCGTGTACACTAAGGCTGCCACGAATAAAGAGGCGAAGAGCAAGCGGCGAATGAAGTCCATTTTAGAAATCCTTAGAGAAGCCAGAAGTCCAGAAGACGGGATACGGAAGACAGAAGACAGAGGTTGCCGCGGCCACCGGGCGCGAAGTATGTTAAATGCGTGTTAAGCAATCCCTCAGCCACCTATAAGCGATCCTACCAGAACCTAAGAGACGCGAGAAACCGCGCAATCAGGTACGTGAATGCGGCACTGTATACGATCGCACGAAGCCTAAGCGCGGTTCACCCCGTTAAATCCCGCGCCAAAGCCGCCAGGAATTCCGCGCGGCAAGTCTGTAGATAAAAGTGGCCGCCCGGAAACACTCGCACTCCGAACGCCGCCGTGGTCTGGGCCGCCCATTCATCGAGGTGCGCGCGGCTCACGTTCGGATCTTCCGCTCCGCCATAGGCGCGGATGGGACAGTCGAGCGGAGGCTCCTCGGCGTAGATGTAGTGCCGGTATATGGCGGCGTCCTCCCGCAGGGCGGGCAGAATCAGTTGCAGGAGATTCGGATTGTCCAGGACTTCGCGCGGCGTGCCTTCCAAGCGCCGCAAAGCCTCCACGAATTGCGCCTCGCTGGGTTCGGGCGGGGGCACATGTCCCCGCCGGAACTGCGGCGCACGCGCGCCGGAAGCCACCAGCAGGCGCGGCGCAGGCCGATTGCGCCGCCGCAGAAGACGCGCCAGCTCGAACGCCACGATGGCGCCCATGCTGTGTCCGAAGAAGGCGAAGGGCTGGTCCAGATGCGCCTCGACGGCCTCGCCGAGCGCGGCCACCAGTTCCGCCATACTGTACGGCTTCTTCCGTCGCGGCGGGCGCATCGGCACTACGGCCACCGATCGCGGCAGCCGGTCCGCCCAGGCCTTGAACGCCGTGATTCCGCCCCCGGCGTGCGGAAAGCAGAAGAGTCGCAACTCGCCAGCCGCAATACGCCCCTGGCCGGAGATTCGATGCAGCCGCAAGGCCAACAGTTTGCGGCGGTCGGGGGACAGGTGGTCCAGGGCGCCGCCGGCAGGCTGCACTTTGGCAGGCGGGACCGCCTGCCCCATCTGGCTCACCTGCTCTAGCAGTAACTTCTCGAACGGCGCCACGCTTAAGGTGGCAGCCTCGGCCAGCGCCGCTTGGCGGGATGCGCGCGAAAGTTCGTCATAATGCGCGCGATCCGTGAGCAGCCGCTCCAGCGCCGCTTGCCATGGCCCGATATCCTGCGTCGGCACGTCCGCCCGTGGCACCATCTGTTCATCGAGCGCCGGCCCGTACCTTTCGATCGGCCGCACCGGCAGCAGGTAATCCACACCCAGTTTGGCTTCCGGGATGCCGCCGAGATTGCTGGCAATCACAGGCACGCCCCGCAGCATGGCCTCGACCACAATTCGCGACCGCGCCTCGGCCCACAACGACGGGACCACCAGGACACGTGTGCGGCGCAGGATTTCGTCCACGTTATCCACCGGATCGAGCAGCGTTACGTTCGCGCGGCGGGCCAGCGCCGCGCGGTCCGCCTGTGTGGTGCCCCAGGTGGGTACGCCCGCAAACCGCACCTGGGGCATGCGGTCCGCCAGCTCCAGAAAAATGGAAATGCCTTTCACCGCGCACGGATTCACGAGGGTGACGAACTCGTTTTCGAAGCGGCCCAGGTCCGCATAAGGCGGCGGATCCAGCAACGAGATGGGCACATCGACGGCCGGGATGCCGCTCCACTGGCGGATGTAATCGGCGACGTACCGGCTGACCCCCACCACCGCGTGGGCCTGGCGCAGCATTTCGGTTTTAGCCGCGCTGGGGAAGGCGCAGTCCGGGCCAAACGGCAGCGCCAAGGTGGCACGCGCCAGGTAGACCGTGCGCGCGTCCGAGCGCAGGGCGGCCTCCAGCAGCAGTTGCGCGGGATCGTCGGTCGACGCTAGAATCGCATCCGGCTCGAAAGCCGCGATTTGCGCCCCAAAGTAGGCCCGCAGATTGGGATGGTGCGTGACTACGTGCACCTCGACCCCGGCGCGGCGAAAGGTAACGACGCCGTCTTCCGACGCCAGCGGCGACACCCCGCGCCGTTCCAATTCGCGCAAATATTGCGCATGGCCGGCGGCGCCAAAGCGGGCGATCCGCGCCACTACGCGGCAGGCGTGCCCGCGCGCGGCCAGCGCCTCCAATAGCAAACGGTTGGACCGGTCGCCGCCGCCGTACGCCGGATAATAGAGCGCGTTTTGCGCCAGCAGGATGCGCATTCAAGGCTTCCGGCTGCGAGCCATCCGCAGCAGCAGGGTGCGCTTCTCGGGAGACAGGTTGGCCAGCGAGCGCCGCTCCGGCACTGGCTCGCCCGGCTCCAGCGATTGCAGAAATTCCGGCATGCGCCCCGCGTCCAGACTGCCGGCAAACCGCAGCGCGGCCTCGCGAGAGGCTGCCGAAACCCGCTCGTATAGCACCCGATCGGTCAGCAGCGCGCGCAGCGCATCTTCCCACGGCCGCAGGTCCACCGGCCCGATTACGGGTTTGGGCAGGGAGTGTTCGTCGAAGACCGGCGCGTACCGCTCGATGGCGGGCACGTGGGCCACGAACGGCGTTCCCATTTTGGCTTCCACTAGGCCGCCGGCGTCGCTCGCAATCACCGGGATGCCGTGCAGCATGGCTTCCATTACGGTCAGGCCGAATCCCTCGTACCAGAGCGAGGGCATCAGCAGAATGCGCGTGCGGCTCAGAAACTCCGCGATGTGGCGGCAGTTCGGCAGCACGGCGATGTTGGAATGCGCGGCGAGCTCCGCGCGGTCGCCGGCGGTGGTGCCCCATCCGGTTATGGCTCCGAAACCGTATGCGGGGAGGCGCCCGGCAAGCGCCGTGAAGATCGAGATGCCCTTGACCGCGCATGGATTGACCATGGTCACCAGGCCGGTATCGAACGAAGACAGGTTCGGAAAGGGTCCGCCGCCATAGATGGGCGGATGGATCACCACGGCTTCGCGTCCGGTGTGCCGGCATATGTACGCGGCGGTGTGATGGCCGATGGCCACGATGGCGGCCGCGCTCTTCACCAGTTCTGTGGCGCTGGGATCTGGGTTCCAACTCGCCGGACCGAAGGGAAAGAACTGCGGTGTGTGGGCCAGATATACCACGCGCCCGGGCGCGGACGCGTGCGCTTCGCGGAGCAGCGCGTGGCCTAGATCTTCAGACGAAACCAGCACCCAATCCGGCTGGAATTCGCGGATCTGGCGGCGCAGCGCGGACACCAACCGCGAATGCTCCGGCACTTCATAGACCTGCACGCCGCGCTCCGCCAGCACTTGGCAATCGGCGCCTTCCTGCGCCATCTGCGCGCGTTTGGCGGCGCCTTCGCCCAGCGCGGCCGCGACGATGCGGCACGCGTGACCCTGCTCCGCCATATACTCCAGCCACAATAAGTTGCTGCGCGTGGCGCCTCCGCGGGGCGGCACGTAGGATGCGTTGGCGGTCAGCAGAATCCGCATCGCTCAGTAAGGCGCTTCCCCGCTTTCGCCGGCCAGCAGCTCGCGCACCTCGTCGTCGCTAAGCCTTTCCACTTCGGCCAACAGCGCGGCATATCGATCCGCGCCCGCCATCTCGATTTCGCGCAACTCGATGGCTTTGGCCAGCTCTGCCACGGTGAAGTCCGCGCCATAGACCACTTCGAGCGACATTTCGATACCCAGCTCTTCCCTCAATCGCGAGAGCAATTGCACGGCTAGCAGCGAATGGCCGCCCAGATCGAAGAAGTTATCGTGAATTCCGACCGGATGCACGTTGAGCATGCTGGACCATATGCTGCACAGTTGCCGCTCAAGATCCGAGCGCGGCGGCTCTGGGGGAACGGGCGTCAGGGGGCGCGCGTTTTCCGTAATGGTGTGCTCCAGTATCTGTTCCACCGTGCGCAATTCGTTGGCGATCCGCGCGTAGGGGATGCCGTCGCGGCTGGCCTCGAAAGGTTGTCGAACGGCTGCGGCCGCACGCTGGGGCGCGGCCGATGGCTCGTAGTCGATGCCCGCGGCAAATTCGGCCGGAAAGCGGAATAGCAGTGCTTCGCCGCGCACGCTCTGAAATTGCAGGCCGGCGCTCTCCAGAAACAGCAGCGCCGGCCGGTTGCGTTGGCTACGCACAAAGCGGGTCTCCACGGCGGCCAGCCCGCGCTCCTGCGCGATCCGTCCCAGCGCCGAGAGCATGCGATGCTCCACGCCGCGGCCCAGCGCGCGGCAACTCAACAAGAACGTGTCGACTAAGATGGCGTCCACGCCGCCGCGGAAAATCATTACGCCCGCCAGTCCGTAACTGCCGAAACGATCGCTCACGTGTACGGTCAGGCATTCGGCTTTGCCCGATTCGAGCAGGGCCTGAATGTCGCTCTCCGACCGCCGCACCGTAGTGAGGTTCATCTGGTTGGTGCGCTGCGTCAACTGCGCCACGCGCGCCAGATCCTTGGGCGACATGGGGGCGATGCGCACTTCAAGCTGCAAGTTCCGCAGAAAATCTTGCAGGCTGGCCGACTGCTTTTCGGCGCGCTGGCGCTCGAGTTCCTGCGCATACATGGCGGGGCGTGCGCGATCCTCTTCGGTCACCCGCAGCCGGTCGAAAGCCCACACGTGGTGCAGGAATTCCGGGATGTCGGCGTCGTGCAGCGGCAGCGCCAGGCTCAGCACTTGCGGATACGCCGCATCGACTTCGCGGCATTCGCGCGGGTTGTCGTCCACCAGGATGAAGCTGTCGAGTCCCAGCTCCAACTCCTCGGCGAGCGCCACCAGATTCGCAGGCTTCGAAGACCAATTGATGCGCCAAGCGGCAAAATGGTCCATGCGCAGCGGCATCTCGGGATGCAGCCGGAAGGTATCCAGCACGTCTTCCACATTATTCTTGCTGCACAGGGTCAGCAGCATGCCCTGCGCGTGCTGCGCCAGCATGAACTCCTGCAGGGCCCTGCGCGGCGGGTCCACGACGACGCCTTGCGGGCCGTCCTCGCCACAGATGCCGCGCCACAGCGTGTCGTCGCAATCGAGCGCGATCACTTTGAATGGCGGCGTGCGCAGCGCGTGAATTTTGCGCGCCACCATGGTTCCAAGCGCCGCGAAGTATGCCGGCGTGTACGGGATGTGACCCAGCTTGTCGCCCAGCGGATCGTGCGGCTGCGGCACCGGATAGAGCGCGGCGATCTCGCGCGGAGTTACCAGGTGGACTGTGCTCAGGTCCGCGATGGCGGCCGCTACGAGTTCCTCCATGCGGCTTTCCGACGGCGGGCAGATACAGACCAGCAGGGGCGCGGGAAAGGACTGCGCGGCGGTCTTCAGGCTGGCGGCGAAGGTTTGGATGTCGGCTTCGATGCCTGGCCCAGGCGACCAGTCTTCGAAGCGCGCTAGCACGACGTTAACGCCGTCGTGGTTGGCGGCCAGCGCGCCGGACGGGTCCAGCAGGAGTTGGAACACCTGGTTGTAGGGCGCTATGCGGATGCGGTAGTCGAAGCCCAGCTCCCGCATCCAAAAGGCGAGCGTTGGTTCGATAGCATCCGCCGTGAAGGTGGCGCTGATGACGATGGAGGGGCCGGACATCGGATTCACCACCATTATAGGGGGAGAAGGGCAGTGGGCTAGGGCGGCTGTATACTGGATCGTGATGGCGGAAAAGCCGAGAGTCGTTCCGAGATTCAGTAGCGAGGCTGAGGAGGCTGAATGGTGGAATCGCAACCGAGACATGATCTCGCGCGACTTGAAGGCAGCGGCTAAAGCTGGAGATCTTAAGGTCCTGACGGGGGAGCGCCTGCGGGAACGGCTACAGGCGCGCCCAAATTCGTGGAACGGGTAGGATTAACCGCCGGCGGGTGTGAGAGACGGCTCCCATCAATCCAAAATACCGCTTTCGAGCTCGGCCAAAATCTTGCCCTGGAGCTTGGCAGGAAGCTGCCTCGCCTCCTCCCGATATTGCGCCCGGCACTCGATGATTTCCTTCGCGCGGCTTGCGACGCTCTCTCGCGCTTTCCGATCGCGGGGAAGCGGGAGCATCAACTCCAGGACCCGGTTGCCGAGCGTGTCGATTATATCCTGGGTGAACTGCTTCGAACGAACCTGCGCCTTCACCACCGGTGTGTTCAGGCAGACGAAGAGCAAGTAGGGGTCGATCGCGTCGCTCTTAAGAACGCGGATGCGGAAAATGTGGCTCTGGAAGAGCATGGGAACGTCGCCGCCGGTCACGAAAACCGCCGTCCCGATGAGGTACGTTCCGTCGCGCACCGTGAGGATATCGCCCGGCGCCACGTCGCAACGGCTCTTTTCCTCCTCATAGACTTCCGCGCTGACCCCGTGTTTAAAGTCCGCCTTGATCTCCCAGTTCGTGAGATCCGAGGTCCGAATGAATGGGATGGTTCCAGTGCCGTATGCCATCTTACCGATCTCGGTCCCCGTCGCGATGGAAACGACCTTCTTCTCGACCAGCGATTCGAGCGAAACCAGATTATGAGTCGGCTGCAGGGCGTTGAGTTGTGCCTCGATCTCCGTACTGTAGTATTTGGGAACCATGATCTGCTTCCGGATGTTCGTGGATGGCAGATAGAAACCAATATGGTCGCGGGCTATTCGGTCCCCGTTCTCAAGCGCGCGCCAACGCGGTGAAACCTGTGGTACTTCGTCGAGTAGCACAAACTTGCCGTCCTTGTTTTTCCGGACAGTCGGGTTTCCGCGCGAATCATGCCCGCACCACTTTACGTCGGCCATGAAGATCTGATGGGCCTTTTCAGGTTTGCTCTTTTCCACAAACAGAACGCACGTTTTGGTGTGCGTGCCGCCTTTTCCACTGGTCTTAAACAGGGCTTCAGGCAAGGTGACGATGCCCAGAATTTTCGCCCGGCCTCTAAGGAAGGTGATGATGTACTCATACGAAGGGTTGCCGAGAATGCTCTCGGGCAACACGATCCCAAGTCGACCACCGGCCTTCAGGAACTGGATGCACCGCTCAAGGAAGAGGATCTGGGGTGGTTGATGTTCGTAGAGACTCGCGGTCTACTCGGAGATTTCCGTCGCCTTGTTCCGCTTCCACTTATGGCCGAGCTCGAATTGCGAGAGGAGACCTTGGCCCTTGATCTTAATCTGTGCGCCGAATGGCGGGTTGGTCAGGACAACGCTGAATGACCCCAACGCTGCGCCGCTCGCCGGCTGGGATTTCCACTCCGATTCAGGGAGGAGGCTGTGATCGCAGAACACGCCCCCGCGGCCGTCTCCGATGATGGCCATGTATGCCTTTGTTACTTTCGCAAGGAATGAATCTTTGTCGATTCCACGGAAGCACTTTGAGGCTACCTCACGTTTCTTCCGGTCCAGTTGCACGGGGCTCCACGCCTTGCGTTTGGCCAGTTCCTCCAGCTTTCTCCATACATGCTCAAGGGCGATTATCAAGAATCCGCCCGATCCACACGCCGGGTCCAGGATCATCTCGCCCGGTTCCGGATCGAGGATCTCCACGACCATTTTGACCACATTGCGGGGAGTGAAGAACTGACCCTCGCCGCCGCGCAGCGGGCCCGATGAAAACTTCGAAAGCCTCACCTACCGCGTCCCGGTCGGCTTCGAGGATACAGTAGTTCTGAAGTTCGCCGACGACGTACGCGAGGCTCACGGGATCCAGCGAGATCGAGTCCTTGCTGTCGAAGACGTCGGAGTACTCCACCCGAGTGCGTTTGTCGAATAGATCGACGATCCGCTTCTTCACATCGTGCGGGGACTCATCGATTCCGCTGCGGAAGGTCACGACCTCGTCGGGACCTGTGTTGATCTCGTCATAGATCTTGCAGAACAGAACATTGATGATCTCTTGCGCGAGTGCTTCATCTCGTGTGATGCCGGTGACGTTACCGGCCAGATGATTCCGGATATCGCGAAAGACCGCTTTCAAATTGGAAGGCCGCTTTAGGTCCCTTCGCTGGAAGAGACCAATGTCCTCGATGCGCTGCCCTTTCCGCGGAATATTGGGGATCTCTTCTTAGGTGCGACGGCCGTCCTTGTGGTGGATCTTCCGGAGGTAGACGTGCTCGTCACCGTTGAACCAAACGCCCACCTCGGCTGGGCTCATGTCTAGGTAGAGCTTGAGTTGCGCGACGCCATCTTTGCGGGTTTTCTTCTTGCATTCGACGATCATGAACAGAGCGTCTTCGAGTCTGCGCCCGTTCTCGAATACCGCGATATCGACAGGGAACGATCTCTCTTCGTCGGATGGGCGCTTCCGAACCCGGAACTGAGGACGGGTTTGAAGCTGCTCCCTGTCGTAGTCGTAGTCCTCGACCAGTCGCCTTGAGAAAACCTGAACGGCTTCCAGTCCCTGAGTCGCTCTAACATCGACTCCGCTGACGTAGTCCTGGACATAGCCGGGTTTCGTCCCCCTTTCGAGTCCCGAACTCTTGTCGCTGTCAGTCATTGGCAACCATGGGAAGCCGGCACGTTCAGCGTTCTTTATGATACCTCGCCACGCGTCCCCCATGGCCCCCGAGGCGCTCTCCGGACGAGATTCTCCGGGAACAGGCAGTAGTTTCCCGACCTGTCCGTACGCACTTCATCCACGGTCTACTTATCGGCCGTGGAGGGCCAATTCTGATCTACGGCACCACCACCACCTTGCCGAACTGCTCCTTATTCTCCAACCTCTCATGCGCGGCGCGGATCTCCGCCAGCGGATAAACCCGGTCGATCACCGGCTTCAACTGCCCGCGGAAGACGAACTGCAACACGCGGTGCAGCTCTCCCATGGTCCCCATGAACGATCCCAGCAGGGAAAGCTGGCGGCTGAAGAGGAACCGCAGATCCATCTTGGCGTCGTATCCGGTCGTGGCGCCGCAGGTGACCAGGCGGCCGGCGGGCGCGAGCGATTCCACGCTCTTCTGCCAAGTGGCCGTGCCCACATGCTCGATGGCCACGTCCACGCCGCGCTTGGCGGTGATCTTGCGCACTTCGGCGGAGATGTCCTGTTGGTAATGATCGATCACGTGGTCCGCGCCCAGTTCGCGCGCCTTGGCCAGCTTGGCTTCACCGCCGGCGGTGGCGATCACGCGGCAGTGGAACAGCTTCGCAATCTGGATGGCGGCCGATCCCACCCCGCTCGACGCCGCCAGCACCAGCACGTCCTCACCAGGCTCCAGACGAGCGCGCGCCATCAGCATGTGCCACGCGGTGAGGAACACCAGCGGCACAGCGGCAGCTTGTTCGAAGCTCATGCTGTCCGGAATCTGGATGGCGCTGTATTCGGGCGCCGCGAGGTACTCGGCATTGCCGCCATCTACGCGATAGCCGAACATGGTGTAGCGGCGGCACAGACTGTCCTGGCCCGAAACGCACTGGGCGCACTGCCGGCAGCTCAATCCCGGTGAGAGTAGCACGCGCCAGCCCGGCTTCACGCGCTCGCACAGCTCGCCCACGCGCACCACTTCGCCGGCGATGTCGCTGCCCAGGATATGGGGCATGTCGAATTTCATGCCGGGGATACCGCTGCGCACAAACAGGTCCAGATGATTGAGCGCGCAGGCCCCCACGCGCAGCAGGATTTCGTTGGCTTTAATTGGCGGCTCGGGTGCGTCTTCGTAGACCAGCACCTCGGGCCCGCCGTGTTGGTGAATGCGTGCGACTTTCATCAGTTTTAGGCTATCAGACTGGCAGGCCACAAAAGGCGATGGCCCGCCCCACCGCATACTGGTATGCTGAAGTTTCCTGGGAGGCGGGTATCGTCAAATTCTGCGTGCTGGCCAGCGGCAGTTCCGGCAATTGCGCGCTGCTGGCGACCGATCGCACACGCATTCTGGTAGATGCGGGACTGAGCTTCAAGGCTCTGACCCGGCGCATGGAATCCGTCGGCGAGCCGGTCGAAACGCTCAACGCGGTGCTGGTCACGCACGAGCATTCCGATCATATCTCCGGCCTGGCGCGCCTGGCGCGCCGCCTGGGGATTCCGGTGTACATCAGCAAGCTCACCGCCCCGGCCGTCGATTGGGGCGAAATCCGCCCGCGTCTGGAATGCTTTCAAGCCGGCGCCAGCTTCGTGGTGGGCGATATCGCGGTGGATAGCTTCGGCATCCCGCACGACGCCATCGATCCGGTGGGTTTCTGTTTCCACGCCGATGGCGTCAAGGTCGCCGTGGCTACGGATCTAGGCTACATCACCGAGTCGGTCAAGTTCCACTTGCGGCGCTCGAACTTGATGCTGCTGGAATCCAATCACGATCTGGAGATGTTGAAGGTCGGGCCGTATCCCTGGTCCGTGAAGCAGCGCGTAATGAGCCGGGTCGGCCATCTTTCCAACGACACCATGAGCGACTTTCTGCTGCGCGATTTCGACGGTTTCCCGGCGCGATTGGTGCTAGGCCACCTCAGCGAGCACAACAACCATCCGGAGATCGTGCGGCTGATGGCTACGCAGGCGCTGGAGCGGCGGGGGCTTTCGACGCCCCTCGAAATCGCCAGCCAGGCGCGCCCCACGGAGGTATACCGGTTTTGATCGCGCGTTATACGCGGCCGGGGATGGGCCGCATCTGGACCGACGAAAACAAGTTCCGGCAGTGGCTGGAAGTGGAGCTGGCAGCCTCGGAGGCGCTGGCGGAAATGGGCGTGGTGCCGGCGGAAGCGGCGGGCGCGCTCCGGGCGCATGCCAGCTTCGATACCGCCCGCATTCTCGAAATCGAGAAGGAAGTGAAGCACGATGTGATCGCCTTCACCACTTCGGTGGCCGAGAGCATGCAGGTCGCCGGACAGGCGGAATCGTCCCGCTGGCTGCATTACGGGCTGACATCCAACGACGTGGTGGATACTGCGCAGGCGTTGCAGATCCGCCAGGCTTGCGGGATTCTGCTGGCGGGACTGGAGCGCCTGCAAGCCGTGCTGAAGCGCCGGGCCTTTGAATTCAAGGACACCGTACAGATCGGCCGCACCCACGGCGTACACGCGGAGCCGATCACGTTCGGGCTGAAGCTGGCCATCTGGTACGGCGAAGCCGGGCGCAATCTGGTGCGGCTGCGGGCTGCCGCCGAGGATCTGCGCGTGGGCAAGATCTCGGGCGCTGTAGGGACCTTCGCGCATATCGGCCCGGAAGCCGAGGAGCGCATCTGCGCGCGGCTGGATCTGAAACCGGCGCCCGTCGCCTCGCAGGTGATCCAGCGCGACCGGCACGCCGCGCTGATCGCCGCGCTGGCGTTGGCGACCGCCCTGTGCGAGAAGATCGCCCTGGAGGTGCGGCACCTGCAGCGTACCGAAGTCCGGGAGGCCGAGGAATACTTCGCGCGCGGGCAAAAGGGCAGCTCGGCCATGCCCCACAAGCGCAATCCGGTGACCTGCGAGCAGATCTGCGGCCTGGCGCGGGTGGTGCGCGCCAACGTGCAAGCGGCGTTCGAAGATGTGGCGCTGTGGCACGAGCGGGATATCTCGCATTCCTCCGTCGAGCGCATTATCCTGCCGGATTCCACCATCCTCACCGACTACCTGCTCGAAAAAACCACGCAACTGGTGGACCGGCTGCTGGTGTATCCCGAACGTATGCGGCGCAACCTGGAGATGACCAAAGGCCTGGTTTTCTCCGGGCAATTACTGCTGGATCTGGCGGCGGCTGGGATGTTGCGGGAGACGGCATACCGGATCGTACAGGACCATGCCATGCGCGCCTGGGAACAGGAATCGGACTTTCGGTCCGCAATTGAAGCCGATCCGGAGATCCAGGCGGTCCTTTCGCCGGCCCAGATCGCCGAAAGCTTCTCGCTGACCCGCCAGTTGCGCAACGTAGATGCCATTTTCCGCCGTGTTTTCAACTAATTAACGCAGAAATTGAGGCTTCTGCCAGGGTCGCATTTTTTGCTCGTAATGTTTTGGCTTTTCGGTTAAAGTAGATCTGTACCGTAATGCCGAGGAGCCTCGAACTGGCGCGCGTGTTGGTGGTGGACGACGAAGTATCGTCCCGGCTGACCTTGCAGACGCTCCTCGAAGCCGGCGGCTACAGCGTGGATGTGGCCGGATCGGCCGCGGAGGCGTTCTCGAAGCTGGACGAGGGGCAATACGAACTGGTCCTGAGCGAGGCCGAGGTGGAGTCGCCCCAGGCAGGCCGGAGGGTGCTTTCGTATGCCCGGGTGAAGCCGTATCAGCCTGCCACAGCGTTGGTTACGGCTTACAGGGAGGCCAAGGCATCCCGTTATCCGGTAGGCGATGAGCAGCAGGTTTCCATCAACGCGGAGAACGTTTCGGCTTTGCTGGGACGGGTGGCGGACTTGATCGGCATGCGCGCTCAGCGGCGGGCCCATCGGGCGACAGCCCAGTAAGATCACGCCAGCGCGCCGACCTGCATCTCCAACTCGTCCAAGCCGCCGGCGAAGAAGTGATCCTGTGCCTCCACCCAAATCAGGCGCTTGGGCTCGGCTACTTGCGAATAGAAAGCTTCCATCTCCGCCGGCGGGCCATACTCGTCGTGAGTGCTCTGCACGAAGACTTTGGGTACTGTACAGTGCGCCAGCACCCCCACTGGATCGCGCTTGGCGGGGAAGCCCAGCGCGATCAGCCGTGCAGCGTCCGGCAGGCCGCATCCCAAGCTCAGGATCACACGGGAGCCGAACGAAAACCCCGCCAGGGTGTATGGCAGGCCTGGATAGCGGCTGCGCAGCCAGTCGAGCGCCGCGCGCGCATCCTCAATTTCGCCCACGCCCAAGTCATGCCGGCCCTCGCTTTTCCCCACGCCTCTGAAGTTGAAGCGCAGCACCACGTAGCCCGCCGTACGTAGCGCCCGCGCCACGCGATGGACCACCTTGTTGTGCATGGTGCCGCCAAACAATGGATGGGGATGGCAGACCAGCGCCGCGGCGCGCGGATCGGTTTCCTCGGGAGGTTCAAGAAGGGCTTCGAGTTTGCCTGCGGGCCCGTCCAGCAGGTGGGTTTCGATGCGGCGCGGCATTATTTTAACGGGCGATCAATTCTGGTTAGCACCGGTGTGGTCTCTCAACCACGCGGCGTAACCGGTTTCATCGAGCGTGTGGTCTGCCAGCGACAGCATGGCCGCGATCACTTCTGCCTGCTCGGCCAATATCGTGTGACCATTTTCGTAGAGGAAAACGAATCCGGCCAGGAAAGCGGTGCGCTTGTTGCCGTCCACAAATCCGTGATTTTGGCACAACCCGGCCGTGTATGCGGCTGCGAGATCGCAAAGATCCGGTTGCCCGTACGCTAACAGGTTTCGCGGCCGGGCCAGCGCCGATTCGATGGCGCCAGGGTCGCGGATTCCGGGCGATCCTCCGAATTCGATCAGGCTTTCGCCATGAAAGTGTGTGACGGCTAGCGGGTCCACCCAGACCGGCTCGGTCAACGCGCCAACTCCCGCATGGCGGGAGCATAGCGGCGCATGGCTTCGCGGGCGATGGCGATCTGGCGGGCAGTTTCTTCCCGCTCGGCAGCCGGGCCATCGACGTATTCCTGAAGCATGGCTTCGACCTTGGCCTGGAAATTCGTGCCATCTGCCAACAGTTTGGCCCTCAGCCGGCGATGAAAACTCTCGCCCAGCCGAATGGTCAGCGTCTTCAATTCTTCAGTTCTGGCGGTCTGTGTGCCTGTCATGGTCTCAGTATGACATGAATGACTGATTGAAGTCAATTGGTCAAATCGTACGGTAATTTGTGAACTGTACGTCGATGCCGAAGTCGGTGTCGCGCAGCAGCTTGATAACGCTCTGCAGGGTATCGCGATCACGACTGCTGACACGCACCAGGTCGCCCTGGATGGCGGCCTGTACCTTCAGTTTGCTGTCCTTGATCTTGCGCACGATCTCGCGCGCCTTCTCGATGGGAATGCCCTGTTGCAGCGAGATTTCCTGCTTCACCGATGAGCCGGCTGACGGGATGAGCGTCCCGTAAGTCAGCCCTTTCAACGGCACCTTGCGCTTCACCAGCTTGCCTTCCAGCACCTCGATGACGGCCTTCAGCTTGTACTCATCGGCGCTGGCCAGAAGAACCTTGTGGTCCTTCTCGTTCAGCTCGATGGATGACTTAGAGTCTTTCAGATCGTAACGCTGCTGAATCTCCTTCATAGCCTGCTGGATGGCATTGCCCACCTCCGGCAGCTCAATCTTGGAGACGACGTCGAAGCTGTTATCTGGCATAGAGTTTATCGGGAGCTGAGGGCGATCAGCACCTTTTCTGTGATCTCGTCAATGATACCAGAGAGGGATGCGTCCAGCGCCACCGTCACAGCCGCCTGCACGCGTTCCGGATCGATCAGGGCCACCACGGGCGACTTGGGGGCGGGGCGCTTCCCCGGCGGCGCGGCCGCGGGTGGGCCGGAGCCGCGTTCCTTCGCAGCCATCTCCGCCAGCGGCTTCACGATGCCCAGCAGCACGGACGCCTGAAACGGCTTTTGCACGATGCCATCGGCCTGCGCGCGGCGCGCTTCGGCTTCATCGAGCTGGTCCTTTACGCCCGCGGCCAGGACCACCCGAACATGCTTGTGACGCGGGCTCAGCTTCACGTATTGGCAGATTTCGTAGCCTGAGCGGTGCGCCATGGTTACCCCGGCCAGCACCAGGTCGGGATCCACGTCCTCCAGGCGCAGCAGCGCGGAGTCGCCATCGCTGACCGTGACCACCTCAAAGCCTTCTTCGCTGAGAATCTGCTCTCCCATGCGTTGTGCGTGGGGGCTGTCATCGGCAAGCAGAATGCGCGTCATTAGGCGTTGTCGGGCGTCGTCAATTCTGCGGCGGCGTGGATGTCTGGGCGGGTGGAGTGGATGGCGTTGGAGTACTCGAACTCTTGGCCGCCTTGATTGCCCTGGCCTGCGCCTTCTTGTCTTTCTTGGCTTTTTCCTGCGCCAGCTTCATGGCCCTTTTCCGGTCCGCCTCGGTGATGGGATGATTGGTGGCGAAAGGCTGCTGGTTCGCCACGGCGGCCGTGTCAGCCGGTTTGGCGGTCACATCCGCTGTGGGTGCGCCAGGCGCGGGCGCGGCGGCGGCTCCCGGCGGGTTGGCGCGCGCGTCGGGCCGGCTATCGAGTTCCTTGGTATCGTTGGAGACGGAGGCCGTAACATCCGATCCCACGGCTCCGGCACCGGTCGCACCCGGCGCAGCGCCAGCGGCGCTTTGCGGCACGCTAACGGGAGTTCCGGGACGCAGAACACCCATGGCCGGCGTTCCGCCTTTGGCCGCCAGACTGGTGTCCGGATTCCTCTTGAATCCACCGATTACCTTGTTGAGGCGGCTCGGGTTGGTCCGGTTTTCCGACTCATACTTCATGCGGGCATAGGCTACCGGATCGGCTTCCGGCACCGGACGTTTCATGGCCTCCAGTTTTTTCTTGGCGGCGTCCGCGTGCACGCTCAGCGGATAATCTTTCACGATACGGGTGTAAGCGGTGGCAGACCTGTCTTCAAAGCGGTCGCCCATGCGATCGTAGGAATCCCCGAGCATCCAGAGCGCTTCGTCGGCCTGGCTAAACAAGGGATATTGATCCACCAGGGTGGTCAAGCGATTGGCTGCTGCGGGCATGGCGCCCTTATGGTGGTAAAAGAAGCCGGCCGCGTACTCGTGGGCCGCCAGAACCTCCTGCACATTGCGCAGCTTCTGCTGGGTTTCCGGAGCGAACTTGCTGTTGGGATACTGCAGCAGCAACTGGCGGCACTCGTCCTCGGCGCGGACGGCGTGCAGGGGGTCGCGATCCGCCTTGTCCATTTGCTTGTAATGGATATCGCATACCCGTTCTTGAGCCTCGGCGGCCTCTTCCATTTGCGGATAGAACAATTCGAAGTCCTTATATTCGGCTTCAGCCTGCGCCAGGCCATGCGCGCCGCCTTCGCGGAACCAGCTATCGGCGATGGCCAGCTTGGCCTTGGCCAGGAATTCGCTGCTGTCGTAGGTGTTGATCAGCGTCTGCAGGGTCAGCCGCGCGATCTCGTAGCGGCTATGCTCGATGTCGTTGATCGCGCGATCGAAGAGCACCTTGTCGGGCTGTTCGGTGTTCTTGGTGATGGGATCTGCGTATTTGTGGCGGCGTATCCCGCAGGAACTCAGAAGGCCCGCCAGTGCGGCCACCACAATAAACTGATGAAGAAGACGTGGATACATCATTGTGTTCGTGCCGATTTCAATTTTTCGCTTCAGTCTAGGATAGCAATTGCATCGCCAGCGTGGGGGAGGCTCAACAGCGGACGGCGTGCGCCTGCATAGCCGCCTCGCGCAGTTCAACCACCGCGGCACCCGGGTCCGGGGTGTGAAATACCGACGACCCTGTGACGATCCAGTCACAGCCCGCGCGCACCACATCGCCTATATTCTCCTTGGTGACCCCGCCGTCGATTTCGATGGGGAATGCCAGCCGGCGGTCGCGGCGGATAGCGTCCAGCCGCCGGACCTTATCGAGCGTGTAGGGGATAAACCGCTGGCCTCCAAACCCCGGATTGACGCTCATTACGAGGACGTAGTCGGCCAGCCCCAGCACGTCGTCGAGCATGGAGACTGGGGTAGCCGGATTGAGGACCACGCCGGCGCGCGCGCCCGCCCGTTGGATTTCGCGCAGCGTACCGTCCAGATGCTTGCAGGCTTCCTGGTGGACGATCACCTGGTCGGCGCCCGCGTCGATGAAGATAGGCGCGTACTTGTCGGGATCGTCGATCATCAGGTGAACGTCGAGGGTGAGGCGGGTGACTTTGCGAATGGAAGCCACCACTGGCGGCCCAATGGTCAGGTTCGGCACAAAGTGGCCGTCCATGACGTCGAGATGCAGCATGGTGGCGCCGCCCCGCTCGACCTGGGCGATCTGTTCGCCTAAACGGGCGAAATCCGCGGCCAAAATTGATGGAAGAATTTCGATCATTTGCGGATTCGTCCGATTTTAGCATGCGCGGGTTTCCAGCAGGGTGTCGCCCCCATGCTAATTTTATGGAGATGAGATTCGTTTTCGGTTTACTGGCCTCCGCGGCGCTGCTGTTCGCTTCGGGAGAATTGTCCGGCCGCCGCGCGCCGGGCTTCTCGCTTCCCGATCTCCACGGGCAACAACACGATATACAGGACTATCGCGGCAAGATCGTGCTGCTAGACATCATTCAAACAGGCTGTCCACACTGCCAGATGTTGGCGGACGTCCTGGAGAAAGTGGTGGCCAAATATGGCGGCAAGGTGGCCGTGCTGACGTTTGCCATTCCGCAGGACACGGTAGCGACGGTGACCCGCTTTGTGGCGGAGCATAAAGTCACTACGCCGGTTCTGTTCGATTGCGGACAGGCCTCGGCGTCGTATCTGAAGGTGACGCCGCAGAACCCGACGGTGAATGTGCCGCACTTGTTCGTGATCGATGGCCAAGGGATGATTCGCAACGACTTTGCCTACGGATTCGACACGCGGAACATCTTCGAGGGGGAGGGCCTTTCTATCGAGATCGATCGCCTGCTGGCCGGAACGACGAAAACAAAGAAGTAGCGCTAATCGTGAGACAACTGGTGGTTGATCGCCACTATGTTGTTTCATGATCCTTATGCCCAAACGAGCGTGGGCGCTGCTCACGCTGATAGCGTGCGCGCCTGCCTTGCGCCTGCCAGCGGCTCAACCTGGCGGCGCGCGCGCCTACTTGACCGGCACCACGGTTCCCGACTTCCCCAACAAGTGCGACGTGCGTGTGGATATGACCGGCGATCGGGAGATGCTGTTCGTCACGCACTGGCTGACGCTGCATGTCCCATACGACAAGGTGAATACGGTGGAGTATGGGCAGCACGTGGGAAGGCGCTACGCCGAGGCGATCTTGATTTCGCCCCTGTTTCTGCTCAGCAAGTCGCGCAAGCACTTCGTGACGGTGGGATATGTCGACGCCAACGGAAGGCAGCAGGCCATGGTGCTGCAGGTCGGCAAGGGCGATGTGCGCGCCGTGCTGGCCGGGTTGGAGGCCAAGACCGGCCGCCGCGTGGAGTATACCGACGACGAAGCGCGCAAGGGGCGGGGTTGAGGTATGACGGCTCTTACACTTGCGCTGGGTGTGCTGCTGGTGGGACCCTCCGACCCGGTTCCGGTCCCGGCGCCTGCGCCCGCGGCTGCCGAAACGGATGGCCTGCGGCAACTGCTGGCGCTGCGGCGTGTGTTTGTGGACCGCTTCTCGGGCGGCGAAACCGCCGCGCAGATGCGCGACATGATCATCAATGGATTGCAGAGCTCGAAGCTCTTCGTGATTACCGAAAACGAGGCGAAGGCAGACGCCATTCTGCGCGGCTCGGGCGAGGACCTGGTCTTCAACGAGACGCACTCATCGAGCGATAGTTTGAACGTGCACAGCAGCCTGGGCACCAGCCAAACAGAAGAAGACACCGCCCTGCGGGGCGGCACGCGCGCCGAAGACCGGGCCACCCGGAGCATCGGCCTGGGCGCTGGAGACAGCGAATCCAGCCGCTCGGTAGAGCGGCGGCACGAAGCCAATGCGGCGGTGCGCCTGGTGACCAAGGACGGCGATGTAATCTGGTCCACCACGCAGGAAAGCATGGGCGGCAAGTTTCGCGGCGCCAGTTCGGACGTAGCCGACAAGATCACGAAACGGCTTACGGAAGATTACGAGCGGGCGCGGAAATTGCCGCGCTAATGGCTTCCAGCAAAAGGTCGTTGCGGATCGGTTTGCCCAGGACGCGGCAGACCAGCTTCTCTTCCGGCAGATCGCAAAGCTCCTCCGTCCAACCGGACAACACGATGATTTTAGCCGTCAGGTGCTGTTCGTCCACCGCGCGGATCAGGCTCAGGCCATCCTTCAATTTCGGCAGGCGCAGATCCATCACCAGCACGTCGGGGCGCAGTTCCTGGAGCAGGCGGCGCGCCTCGGGGGCGTCTTCCGCCACGGCGACATCGTGACCGGCCGCTTCCAGCAGCAGCTTGCGAATCGTGAGCTGCTGGACATCGTCGTCGGCTAACAATAAGCGGCACATCAGAAATGCATTCCACCGCCGCAGATCAACACCTCGGCGGTCACATAATCGGAGAGCGGCGAGCAAAAGAACAACACGGCGCCGGCGGCTTCTTCCGGGGTACCGGCTCGGCCCAGCGGGCAGACGGTCTTGAGCGCTTCGAGCATCTTGGGCTGCACGCCCACGGCGATCTGGCGGCCCTGCACGTCGATGGTCGCGCCGGCCTGCGTGAGCGGCTGCGTGAGGCGGGTTTCGATCATGCCGAAGCCCACGGCGTTCACGTTCACGTTATAGCGGCCCCACTCCTTAGCCATGGTTTTGGTCAGACCGATGACGCCGGCCTTGCCGGACGAATATCCCGCCTGACCGGGGTTGCCGTCGGTGCCGGCAATGGAGGTGATGTTGACCACTTTGCGCATCACACGGCGGCCTTCGGCGGCTTCGCGCTTGGCGGCTTCGCGTATGTGGGCGGAGGCGGCGCGCAGAATGCGAAAGGGCGCCACCAGGTGGATGCCCAGCATAGCGAGATACTGCTCGTCGGTGGTCTTCTGGATGACGTTGTCCCAAGTGTAGCCGGCGTTGTTGACGATGATGTCCAGGCCGCCGAACGTGGACAGGGTCGCGTCGACCAGTTTCTGCGGGAAATCGGGAGCGGTGACGTCCCCCGCGAGATGCGCGGCGGCACGGCCGGATTGACGGATGGCGGATTCGGTCTCCAAGGCGGGCGCCGGGTCCAGATCGTTGATCATGACGGCGGCGCCCGCAGCCGCCAGTTTCTCGGCGATGGCGCGGCCGATGCCGCGGCCCGCGCCGGTGATGAGGGCTACTTTGGAATCGAGCGTGAAGGGCATAAAGAACTATGGAACCACAGATGGACACAGATGCACACGGATAAAACGTCGGAGCTACCTAAGGAGGTCCTCAAGCTGGATTTTCGTGTCTGTGCGGCTGTCGCGGTATTTTACGATGACCGGGGTGTAGATGGAGATACCCCAATCCTTGCCGGCGCCGCTGGTGATGGCGCGCGCGCCGGCTACGATCACAGCTTCCTCCGGTATGATGAGCGGCTCGTCGCCGGTGGCCTTGTAGACCGCGCCGCGCACCAGGTCGTAGACCGGCGTGGAGCGATTGAGGATGGTTCCCGTTCCCAGCACGGCGCGCTTCTTCACCACCGCGCCCTCGTAGACGCCGCAGTTGCCGCCCACCAGCACATCGTCTTCGACGATAACCGGCAGCGCGCCCACGGGTTCGAGGACACCGCCGATTTGCGAAGCGGCCGAGATGTGGCAATTCTTACCGATCTGCGCGCAGCTTCCGACCAGGGCGTGCGAATCGACCATGGTGCCATCGTCTACATACGCGCCGACGTTGATGTACATGGGCGGCATGCAGGTGACGCCCTTGCCGATGTAGACGCCATCGCGAATGCTCGATCCGCCGGGGACGATGCGGATTCCGCTTTGCGGCGTGAACTGTTTCACCGGGAAGGTGGATTTGTCCAGGAACGGCTGACGCGTAGCGTCGATCGACATATCCACAACGCCGCCCATGCGGAAGCCCAGCAGGATGCCTTTCTTGACCCAGCCATTGACACGCCAGCCGCTGGGCGCCGATGGGTCGGGTTGGGCGGCACGAATGCGGCCCTGGTTCAGCGCGGCCTTGAATTCGTAAAACAGGCGGAAATGCGCTTCGGTGTAGGCGTCGGGCTTATGGTCGAAGAGCGCTTCGATCTCAGCTTGCAACGGAAACTCTCCCCAGCAGGTTGACGGACTCCAGCACCTTTTCGATGCGGGCGAGGTTCTCCGGTCTAGGGGGCACCATTGGCAGGCGATAGACCGGTTCGAGCAGTCCCATGAGCGCTAGGGCGGCCTTTACCGGAATGGGATTCGACTCGATAAAGTTGATCTCCATGAGCGGCAGATACTTGCGCTGCACGGCGCGCGCGGCGGCGAAATCGCCGGCCAGGCAGAGTTGCGCGAGCTGCGTCATTTCGGCGGGAATCTCGTTGGACGCGACGGAAACGATGCCGCGCCCGCCCAGCGCCATCAGGGGCAGGGTGATGGCATCGTCGCCCGACAGCACGATGAATTCGGGCGGGACCTGCTGAATGACATTGGCCATCTGGGTGATGTTACCGGAGGCCTCTTTGACGCCGACGATATTGGGGATGGCGGCCAGGCGGGCCAGCGTGGCGGGTTCGACGTTCACGCCGGTGCGTCCTTGCACGCTATACACAACGATCGGCGCGTGTATGGCTGCGGCAATGGCTTTGTAGTGTTGGTACAGGCCTTCCTGCGTGGGCTTGTTGTAGTAGGGCGTGACGGAGAGGATGCCTTCCACTCCCAGGCGTTCGAGTTCGTGCGCCAGTTCGATCACCTCGCGCGTGTTGTAGCCGCCCGCGCCCCCTAACACGGGCACGCGGCCCTTGGCCTCTTCGAGCGTGATTTCGATTACGCGCAGATGCTCGGCGCGCGTCAGTGTGGGGCTTTCGCCGGTGGTGCCGCACGGGACCAGGAAGTCGATGCCGGCGTCGATCTGGCGGCGGACCAGGCGGCGCAGGGTTGTTTCGTCGAGCGACTGGTCAGCGCGGAAGGGAGTGACCAGCGCTGTACCGCAGCCGGTGAACGGGTGACTTGTTGTCATTTGAAAAGCACCTCGCTGAATTCGTGAAAGCCCTTTTGGCCTACCAGCCATTGCGCGGCTTTCAGCGCGCCTCGGGCGAAGCCTTCGCGGCTGCGCGCGGTATGGCGCAGCGTGATGGTATCGGCCGCCGAATCGAATCCGATTTCATGCGTGCCGGGGTGCGCGCCCGCGCGACTGGCGCTCACGTCGATGGGGCGCGCGTAGCCGGCATTTTTCATCTCTTCGACCAACTTCAACAGTGTACCGGAAGGGGCATCCTTTTTCGTGGAATGGTGGATTTCCCAGGCCCATGCACCGTACGAAGGCTCATTCGCCAGCAGGCGCGCGGCTTCCGACACAAGGCGGAAGAAGGCGTTGACGCCGATGGAATAGTTGGGACTCCAGACCAGGCCGATGTTGTAACGCTCGACGGCGGCCTGGACGCGGTCCAGTTCATCCAGCCAGCCCGTGGTGCCGATCACGATATTCACACCCATCGCGGCGACGCGTTCCACGTTTTCGGCCACTGCGGCGGGAATGGAAAAATCGACCGCGACGTCGATGCCTTGGAAGTTGGCGGACGTCACGCCTTCGAACGCGGCGTTGTTGAATTCGTCGAGCTTCAGCGCCACGGTGAAATTGAATTCTGGCGCGAATTGCTCGATGAGTCGGCCCATTTTGCCGTAGCCCACGATGGCCAGTTTGCGAGAAGAGGCGGCCTGCGAGGCCGCCGCAGGCTGCGAGCCTGCCCCACAATCAGGCATCGAAGACCTCGGCGTCCAGTTCGGCGAAGAATTCGGCGTGCAGCGCTTCCACTGCCGGGTGCAGATCTTTTTCGGCTACCACAAAGCTGAGATTCAACAGCGAAGCTCCTTGCGAGATCATGCGAATGTTGATGCCGTCGAGCGCTCCGAAAACGCGCAGGGCCACGCCCGGCGTGTAGCGTATATTATCTCCCACCAGGCATACGATGGCTTGGCCGTCTTCCATGGATACTTCGGAAAACTGGCTGAGCTCCTTGCAGATCGCGCCCAGCGCCTTGGTGTTGTCGATGGTCAGCGAGACGCTGACTTCGGAAGTGGACACCATGTCCACGGCCGTTTCGTGCCGGTCGAAGACTTCGAAGATACGGCGCAGGAAGCCGTGGGCCATCAGCATGCGGTTGGAGTGCACGTTGACCACACTGATCTTGCGCTTGCAGGCGATGGACTTCACCACGTTGGCGCAGGGCACGGCTTCGGAAACGATGCGTGTGCCGGAGACTTCCGGGCGGCGCGAGTTCAGAATCAGCACCGGGATGTTCTTCTCCACCGCCGGCACCACGGTGGCGGGATGCAGCACCTTCGCGCCGAAGTAGGCCAGTTCGGCGGCCTCGGCAAACGAGATGGTTTTGACGCGATGGCCGCCGGGCAGGATGGTGGGATCGGCGGTGAGCATGCCATCCACGTCGGTCCAGATCTGGATTTCTTCCGCGCCGATGCCCGCGCCCACGATGGAAGCGGTGAAGTCGGAACCGCCACGGCCGAGCGTAGTGGTGACGCCATCCTCGGTAGCCGCGATGAAGCCGCCCATGACGACGATTTTATCTTCAGCCAGCGCAGGCAAGACCGCCGCGAGGCGCGCGTAAGTTTCCGGAAAGAGCGGCGCGGCCTGCGTGTGGCGGCGGTCGGTGACGATCACCTGGCGGGAATCCAGGTGCGCGGTATCCATGCCGAAGTGGCGGAATGCCAGTGCGACGATGTAGCTGGAGAGCCGTTCGCCATAGCTGGAAATGGCGTCGATGGAGCGGGGGGTCAGCTCGCCGAGCACGGCCAAGCCTTTGACCAGCTCGGTGAGCTCCTGGAAATGCTCATCGAGAAGGCGGTCGAGCTCGGCGCGGTCGGCCAGCGGCACTACCAGGCGCGCCTCGCGGGAGTGGAAGTCGCGCAGGTCGTGGATCTGGCGGATGTATTCCTCGCGCGTGCCTTCTATGGCGGCGGCAGCGATGGCCAGCAGCTTGTTGGTGGTCTTGCCCATGGCCGAAACGACGACCACCGGGCGGCGGCTGGCGCGGGCCTTGACGATAGCGGCGACGCGCTCGATGGCGGCTGCCGATTCCACCGACGTGCCGCCGAATTTCATGACGATCATCAGTCGAGCATTCCTTCCGAGTGCATCAGTTCGGCGTTGAGCACGGCCGCGCCGGCCGCGCCGCGCACGGTGTTGTGGCTCAGCGCGACGAACTTGTAATCGAGCACCGGGCAGGGGCGCAGACGGCCGATGAACGCCGCCATGCCGTTTTCGCGTTCGGCGTCGCGACGCGGCTGGGGGCGATCCTTCTCTTCCATATAGATGACGGGGCGCGGCGGCGCGCTGGGAAGATGGCGCTGCTGCGGCACGCTGGTGAAATGGTCGAAAACATGGCGCAGATCGGCTTCGGTGGGCTTCGCGGAGAATTCGACCGAGACCGTGACCGTGTGGCCATCCACTACCGGGACGCGATTGCAATGCGCGCTGACCTTGGCGTGCAGCGGCTCGATATGATCGCCGCGGAAATCGCCCAGGATCTTTTGCGTTTCCTGCTGCATCTTTTCCTCTTCGCCGCCGATATAGGGGATGACGTTGGCGTTGATATCCATGGACGGCACGCCGGGATAGCCTGCGCCGGAGATCGCTTGCAGCGTGGTGGTGATGACACGCGTGATGCCAAACGGCTTCAGCGGGCCGAGCGCCATGGTGAGCACGATCGTGGAGCAATTGGGGTTGGTGACGATTTGGCCTTTCCAGCTTCGGTTGCGCTGCTGGCCGGGGATGAGCTTGAGGTGATCCGGATTGACCTCGGGAACCAGGAGCGGCACGTCGGCGTCCATGCGGTGGTTCTTGGAGTTGGAGACAACCACGTGGCCGGCTTGGGCGAAGGCGCGCTCGATTTCGGTGGCGACGGAGGCGTCCATCGCGGAGAAGAGCAGGCGCGGGGCGTTGCCGGGTTTGCATTCATCGACCGTCAGGCCGGCTATGGACTCCGGCATTGCGCCAGCCAGGCGCCAGGCGGTGGCGGCGTGGTACGGTTTGCCGGCGGAGCGGTCGCTGGCGCCTAGCCACTTGAGATCGAACCAGGGGTGGTTCTGGAGGAATTTGACGAAATGTTGGCCCACCATGCCGGTGGCGCCGAGAATGCCGACTTCGATTCTGGTTTCCATATCAGTTAGTTCGTTTCGGTGAGCAACTGGCTCACCATTTTTTGGTAGATGCCGACAGCGTCTTCAAGTTGCTGCTTGGGGATACGCTCGTACAGGGTGTGCGCGACGTGAATGGATCCGGGGCCGATCAGGAACGGAGTGCCCCAGGAGTCGCCAAAGGCCGGGATGTCGGTGGTGAACGCTACCACGGTCGTTTTCATTCCTGGCAGCGAGCCGAGCCGCAGGGCGGGAATTTCGATCATTTCGCGGGCCTCCGCTTTTCCGGCGACGGCGGCGGCGATGGCGTCCTTGGTGGCCGTCGAGTCTCCCACCAGGCGGACGAAGATTTCGGCGGCGGCTTGATCGGCGATGACGTTGGGTGCGCGCCCGCCGGCGATGGTTCCGATATTCAGCGTGCTGGGGCCGAGCAGGTCGTCGACCGGCAGCGGGATGGCGCGGATACGGGCGAGCGCGTCGAGGAGTTTGTCGATGGCGGATTCGCCGAGTTCCGGATAGGCGGAGTGCGCCATACGTCCGGTGGCCGCGATTTCGTAGCGCAGAGCGCCTTTGGAGCCGAGCGCCAGCTTGTTTTCGGTGGGCTCGCCGTTGATCAGATAGCGCGCGCCTTTGGGCCGTGCCGCCGCATGATATGCGCCCGCACTGTTGCGTTCTTCGCCTACCACGAACAGTACTCCGAAATTGCGCACACCGCGTCCGAGCAGCGCTTCGGCGGCGGTGAGCATGGCGGCGATGATGCCCTTGGTATCGCATGCGCCGCGTCCCCAGATGTGTTCGGCGTCCTCGCGGGAGGGGATGAACGGCGGCACGGTATCCATGTGGGTGGAGAGCGTGACGATGGGCCGATCACCCCAGCAGGCGAAGATATTGGCGCGGTGCGGCTCAACTTCGGAGCGCTCGGCATGGCCGCCATAACGGGCGGCGAGTGCGGAGCAGTAGTCCAGCAACTGAAGGCCGACGCGCTCCTCGTTGCCGGTGATGGACTCGGTATCGATGAGTGCCCGCGTTAGCTCGAAAAGGTGCATAGTGCCATGCTTCACGGGCGGGAGGCGACGGCAGAAGAAAAGACGCGGGGAGATCCGGCGAGTCTTCGCTTCCGATAGCGCTCCACCCGCTTCCAGTCGGGTGACAGTGGGTAGGTGTTGGCCTTACCCCCCAACCGCCGCGGCCATGAGCCATCCGCGCCGGTTTCGGCGGAACTACACTCGGCCCCTTTTGC
>Ga0187867_10000554_pt1 | contig 33047 bp, 28 predicted proteins | sample June2016WEW_13_1_FD_132976 | JGI IMG/M metagenome (GOLD analysis project Ga0187867, IMG submission 132976) | Peatland microbial communities from SPRUCE experiment site at the Marcell Experimental Forest, Minnesota, USA - June2016WEW_13_10 | ecosystem: Environmental > Terrestrial > Soil >... | reverse complement strand
GCGCCCCGGCAGATGGCGTGAAGCACGGCGGCGATACGCGTGGTGCCGACACGCGCCCATCGGTGCTCCGGGTCTTCACCACCCACCCCGCCGCCGGCCAGCTGACCCTGCTCGTCTGCTACCTGGCCGCGGGCGTGGCGGTGACCTGGCCGCGGGCCACCTACCTCACAGGCAGGCTGCCGTCCATGCGGGACTCGGCCGCCTATGTCTGGGGCTTCTGGTGGATGGCGCGGCAGGTGAGCCACCTGGCCAACCCGTGGGCCACCAATCACATGGCCGCGCCCGCGGGAGTACTACTCGGGTATCACACGCTGATGCCCCTGCCGGGCCTGCTGCTGACGCCGGTCACGCTGATCTTCGGCCCCAGCGTCTCGTACAACCTGCTGGTCATCGTGGTCCCAGGCCTGTTGTGCTACGCCATGTACCGGGCGGCGCGGCTGTGGCTGCCCAGCCAGACCGGCGCGATCGCGGCCGGCGCGTTCTTCGGCCTGTCGGCGATGCTCGCCCAGGAGGACTGGTACCACGTCAACATCGCTGTAGGGGCGCTGTTCCTCCCGCTGGCCCTCGAGGCTTCGGTGCGGTTGCGCCGGTCCCCGGGCTGGCGCCAGGCCCTGGTCCTCGGCGTGGTGGTAGGCACGGCCGTGCTCACCGATCCGGAGTCGGCCGTCCTGACCGGCATCCTGACCGGGCTGGTTCTGCTGCCCTGGCTGCTCTGGCGGCCGTCGGTGGCCCGGCTGTGGCCCGCCGCGCTGGCCGCCGTGATCGCCGCGGTCGTGGCCGGCCCGCAGCTCGCCGCGATGATCCATGAACAGGTACGGGGCGGCCTCCACATCCACGCGCAGCTGCTCGGGGTGACGGACAAGCTGTACGGCGTCGGCCTGCCCGGCATGGTCGCGCCCACTCCCCGGGTCGCCGATTTCGGCCTCACCGCCCTGGCCCAGCCGTTCCTGCACAGCCGGGACAACGAGGGACTGCCGATGTTCGGCGTCACCCTGACCGCGCTGGCCCTGATCGGCCTGGTCGTCGCCTGGCGGCAGCGCCGCACCTGGCAGCTCGCGCTGCTCTGGGCCGGCTGCGCGGCGCTGGCCCTGGGCATGTCGCTGTGGGTGGGCAACCGGCAGTTCATCCCGTGGATGCAGGACTGGCACGGGGTGCACGTCTCGCCGATCCTGCCGTACACCTGGTTCGTCCGCATTCCCGGCCTGTCCGCCTTCCGCGAGGCCGACCGATTCGCCATCCTGGGCCTGGTCCCCGCGGCCCTGCTGGCCGGCGCGGCGGTCAACTGGATGCGCTACCACGCCAAGCCGCTGATCGCCGTGGTGATCGCCCTGGCGATCCTGGAACTGGGATACTCCGGGAACGCGAAGATCGGGACGATGCCCACCGCGTATCCCCGGCTGGACGGGCCGATCGCCGCCGACCATTCCGGGTCGATAGTGGTCGACGTCCCGTACGGGATGCGCGGCGGCATCCCCGAGTACGGCGGCCGGTTCGCGGCGCAGGCCCTGGTCATGGCGACCAAGGACGGCCATCCCCGGGCCATCGCCTACGTCTCCCGGATCCCCAACTCCACCCTCGCCTCGATCAGGAAGCACGCGTTCTACTCGTACCTGATCAAGACGCAGCATTTCACGTTCGCCCCGATCACCGTGCCGCTCACCGCGGCGGCCCAGCAGTCGTGGCCCCTGTGGGCCAGGAAAGCGTCGTCCTACACACCGCTGACCGCCGGCCAGGTCGCCGCCGGGCGCCGGGACGCCCGGACGCTGCCTATCGGGTGGGTCGTGGTCTGGTACTCAAACCCGGCCATTGTGCAATACTTGCACCAGACCGGGTTCCGCTTTGCCTATCAGACGGGCGGCGTCTCGGTTTACCGCCCCGCCCGCTGAGCCCTGCGGGCGCCCCTCCCAGCGAGCTGGGAGGCACCGGCCGTCACCCGGCGCCGCCGGGTTATTTCGGGCTTTACTTCCCTTCCCGTACAACCCGGACCATTCAGTAATTATTACTCACTTATTCCACGCGCTTTACCGGAACTTTCTCGCTTCGTAATAAATGTATTCTATCTTCGTAGGCGCAATTGGTGCTCTAGGTGAGCTGCTCTAGGTAAGCAGGGTGCCTCCATAATCGAATGTGTCGGCACGGCTAGTTGGCGGACAACAAGAACGGGGTGACGATGGCCCACGCGGGCGAGGACCCGCCGGACCAGCCTGCCTCCGGTCAGATCGGGACCCTGCGGGAGGACGGCACCCCGCGGCGGGACGGCTTGTCGATCCTGGCCGGGGAAGCGGGCGAGCGTTCCCCTGCCGCAGGACCGGTCAGCGTCACGGATCTGCCGCAGGAGTCTCCACCTGAGACGGCGCCAGGCCCGGTGGGCGGCTCCCGTGTGCCCGCAGCATGGTCCACCCGGTTCGGGAAGCACCCGCTCACGGCGCATCTGGTCCTGCTGGCGGGTTATCTGATCGCCGGGCTGGCCGTCACCTGGCCGCGGGTCACTTACCTGGCCGGCCGCCTGCCGGCCCTCCGGGACGCCGGCGGGTACGTCTGGGATTTCTGGTGGGTCGCCCGTCAGGTGTCCCACCTGTCCAGCCCCTGGTCCACCCGGTACCTCGCCGCGCCGGTCGGCTCGGATCTCGGCTACCACACCCTGATGCCGCTGCCCGGCCTGCTGATGACCCCGGTCACCCTGGTCTTCGGGCCGAGCCTGAGCTACAACCTGCTCTCGGTCCTGTGCCCGGGCCTGCTGTGCTACGCGATGTACCGGGCGGCCCGGCTCTGGCTGCCCACGCAGCTCGGCGCGATCGCGGCCGGTGGCTTCTTCGGCCTATCCGCGATCCTCACCTGGCGCAGCTGGTACGAGCTGAACCTGGCGCTCGGGGCGCTGTTCCTGCCCATGGCCCTGGAGGCCGCGGTACGGCTGATCCGCCGGCCCGGCCGGCGGCAGGTCATCATCCTCGGCGTCGTCATGGGTGCAGCCCTGCTCACCGACCAGGAATCGGCGGTGCTGGCGGCCATCGTCGCGGGCCTGGTCCTGGTCCCGTGGCTGGCCCGCCACCCCTCGGCAGCCCGCCTGCGGGCGGCTGGCCTGGCCGCGCTGACCGGCCTGCTCGTCGCCAGCCCGCAGTTCATCGTGATGCTCCAGCAGGCCTCGGCCAGCCGGGCCCCCGCGTCACACCCCGGGCTGCTCGACGTGAACTACGTGCTCTCCGGGGCCTCACTGCAGCAGATGTTCGCGCCGTCCCCACGGGTGGCCGACTACGGCCTGACGTCGGTGAGCCAGTACTACTATCACGGCCCCGTCAGCATCGTGACTACCTCGTTCGGCATCGTGCTCACCGCGCTGACCCTGTTCGGGATCGTGGTGTCGTGGCGCCGGCCGCACGCGCGCTCGCTGGCGCTGCTCTGGGTGGCCTGCGTGCTCCTGTCGCTGGGCTCGGTGGCCTGGGTAGGCAGCCACTACTACGTGCCGCTGGCCCACGTGGTGAACGGGGTCCGGCTGTCGATGATCATGCCGTTCACCTGGTTCACGCGGATCCCCGGGCTCGCTACCTTCCGGGAAGCCAACCGTTTCACCGAACTCGCCCTGGTCCCGATGGTGCTGCTGGCCGGGTCGGCGGTGGAGTGGTTCCGCAGGCACACCGGGGCCGGGGTGATCCCCGTGCTGGTCCTGGCCCTGGTGGAAACCGGCTGGTCGGGGAACCCAGGCATCGGCAGCATGCCCACCTCTCTCCCCGCGCTGGACGGCCCGATCGCCGCTCAGCACACCAACTCCATCGTGGTGGACGTCCCATTCGGTATCCGCGGCGGCCTGCCCGTGATCGGGGACGGGTTCGCTCCGGAGTCGATGGTCCTGGCCACGGCAGATGGGCACCCGCTGGCCGACGCGCTCATCTCGCGGATCCCAGTGGGCACGCTGAAAGGGATCGAGGCGAGCCCCTTCTACGCCGCCCTGCTCAACGCCCAGGGCGGCCAGCACCGGACCACGAGCACGCTGTTCCAGGAGGCAAAAGTCAGCGCGCGGAAGCTGAACGTCGGCTGGGTGCTGGTCTGGCGCCGGGAACCCGACCTGCTGCGGTTGCTCCGGCTGGCCGGCTTCCGGCGGGCTTACCAGGCCGACGGGGTGCAGGTGTACCGCCCGGCCCGCGACATGACGAGGGCTGCGGCCGGGACCCGGCCCCAGGCCGGCGGCTGACCCGGTCAGCCTCGCCGGGCCGGGGCCGAGTCCGGACGCTCGGCCGCACCACCCGGTGCCGCAAGACCCGGTGCCGCACCACTCTCTTCCGCATGCTCCCCCGCCACAGCATCGTCCGGCACGGGCGGGACGTCGGCCAGCAGCCCCTCCGCGGCCAGGCCGCGGACAAGGCCGCGCAGGCCCGAGGCCAGGCCGGCCCGCTCCTCGGCGGTGAGGGCGGCGAGGATCCGGGCCTGCCTGGTCTGCCACGCGCTCCACACCCGGGCCGCCACCTGGCTGCCTTCCGGGGTGAGGTAGAGGCGGATGTACCGCTGGTTCGCCTCGTCCCGGCCGCGCCGGACCCAGCCCTTGCGCTCCAGGCCGGCCGCCAGCCGGCTCACCGTGCTCTTCTCCAGCCCGAGCAGGGTGCCGAGCTGGCCCTGGGAGATGCCGCGCGCGGCTACGAGCTCGATCAGCGCGCGGGCCTCGGACGCGGACAGGGGCGGGATGGGCGCCCCTTCCGGATCACCGGCCCGGCGGCCCGGCTCCCCGGCCCCCGGTATCGTCCGGCCGCCACCATCAGGATGGCCTTCACCCGGCCCGGCCCCCCCATTCCCCGGGCCTGCGCCTTCCGGGCTCACCACGCGGAGCAGCTGGCCGAGCAGCCGTACCAGCTCCGCGTCATCAGCCGACAAGTTCACCTAACAGTTGTACCGCACAACTGGCTGGATGGTACGTTTTCAACGTGATAGTTGCCCCATACAACTCAGGGTCGGGTTCCCTGCGGGCGGCCGGACTCCCCGGCCGGCTGGCCACCGCAGACACCGGGATGGCGGCTGGATCGGCCGCCGGATCGGCGCCAGCCGGGTCCCGGGACCCCGATCGCGCCGTAGGCTCACGGTCGTGACGAAACAGGGCCGGGTCAGTGCGCCAGGCCGGCTGAGCGGGCCGGTCGCGGGGGGCGACAGCGCCGCCACCGCGACCGCCGAGCCGGAGAACGCGCTGCTGCCCGACGAACCGCTGCGTGATCTGGCCCTCCGCCACGGGCTCAAGCAGACCGCGGTCGTGCCGCCCCTGCGCAGCTACGTGGTGGATATCTGGCAGCGGCGGCACTTCATCAGCGGGTTCGCCACCGCGCGGAACATCGCGATGTACACCGAGGCGCGCCTCGGCCAGCTGTGGCAGGTGCTCACCCCGCTGCTCAACGCGGGTGTCTACTACCTGATCTTCGGGCTGCTGCTGGGCACCAACCGGGGGGTGCCGGACTATGTTTCCTTCCTGGTCACGGGCGTCTTCGTGTTCAACTTCACCCAGCGGGCGTTCATCACCTGCTCCACGGTGATCCGGGATACCCTGCCTCTGATCAGGGCGCTGCCCTTCCCGCGTGCCTGCCTGCCGCTCGGCTACGTGCTGATCGAGCTGCAGCAGCTGATCCTGTCCTTCGCGGTGCTGTTCGTCATCGTGGTGGTCGCCGGGGAGCCGGTGACCCCTTACTGGCTGCTGATCTTCCCCGTCCTGGTCCTGCAGAGCATCTTCAACGTCGGGTGCGGGTTCATCCTGGCCCGCTGGGGCGCCAGCATCGACGATGTCAGTCAGCTGCTCCCGTTCATCGTGCGGACCTGGATGTACACCTCGGGCGTGCTGTTCAGCCTGCAGACGCTGACGCTGACGTTCACCGGCAAGCTGCACGATCATCCGGCCCTTGCCTACCTGCTCCAGATCAATCCGGCCGCGGTCTACATCACCCTGATCCGGTACGCGCTGCTGGCCGAGTACCGGGATGCGCTGCCGGGCGCCAAACCGTACAACCACGCCAGGTGCGTGCTGTACCGGGCCTTCCCCGGCAACACGAAGTACCAGAGCTTCAGTGCCTACTGTCATCCGAGTACCCTGCCCAGCATCCCTAGCCTGTGGGTGTGGGGTACGGGCTGGGCCCTGCTGGTGGTCGTCCTCGGATTCCTGTTCTTCTGGCGCGCGGAGGCGAGGTACGGCCGTGGCTGAGCAGCCGATGGTGGTCGTGGAAGACCTGCACGTGGTGTACCGCGTGTTCGGCAGCAACGCGGACAAGGGCACCGCGGCCACCGCGCTGCTGCGGCTGATCAAACGGCAGCGGCGTCCGTCCATCCGTGAGGTCCACGCAATCCGCGGCATGTCCTTCGTGGCCTACCGGGGCGACGCGGTCGGGGTCATCGGCCGGAACGGGTCGGGCAAGTCCACCCTGCTGCGCGCGATCGCCGGGCTGCTGCCCGCGGAGCAGGGCGCCGTGTATACCGACGGCAACGCCGCACTGCTGGGCGTGAACGCGGCGCTCCTGGAGGACCTCACCGGAGAGCGCAACGTGGTGCTCGGCTGCTTGGCCATGGGCATGACCAAGCAGGAGACCGCGGAAGCGAAACCCAAGATCGTGGAGTTCTCCGGGGTCGGCGACTTCATCAGCCTGCCGATGAAGGCCTACTCCACCGGCATGGGCGCCCGGCTGCGGTTCGCGATCGCCTCGGCCAAGAGCCACGACATCCTGCTCGTGGACGAGGCGCTGGCCACCGGCGACGCCGAGTTCCAGCGCAAGAGCCACGACCGCATCGATGAGCTCAGGGCGCGAGCAGGCACGGTGTTCCTGGTCGCGCACCAGCTGGCCGAGATCGCCGAGACCTGCAACCGGGTCATCTGGCTGGAGAAAGGCGAGATCGTCAAGGCCGGGGACGACGTGCCCGGCATCCTCGACGACTACCTGGTCGCGGCGGGCGGGGAGTCCCGTTTCCGCGAGGCCGCCGCGACCGCCAACTATCCCTCCTCAAGCAGCAGCTAGGCCGCCGGCCTGGAGTCGGCGGCCTAGCTGCTGGCCAGTGCTGGCCAGTGCTGCTGGACGGGCCCGGGTCGTGGTTACCTGAAGGCGTTCACGCCGCTGGGCACGCCCAGCCCGGTCGGGCCGTCGTAGCCGGTCCCGGCGGTGCACAGGTACGTCCCGCAGCTGCCGTTCGAACCGATCGTGATGTCCCGCAGGCCCGGCACGTCCTGATAAGGGAAACCGGCCGGGGCCGCTCCGGCCGGTTTGCCGCCCGGGTTGGCCAGCGCGTACACGGCCGCGATGATCGGGCTCGACGCGCTCGTCCCGCCGAGCTGCTGCCAGCCCGCCGGCAGGCCCGCACCCGACGGGGGGTAGGAGTCGTAGACGGCCGGCCCGGTCCGCGGGTCGGCGTCCGCCGCGACGTCGTTGTCAATCCGGGCTGAGCAGCCGCTGGCGAACGGCAGCTGCCAGGACGGCTGACCCTCCAGGGCCGAGCAGCCCGACCCGGTCCCCTCGGTGGCTCCCAGGCTCCAGACCTTCTCCTCGGTCCGCGTCTTGCCCTTCATCCACAGCGTGGTCCCGCCGACCGCGGTCACGTAGGGCGAGACAGCCGGATACTGGGTTCCGTACCCGTCGTCGCCGGACGCCACGGTGATCGCCACACCCGGGTGGTCGAAGTGGCTGTCGTAGCTGGCCTCGGTGCTGAACTCAGACCCGCCCCAGCTGTTGGAGATGAACCTGGCTCCCAGCCGGACCGCGGTGTCCTCGGCGGCGCTCAGCGCGCCGATCGTCGTGTTGTTCGCCTCGACCAGCAGGATCCTGCAGTGCGGGCAGATCGCGGAGACCATGTCCAGGTCCAGCGACTCCTCCTCGGCCCAGCCGGAATTGCCCTTCGGGAACGAGGCAGTCGTGCCCTTCTGGTTGACCACACGCAGGCACTTAGAGGACGTCGCGCAGGCCGGGATCCCGTAGTAGCTCCGGTACCTGGCCAGGTCACCGGCGGCGTGCCAGTCGTTGTAGGCGTCCACGATCGCGATCGTGTCCTTGCTGGACGCGTTGGCGGCCGAGCTCAGCCCGTAGGCGGATCGCAGCTGGCCTGGGGACAGGGTCCCCGGCGCGGGCCGGCTGGCCTTCGCCGCCGGGGACGCCGCGGAGTGCACCACGATGGAGCACTGCATCACGCCGGGCGACGAGGGCTGCGGGCAGACCTGCGCGTAGCCGCTGGGCAGATGAGCCTCATGATGGGCTCTGGCGAACCGGGGCGCCGCCGACGACCCGGAGGCCGCGGCGTGCGACGAGGCGCTGGCCGGCACCGCGGCCAGGCCGCCCACGGCCAGGGCGCCGATGGTCAGGGCGCCCATGGTCAGGCCCGCGGCGGCCGCGAGCACTCCCGCCCGCCGCCCCGCCGCCCGCGGGAACACGACTACTGGCATGAATCCTCCAGAGGGCACGCATGCGCATGCTTATGGATGGGGCCGGAAGGGCCGGCGTGGCGGCGGGGACTTGCGTCAGGAGCGCGGGCAGCACGCGGTCGGCGTAACCCGCTCCCGGGATGGCACCGTAGATTCATACCACTTTTCCGGCTTCCGCCCGGCTGGCTTCACCAGAGGTATACGTACCGTTCCGTACACGGGTGACGCGCGCCGCTGCGCACGCGGCGCCGCCCGGTCAGCGGGACGCGGGACGCAGCTGCAGCAGCATGCGGGTCCCGCGGGCCTCCCGGGACGAGGCGGCGACCTCGCCGCCCTGCGCCCGGGCCAGCTGGCGCACGATGTACAAGCCGAGGCCGATGCCGCCGAACCGGCGCCGGTCCCCGGTCTCACCCTGGACGAAGCGCTCGAAGATCCGCTCGTGGTCACCGGGGGCGATGCCGATGCCCTCGTCTTCCACGGTGACCTCGATCCAGTTCCCGGCGAGCCGGGCGGCCACGGTGACGGTGCCGCCGCCCGGGGAGTACTTGAACGCGTTCTCCAGCAGCTGGCCGACGATGATGTCGGTGGCCATCGGGTCGCCGTAGGCGGGCGGCAGGCCGTCAGGGATGTCAGCGGCCAGCGTGTGCGCCTCGGACAGCGGGCGGAACGCGACCGCGGTCCCGCGCAGCAGCGCGGCCAGGTCGAACGGCCCGTTGGTCACGGTCAGCTGGTCCGCGCCGGCCCGCGAGCCGAGCAGCAGCTGCTCGACCAGGCGCCCCAGGGAGCCGGCCCGGTCGGCGATGGTCTGCACCGCCGCACGCCGCTCCTGGTCGCTCAGCTTGTCCCACCGGCTGGCCAGCGTGCTGGCGAAACCCTGCACCACGGTGATGGGGGTGCGCAGCTCGTGGCTGGTGGTGGCCAGGAAGAGGTCCTTGGCCTCCTCCAGCTCCTTGGCCGCGGTCACGTCGCGGAAGTCGATGACGCGCTCGTCCCGCCCGTCCAGCACGTTGCAGAGCACGTCCAGCCAGCGGCCGTTGGGCAGCCGGTGGGTCAGCTTGCCGTCGGCCGGTTCCGGCACGGGGAACGGCGGCGGGCTCCCGGCGACCTCCGCGGCGGACAGCCCGGTGAGCTCGTGCGCGGCCGGGTTCCACTGCCGGATGAGGCCGTCGCTGTCCAGCACGGCGATGCCGTCCGCGCTGGCGTCGATGACCGCGCGCTCATGGGCCCGCTGCCGGACTACCTCTTCGAAGGCCATCGCGTTGCCGAGCGCGACGCTGGCATGGCCGGCCATCAGCTCGAGCAGTTCCAGCTCGACGTGCCCGACTTCCCGCCCGCTGTAGAGGGCGTAGAGCGCGCCGTACGGCCGGCCGCCCACGTGCGACAGGCTGAGCGCGATCGTGTGCAGGCCGGGCAGCGCGGACCAGATCAGGTCGTCGAAGTCGCCGGATTCCCCGGTGGCCATCATCACGGTCTGCCCCGACCGCATCAGCTGGCCGACCAGGCTGGTCTCCAGGTCGGCGCTGCGGCCGCGCAGGCTGACTGGCAGGCCGTCCATGCTCACCAGGCGCAGCTTGCCGTCCTCGATCAGCACGAATCCGCCCGCGTCCGCGGTGGTCAGCTCGCGCAGGCTGGCCGCGATCCGGTCCAGCACCGCTTCCAGGTCACGCTGGGCGTTCATGTCGGCGACCACGTCGCCGAGCCGCCGGATCACCCGGGCGCGCTGCGCGATCTGGTATTTGGCCGCGTCGTCGTCGCCGTCGCGGTGGCAGACGTTCACCCAGCCGAGCATCTCGCCGTCACGGCCGGTCAGCGCGCTGATGTCGATGCGCAGGTCGATCAGGCTGCCGTCCTTGCAGGCCCGGCGGGTCGCGAACGAGATCTGGCCGCCGCTGCGCACCCGCTCCAGCACCGCGTTGTGCTCGGCCTGCAGTTCCTCGGGGATGATCGGCGGCTCCAGGCCGAGGACCGCGCCCGCGGGCCAGCCGAACATCCGCTCGGCGGCCGGGTTCCAGAGCAGGACGCTGCGGTCGGTGCTGAACGCGACGATAGCGTCGGCGGCACTCTCGATGACCGCCCACGCCGTCGCGTCTACCCGGTTCTGCCCGGTCGCCTGCTGCGAGCCCACGACATCATGGTGCCATCCCGGGACGTTCCAGGCGCGCCATTCCTCCGTGCCTCCTGTGAGGGCCTCACACAACTGCGCAGTCCGGCGCGGGTACGGCCGCATCCGGCTGGCGGAAGACGACCCTTTCCTGCCGGGACGGCCGGTAGCCTCGCACCGGCAATGGCCACAAAGCACCTACGTCACGGTCAAACCGGTGGCCGCGGACCGGAACCGCGGGAACCGGCGGGCGCCCGGGAGCGTCACATGGGCATGAAGTTCTCCTTGCGGCACGCACGATGGAGCGCCGGCTACCCGCTGGCCGCCATGCTGTGCGTGATCACGGCGGCCGCCTGCGGCAGTGCCACCAGCACCAGCCCGGCCTCCGGGCCTTCGGCGTCCCCGGCCAAGGTCTCGCTCACGGTGGTGGTCACGCCAACCCCGGGGGCCACCCCCCAGCGGTGGACCCTGCGCTGCGATCCGACCGGCGGGACCCACCCCGACGCCAAGGCTGCCTGCCGCGCGCTGCTGGGCGCCAAGAACCCGTTCGCGCCGATCCCCCGCGGCATCATGTGCCCGATGATCGCGGCCGGCCCGCAGCGGGCCACGATCAGCGGGATCTTCTTCGGCCAGCATGTCGAGTCGGACTTCTCCCGGGCCGGGTGCGAGGCCGCGCGCTGGGCCGAACTCGGCCTGGTGTTCGGGCCTATCGGCACCGGGACCGGCGCCGCCTCCGGGTCACCCGTGCACTGAACTACCGTCAGCCGGCGCTGATCAGGTGACGCTGATCAGCGGAGCAGCCGGGACATCCGCCGGTCGGCGAGCGGCTTGCCGCCGGTCTGGCAGGTCGGACAGTACTGCAGCGCGGAGTCAGCGAACGAGACCTCCCGCACCGTGTCGCCGCACACCGGGCACGGCTCCCCGGCCCGGCCGTGCACGCGCAGCCCCGACTTCTTCTCGGCCTTCAGGTCGCCGGCGGCCAGGCCGGCCGACCGTTCCACGGCCTCCCGGAGGGTGGCGGTGATGGCCGCGTGCAGTTCCTTGACCTCGTCCTCGGTGAAGCTGCTGGCCAGCTTGAACGGGGACATCCTGGCCGCGTGGAGCACCTCGTCGGAGTAGGCGTTGCCGATCCCGGCGATGATCTTCTGGTCCCGGAGCACGCCCTTGATCTGGGTGCGCCGGCCGGCCAGCATCCCGGCCAGTTCGTCGGCCGAGAACGAGTTCGCGAGCGGGTCGGGGCCGAGCGCGGCCACCCCGGGCACCTCGGCCGGGTCGGTGACCAGGTAGACGGCCAGGCGCTTCTTGGTGCCCGCCTCGGTCAGGTCGAAGCCGGTGCCGTCGGTGAACCGCAGCCGGAAGCCGAGCGGGCCCTTGCCGGGGCGCGGCGGCGCCTCGGGCAGGTTCTCGCGCCAGCGCAGCCACCCGGCCCGGGCCAGGTGGATGATCAGGTGCAGGGGCCCGCCGGCGGCCTGGCTGGCGTGCCCGTCCTGCGGCCCCGCCACCAGGTCCAGGAATTTCCCGTGCCGCTGCGTGTCGGTGATCACCCGGCCGCGCAGGGCGGTCAGGTCGGGACGGTAGGTCTTGAGAACCGAGATAGCCGCACTGTCGGCGCGGTCGATGACGAGCCCGTCCGCCCGCTGCCGCAGGAAGCGGGCTAGCGACTCCACCTCGGGAAGTTCCGGCATGGTAACGATTCTGCCTGCTGCCCTGGGATGTTCGCGCCACCGCCGGCTCGCAGATTGTTATCACACCGATAACGGCTGGCCCGTGGTCAGGTCGCACTGACGCCATGATCATGGACCGCGCGGGCCAGATCCGCGCGCAGAAGGTTGCGGCGGAGGTCCGGGGGTAGCCGGGCGCTGGCGGGAGCGGAAGGCCGCGGCGAGAGTCCGGCAGTACCGCAGTACCGCAGTACGGCGCCGGATGGCCGGAAGTCCCCGCCGGTATGGGATCAGGTTGATTATTTGTTTAATGAAAACTAACGTAGCTTGCGGTGTGCCGCCGGTGAGCGGAGCATGGATTCACAAGGATGAGAAGCCATGGACCAGGCAGAGCCTCAGCCCCTCCCGGGCCAGCCCGACCGGCCGGCCCCCGGCACTGCCCAGCCGGGCGGTGCCCAGCCTGACGGCACCCAGCCGTGCAGGCCCGCTGACATGCCGTCACACGGGACGCCGCCTGATGAGGGCCCCGGCCTTCCGGCCGGGCCAGGCCGCGGGAGGGCAGCGCGCGGCCCGCGCCGCGAACCGCTGGCCGACTCGGGTCTCACCACGGAGCTGGACCATCCAGTGGTGGTCGGCTACGACGGATCCGGGTCGAGCAGGAATGCGCTCGCCTACGCCGCAGGGATGGCACGCAGGCTCGGCCGCCCCCTGCTGCTCGCGTACATCACCAGCCCCAGCATTTTCTGCGAGCCGCTCAGCGGCCAGGTGATCGCTCCTCTCCGGGACTCGGACGAGACCCACCGCTGGCTGCTCGCCGAGCTGGACGAGGTCTGCGACCGGGAGGGGCTGGACGTGAGGATCGTCACCCGCCAGGGCAGCCCAGCCCGCGAGCTCGCCGCCGCCGCCGCCGAGTTCAGCGCGGACGCGCTGGTCATCGGCGCCCCGGCGGGAGTGTGGCGTCACATCGCCGGCTCGGTGCCAGGCTGGCTGGCCAGGCACGCGCACTGCCCGGTCATCGTCGTGCCCTGAGGTCAGGTCAGCGGGTCGTAGTAATGCGCGTATTGCCAGGTGCCCCGCTCGATCAGCTCATCGTCGGAGAGCGGGTTGCCGGCGCCGGGGGACGCGGCGCTGCCGGACCCGCTGCTGCCGGACCCGCTGCTGCCGGACAGGCCGTTGTTGGACAAAGGGACGGCCAGCGAACCGAACCGGTCCGGGGCCAGGGACGACAGATCCACAGCCGGCCGGCCGCCGGTGATCCACCGGGCCAGCGCTTCGCCGATCGCGGGGGAAGACGAGAACCCTGATCCGTTGCAGCCGCTGGCCACCCACAGGCCCGGAACCTCCGGCACCGGGCCGGCCAGGAAACGCCCGTCGGGGCTCATCGTGAACAGGCCGCCGCGCTGCTCGGCCACCGGAGTCTGCATGGCTGGCACCAGGCCGGCGACCTGGGCCGCCATCGCGTCCAGCACGCCGCGATCCAAGGGGACGTCGTCGGTGTCGAACCCGGGCGGCTCGGCGCGCGGGTCGACCGGAAGCGGGGCAGCCTCAAACCCGCCGAGCATCAGGCCTCCCCGGGCGGGCCGCACGTACACCGCGCAGTCCAGGATCCTGGTGATTGGCGCTCCGGCGCGGACTTCGGGGACGGGCTCGGTCACCAGCAGCTGGTGCCGGACGGGAGCGGCGGCCACCCAGGCCCCGGCCAGCTCAGCGACCTGGCGGACCCAGGCTCCGGCGGCGTCCACGACGACCCCGGCCTCGACGGCGCGGGCGGCGGTCACCAGGCCGGCGATCGCGCCATTCCTGCTGGTCACGCCTGTGACCGGCTCGTCCGCCAGCACCTGCACCCCGGCCCGCCCGGCAGCCGCCAGGTAAGCGTCGATCAGGGCGCCGGGTTCCTCGATGTACACGTCCTCCGGGCACCAGACCACGTCCTCGTCCCCGCCCGCACGGTAGTACCCGCCCGTCTGCTCGGACGCCTCCGCAGGGCTGATGGCGGCCAGGTCGACACCCCAGCGCAGGGACTGGGCCAGCTCGCTGGCCAGCAGCTTCTTGTGCCCGCCGCCACGCGCCACCAGCAGGCTGCCCGAGGCCGCCACCGGCAGCGCGACACCTGCCCAGTCGCGGAAGTGCCGCACGAGAGCGATACTGCGGCGGGCCAGGAAGGTGCGGACCTCATCGCCTTGCACGGACTTGAACAGGCCGGCCGCGCGCCCGGACGCCTGTGACCCCGGTGTGGACCGGTCCAGGACCACCACGGACCGGCCCTGCAGCGCGCAGTGGAGGGCCGTGCTCAGCCCCAGGGCACCCGCCCCGATGACTGCGACATCCGCCTTCATGACCCGGCTCCCACGATGACCTCACGGGGCTGGTGGCGCCAGAGGCCCGCTGGCCTGGAGGTGACATTGCCGTCGCCTGACCTGCCCCGATCAGCCCCGGCGCGGCGCCCCGGCGCATAAGCTCAGGCCAGTGCACCTACCACCTGCTCCGGCACAACCAGAAGCTTCAGTACTACTAGTGGGCGAGGAGGGATTTGAACCCTCACGTCCTTTCGGACACACGGACCTGAACCGTGCGCGTCTGCCGTTCCGCCACCCGCCCTACGCAGTGAGTCAGGTTAGCACGTCCGCAACAGCTCCCTAAGCGCCGATACCATCGGATGCGGATAGGGGAAGGAGGTACCCCGGTGGGAGTTCTCAGTCGCTTCGAGCGCAGGCTCGAAGGCATGGTCGAGGGTGCCTTCGCGCGGGCGTTCAAATCCGAGCTGCAGCCGGTGGAGGTTGCCAGCGCGGTACAGCGCGAGATGGATGACCGGGCCGCGATCGTGGCGCAGGGCCGCACCCTGGTGCCGAACGATTTCGTGGTGGAGATCGCCGAGACTGACTTCGACCGCCTTGAGGTCTATGCGGACAGTCTCGGCGTGGAGCTGGCCACTCTGGCCCGTGAGCACGCCCGGGAGCAGGGCTACTCGTTCGTGGGACCAGTGCGGATGCGGTTCGAGGGGGTCCCGGACCTGACCACGGGCACCTTCCGGATCCGCTCGGGCGTCATCCGGGGCACCACCGTCGAGGGAGGGGAGATCCGCAGGCCAGCGAGCGACCTGCCGCGCATGCCGGGCTCCATCGGAGGCCGGCCGCGGCTGCTGGTCTCGGGGCCGGAGCCGGGGCCGGACGGCAGCAGCCAGCGGACCTACGAGCTGAACGCGCCGGTCACCATGCTGGGCCGCGGCACCGACTGCGACCTGCGGCTAGTCGATCCGGGCGTCTCCCGGCACCACGCCGAGCTGCGGGTCGAGGACGGCGAAGTCGTCCTCGTCGACCTGGGGTCCACCAACGGAACCTTCGTGAACGGGCAGCCGGTGCGGCGCGTGACACTGGCAGACGGCACGCAGGTGACCCTAGGCCGCACGACACTGGTTTTCCGCCGGGACGGTATCTATTGACCCAGCCCGGACAATGGCCGCAGTCCCAGAACTGATCAAGGCCCGCTGGGGCCCAGACCCCGAGCCCGCAATCCCCCCGCAAAGGCCGCAACGGCGAGGCACCCAAGGAAACGTAAGCCGATGAGCACGCTGACCCTCCTCCTGATCAGGCTCGCATTCCTGGCGGTCCTGTGGCTTTTCGTCATCACGGCGGTGGGTGTGGTGCGCACGGACCTGTTCGGCCAGTCCCCGTCCAGCCGCAAGCAGAAGCGGCAGCGGCAGAACGCCCGCCCCCGGCCGGCCCGGGCCGCGCGCCCCGCCCGGACCGCCCGGACCGGGCGCAGTGAGCCGCAGCGGCTGCTGGTGACCGGCGGCCCGCTCTCGGGATCAACGCTGCCGCTCACCGAGCAGCAAATCACCATCGGTCGGTCAAATGACGCCACGCTGGTTCTGAACGATGACTACGCTTCGAGCCGACATGCCCGGCTGTTCCCTCAGGACGGTCAGTGGATCGTTGAGGATCTCGGGTCAACCAACGGCACCTACCTCGACCGGCAGAAGGTGACCCAGCCGACCCCGGTGCCGACAGGCGTGCCGATCCGCATCGGCAAGACCGTTCTGGAATTGCGCAGATGACACTTGCACTCCGGTACGCGATTCGCTCCGACGTCGGCCTTCTCCGGGAGGGGAACGAGGACGCCGCGTACGCCGGGCCCCGGCTGCTGGCCGTAGCCGACGGCATGGGCGGTCATGCCGCCGGCGAGGTCGCCAGCGCCGCGGCTATCTCAGCCCTCTCCAAGCTCGACGAAGACGTGCCCGGCACCGACCTGCTTGACGCGCTCGCCGACGCGGTGAACGACGCGAATCACACGCTGCACAAGATGGTGGTCGCCGACCCCTCGTTCGAGGGCATGGGCACCACGCTGACCGCCATGCTGTGGTCCGGCGACCGGGTGGCTCTGTGCCACATCGGCGACTCCCGCGCTTACCTGCTGCGGGATCGTCAACTCCACCAGATCACGCACGACCACACGCTGGTCCAGACGCTGGTCGATGAGGGCCGGATCAGCCCGGATGACGTGGCCACCCACCCGCAGCGCTCGATGCTGCTGCGAGCCCTTGACGGCCGCGCCGACGTGGAGCCGGACCTGACCCTGCTCGAGGCCCGGCTCGGGGACCGCTACCTGCTGTGTTCCGACGGGCTGTCCGGGGTGGTCAGCGAGGAAACCCTGCATAAGACGCTGGCCAGCGTGGCCAGCCTCGACGAGGTCGTGCTCCAGCTGGTGGAGCTGGCCATCCGGGGCGGTGGCCCGGACAACATCACCTGCATCGTCGCGGACGTGGTGGACAGCGCCACCACGGCGCTGCCGCCCAGCGACGCCTCCGTGATGGTGGGCGCCGCCTCCAACGGCAGCGGCGGCACCCACTTCCGTACCGACAGCCCGGCCGGGCGGGCCCACCTGCTGACCCGCACCGCGCCCCAGGTCGCGGTGGCGATCGCGCATGACGATCCCGCACCGCAGGCGCCGGAGGAGACCGAGGACGACTACCACCACCGGCGGCGCCGGCTGCCGCTGGTCAAGTCGGCGCTGGTCATCCTCGTCGTCCTCGTCGTCGGGGCCGCCTACGCGGGCTGGCGGTACACGCAGGGCCAGTACTACGTGGCCGCGGACGGCGGCCAGGTCGTCATCTTCCGCGGCATCAACCAGAGCGCCGCGGGGATAAACCTGTCCAGCGTCGCGAGACGGTTCGACATCCCGGTGTCCGGCCTGCCCGCCACCGACGCCAACGCCGTGCGGGCCACGATCATGTCGTCCACCGGCATGGCTGGCGCCCTGAAGATCGTGAACAGCATCAGGCAGGACTACGTGCGGTGCCAGACGGCCGACCAGGCCCTGCAGAAGTGGAAGACGACCAAGCCGACCACGGTGAAGGTCAAGTCCAAGGGGAAGACCACCACCAAGCAGGTCAGGCCGCCGGAGCCCACCATTCCGGCGGACTGCCCCGCGCCGGGGAGCACCGCCACCGGGACTGGAGGAACTCCTTGAGCGCCGTCACCACTCCATCTGGGCAGCCGATGGGCGCCGACGCCGGGACCGGGCAGGGCAGCCAGCCGGACGCTGGGCCCGCACCGCGCGGACGGCGCCGGACCGAACTGCTCATGCTGGTCTTCGTGGTGGGCGTGGTGATGCTCGCTTACGCGAACGCCGGGCTCGGGCTGAACGGCAAGATCCCGGCCGGGATGTTCGAGTACGGCGTGGCGTTCGCCGTCCTGGTCGGCGCGGCCCACCTGGCGGTGCGCTGGCTGGCGCCGTACGCCGACCCGCTGCTGCTGCCGCTGGCCGCGCTGCTGAACGGCCTGGGGATCGTGATGATCTACCGCCTGCAGGAGTCCGGGCGGGGCGGCAACGGCGGCGCCGTGATCAGCACGATGTCGACGTCCACGACGACCTTTCAGGTGATTTACAGCGCCCTCGGCATCGCGGCCTTCGTCGCCGTGCTCGGGTTCATCCGGCAGCCGCGCACGCTGCAGCGGTACACCTACACGCTGGGCGCGGTCGGCCTGGTGCTGCTGGCCCTGCCCGCGCTGCTGCCCAGCAGCATCAGCGAGGTCCCTGGCACTGGCGCCAAGATCCAGGTCGCGCTGGGCGGCTTCACCGTGCAGCCCGAGGAGTTCGCCAAGCTATGCCTGGCCGTGTTCTTCGCGGGCTACCTGGTGGCCAAGCGGGACGTGCTCGCGCTGGCCGGCCGCCGTTTCCTGGGTATCGACCTGCCCCGGGCCCGTGACCTGGGCCCGGTCCTGATCGCCTGGGGCGCCAGCCTGGTCGTGCTGGTCTTCGAGAGCGACATCGGCACCTCGGCGCTGTTCTTCGGCCTGTTCGTGGTGATGATGTACATCGCCACGCAGCGCAGCTCCTGGCTGATTATCGGGTTCCTGCTGTTCGTGTTCGGCTCGGTGGTGACGGCCGAACTGTTCCAGCATGTGCGGGACCGCTTCATCATCTGGCTGGACCCGTTCAAGTACGTGCACACGGTGGTACCCAGCTCGTACCAGCTGGTCCAGGGGCTGTACGGGCTGGGCTTCGGCGGCGTGCTCGGCCGCGGGCTCGGCCAGGGCCAGCCGTACCTCACCCCGCTCGTGCAGAGCGACTTCATCACGACCGCTTTCGGTGAGGAACTCGGGCTGGCCGGGCTGATGGCCCTGCTGCTCATCTACGGGCTGATCGTGCAGCGCGGGCTGCGCGCGGCCATCGCCGTGCGCGACCCGTTCTCCAAGCTGCTGGCCGGCGGCCTCGCGTTCACGGTCGCGCTGCAGGTCTTCGTGATCGTCGGTGGGGTTACCCGGCTGATCCCGCTGACCGGCATCACCACCCCGTTCCTGTCCCAGGGCGGCTCCTCGCTGATCTCCAGCTGGATGCTGATCGCCCTGCTGATGCGGATCAGCGACACCGCACGGCGGCCGGCCCCGCAGCCCATCCAGGACGAAGGCATGACCCAGGTGGTGCGGGCCGGATGAACCGCGCGCTACGGCGAGTCTCGCTGATCTGCCTGGTGCTGTTCGTGGCGCTGCTGATCAACGTGAACTACGTGCAGGGTTTCGAGGCCAGCAGCCTGGCCAACGAGCCGGGCAACGGCCGGACCTTCTCCGCGTCGCTCCAGTTCCAGCGCGGCTCGATCGTCACGTCCGACCAGAAGGTCGTCGCCTACTCCACGATGAACAAGAACTACGGGGAGTACCAGCGGCATTATCCTTTCGGCCCGGTGTACGCGCCGGTCACCGGCTACGACACGCTCTTCAGCCAGACCGGCATCGAGGCGGCTGAGAACAAGGATCTCTCCGGCACCGACCCGGCGCTGGAGGTGCACAACCTCATCGACCTGATCAGCGGTAAGCCGAAGAAGGGCGCGACGGTCGAGCTGACCATCAACTCGGCGGCCCAGCAGGCCGCCTTCAGCCAGCTCCAGGCCAGCGGCAAGCAGGGCGGGGTCGTCGCCATCGACCCGCAGACCGGCGCCATCCTGGCCCTCGCCTCCTACCCCTCGTTCGACCCGAACGAGCTGGCTACCCTGAACGGCAAAAGGCTCCAGAAGAACGACAACCGCCTGCTGGCCGACCCGAATCAGCCGCTGCTGAGCCGGGCCACCGCCCTGACCTTCCCGCCCGGGTCCAGCTTCAAGATCGTGACGAGTTCCACGGCCTTCAGCACCGGCAGGTACAACCAGAACACGCTGGTGGACGCCCCGGCCCAGCTCAAGCTGCCCGGCGTCAGCCAGCCGCTGATCAACTTCGACGGCGAGACGTGCGGCAGCGGCAGGGTGCCGATCATCTTCGCGTTCACGCTGTCCTGCAACACGGCGTTCGGCAACCTGGGCATGAAGCTGGGCGGGCAGAAGCTCCGGGCTCAGGCCACCCAGTTCGGGATGAACAACCCGAACCTGGCCATCCCGTTCCCCGTAGCCGAAAGCAACTTCCCGCTGTACACGGACCCGGCCCAGGTGGCCGGCTCGGCGATCGGCCAGGAGAGCGACACGGTCACGCCCCTGCAGGAGGCGATGTTCTCCGCGGCGATCGCGAACAACGGGACGCTGATGAAGCCGTACCTGGTGAACAAGGTCACCGCGCCGGACCTGACCGCGGTGTCCACCACCACGCAGACCGCGCTCAGCCATCCGGTGACCCCCACGGTGGCGAACGGGGTCAAGCAGATGATGATCAGCGTGACCCAGTCGCCGTCCGGCACCGCGCACGCGACGGCGGGCACGCAGGCGACCGGCGGGATCGTTATCGCCGGGAAGACCGGGACGGCCCAGAACGGCATCAACAACTCGGGGCTGGATGATGCGGTCTTCACCTGTTTCGCCCCGGCCTCCAACCCGCAGATCGCGGTCGGCGTCATAGTGAAGGGCGGCGGCCAGGGGGCCGACGCCTCGGCACCGATCGCAGTGAAGGTCATCCAGGCCTACCTCGCCTCGCTGGGTAAGGGATGAGGGCCGTGCTCGCGGCAGACGCCGGGACGCGGATGACTGATCCCCCGCCCGCGGCAGTGGCATCACGCGCGGCCACCGCGGCGCCCGATGGACGGATAACGATGCAGGACGGTTACTGACGTGCGAGACATGACACAGCCACGGCTCCTCGGCGGCCGCTACGAACTCGACGGCGTCGTCGGCCGGGGGGGCATGGCCGAGGTGTACCGGGCCCGGGACATCCGCCTGGACCGGATCGTCGCAGTCAAGACGCTGCGCGAGGACCTGGCGCGCGACGCGACGTTCCAGGCCAGGTTCCGGCGCGAGGCCCAGTCCGCGGCCTCGCTGAACCATCCGTCCATCGTCGCCGTGTACGACACCGGCGAGGACGAGGCCGGCCCCACCCACGTCCCGTACATCGTGATGGAGTACGTGGACGGCCGGACCCTGCGCGAACTGCTCCGCGACGACCGCCGCCTGCTCCCCGAGCGGGCCCTGGAGATCACCGACGGGGTCCTGCGGGCGCTGGACTACAGCCACCGGAACGGGATCGTGCACCGGGACATCAAGCCCGGCAACGTGATGCTCACCCGGTCGGCCGAGGTCAAGGTGATGGACTTCGGCATAGCCCGCGCGGTCAGCGACGCCCAGGCCACCATGACCCAGACCGCCCAGGTGATCGGGACCGCGCAGTACCTGTCGCCCGAGCAGGCCCGCGGCGAGCGGGTGGATGCGCGCAGCGACCTGTACTCGACCGGGTGCCTGCTGTATGAGCTGCTCACCGGCCGGCCGCCGTTCACCGGGGACTCCCCGGTCGCCATCGCCTACCAGCACGTCCGGGAGAACCCGATCCCGCCGTCGCGCATCGACCCGGAGATCCCGGTCTGGGCCGACTCCATCGTGCTGAAGGCGATGGCCAAGGACCCGGCGGAGCGCTACCAGTCCGCCGCCGAGATGCGCACCGACATCCAGCGGGCGCTGTCCGGCGTGCCGGTCGCCGCGCCACCACAGCCGACCGAAATGTACGCCCCCGGGACCCAGCGGATGGGCCCGAACACGATGATGGCCGGGGCCGCCGCGACCGGCGCGGTCTCCCCGTACGGGCCCGACGAAGACGGGTATGGCGGCGGGAACGGGCGGCGGAAGGCCCTGTGGTGGATCCTGGGCGCCATCGCCGCCATCCTCGTCATCGTGATCGCCTATCTGCTCCTCGGCGGCGGCGGGAAGACCGATTCGGTGCCCTCCGTCGTCGGCATGACCCAGTCGGCCGCCGAGAAGGCCGTGATCAAGGCGGGGCTGAAGCCGGCGGTGGTCACGGTGTCCTCGGCGTCGGTGAAGGCCGGCCTGGTCACCCAGACGGATCCGCAGTTCGGGACCAAGGTGGCACCGGACAGTGTCGTCACGCTGGACGTCTCCACGGGACCGCACAAGATCAAGATGCCAGCGGTGACCGGCGAATCGGAGAGCACGGCCCAGAGCCAGCTGCAGCAGTTCAACGTGACGACCAAGACCGACCCGACCTCCAGCAAGCCGGCCGGGACCGTGGTGCAGCAGTCGCCCCCGGCTGGCACGCTGCTGGCCCCGAACAGCCCGGTCACCATCTACGTGTCCGGAGGCGGGACCCAGGTCCAGAACACGGTTGGCGACCCGAGGGCGACCGCCGTGTCGATCCTGCAGAATGCGGGATTCAAGGTCCAGGTCATCACCGCGGCCGGCCCGCCCAACGCCACCCCGGGCAGCGTGTTCAACCAGACCCCTTCCAGCGGGACCCTGCCCCAGGGATCGACGGTGACCATCTACGTGGCGTCCACACCGGTACCGACACCGACACCGACCGCCACCACCCCGTCCCCGACGCAGAGCGCCACCACGCCGCCCCCGACAGCGACACCGACAGCGACCGGCACCGCAGGCGCGAAGGCCACTGGCTCCCGTACGCCGCGCCCCTAGGTGGTGTACCGGCTGGGTGGTGTACCGGCGTTAGACTCGGCAGAGCTACTGACCAGGAGACGACCGTGCCGAAGTCCCGCGTGAGAACCAAGGCGGTGTACACGCCGCCGCCCAAGCGATCGGCGTCGAAGAAGGTCAGCCCGCGCTGGCTGGTACCCGCCATGCTGGCCTGCCTGCTGATCGGGCTGGCCTGGATCGCGGTGTTCTACGTGACCCAGGGCACGCTGCCGATCGGGGCCCTGGGAGACTGGAACCTGCTGGTCGGCTTCGCCTTCATCATCGGAGGCGTGGTCCTGTCCACCAAGTGGCGGTAGCTACCTCAGGTCAGCTGGCCGTGGCGCACCACCGCGGCGATGACCAGTACGGCTAGCACGATCACGGTGGCGGCCGCCTGGAGCAGGGCCCGGTGCTTCCGCGGTGCGTAGGCGTAGGCCGCGGTGACCACCGCGCCGGTGATCAGCCCGCCCACGTGGTCCTGCCAGGCGATGGACGGAACCGCGAAGCTGATGCCCAGGTTGAGGACGATCAGGAAGATGATCGCCCGGCTGTCCAGCCGCAACCGCCTGGAGAGCACGAACCAGGCCCCGAACAAGCCGAAGATGGCACCCGATGCCCCCAGCGCGGACTGGTTCGGCGGGGCGAAGAAGAAGTACAGGACCGAGCCGCCGAGCGCGCTGAGCAGGTAGACGGCCAGGAAGCGCAGATGCCCCAGCATCCGCTCCAGCGCCGGGCCGACCAGGATCAGCGCCCACATGTTGAAGATGATGTGCGCCGGGCCGAACCCGCTCAGCCCCGGCTCGTGCAGGAACGCTGACGTGAGCAGCCGGTACCACTGGTCGTGGGCCACGCCCACGGTCTGGTGGATGGTGGGATCGTAGGCCACGCCGATCATGTCGAAGTAGTTGACGACCCGCGGGTAGACCCACTCCACCAGGTAGCACGAGACATTGAGGGCGACGAGCACCCAGGTCACGGTTGAAGCAGACGTCACCCGGCCGCCGAACACCGCCGTCGGCTGCCGGACATCGCGGCTGCCCTCCCGCACGCATTCAGCGCAGTGCTGGCCGACCGGCGCGGCACGCAGGCAGTCAGGGCAGGCGGGACGCCCGCACCGGCTGCAGGACAGGTAGGTCTCCCGGTCCGGATGCCGGAAACAGGTAGGTAGCGGTGCGGGCGCCTCGGGGCCAGGCGCCGGAAGCTCGTCCACTCCTCGGCCTGCGAATCTAGTTAGCCGCGGATCCCGGTGCGTCCGGGGAGCCGCTGATCTCGACCGACTCGAGCACCACGTCCTTGGCCGGGCGGTCCCTGCGGTCGCGGTCCAGGTGGCTGATGGCGTCCACCACGTCACTGCCCTCGGTGACCTCACCGAAAATGGTGTGCTTCCCGCTCAGCCACGGGGTGGGCACCGTCGTGATGAAGAACTGGGAGCCGTTCGTGCCGGGGCCCGCGTTGGCCATGGCCAGCAGGTAGGGGCGGTTGAACGACAGGTCCGGGTGGAACTCATCGGCGAACTGGTATCCGGGGCCGCCGGTCCCGGTGCCGAGCGGATCCCCGCCCTGGATCATGAAATCCGGGATCACCCGGTGGAAGATCGTCCCGTTGTACAGACTGGCCCGGCTGGGCTTCCTGGTCCGGGGGTCGGTCCAGTCCCGGGATCCCTCAGCGAGCTCGACGAAGTTACGCACCGTCTTCGGTGCCTGATCAGGGAAAAGCCGGACCACAATCGTTCCCTGATTCGTCCGCAGAGTCGCGGTCAGCGAGTTTGTCATAGGTGGAATCCTTGCACGGCACGCCCGGTCATTAGCCGTTTCCCGCCGGACGCTTCCTGCCGGACAGCTTTTGCCGCCGGGTCATCCACTCCGACCTTACGGCGCTCCCGGCGAGCCTGCGAATCAGGCTGGCCCGGCCCGGAGACGGTTTAGCTTGAGTCCGGTTGAGGTCAAGCACCGGGGGAAGGCAGGGTTGAGCGTTGCCGCCCAGGGAAGTGAGTGGGCGGGGGAGCTGTCCGGGGAGTGTCGGAGGTTAATTGTGTTTTCAAGAAGTAGCAGTCAGGACGTAAAGTCCCGGGCCAAGGCAGGAACGGCGCTCGTCCAGAGCGGCGCCTACCAGGCTAAGGCCGGCGCTGTACGGGCCCAGGGGCGCGCCCGGCAGGTCGCCACGCAGGTGGCGCCACTGGCGAAGAGCGCCCAGGAAACGGCAGGCCGCAGCCTGCTTGAGGCCCGCGCGTGGGCGGCACCGCGGGTCGAGGCGGGCGGCGTGGCCGTGCAGGAGCGGATCGCCCCGGCGGTTTCGGCGGCGATGGTGACTGCTGCCCGGCGCCTGGAGCCGCCGAAGGCGAAGCGGCGCCGCCGCTGGCCGCTCATCGCGGCCGGGATCGTGGTGCTCGGCGCGGGCGCAGCGGCCGCAGTGCAGGTACTGCGGAGCAAGCGGGACACCATGGCCACGGCGGAATCGGACCCGATGACGTCGGCTCCCATGCCGCCGGCTACTCCGGCGGACCGCCAGGAGATGGGCGACGCCGCCCAAGCGGACGTAAACGGGCAGGTCAGGACACCCTGACCGGGCTTTTCTGGACGGCAGCGGGTGGCCAGCGAAGCCTGCCACCCGCTGCCGCCGCCCGGGACGCGACGTCCTGGGAAGCGACTCTCAGGGAAAGCGACGTCCTGGGAAGCGACGCAACTGCAGGCTGGTGGCCAGCGGGCTGCTGGGCGTGATCGTCACCGTGGGCATCGCTGACCTGCAGGCCCGCGCCTGCCGTGGCCTTGCCTGAGGAGGCCTTCCGGCCCGTGGGGGCGATGCAGCATGCCCATTTCCCTGACCAGGTCGTGTCGGGGGCATCGGGCACAATGCATGGTGTGCTACTGAGCGATTTGGTGCGCACGTCAGAGGCGGTATCGCTGGCGTCCGGCCGCCGGGTCAAGATCGACGAGATCGCCGGGCTGCTACGCCGGGCGGCGCCGGATGAGATCCCGGTCGCGGTCGCGTTCCTCTCCGGCGAACTGCGCCAGCGGCAGATCGGGGTGGGCTACGCGGCTCTCGGCGGCCTGCTGCGCGAGGCCGCCCCGCCCGCCCCGGGAACGCACAGCCCGGGAACGCAGAGCCCGGGAGCGCAGAGCCCGGGAGCGGCCGGCCCGGGAGCGGCCGGCCCGGGAGCGCACGGCCCGGGTCCGGGCACCCAGCCGCTGACCCTGGCCGAGACCGATTCCGTGTTCGCGGCGATAGGGGCCACCACCGGCCCCGGATCCCAGGCCGAGCGGCGCAGGCTGCTCGGGAGCCTGTTCGCAAGGGCCACCCCCGCGGAGCAGTCCTTCCTGACCCGGTTGCTGGCCGGCGAACTGCACCAGGGGGCGCTGGAAGGCGTGATGACCGAGGCCGTCGCGCGGGCCGCTGGGGTGGACGCCGGCGAGGTACGCCGGGCGCTCCTGCTGGGCGGCTCGCTGCCGGCCGTGGCGGAGGCGGCCCTGTCCGCGGCCAGCGCCGCCCGTCAGGATCAGGCCGCCGCCAACCAGGACCAAGCCAACCAGGACCGAGCCGAGCAGGACCAAGCCAGCACCGAGGCGGCCGGCGATGACGCGGCCGCGGCGGCCGCCCTCGCCGCGCTCCGGGCCTTCCGGCTCGAGGTGGGACGGCCGTTGCGGCCGATGCTGGCCGCCTCCGCGCCGACCGTGGCGGCGGCCTTCGACCGGGTGGCCCCGGCGGCGGCCGAATGGAAGATCGACGGGATCCGGATCCAGGTGCACCGGCAGGGCCCGGTGGTCCGGGTGTTCACCCGGACTCTCGACGACATCACTGCCCGCCTGCCGGAGATCACCCGCGCCGTGCTCGTCTCCCCGGCCGAGACCCTGGTCCTGGACGGCGAGGCGATTGCGCTGGACCCGGCCGGCCGGGCCCGGCCCTTCCAGGTCACCGCGAGCAGGACCGGCACCCAGGCCGCACCCGGCCAGGAGGGCGCGGACGTCCCGCTGACGCCCTTCTTCTTCGACCTGCTGCACCTGGATGGGCGGGATCTCATCGATGAGCCGGCCACCATCCGGCACGCGCTGTTGGCCGAAGTCCTCCCCGAGGATGTCCGGGTGCCGCGCCTGGTGACCGGCGACGTGGCGGACGCCGAGGCGTTCTTCGCGGACGCGGTGGCCCGCGGGCATGAGGGCGTGGTGGTGAAATCACTGGACGCGCCCTACGCGGCCGGCCGGCGGGGCGGCGATTGGATCAAGGTCAAGCCCCGGCACACGCTGGACCTCGTGGTGCTGGCCGCCGAATGGGGTCACGGCCGCCGCCGCGGCTGGCTGTCCAACCTGCATCTGGGTGCCCGCGATCCGGCCGGGGGCTTCGTCATGCTCGGCAAGACGTTCAAGGGGCTGACCGACGAGATGCTCCGCTGGCAGACGGCCCGGTTCCTGGACCTCGCTGAGCCGCCCGGCCAGCGTCCCGGCGGCGACCTGAGCGACGCCCGGGGCGTGCTACGGGTCCGCCCGGAGATGGTGGTGGAGATCGCCTTTGACGGCGTGCAGTCCAGTCCGCGCTATCCGGGCGGGCTGGCGCTGCGCTTCGCACGCGTACTCCGGTACCGGCCGGACAAGCAGGCGGCCGAGGCAGACACGATCGATGCGGTCCGCGCCATCTGGGAAGGCCGGATTTCGGACGACCGGGACTAGTGGGCGGCAACCGCCGTCACGGAGGCCAATCAGCAGTTCTCAGCGGAAGCTGAGAGGTTAATCCGATTGCGCATCGAGTTTCGGCGGGCCTAATGAAAACAGGCGGGCCGCTCAGGCTCCGCCCCCGGAGCAGTGATGCGCCGGACACCCGATCCTCAGGGAGAAGACCGTGCGAATCAGCCGACCACTCATCGGTACCGCCGTCGGTGCTGGTGTCCTCGGGGCCACGCTTGCCCTGGGCGTGACGATGGCGAGCGCGTCCACCGGCGCTGCCTCATCCACGGTGTCTCACTCAGCCGTCAGGGCAGCCACGTCCTCCGCTGCGGCCACGCCGAAGCCCGCCAAGGGCAGCGGTCACAAGTGTCCCGGTATGTCCGGCGGCGGGACCGCGCAGCACAGCATGCAGGGCTGAGGACCCCGGTTAGCGGTCCCGGCCTGCCCCCGGAACCGGGCTCGGGCAGCACAACCCGCCTGACACGAGGGCCCGGGCCTGCTCAGAGTCCCTCGATGGCGGGCAGCCGCCGCGCCTCGATCGCGTTGAGCAGCCGCTGGTAGTCCAGCTCGTTCTGCTCCGCGTAGGCCACCGCGAACTCCTCGATGGCCCGGTCGAACCTGTCGCTGGAGCCCAGGTAGCCGGAGATCATCGTGGCCCGCCCGGTCCGGGCGTGCGCCCGGGACAGCGCCCAGCCGCACAGGCCCGCGTAGTAGGTGAGCTGCGGTGGGTCCATGGCCGGAACGTTCATCGCGCCCTTCATGTCACGCAGTTGCCGGACGTAGTACTCCCTGGGGTCGGCCCCATCCACCTGGAGCCCGCTGGTCCAGCCCAGGAACGGGTCCGCCGCGGCCTGCATCATCCGCTCGCCGCGGACCACCCGCTCGCCCTGGTGCTTGTACTCGCTAGGCCCGGCGAAGGGGGCCAGGACCGACTCCTGAGCCTCCTTGAGCTGCAGGAACAGCGGCTCGTCCTGCCGGTCGCCGAGCAGCAGGAACACGTAGGCCTCGGTGCCGACCGAGCCGACCCCGACGACCTTGCGGGCGAAGTCCCCGAAGTAGTACCGGCGCAGCACCTCGCGGCGGTCCGCCTGCAGCGTCTCCTGGTACAGCCTGATCGCGCCGCGGAGCTCGTCGGCGATCACCGGCTCCTGCTCGATCCCGAAGCGGACCACCACCGGCGGGACGGGCTTGATCCGGTACTGGCCGTCCACCAGGTGGCAGAGCTTGTCCAGGGCCTGGACACTCGTATGGCGATAGGCCTTGTGCACGTCCTCGTTGCGGCGCCGGATCGCCTTGCGCGACTGGACCGCGTCGAAGAGCTGGCAGACCTGGTCCACGTCGATCCGGGAATACCAGACGTCCAGGAACCGCATCTGGGCGAAGTTTTCCATCTCGGTGCGGTACGTGTGCGCGCACCGGCGGACCGCCGTGCGGACTGACCGGGCGGCGAACCCGTTCTCCCGGGCGGCGACCGCCACGCTGGCGGCGAGCCGCTTCACGTCCCAGTCGAACGACGCGGGCAGCGTCTCGTCGAAGTCGTTCACGTCGAAGACCAGCCGACGGTCCGGTGCCGCGAACATGCCGAAGTTCAGCAGGTGCGCGTCCCCGCAGGCCTGCACCCGGATGTCCGTGGTGGGCAGATGCGCCAGGTCCCAGGCCATCGGCGCGGCCGCGCCGCGGAAGTAGGCGAACGGGGAGCCGGCCATCCGGCCGTGCCGGATCGGCACCAGGTCCGGCACCCGGCTCCTGGCCTGCTCCTCGAGGATCGCGACGGGATCCGGCCGGTCGGGCGACGGCGACCACTCAGCGTGACTGGACCTCGGCACGAACTTGCGCCGTTCCCGGCCCACCTGACGCCATTCTTCCGGCGTGAGGATCTCATGCGCCTCGGACAGTACCCCCGGCGAAAGCTTGCCCATGCGTGTGGTCCCCCCCGGACGTCCCACGCAGGAGCCCCCCTGCCGTCCTAAGGCCCAGGGTACGTGGTGCCCTCCGGCCGCCCCGTCCGTAGGGTGGTCGGGTGCCCCGTGACCGCCTGGCCGACCTGCCGTACGCCGACACCCTGAAGCCGCACCAGGGTGACCTGGCCGCCGACGGGGACTACGAGGGCGCCCACTTCGACGGGCTCGACCTCGACGCGCCGCGGGCCCCGGGCAGCCGGTTCATGGAATGCGCCTTCACGCAGGTCACCATGCAGGACGGACAGCTGCGCCGGGCCCGGTTCAACGACGTGTGGATGCGTGGGGTGCGGCTGACCGCGACCGAACTCACGGACAGCAACTGGATCCACGCGACCATCATCGGCTCGGTGGCCGCCGGGGTGATCGCCCATGGGTCGCGGCTGCGCCAGGTCACCTTCCGCGGCTGCAAGCTGCACGGAGTGAATTTCCGGGCGGCGACCCTCACGGAGGTGACGTTCGAGGACTGCACGCTGCGCGAGGTTGACTTCGGCGGCGCCACCCTGCGGCGCTGCCAGTTCCCCGGCTCACAGCTCCATGACACGGACTTCAGCCAGGTCACCCTGGACAAAGTGGACCTGCGGGGCGCGGAGCTGGGCATCATCATCACCCCGGGCTCCCTCAAGGGCGCGACGATCAGCTCCGCCCAGCTGGCGGAGCTGGCCCCGCTGCTCGCCGAGCAGGCCGGGATTACCGTGGAGTGACTTCCGCCATCCTGGACCAGCCGGTGCCCGGGATCGTGGTGTTGATGATCTGCGGCGTCTCGGCCGCGGCGTCGGGCGCCCAGGCCACGAACTTCTTGAAGTGGTCCGAGTTCACGTGGGCCGCGGCCGCGTCGTCCTGGAACCCCTCGACCAGCACGAACTGGTTCGGGTTGTCCACGCTCCGCGACCACTCGAAGAAGATGTTGCCCGGCTCGGACCGGGTGCCCTGGGTGAACTCCTCCACGTCGGCGAGCCAGTTGCCGCTGCGCTCGGGCTTGACGGTCCACTTGACCACGATGAAGATCATTAATGCCCCCTTCGGCTTCGGTGGCGGCACGGCGGAGCCGGAACCGGGTCGCAACTGGTCAGCCTGATCTTACAAATGGCCGGCCAGGCCGCCGTCTCAGGCTGCGACGTCCGGCTCACGGCTTGCCTGCCTCGATCAGGAAGCGCTGGGCGTGCGCCACGAACGGCCCCTCAGCCTGGATCTTCTCGTGCAGCCGCCGCAGGGGCTCCCGGTACCGGGCCACGGTGAATCCGGGCACCGTCCACAGCACCTTCCGCAGGAAGTACACGACCGCCCCGACGTCATTGAAGACCGTCCGCAACGATTGTTCGCGCAAGTCAGTGACCGCCAGGCCGGCCCCCTCGGCTTGGACTCTGGCCCAGTCCGTGCTGCGCTCCAGCCTGACGGGCTGCGGGCCCATCATGAACTCCGTCAGCTCCCGGTTCGAGCCCGCCCCGACCTGCTGGGAGAAGAACGTGCCACCCGGGCGGAGGACCCGGGCGATCTCCGGCCACACGAGCTCGACCGGGTGCCTGCTCACCACCAGGTCGAAGGATTCCGCCGGGAACGGCAGCCCGGCATCGTCAGCTACCTCGACCACCCGGGCGCCCAGTGGGGCCAGGTTCCGCCGGGCCAGCTCGACGTTGGGCGGCCAGGACTCGGTGGCGGCCAGGACCGCCGGGTGCGCCGGGATCCCGGCCAGCACTTCGCCGCCCCCGGTCTGGATGTCCAGCGCCGCGGCGGCGCGTGCCATCCGCTCCGCCATCATCCGCGCGTAGCCCCAGGCCGGGCGCTCCTCGGTGGCCCGCCCCTCAAACCAGGAAAAGTCCCAGCCCGCCACCGGCACCGCCGTACCCTCGGCGACCAGCCGCGCGAACTGCGGATCGTCACCCACCCCAGCACAGTAGGCAGCCACCGCGCGACGATCCAACGGTTATCGGGTCTCGGGCGACCTTTCCCGCGTGACGTGCGCCTAGGAGGGTGTTTTGTCCGGTTCCGGCGAACGGCGTCCGGGAAAGGTGCACCCGATCACCGGATCGATCACCGGCGGCCGAACACCGGGCTCAGGCCAGGCGCGCGGGGAATCCGCCGGTGGCGATGGGTCCCCACCGCTCGATCGTGACCCGGATCAGCGACTTCCCCTGGCGCTGCATCGCCGCCCGGTACTCGTCCCAGTCGTCATGCTCGCCCGCGATAGACCGGAAGTAGTCCACCAGCGGCTCGAGCGCTTCGGGCAGGTCAAGAACCTCGGCGGTGCCGCTGAGCTGTGCCCAGGCTCCGCCGAAATCGTCCGACAGCACCAGCACGTCAACCTGCGGGTGGCGGCGGGCGTTGTGCGTCTTGGCCCGTTCCGGGTAGGTCGCGATCACGACCCGGCCCTCGCCGTCCAGTCCCGCCGTGACCGGGGAGAGCTGGACGGTCCCGTCCCGTTTGGTGGTGACCAGCACCACGTGGTGCCGGCCGCGGACGAAGTCCAGCATGTCCTCACGCCCGACGGCGTCGGCGGTGGCTATCTGGGGGCTCATGGCGTCCTCGGCATGACGCCCATCGTACGGGGCCGTCGCTCGTGAGGGCCGGCGCCGCATGCCATGCTGGCCACCATGTCCCAGCCTGACCTGCGCGCCGTGCCAACCCGAACCCTGAGCACCAGCGATTTCACAGTTCCCCGTGAAGACCGTTATTTCGAGGACTACCTCCCGGGCGCGGTCTACGAGTACGGGTACCTGACTGTCACCGAGGCGGAGATCCTCGAGTTTGCCGCGCGCTTCGACCCGCAGCCCATCCACACCGACCCCGGATTCGCCGCGGCCGGGCCGTTCGGCGGCCTGATCGCCAGCGGCTGGCACACGGCGAGCATGATGATGCGGCTGTTCGTCGACCACTACCTGTCCCAGGTGGCCAGCCTGGCCTCGCCCGGCATCGACGAGCTGCGCTGGCCTGCCCCGGTACGGCCCGGTGATCAGCTGCGGCTGCGGACCACGACCGTGGAGGCCCGCCCGTCACGTTCCAGGGCCGACCGCGGGCTGGTGCGTACCAAGGGCGAACTGATCAATCAGGACGAGCGGATCGTACTGGACCTGATGGCCATGAACCTGCTAGGGCGCCGCGAACCCGGCAATCAGTCATAATCACCGGATGACCGCCCGCACACCGACGATCGTCGCCACCAGCATCGGCTTCTGGCCCGCCGGGCACGGGCCGATGGATTTCCGTCTCGGCCCCTCCTACGCCTATGCGGCGACCCTGGCCCGGGCGGCCGACAGCCCCCGCGTCTGCCTGGTCAGCACGGCCGTCGGGGATGCGCCGGAATGGCTGGCCGCGATGTACTCGGCCTTCGGCCGGGCCGGGTGGCGGCCCAGCCACCTGGCCCTGTTCCCGGAGCCCAACGTCCCCGACATCACCGAGCACCTGCTGGCGCAGGACCTGGTGTGGGTGACCGGCGGCAGCGTGGCGAACCTCCTGGCGCTGTGGCGGCTGCACGGTGTCGATTGGGCCATGCGCGCGGCCTGGGAGGCCGGGGTCGTGCTGATGGGCGTGTCCGCCGGGTCGCTGTGCTGGTTCACGGGCGGCACGACCGACTCCTTCGGCCTGCCGCTGCGCCCGGTGACCAACGGCCTCGGCTTCCTGCCCTACTCCAACAGCCCGCATCACGACGCCGAGGAGCAGCGGCGGCCGACCATTCACCGGCTGATCGGGGACGGAACGCTGCCCGAGGGCTACGCCACGGATAATGGCACCGGGCTGGTCTTCGAGGGTACCGACCTGGTGGACTGCATCACCGAGGTCGAGGGCGCGAGTACCTGGCACATCACCCGCCGCCCAGACGGAACCGTCGAGGAAACCGCCCTCCCCACCCGCCTCCTCCCCTCCTGATCCCGCCAGACCGCCCAGCCCCGGCCCGCTTCGCCCCGCCCAGCCCGCTCGCCCGCGCCCCGCGGGCGGGCTAGTAGCGGGGGTGCATGAGAACCTGGCCGCCGGACAGGGTCTGG
>Ga0187867_10000553_pt1 | contig 33054 bp, 25 predicted proteins | sample June2016WEW_13_1_FD_132976 | JGI IMG/M metagenome (GOLD analysis project Ga0187867, IMG submission 132976) | Peatland microbial communities from SPRUCE experiment site at the Marcell Experimental Forest, Minnesota, USA - June2016WEW_13_10 | ecosystem: Environmental > Terrestrial > Soil >... | reverse complement strand
GGCACTTGCGCGATCCATTTCGACGAGCGCCTTGCAGATCCCGGTCAATGCGGCGAGGTCGCCGGCAGCCTTCACCTGATGGTACTGCGATGCGATCCGTGTCGACTGTCCGCTTGGCATCTGCGATGCCGACTGAGGATTGATGAAGCGCTCCAGACCACGTTCCCGTAACGGATTATATGCGATGATCGGAACGCCGCGCTCGCTGGCGTGCTGCAAAGCGTGCAGCATGCGTGGACTGTTGCTGCCGGGGTTCTGGCCAAAAAACATGATGCAATCGGTTTTGGCGAAGTCATCCAGGGTCACCGTTCCGACCGGAACGCCGATACTCTCGGGGAGCGCCACGGAGGTGGTTTCGTGACACATGTTCGAGCTGTCGGGCAGGTTGTTATTGCCGTAAAGCCGCGCGAACAAGCCGTAGAGATAGCTCGCTTCGTTGGAGCAACGGCCTGAACTATAAAACACCACGCTTTTCTTGTCTTCAATCGCACGCAGTTCGCGTCCAATCTCGGCGAACGCGTCTTGCCACTGTACCGCCAGATACTTGTCGGACGCTGGATCATGGCGCAGCGGGTGTGTCAGCCGGCCGGTTCGTTCCAGATCGTAATCTTTCCAGGTCAGCAGTTCCGTTACGGTGTGCTTCGCGAAAAACCCGGGTGGGCACCGGTGCGCCGCGATCTCCCAGGCCGTTGCCTTCGCTCCATTCTCGCAAAATTCAAAAGGCAAGGTATGTGCAGGCTTCGACCAGGCACAGCTGACGCACTGGAAACCGTCCACTTTGTTCTGGCGGGTCAGCGCGAGCGAACCGCTCGCCAGCACGCCTTCACGGCTAAGAATATTGCCCAGAGAGCGGACTGAACCCCACCCGCCTGACGGCCCACAATAAGCCTTGAACGCGCCGTTGCCCGACATGCGAGGATTCCCGGGTGCCATCGATTGCGAAGACCGCTGTTGCCATCGATAAGGCCGGGAGCGCCCGTAAGGTTGCATCGAAGCGGAACCAACCGGTGTTCCGGCAGGTTTGCAGCGGTAGCAAACGGAGCCAGCCGATGATCGCCTCGGACTATTTGTGTGAGCAAAGCGCCCCACCGACCCCAGGCGCGCGTTTCCTGCATCAGAAGGCGATACCGGCCGCGATTGACGGGCTGGCAGCCGGTGAAGCGGTTTTCGAAGCAGCTGCGCAACGGATCAGGAATCAGACCCTGATCGGGGTTTGCGTCGCTTTCGGCATTGGCTTCGTGCTGTCAATGATGGTGTCGCGGCGCGGCAGTTAATCCGGTGATACCGAGGCTCGCGCGCAGCGGCCTCCGTGCCCAGATTTTCCGCGCCGGGTGAGCCCCGGCTCCGGCCCGCCGAAGGAGACGTCTCCGGCTCGTCGAGCGAGACGTCAAGGGAACTCCGGTTCCGGCAGGCGACAGGTCATCCTGTTTGCCCCTCATTCGGGAACCAAATCGCTCGGCATGCGTTGGTCGTGGCGGCGTAGTGTGCCGACGGGCACCCGGCGTTGGCGTCGTTGAAGGGTCACTGACACGAAAAAGCACCGAAAAGGTGACCCGTCGGATTGGGGGGTGATAACCATTGGTGCGGTTTACGAGACCATTCCGTGGCGAGGCCGGCGACATCGCCATCGTGACGACCACCCAGTGCCCGGTGAGCGCGCCCATGCCGCTCCCGTCGCGCCATTCTCCCATCACACTTTCATTGCTGGTGAGCCATGACCCCTGATGATGTCCAACTCGGGTTGGCCGACGACGTCGTGCCGCCTGACGCAACCCAGTACTCTCAGGATCGGGGCGAACCCTCCGGCCTCAATTTCTCGCGTTTCCTGGAAGCGTTGCAGTTGGTGCGCGCCGGCGACTTCTCGGTACGCCTGCCAAGTACCGAGGGTGGCATGGCCGGCCGGATGGCTGAGACGTTCAACGACATCGTCGCCGCCAATCAGCGTATGGCCCAGCAGTTGGAGCATGTGGGAGAGGTGGTCGGCCGAGGCGGGATGACCAGGACAAGGGTGCGATTCAGCCTGTCCAATGGCGCCTGGGGCGACATGGAACAATCGGTCAATACGCTGCTCGACGATCTGGTGTGGCCGACAACCCAGGTGACCAGCGCGATCTCTGCCGTCGCTCGTGGCGATCTGCTGCAGACCATGCCGTTGGACATGGACGGGCGCCCGCTTAAAGGCGAGTTCCTGCGGTCCGCCAACATCGTCAACGCGATGATCAAGCAGTTGTCGGTGTTCACCTCCGAGGTGACGCGCGTCGCCCGTGAGGTCGGCACTGACGGCAAGCTCGGTGGCCAGGCGCAGGTCAGCGAAGTGACCGGCGTGTGGCGCGAGCTGACCGAATCGGTCAATTCGATGGCCTCCAACCTGACCGCTCAGGTGCGCAACATCGCCGAGGTGACGATCGCCGTGGCGGATGGCGACTTGTCGAAGAAGATCACCGTCGACGTGCGCGGCGAGATTTTGCAGTTGAAGGAAGCCATCAACACGATGGTGGACCAGTTGCGATCGTTCGCCTCCGAGGTCACCCGGGTCGCCCGCGAGGTCGGCACCGAAGGCGAACTGGGCGGCCAGGCGATCGTGCCGGGTGTCGCCGGCACCTGGAAGGATTTGACCGACTCGGTGAACGCCATGTGCGGCAATCTGACCGCGCAGGTGCGCAACATCGCGGAAGTGACGACCGCGGTTGCCCGCGGCGACCTCAGCCGCAAAATCACGGTCGACGTGAAGGGCGAGATCCGGGCACTGAAAGAAACCATCAACACGATGGTCGATCAGCTGAACGGCTTCGCCTCCGAGGTCACCCGCGTCGCCCGCGAGGTCGGCACCGAGGGCAAGCTTGGCGGCCAGGCGCAGGTGCCAGGCGTGGCCGGCACCTGGAAGGATCTGACCGACAACGTGAACTCGATGGCGTCGAACCTGACCGCGCAGGTGCGCAACATCGCCGCCGTCTCCACCGCCATCGCCAGCGGCGACCTGTCGAAGAAAATCACGGTCAATGTGTCCGGCGAAATCCTTGAGTTGAAGGAGACCATCAACACAATGGTCGATCAGCTCAACGCCTTTGCCTCCGAGGTCACCCGTGTCGCCCGCGAGGTCGGCACCGAGGGCCGTCTCGGTGGTCAGGCCAACGTGCTCGGCGTCGCCGGCACCTGGAAGGATCTGACGGATTCGGTGAACTCCATGGCCGGCAATCTGACCGCGCAGGTGCGCAACATCGCCGACGTGTCCACCGCCATCGCCAACGGCGACCTGTCCAAGAAGATCACCGTCGACGTGAAGGGCGAAATCCTCCAGCTCAAGGAAACCATCAATACCACCGTCGATCAGCTCAACGCCTTTGCTTCCGAGGTGACCCGGGTTGCCCGCGAGGTTGGCACCGAAGGCAAGCTCGGCGGTCAGGCGCAGCTGCGTGGCGTTGCCGGCACCTGGAAGGATCTGACGGACTCGGTGAACTCCATGGCCTCGAACCTGACGGGCCAGGTGCGCAATATCGCCGAGGTGGCGACGGCGGTAGCGCGCGGCGACCTGTCCAAGAAGATCACGGTCGATGTCTCCGGCGAAATCCTCGAGCTGAAGGACACCATCAACACGATGGTGGATCAGTTGCGCTCATTCGCCGGTGAGGTCACCCGCGTCGCCCGCGAGGTTGGCACCGAGGGCCGGCTGGGCGGTCAGGCACAGGTGCCAGGCGTGGCCGGCACGTGGAAAGACCTGACGGATTCAGTGAACTTCATGGCCGGCAATCTCACCGCGCAGGTCCGCAACATCGCCGAGGTGTCCACCGCCATCGCCAACGGCGACCTCAGCCGCAAAATCACCGTGGACGTGCGCGGCGAAATCCTCGAGCTGAAAGAGACCCTCAATACGATGGTCGATCAGCTCAACCGCTTCGCCTCCGAAGTGACGCGCGTGGCACGCGAGGTCGGTGCGGAAGGCAAGCTCGGCGGCCAGGCCAATGTCCCCGGCGTGGCGGGAACCTGGAAGGACCTGACCGAGAACGTCAACTCGATGGCGTCGAACCTGACCGGACAGGTGCGCAACATTGCCGAAGTCACCACCGCGGTCGCCCGCGGCGATCTTTCCCGGAAGATCACCGTCGATGTGAAAGGCGAAATCCTGGAACTCAAGAACACCATCAATACCATGGTGGATCAGCTCAACGCCTTCGCCGGCGAGGTGACCCGGGTGGCGCGCGAGGTCGGCACCGAGGGCAAGCTCGGCGGTCAGGCGCAAGTCTCCGGCGTGTCGGGAACCTGGAAGGACCTGACGGACTCGGTGAACTTCATGGCCGGCAACCTGACCGACCAGGTGCGCAACATTGCCGATGTCGCCACCGCCATTGCCGGCGGCGATCTGTCGAAGAAAATCACCGTCGATGTGCGTGGTGAAATCCTGCAGCTGAAAGAAACCCTCAATACGATGGTCGATCAGCTGCGCTCCTTTGCCGGCGAGGTGACGCGCGTCGCCCGCGAGGTCGGCACCGAAGGCAAGCTTGGCGGTCAGGCCAACGTCCCCGGCGTCGCCGGCACCTGGGCTGATCTGACCGACAACGTGAACCTGCTGGCCGCCAATCTGACAACCCAGGTGCGTAACATCGCCGAGGTGACCACCGCGGTTGCCCGAGGCGACCTCAGCCGCAAGATCACCGTCGACGCCAAGGGCGAAATCCTCGAGCTGAAAAACACCATCAATACCATGGTCGATCAGCTCAACGCCTTTGCCGGCGAGGTCACCCGCGTTGCCCGCGAGGTCGGCACCGAGGGCAAGCTCGGCGGTCAGGCAGAGGTGCAGGGTGTGGCCGGCACCTGGAAGGACCTGACCGACACCGTCAACGTCATGGCGGCGAACCTCACCGAGCAGGTGCGCGGTATCGTGAAGGTGGTGACCGCCGTCGCCGATGGAGATCTGAAGCAGAACCTGACCGTCGCCTCCAAGGGCGAGGTCGCAGCACTTGCCGAAACCATCAACAACATGACGGACACCCTGGCGACGTTCGCCGAGCAGGTGACCAGCGTCGCCCGCGAGGTTGGCGTTGAAGGCCGCCTGGGTGGTCAGGCCAACGTGCCGGGTGCTGCCGGCACCTGGAAGGATCTGACCGGCAACGTGAACCTGCTGGCCGCCAACCTGACCACCCAGGTCCGTGCCATCGCCGAGGTCGCGACCGCGGTGACCAAAGGCGACCTGACGCGCTCGATCCAGGTCGAAGCCCGCGGCGAGGTCGCGGAACTGAAAGACAACATCAATACCATGATCGGCAATCTCCGTCTGACCACGGAGCGCAACACCGAGCAGGACTGGCTGAAAACCAATCTTGCCCGGTTTACCAACATGCTGCAGGGCCAGCGCGACCTGCGCACGGTCGGGCAGATGCTGCTGTCCGAACTGTCACCATTGGTGGAGGCGCAGCATGGCGTGCTCTACCAGGTCGAAGCGGCGATTGACCAGCCGGCCCGCCTGCGCCTGCTTGCGAGCTACGCCGATCACCCGACGAGTGGGTTCCCGGCGGAGCTGGCGATGGGCCAGGGCCTCGTTGGCCAATGCGCCCGTGACGCCCGCCGCATCGTGCTGACAGACCTGCCATCCGACGTCGTGCCAATCCGTTCCGGCATTTTCCAGGTCGCGCCGAAAAACGCGGTCGTGCTGCCGGTGCTGTTCGAGGGTCAGGTCAAGGCCGTTATCGAACTCGCGGCGTTTTCCGCCTTTACCGACCTGCAACTTTCATTCCTGGAACAACTGACCGCCGGTATCGGCATCGTGCTGAACTCCATCGAGGCCACGATGCAGACCGAGGGCCTGTTGACCCAGTCGCAGCAGCTCGCCACCGAACTGCAGACGCAGCAGCGCGAACTACAGCAGACCAACGATCAGCTGGAGCAGAAGGCGCAACAGCTCGCCGAGCGGAACGTCGAGGTGGAGGCGAAGAACCAGGAAATCGAGCAAGCCCGCCGCGCGCTGGAGGAAAAGGCCACCGAGCTGGCGCTGACCTCGAAATACAAATCCGAGTTCCTGGCGAACATGAGTCACGAGCTGCGCACGCCGCTCAACTCGATCCTGATCCTTGGCCAACAGTTGCAGGACAATCCCGACGCCAACCTGACGGAAAAGCAGGTCGAATTCGCGCGTACCATCCACGGCGCAGGTACCGACCTGATGAACCTGATTTCGGACATCCTCGATCTGTCGAAGATCGAGTCCGGAACGGTGTCGGTGGATGCGGAGGAAATCATCTTCACCAGCCTGTTGGAAACGATGGCGCGGCCGTTCCGGCACGAGGCGGAGAACCGGGGCCTCGACTTCGCCGTGCGCATGGCGTCTGACCTCGATCGCAGCATCATCACCGACTCGAAACGGCTGCAGCAGGTGCTGAAGAACCTGCTGTCCAACGCCTTCAAGTTCACCAGCGAGGGCGGCGTCACGCTAACCGTCTCGCCGGCCTTCGAGGGCTGGACCACCAATCATCCGGTGCTCAGGCACGCACCGGCCGTCGTCGCCTTCGAGGTTGCCGACACCGGCATCGGCATCCCGGTGGAGAAGCAAAAGCTGATTTTCGAGGCATTCCAGCAGGCCGACGCCGGCACCAGCCGTAAGTATGGCGGTACTGGTCTCGGCCTCGCCATCAGCCGCGAACTGGCGGGTCTGCTTGGCGGCGAAATTCAGCTTCGTAGTACGCCCGGTCAGGGTTCGGTGTTTACGCTTTATCTGCCGCTGACCTATGTCGGGCCGCAGGCCGCCGCCGCCGCGCGGCCGGCGACGGAGCTGCTGCCGCTGACCTCGATGATGGCCAGCGCGCGGCTGAGCGAACGGGTCGAAACCGTGGACGACGATCGCGCTGACCTGGAACCCGGCGACGCCGTTCTGCTGGTCGTCGAGGACGATCCGCATTACGCCCGCGTGGTGGCCGACGCGGGCCGCAATATGGGCTTCAAGGTGCTGGTTGCCATGCGTGGCGCCGACGCCCTGGCGCTCGCGCGGGAGTATCAGCCCACCGCCGTGTCACTCGACGTGTTCCTGCCCGACATGCTGGGCTGGACGGTGCTGAGCCAACTCAAGCAGAATCCCGCGACACGTCACATACCGGTGCAGATGGTCACGCTGGACGAGGACAGGCAGCATGGCCTCGCACGCGGCGCCTTTGCCTTCGTCAACAAGCCAACGACAATGAACGGTTTGGAAGAGGCGCTGGCACGCATCAAATCCTTCACCGAACCACGCCGCCGCCGATTGCTCGTGGTCGAAGACAATCTGGCGGAGCAGCTCAGTGTCACCGAACTGCTCGCGCACGACGATATCGATATCGAGACGGTTGATTCGGGCGGTGAGGCGCTGGAGCGGTTGAAGGCCGAGCCGGCCGACTGCGTCGTGCTCGACCTGCGCCTGCCGGACATGTCGGGTTTCGATGTGCTGGAGCAACTGCAGGATCAGGGCATGTTGGCGGATACGCCGGTCGTGGTGTTTACCGGCCGCGAACTGACGACTGACGAGGACGCGCGCCTGCACACCATGGCCCGCAGCGTGGTGGTGAAGGGCGTCGAGTCGCCGGAACGGCTGCTGGACGAAACGGCGCTGTTCCTGCACCGGGTTGTAACCAATCTTCCGCTTGAAAAACAGCGTATGCTGGAGCGACTTCACTCCTCCGACGAGGATCTGATGGATCGCACCGTCTTGCTGGTGGACGACGATGCACGTAACATTTTCGCGCTCTCAAGCATTCTGGAACGGCATGGGATGCGCGTGTTGACTGCGACTACCGGAAGTGAGGCGGTGTCGATCGTCGTGTCGGATCCCGATGTCGCGATCGTGCTGATGGACATCATGATGCCAGGCATGGACGGTTACGAGACCATGCAGGTAATCAGGGCCAATCCCGCGTTCCGGCGACTGCCGATCATTGCCTTGACTGCGAAGGCAATGAAGGGCGACCGGGAGAAGTGCCTGGAAGCCGGCGCCTCCGATTACCTGGCAAAGCCGGTGAATACCAATCAGCTGCTCTCCGCCTTGCGGTCCTGGCTGCATCGCTGAATGCCGTCTGTGCCCGCGCCCACGCCTACGCACGAGCCGGTCAACATTCTGCTGGTCGACGACCAGCCCGCGAAGTTGTTGAGCTACCGGGTTATCCTGGAGGAATTGGGTGAGGTTCTGTTGACCGCCTCCTCCGGGCGCGAGGCGTTGGCGACACTATTGAAGAACGATGTCGCGATCGTGCTGATCGACGTGCAAATGCCCGATCTGGACGGCTTCGAACTCGCAACGATGATCCGGGAGCATCCGCGTTTCCAGCAAACCGCGCTGATCTTCGTCTCTGCGATCCATTTGTCGGACCTGGACCGGATCCGCGGCTATCAGGCAGGCGCGGTCGATTACGTGCCGGTTCCCGTCGTGTCGGAAGTGCTGCGTGCGAAAGTGCGGGTGTTCGCCGAACTGCACCGGAAGACCCGCGAACTGGAACGGCTCAATGTCGAGCTGGAACAACGTGTCGCCGAGCGGACCGCCGCACTGGAAGAGTCCGCGCAAGCGCTACGGTATTTGAACGAGGATCTGGAACGGCGCATCGATCTGCGGACGCGTGAACGGGAGCAGGCGCTGGCGCAACTGCTCGAAGCCCAGAAGATGGAAACGATCGGCCATCTGACAGGCGGTGTGGCACACGACTTCAACAATTTGCTGATGGCCATGCTCGGCAGTCTGGAGCTGCTGAAAAAGCGTGTCCCGGACGATCCCTCGGTGCGGCGCCTCATTGACAACGCGATCAAGGGAGTCGATCGCGGCGCCGCGTTGACACAGCGCCTGCTCGCGTTCGCGCGCCGTCAGGAGCTGCGGCCGGCGACGGTCGAAATCCCCGCGCTGGTCGCAGGTATGAATGAGCTGCTCGGCCGCGTGATCGGCACCGACGTGACCATCATCGAGGACATGGCTCCTGGGCTGCCGCCAGTCCTGATCGATGAAAATCAGCTCGAACTTGCGTTGTTGAATTTGGCTGTGAATGCGCGAGATGCGATGCCGGATGGCGGCGTGATTACGTTTTCTGCCGCCGCCGTGTCCGCAGCCGATGCGCACGCCCCACCAGGGTTGCAGCCAGGCGGCTATGTCAGGCTGACGGTCGCTGATAATGGCATCGGGATGGACCAGGACGTCCTGTCCAGGGCGATCGAACCATTTTACACAACCAAGGGTGTCGGTAAGGGGACCGGCCTGGGGTTGTCGATGGTACATGGCCTTGCCGCCCAGTCGGGGGGCGCTCTGGCATTGTCGAGCCGGCCGGGGGAGGGGACACGAATCGACCTGTGGCTTCCGGAATCGGAACGGCAGGCGGACGTGGCCATTCCGGCTATCGGACCGCAGGTCGATGTGTCGGCTGTGACGGTAGCCCCGCGTACGGTGCTGGTGGTTGATGACGATGTTTTGGTCTGCGCGGGGACTGCAGCGATGTTGGAGGATCTGGGCCACACGGTGCTGGAGGCCCATTCCGGCGCGGAGGCATTGGCCCTGTTGCAAAGCGGGCGGCAGATCGATCTCCTGATCACGGACCAACTCATGCCCAAAATGACGGGGACGGAACTGATCCAGATCGTGCGCGAACGATGGTCCGATCTGTGCGTTATCCTGGCGACCGGATACGCGGAGCAGCCCGTCGGGGTCAGTCCGGTCAGCAACCTGCCCCGCCTGGCGAAACCATTCCGCCAGGAAGAGCTCGAGCGGATGATTTATCTGTGTACAGTGGCCGTTCCGGTTCAGGCGTTGCATAATTCCTGATTTACGCACGACTGTGCAACGACGAACATCGATCGCACACTTCGGGCGATACCGTACTATCGAGGCTCACCGGCCGGTGGAAGAAGGTCATGCGCGCCTCGGTCAACACGACGTGACGCCGTTTGCCGCTGCGGATATGCAGCGTGCCGCTGTCCGCGGCACGGTGAAATGCATGCCATACGAAGCAGGTCAACCGCACCGGCGACATATAATCAGGCCGGCTCTGACGCACCGGAGCCAGAGCCGGCACGGTATTACTTCACCGAGGAGTACGGCGTCGGGCCGAGGATGAAGTTCTTCACGTTGGCCACGATCGGGCCGGCCTCCTCAGTCTTCGCGCGTGCGGCATGCCATTCCGGGTCAGCCTGGAATGCGTTCCACTTCTTCTCCCGATCCGCCAGAGAATCCCACTGCAGCATGTAATACAGTGTCTGGTTCGACTCTCCGATCACGGTGGTCCAGAAGCCAGCCTGCCTGATGCCATGCTTTTCCCAGATCTTCAGCGTGATCGTAGAAAACCGCTTGTTCAGATCTGGTAACCTGCCGGGGACGCATTCGTAGATTCGCAGTTCATAGAGCATGGATTGTTTCCCTTGGTTGGACCGGAAGAGTGTGTGGCGGGTAGCACGCCGAGGCAAGTCCGGTTCGGGATCATCCCGGTCAATCTGCTGCCGGGACGACTACCATTCTGCGCGCGAATGCCGTTACTCGTTGTGCGAATTCAGCATATTTCCAAGATACCAAGGCGCCCATGATTGCGGCGGATTTGTCCAATTGATGCGTCGAACCGGCATAGCTCGATCCGTCCCCGGAACCTACATAACCGGCCGCACCCACAATGGAGACCGCCATGCCAACCATGCGTGCGATGATCGTTCCGGCGCCCGGCGCAGCATTCCGCTTCGAGGAGCGCGACCTGCCGATCCCCGGCCGCCACGAGGTCCGCATCCGCGTCCACGCCTGCGGAGTTTGCCATAGTGATGCCCTCACCGTGGAAGGCCGCATGCCGGGCCTGAGCTATCCACGCATTCCTGGCCATGAAGTCATTGGCGTGATCGACGCTCTGGGCCCCGACGTGGACGGCTGGGAGGTGGGCGCGCGGGTCGGCGTCGGCTGGTTCGGCGGCTCGTGCGGTTACTGTGGTAATTGCCGGCGCGGTGACTCGTTCGCCTGCGAAACCATTCAAAGCACGACCGGAGTCACCCGCGACGGCGGCTACGCCACCCACATGCTGGCGCTTGCCTCGGCCGTGGCCCGTGTGCCCGAATCCCTGGATCCCGTTGAGTCGGCTCCGCTGCTGTGCGCCGGCATCACAACCTTCAACGCCCTGCGGTACTGCGGCGCGAAGCCTGGCGATCTGGTGGCCGTCCACGGCGTCGGCGGGCTGGGACACCTGGGCGTGCAATATGCCGCCCGACAAGGGTTCCGGACGGTCGCCGTCAACCGAGGGCGCGACAAGGAAGCCCTCGCCCGCTCCCTTGGCGCGCACGACTACATCGACAGCGAAACCAGTGATCCAGCTCAGGTCCTGCGGGCAATGGGCGGTGCCCGCGCGATCATCGCCACGGTCACCAGCGCCGAGGCCATGCAAGCGATCTCCGGCGGCATTGGCGTCAACGGCACCTTGATGGTGATCGGCGCGGTCGGTGCGCTGACCGTCAATTCCCTGGACCTGCTGCTGAAACGAGCGTCGGTGCGGGGCTGGTACTGTGGCACCGCGGTCGACTCGGAGGACACGTTGCTGTTCAGTCAGCGCAACGGTATCGCGTCGATGAACGAGATTTTTCCACTGGAACAAGCCCAGGCCGCGTATGATCGGATGATGAGCGGGAAGGCGCGCTTTCGTGTGGTTCTTAAGATGGACACTTAGGAACTTTGGGCGATTTGGGATATTTTGTTACTGCGGGCCCACCATGAATGACCAACTAAACCGCCTGCGCACGAATCTCCGATGACGAGGTGTCGAGGCGAAACCGGTGCTCGGGGATTTCGCTGAAGAGATCGGCATAGCGGCGTGGCACCAGGATATCACTCAGCGTGCGTACGCGCGCTGCGGCGTCAATGCGCACAGCCACCAGAAAGCTGCCCCCGGAATTGCCGATTTCTTCGAGTGCGTCATGCATCCGCATCTCATCATCGCCGTAATATTTCGGTGCAACCAGCCGCTCCGCCGTATCCGCCCCGATGACAAACGTTGCCTTCGGAAACAGGCGCGACTTCTCGAGGAAAGTCGGTGCTCTGGTGAGTTCGACCGGTGACTTCCAGGCGAACTGCGTAAGCCGGTGTCGCACCGTCTCGCGCGCCAGCGGCGGCTTGTCGACGTTGGTGACAGATATTTCGAACGCCAAGGGCTGCTGCCGGATCTCTTCCGCAACCCGTGCCAGCAACACATGCCCGGAGTGCAACGGGTTAAACGACCCTGGCATCAACACGGGCGGTGGGGGCGCTGACAGCATCAGCTGCCCGTCGGGCTGCGCGGTAACGCGATCGAGGGCGCCGGCCAGGAGCTGATCGATCGTATCGATGTTCGCAACGACCGTCTCAGCAAAAGGTTCATCCGCATCGAGCAGGCTGCGCGGTGACGGGGCGGCGACCCCGCAGGCCCGGGCCAGAAACAAAACAATCGCACCCGAAACGAGATCTTCTTCAGCGGCGCGATCACGTCTGCCCTTGGCCAGCACACCGGTGCAATGCGCGATGCCGGCGGAGTTGGCGCATGCAATGTGAAACCGATGCTCGCCTCTACGTGGGCGATCACTGACGAGTGCGGCCGTCGCGCCGAGGCCAACCAGATCGGTATCCGCCGGCACCAGCCTGGCTGCATGTGCGCGCACGCCCAGCGCCATCGCGATTGCCGTATCGGCACTGCATGCCTGTTCCGGAGCAAAGCCGAGAAACGTCTCAAGCGCGAGTGCGTCGTAGGGAACCTGGGCCTCGATCAGCAGCCGAGACCCCCCGGGCACACGCAGCAACTCGCCGATCGCACCACTACCACCGCCGGTGATCGCGAGTGCGGCCTTGCGGCCGGAACCGTGTACCGTGGAAATCAATTGTTGCCACGCTGCGTCCGACGGTGTCATGGTATAAGGTCCGAAGTTGAATATTCCGGCTAAGATGATGAAAGCCAGCTGGGACGAAGTCAACAGACTCTGCTGAGATGCACAGGGAACGCTGGATCATGACGGTTGCAGCGTTGCTATGTCCCCATTGTCCGCACCACGTTCGGCGCCGGCGGAAGCACCAGTGGCAAGCACGCCAGATCGTGCACCGGCATCGCAGCCGGATTGCCGGGAAGCGGTTAGCGCTGGCTCAGTAACGATCTCAAGGTCATAGCGCGCGGACCTTATGCAGCGAACATCAGCTGGTGGCGATCTTGCTCTTTTGTCAGGCAAGGGGGAATAATCCTGCCTTCGCAGAGGCAAGATCATGGTTCGGTTCCAATGCGCGATGGAGGCTGCGGTCTCCGGCGACCTGCCGGTCTGCCCACAGGCAGCAGTTGCGTCCGATTGCGCGGGCGACGAGAGACCTCCCCGCCCGATGCCATCGGATGGCAAATCCCAATGCTCCGCAACCGTGATGGTTGATTGAGATGCGCGCCCCGGTGCCATCGGAACCCCTGCCGATTTCCGTGCTCACCGGCTTTCTGGGCTCCGGCAAGACCACCTTCCTCGGTCGCGCACTGACCAGCCCGGGGATGGCGGATACTGCGGTGGTGATCAACGAATTCGGTGCCGTGGGTCTCGATCATCTGCTGATCGAGGCAGCGGATCAGGAGGTGCTGGCCTTGCCGAACGGCTGTGTTTGCTGCGCCGTGCGGCAGGATCTCGCCGATACGTTGTATCGCCTGCTGCGCCGGCGAGCGGCAGGTACCATCAGCCCGTTCAGTCGAATTGCATTGGAAACGAGCGGTCTCGCCGAGCCGTCGCCCATCCTCTACACGCTGTCCGCGGATGCGTTCCTGGAGGCGTCGTTGCGCGTCGATACCGTGGTCACCGCAGTCGATACGATCGCCGGTCTGTCCACGCTCGATCGATTTCCCGAGGCGACCGCGCAGGTAGCAGGTGCAGATCGGCTGTTGCTGACCAAAACCGATCTCGCACCACCGCCGCCGGCGTTATTGGCGCGGCTGGAGGCGTTGAACCCGGCGGCACAGTTGGTGGAATCCAATGGCGCTGATCCGGCTACGGTACTGTTCGGTGCCGACCATGCAACAATTCTGCCGCGGCGGCAGCGGTTTTCTGCAACGGCTGTGCACGCCCATGGCATTGCGGCATTCGTCCTTGTGCTGCGCCAGCCAATGACAAGGCTGCAATTCGCGGTCGCGCTTGGCGGTCTGGCGCGCGAGCACGGCGAAGACTTGCTGCGGGTAAAAGGAATCGTTGGGTTTTCCGATCGTCCGGGTGGTCCGGCGGCAGTACACGCGGTGCAGCACACAATGTACCCCCCGCGCTGGCTCGACGCGTGGCCGGATGCTGAACCGACCAGTCGGCTGGTGTTCATCGTGCGCAACGTCGCAGCCGATGTCATTCTGGCGCATTTCGCGTCCGGCGATCCTGAACTGAGCGTGAAGCAAGGAGAACCATGATGTTGGACCTGGTCATCGCGAATGGCACCTGCGTGCTGCCGAGCGGACCCATTGCCGCGGATATTGGTGTGGCTGCAGGCAAGATCGCCACGATCGGTGCGGCGGGCACGCTGGCCCAAGCAGCGCGGACGGTGGATGCGACCGGCAAAGTTGTGATCCCGGGCGGCATCGATCCGCATATTCATTGCTCCTCGCCCGTCCGGTTTCCGGGACGGCCGGATCAGTTCACCGATCCGCCGGCGCAGGTCAGCCGTGCGGCGTTGTTTGGCGGCACCACGACGTTGATCGATTTCGTGCAATGCACGCATGAGCGATCGATTCAAAAAGCGATCGAGGAAACTGACGCGAACTGGAAGAATGCGGTTTACTGCGACTACGGCTTTCATTTGACCTTGATGGGTCAGGTGCCGAACGGGCAATATCCCGAACTGGCCGAGGCAATGCAGCAAGGCCACGCCAGCATCAAGATTTTCACGACCGACATCAGGCCTGGCAACATGGGCCGCATGGTGCCGCATGGTCATATCTGGGAAGCGTTGAAGGTTGTCGCCGCAAACGGCGGCATTGCCGCGATCCACGCAGAAGACAACGACATCGTGATGTTCATGTACGAGAAGCTGATGCGGGAAAACCGGGTCGGCATCGAATTCATGGCCGAGGTCCACAACACGTTGTCCGAAGAACTTTCGTTCAATCGCGTCATCCGCCTCGCTGAAAACGTGGAGGGTGCGGCGCTTTATATGGTGCATGTCTCGGCCGCGACCGGAGTGGCGGCACTGGCGGCGTCACGTGCCAAGGGCTTTCCGATGTATGGCGAAACCCTGCACCAATATCTCATGTATAACGCCGAGGACTACAAAAAGCCTAACTCGCAGATGTATCACACCTATCCTTCGCTGAAATATCCCGAGGACCAGAGACGATTGTGGGAAGCCACCAACCATGGCGCGATCCAGGTCATTGCGACCGATGAATTGTGCTGCCCGCTGCGAGTTAAGTTGCAAGGCAGCCGGATCGACGACACCACCGGTGGGAACTCAGGCGTCGAACCGAGGTTGTCGCTGATGTACACGCAAATGGTGACGCAGCGCGGCTATTCGTTGCCGCAGTTCGTCGGCATGGTGTCGACCAATGCGGCGAAGATCATGGGGTTATATCCACGCAAGGGCGCGCTGGCAGTTGGCTCCGATGCCGATATCGTCGTGCTGGACACCGGATTGCAAAAGACCATCAAGGCGGAGGATTTGCACGAAACCGACTACACGCCGTGGGAAGGTCACGTCGTTACCGCGTGGCCGGGCGTGACGGTGATGCGTGGCGCGGTGGTGGTCGAGGGCGGTCAGTTCTTTGGCGATTTGAAACAGGGACAGTTCCTGCCTCGCAAGGTCGCTGACGAGATCAGAAGCCGGCCGGCGGTGTAGGGCGTTTTTCGACCGGGTTGCGCCACCGCCTGTCGTTGCGAGCGTCGCGAAGCAATCTCCCAGGCCTCCTGGATGGAGATTGCGTCACTTTGCTCGCAATGATTGCGGCGGCTGATCGGAAAGTGCACTGGCGCTCCGCAGCCAGACGGAGGGTGCGAAGCGCCTGATTGGCCTATGCCCGCACGTAGTTGCGGCAAACCAGACGGATGCGGTTGCTGATCTGATCGCGAACATATTGCGGCATCGGGGTTGAGCCGCTCGCCTGCTTCCACTCCGGCGAGTCGATCACGCCCGGCGCCGTGAGATGATATAGCGCCACGTATTTCGTGCCGCCGCCACTGCTGCGGTAACGCCGTGCGCACAATACGCCGGGAACGCGGGACAGCGCAGGGAGGTGTTCCTTGTCGTACCAGGTGTTGAATGCGCTCGCGACCTCAGAAGCAGGGGTCATGCCGACCAAAAGCAGGCCGCCGGCGTTGGCGGGGGCGGTCTTTTCGCCCGGATTGATTTGCTCTCCTTCGTAGCGCAACAGGCGTTCCACCTTTGCGGTCACCCGCTTCGACCACGGCGACAGGTTCTCGCCTCCAATCGCCCGATACTCCGGGCTTTGCAGCACGGCGACGTTGTCGAGGTCGTAGGTTGCGACCGATTGTCTCGGGTTCTCGGCCCCGATCCACCGCTGCAATGTCAGAAAACCGGGCACACGCTGGCGCTCGGGGATGTGCTCGGTATCGTACCAATCGTTGAACTCGCCCGCGTCGACATTCGTGAAATCCATCGCTGCGACAAGTGTGCCTTTGGCCATGACCGTTCCTCCTTGGTTGTTGGATGGTGGTTTGCAACGTCAATACCGCCGCGCGGTGCATCCGCCGAATGCAGTCGGCAGCCTAAGCCAGTTGAGCCGGAAGCAAAAGGGGTTCGCTCGGACGTAACGCGGTCGACTCAATACGCGGCTTCGAGGAGTTCCAGCGCGTCGGCGATTTGCTGCTGCGCCGAACGCACCCCGGCATTGGCGTTGAAGTTCTTCACCGTTTCGTTGGCGATAGAAGCCAGCTCAAGGCGAGGAATATTCAACTGACGCAACCGCGTCGGCATTGCAAGGCGCGTATAGAGCGCCTCGAGCGTGTCGGCCACCGCGAGCGCGGCCCGTCTTGCATCCATGTTGTCATGCCAGACCCCGAGTGCTTCCGCGACCTGGCGAGCCGAGCGCGGCTCGACCTGTTCGGAAAGCCGGATTTTTGGAACATGTACAACCGACGTCGACTCACCTTGCCCGACGTGCGGATAACGCACGTGCAGTGCCGTGGAAACGGCATAGTTGCCGGAGAACACACCACCCCGGAAGCGGCGAGCGCCATCGTCCTCGGCGCGGTTTTGCAGGAAGGCGGCGATGCAGAGATCGATCCGCAGCGCCGCGTTGTCCGGCTCGTCGACGAGTCGTGGGTAGGCGCGGTGCGCCAACCGGAAGGCATGGTTGCGGTCGCCCTCGGCCAACGGATTCATTTCCAACTGTGCCATCGAACCGACGAGGCCGGCGAATACCGTTGTCGCTGTCGAACGGATCAGCTCATGCGGAGCACTGAGTAATGCCTCGTCGTCGAGGAAGATGGAGTGGGGCCGGGTCTTCGGATCGAAATACTCCATGCGATGGTCGAGGTCGGGGTTTTTCAGCCCAGTACCGGCGCGGTTCATGGCGCTGTTCGGCGTGGTCGGAACGTTGATGATCGGTGGTTTTGGCGCCAGCAGCCGCGGGCTGTAGGCCGGCTTGCCCTCGGGGTATTGCGTCATGATCTGGAACGGATCGCCGGATTCTGCCAGGAAGATCGCCACCGCGCGCACAGCGACGATGACGCTGCCGCCGCCAACGGCGATCAGCAGATCGGCTGCGGCGTCGGTTGCGGCGTCTCTGGCGGCGCACACCGACGCGTAGGTCGAGTCCTTTTCGATCCCGTCATAAACGCCGGCGTAACGGTCGCCGAGGGCGGCTGCGATGCGCCGGACGGTGTCGGTGCGTCGATTGACGGATGGAGAGCAGACGACGAAGGCCCGTTTCGCGCCGGCTCGGTCGACCGCTTCGCGAAGGCTTTGCTCGATCGCCTGAGCGCCGCAGTAGAGACGCCAGGGATAGCCTGAAGCGCGGAATGTATGTTCGGTCATGCTGTTGCCAGTCTAATGGGGGTCTTGCGGCTCGTCGCTTCAATTGTAGCGAACGGCATATGGTGCGCAAAGCCAACCGGCGTGCCTCGGAGCAGATGCCGGCCCGATGTCTTCACCCGGTAATCCGCGGCAACACCTTATCCGTGAGCAACCGGAACGACCGGCCGCTCATTGGCGCTGCCATCAGGTAAGTCATGCCGATCTGCGCGCCGAACGACTGGATCTGGTCAGCCACGCTTTCCGCCGTGCCGTGGATCATGACGTCGTCCAAATAAAATTCCACCGGATCCTTGCCGCCGAAATCTCGTGGTGGCCCCTGCCGCACGGCGCCATGTTGTGCACCAACGTAAGCGGCGATCGTCCATTCGGCCACCCGCTTCGCCACGGCGCGCGCCTTGTCTGCCGTCTCATCGACGGCGACCAGGCGCGACATCGGGATGGTCCGGCCGGCATCGCTGAACCCTGCTTCTACCAGCTTTGCCGCATAGTGCCGACGCTTGCCGATCAGATCGGTGCGGGACGCATGTGGATCCATCAGGATCGAATGGCCCTTGCCCGCAGCCCATTCGATGGCAGGGGTGGAGGAGGCGGCCATCCAGACCGGCGGGTGCGGCGCCTGGAATGGTTTCGGCAGCACCTCGACGCCCTCGTACTGGAAGAATTTGCCGTGGTAGGTGAGGCGCTGGTTGGTCCAGGCCTGCAACACAATGTCGACCGTTTCGTGAAAGCGAGCGGCGCTTTCATCGCCCGGGATGCCGAAGGCGGCAAACTCGCTGCGCTCGAAGCCGCGGCCGGCACCCCAGTTGACCCGGCCGCCGGAGAGCACGTCCAGCAGCGCGACCTCCTCGGCAAGGCGCAGCGGGTTGTAGAACGGGGCCAGCGACACCGCCGTGCCGATCCGCAGGCGTTTGGTGCGGGCCGCGGCCATGGTGCCCATCATGTGCACTGACGGGCAGACCGAAAAACTGGAAAAGTGATGCTCGGCAAGCCAGACGGCGTCGTAGCCGGTCTGGTCCATGATGGAGAATCGTTCCAGCGCCGTTTCGTAGACCGAATTGAGCGGGACAGAGCGGTCGCGCCAACCAAAGAACTGCAGAATCCCGACTTTCATTTTTTCTTCCATCTGGGCGCGATCGCCTCTGGTGATGATGGGTTCAGGCGAGGTGAAAGTCCAACTCTGGTCTTACGCCACCCCAACGGCCTTCATCTCGACCAAACGGTCGATGTCTTTCTGGGCGTAACCGGCCTCGTGCAGCACCTCCAGCGTGTGTTCGCCAAGCCGTGGCGGCATCCGGTGGATCCCCGCCGGACTGGCAGAGAAGCGCGCCGGGGGACGGGCCTGGCGGATTTTTCCTTCCGTTGGATGGTCCAGTTCCGGAAACATTTCGACCGCTTTCAGATGCGGCTGCTCGGCGATCTCGGTCAGTTTGGCGAAGGCGGTGTGCGGCACGTCAATGCGTAACAGCAACGTCTCCCATTCCGCCGTGGTGCGGGAAGGCGCGATGTCCCGCATGCGGTCGTAGATCTTGTCGATGTTACGGGCACGTAACACCGGGTCGCGCACGGAGAATTCCTCGATACATTCCGGATGGCCCACGGCTTCGAAGAAGGCACACCAGTTGGCGCCGGAATAGGGCAGCATCGTGAGCCAGCCGTCCTTGGTCCGTACCGGCCGCCTTGCCTTCATGCGCCGGTAGCCGGACGGGCCGATGGGCGGGACGAAGGCGAGGCCGCCGAACATCTCGATGCTGTTGAATGCGGCCAGGGTTTCCAGCATCGGCACCTCGACCATCTGGCCCATGCCGGTGCGTTCGCGATGCAGCAGCGCGGCGGTGACGGCGGAGGTCAGCGCCATGCCACAGATCTTGTCGCCGACCAGGCTGGGGACGAAGGCGGGCTCCTCATCGGTGCCCATGGCGGAGGCAAAGCCGGACGCCGCCTGGATGATTTCGTCGAACGCTGGGCGGGCAGCCCAGGGACCGTTTTGGCCGAAACCGGTGGCGACGGCGTAGACGAGGCTTGGGTTGAGTTCCTTGCAGGTCTCGTAGCCAAAGCCCAGACGCGCGAGGCCGGCGGGACGGATGTTGGAGACCAGCGCGTCGGCTTTGGTGATCAGGCGGCGCAGGACGGCGGCTCCGTCGGGGTGTTTCAGGTCGAGCGCGATGCTGCGCTTGTTGCGGTTGGCGGCCATGAACTGGCCGCTCATGCCGCGGTTGCGGAACTGGCCAGAGGTGCGCCACGTGTCGCCGGTCAGGGTCTCCACTTTGATGACCTCGGCGCCCCAGTCGCCGAGGGTTTGCGTGCCGAACGGGCCAAACAGCACGGTGGTGAGGTCGAGAATGCGGAAGCCTTTGAGCGGCCCGGTCGGAGTGGTCATGGAGGCGAGGTCCCTGGGTGGTTTTGCGGGAGGATAGCGGGGGAGGGCGTGGGTGGCGACAGGGACTATGTGCTGATGTGGTGCGAGGCAGGGGGGTTGTATCAACAATGTTGACACATTGGCGCCAGCGGTGTATTGGCCGACTTGGGTGGCATGCGAGGGATCATGAAAATCATTGTGAAGAAGTGGGGCAACAGCGCATCCGTCCGCATTCCCGCTTCAGTGATGGCGGCTGCCGCTCTATCTCTCGACCAGGCGGTTGATGTTAGAGAGGAGGCGGGTCGGATCGTAATCGAACCAATCCGCGACGAAACATTCGATCTCGACGACCTGGTGGCGGGCATCACCGTTGAGAACTGTCATGATCCGGTCGATACCGGCCGCTCGGTCGGTCGGGAGTTCTGGTGAGGCCGCCTGGGTTCGTGCCGGATGCCGGGGACGTGGTTTGGCTGGAATTCGATCCTCAGGCGGGGCATGAACAGGCTGGCCATCGCCCCGCTGTGGTGCTCAGTCCAGCAAGTTACAACGGCAAGACTGGGTTGATGGTGTGCTGTCCGTTGACCACGCGGATCAAGGGTTATCCGTTTGAGGTTGTGCTTGCCAGCCAGCCGGGCAATGCCGTGTTGTCCGACCAGGTGAAGAGCCTCGATTGGCGGGCGCGACGGGCAGCGCGTAAGGGCCAGGTCACGGATGTTGAACTGCGGCAGGTGAGGGGGAAGTTGCGGGCGCTGATTGGGTGACCGAGATTTCCCACCGCGCTTCATTGGCCCGAATTGTCGATTCTGACTTCACGCGCCTGCCTGGAGAAATTCTATTGACCCTGGTGACCCTTCGGCTTCCTGACGACCTTTATCAACGACTCGAACAACTGGCCGCGTCACGTGGCATAAGCCTTAGCACGCTGATGGAAGAACTTTGCGCCGCCGCGATTGCCGCGCAAGATGCGGAAATCCGGTTCCGCGCCACGGGAGCGGGCGCGAAACGCGTTCGGGCGCTCGAGGTTCTGGACCGGCTTGATGCTGCTGATGGTGCGAGAGCTTCCTGAGGCCGGCAAGGGGCGAAGAGGCCGCTTCGCTTCCCTTCTCGCGATTGTGGAGGTGCGTGATTCCGACGAGGAAGTGAACGCAGCCCAAGGGCTGTCCACTCAGGCAACATCATGGCATGGGCCTACAACCAGGCGTTTACCGAATCATTGTGGGCGTGCCAGAACTTCCAGAGTTCGTTTATGTCGGTATCCGGCACCCAATACCTGAATTCTTGCATGATATCGAACTGTGGTACGGGAATGACCTTCACGTAGTTTTTCCGCCCCAATAGATCACGGTCGAATTTGATCGCGACATCGCAGATAGCCTTCTGTGCTTCGGTCAGATGTCCCACCTGCAAACTCCAGTCGTTGAGATTTGGTCTGCGAAGAGGGTTCGCGGTATGGGCGATATGGTTATTCGCAAGTTCACAAATATGGTCACAGGAATCGAGTCGATCCAAAAGGTGATCGATCATATTGGCCGGAGCGAGGCTTCGCGCCTTGGCCTCCACCAGCGACCTCCGAAGCGAAATGACATCTCGTCCGCGGTCGCACAGTCGACGGATGGCCAATGTCTGTGATGTGATGTACCCGGCCTCGACGAGTCCCGCGATCGGTCCATTGAACTTTCCAGTGAGCTCTCTCGCGCGCCCAATCAGTTTGAAATACGCATCGTTGAGCATCATCGTTTGAACCTGTGGCCAGATATAGCGGTCCAGCCAATCAAACAGCGATTCAGGGTTCATTGGGCCGCGCTCCGTGTGGTAGATGAGCCCGATCTGCCCGGCAGGCCGCGGAAAGGCTCTCCATCGAAGGTACATTCGCACGCGCGGGTTGGTCAGCCAAAGCTCACGTCGGTTCCGAGATATTCCGTCAACCGCTCCGGATGAGCGTCAAAGTCGGCATGATCGATGCCTGCTATCGAGAAAACCTCATTGGCGAATTTCCTACATTGACGCCAGCTGTCATCCAGACTGCCATGCAACGCGGGGGACCCCGACCGATTGAAAATCAGGCGGAGAACGCCGCAGAAAAGGCGCAATGACTCAGCGGAAGGAACAGCGCGTTGATGCGTCCGCAGCTCCGTGGCCCGCCTGGCAGCGGCTTGGGCAAGGATTTCGCGCGACCCCGGTCCGTTCTCAAGCACTGCTTTGGCCAATGGCTGCAACAACTCGTGCGTCGTGTAGTCAATTCCGCTACGTTGGTCGGCGAGGCGCTTCACGGCTTTGTCGTAGGTACGACCGGATTTGGAAAGCTCGCTGAGAGCCTCCAGCACATTTGCAATCGTCGTGTCTCGCGAACCTGTCACCGTTGCTTTATAACATCCGATCGCGTGGCAGATTGCCTCGCAGAGGTCTGACGGAAGGCGGTCCAACCGTAAGACTCGGGCGAGATCGCCCTTTTCCCGGCTGCCGAAAGCGAATGGTAACGCCACCGGCGCCGGCAAGGAAACGGGAGGGTATGGCCTGGGCATTCATATTTCCTGAGTCGTCAACTGTGCAGATCGTGCACATTGTTGGGTCAAAGCGAAGAGGCCGTGCTCATGATTGTCGGTCGGGGACCGCAAGCTCCACTCAAACCGTATGCGGTGCGGAACTCTGGCGCATCCGGCTGACCCTCAGTACGGCTCCCTCACAAAAATAAACGTCGTCCCCGTCACGATCGGCGCACTCGCCCCAACAAACGACACATTGACACCTTTCACCTGCCGCGTCCCAGCCCGCCCCGACGCCTGCAACGCGCCCTCAATAATGTGCCACAACCCGTGGATCCGCCCAGTACCCAGCGAACCGCCAAACGTGTTCAACGGCAGTTCGCCGTCCAGCTCGATCCGCCCGTCCTGAATGAAGTCCAGCGCCTCGCCCTCCTTGCAAAACCCGTACGATTCCAACCCGTAAATCACTGACGCCGAGAACCCGTCATAAATCTGCGCCACATCGACATCTCCAGGGCTGAACCCCGACCGCTCCCAGGTCAGTTTCGCCGAGCTGCTGCCGCCCTCCATATAGCTCGACAAACTGCCGATCCGGCCCGCCACCTCAAAGTGCAACCGCTGTCCATACCCAGCCAGATACGCCGGCGTCGGCTTCAGATCCCGCGCCCGGTCCGCCGTCGTCAGCACGATCGCCACTGCGCCCTGCACCGGGATATCGCAATCGAACAGACAAAACGGATACGCAACCATCCGCGAGGCCAGGTAGTCCTCCCGTGTCAGCGTCTTCCCATAAAACCACGCATGCGGATTGTGCTGCGTGTGTTTGCGCTGCGTCACCGCTAGCGTCGCCATCTTCTCGCGGTTTTGCCCATTCCGCTCCAGCCACCGAGTATACGCCACCGCCATCCCCTGGCCCGGCCCGCCAAACCCATACGGCGCGGTAAACTGCGTCGCACCGGCAGCGTATGCGCCCGGCAGGTTCTGATACGTCCCGCTCGGGTTATGCATCGCCCGCCACACCACGGCATATTTGCACACCCCCGCCAGCAGAGCATTCACCGCCTGCTGCACTGCGCCGCCGATGTTCGTCGTCCCCACCTGGATGTGCCAGGTCAGAGCAGGCAACTTCAACATCGCCATCATGCAGTTGACCGAAACGACAGAGATCCCGTCGACCTCCGCATGCCCGGTCGCCGGTAACTCCGGATAGGTCGCCAGCCCGTCGATGTCCTCCATCCGCAGCCCCGAATCAGCGACCGCCTCTTTCACCGCAGTCAGCGCATGCGCCGCCAACGGGATGTCGGCGCTGCGGGAGACTTTGGAATATCCCACCCCGCTGACAGCGATTTTGCATCGGTTGTCCCACATGCCGTGTCTCCCCTTAACGCGCGAGCCGGAACTGCGGCAGCGTGATGTCGTCGTTCAGTTTCTCGAAGATGACCTCGACACGACGGCCGACCTTCGCCTCGGTGTATTCAACACCAAGCAGGTTGCCGGCGAGCAGCGCGCCCGGCGCCTCGTCCAGCTCCACGATGATGCTGGCGTACGGTACGGCAGAGGCAAAGCGCTTGTCGCCGGTGTGATACATGATGGTGTAAGCATAGATCGCTCCGGCCCCTCGCACCGGTTCGAACTTCAGTTCGGTGCTGACGCATTGGACGCAGGTTGCGTAGGGCGGATGCTGGAAGTGGCCACAACTCTGGCAGCGTTGCAATTCCAGAACGCCACGTCTGGCCGCGTCCCAGAACGGTTTGGTCCATTCGTTGGGAACGGGAATCGGGCGGGTCACCTTGCTCCAGTCGCTCATTTGCTTCGCCTTGTCTCCGCGGTCTGGCTGCAAGTCTAAAACGCCGCCGCGGTTGCGGATAGCCTCTCCGCCCAGTTACTCGCGGGGGTCTGGGCTACCGGTCCCGTCAGGCTTATGCTGCCAGGAAGGAAACAGCGAAGGGAACGGCGATGACCGATGCGAAGCTGGCACCCAATCTGCCGCAATGGATGATTGATCATTCCAACCGCTATCTCGCCAGCGGCGGGACCGACGGGCACATGTACACGATGAACATGCCGGGCCGGCCGACGTTGACCGTGCCGTCGCTGATGCTGACGACGACGGGCCGCAAAAGTGGGGAGAAATTCATCTTCCCGCTGTTCTACGGGACCACGGGCGACAGTTATATCGTGGTCGCTTCAAAAGGCGGCGCGCCGCAGCATCCGCAATGGTATCTGAACCTCCTCGCCAATCCCGAGGTGGAGATCCAGGTCGGCACTGCAAAGCTGAAAGCACGGGCGCGGACCGCGGCTGGTTCTGAACGTGCAGCGCTGTGGGAAAAGGCGCTGGAGTTCTGGCCGCCGTACGCCGATTACCAGAAGAAGACCGAGCGCGAAATTCCGGTGGTCGTGCTGGATCCCATTGCCTGATCGTTTCCCGAGGTTCGGTTTTCTGCCAATCCCCCGTGCGGAATGGGTCGCTAATAGTGCCAACGGCAGGCGGCAATTTCGAGGATCTGCCCGCCCTGCATTCCGGAAATGCGATAAACCAGGCGGGGCTCGTCGGTAATACGGCGAGCCCACCATGCGGACAGATCGCCCTGGAGCGGTTCCGGCTTGCCGATCCCTGTGTAGGGCGATCGGCCTGTGTCTTTGATGACCGCATTCAGCCGGCGCAGGATTGCGGCCTGAAGCGCGTCCGGCGCCTCATCGAGCGCCACAATGATGCTGGCGTACTGTACGGCAGACGCGAAGCGTTTGTCGCCGGTGTGATACATGATGGTATAGGCGTAGATCGCCCCGGCCCCGTGCACCTGCGCCACGGGTTCGCACAATCTGCTCAAATCATGGGCGTCGAGACCGCGAACTGAGCGGGGCACGGCTGGTTGGCGACCACAAGCCCGCGAACGGCCGCGCCGGCGATCACGGCACGTCTCTTGCTTCACACCACGCCATGGGTCGAGCGTCCGTTTTACGGGGTGCCGAACATGCAGCAAAATCCTTTGATCGCCCAGGCGGCCCAATTGGACCGCCGATCGTTGCTGACCAGCGTTACCGCCGCCGCGACGGTTGCCGCAACGGGCGCCGTGCCGCGAGCCGAGGCGGCGCCGAACCAGGTGCTGCGAATCGCGATGACCGCGTCGGATCTGCCAACCGTCACGGGAATTCCCAACAACGGCGGCGAGGGCTATCGATTTCTCGGCTACCCGGCCTATGACGGCGTGGTGAACTGGGATTACACCCATGTAGATCAGACCGCCGACGCCACGCCCGGTTTGTTCGAGTCCTGGACCGTCGATCCCGGCAACCCGACCCGCTGGATCTTCGCCCTGCGTGGTGGCGTGCAGTTCCATGACGGTTCGCCGCTGTCGATCGATGACATCGTCTGGAACCTGCGCCGGGTGTGGGATCAGAATTCGCCACAATACGATGCCTCCGGCGCGCCGATCGTGCGTTCGGTCGTTACCATGCTGGATCGCTGGGAGCCGGTCGACGAAGGCAAAATCGCCATCTACACCAAAAGTCCGTTCAGCTTCTTCCATTACTCCCTGACCGGGGTGCTCATCGCCAGCCCGCGCCAGTGGGAGAAGATGGGGCGCAGTTGGGTTGGTTTCGCCAAGGAACCGTCCGGCACCGGACCGTTCCGCATCACCAAGGTGCTGGCCGGCCAGTATGCGGAATTGTCGCGCAATGACCACTACTGGAACAAGGAACGGATCCCGAAACTGGATAAGATGATCGTCTACCCGATGCCGGAGCCGACGACCCGGGTCGCCGCGCTGCGTTCGGGCGAGGTCGACTGGATCGAGGTACCGCCCCCGGACGCGATCCCATCGTTACGTCAGGCCGGATTCAAGATCAGCCTGTGGCCCTATCCGCACACCTATCCCTACATGCTGAACTGCGCCGCTCCTTCGGTGTTCAGCGATGTGCGCGTGCGCCAGGCGCTGAATTTCGCGATCGACCGCGACGGCCTGTGCAGCATGCTGAATGGCACCGCGAAGCCGGCTTATGGCTTCTATCCGCCGGAGCATCCGCTGTTCGGCAACCCGAAGTTGCGTTACGGCCACGATCCGGAGCGGGCGAAACAGCTGCTGGCCGAGGCGGGCTACGGGCCGAACAAGCGCCCGAAAGCGAAGATCATGATCTCGACGTCGGGCTCGGGACAGATGGTGCCGATCCCGATCAATGAGTTCTTGCAACAAAATTTCGCCGCGGCCGGCTTCGACATCGACTTCGACGTCGTCGAATGGGGCACCATGCTGATCGCCAAACGCAGCCCGCCAAGCCAGGCGACCTCGCACGGTGACGACGGCATCAACAACAGTCTGGGCTATACCGATCCGTCGGTGATGTATCGGCTGTTCGCCACGGCCAGCTTTCCGCCTACGTCGATCAACTGGGGTCATTTCAGCAACCCCCGCTTCGATGAACTGACCACGCGGGCGCAGTCGACGTTCGACGCGGCGGAGCAGACGAAGCTGCTGGCAGAAGCGCATGCCATCCTGGTCGATGAAGCAGCCTGGCTCTACATTTGCCATGACCTCAACCCGCGGGCGATGAGCAAAAGCGTGACGGGCTTTCATCCGGCGCAAAGCTGGTCGCAGGATTTTACCCATATCACGATGAGCTGAGATGCCGATCCCGGGCGCGTGACGGGCGCGCCAAAGCAGGATGGCCGCGGCAGCTCGCACCGCATGCTCGGTACGCGGGGTACTTGTTTCGGTATCGCCGAACGAACGATCCCGCGCGCCCACCGACAGCGTCCATGCGATGGACGCTGGCACGGCATCGCGACCCCGCATCGTTGCGAACCGTCGGATTCGCGGCCTAACCTGCTCCGCCCCCGACGAGCGGCGACGCAGGAGACCACCCGCCATGCCCCAGCAACCCCGCGCCCTCGCCAACATCCGCGTGGTGGACTTCAGCTGGGTCCGCGCCGGTCCCTGGGCCACCCGCTGGCTTGGCGCCCTCGGCGCCGAGATCATCAAAATCGAATGGCCGGAATCCGAACGAGGCCGGCTGCCCAGTACCACGACCCCGCAAGGCGTCGAAGTCAACCTCAACACCTCCGGCAACTTCGCCGACACCAACGTCAACAAGAAAAGCCTCAGCCTCAATGTCCGCAGTCCCAAAGGCCTGGAGATCGTCAAACGTCTGCTCGCCATCTCCGACATCGTCATTGAAAATTTCAGTTCGCGCGTGCTGCGCAACTGGGGCCTTGGCTACGAGCAACTGTGCGAAATCAAACCTGACATCGTCTACGTATCGATGTCCGGCTACGGCCATACCGGCCGCAATCACCACTACACTACATTTGGCCCGGTCGCTCAGTCGGTCGCTGGCCTGACCGTTCTTTCCGGCCTGCCTGACAGACCGCCGGCCGGCTGGGGCTGGTCGTATATGGACGACACCGGCGGCATGTATGGCGCGATGTGTGCGCTCACCGGCCTCTACCATCGCAACATGACCGGCAAGGGCCAGCACATCGACCTGTCGCAGATGGTCGCCAGCGTCCCGATGAACGGTCCCGCGCTGCTGGACGTCACCGTGAACGGCCGAGGCTCAGCCCGGCCCGGCTTCCCCCCGGGTAACCGAGCGCACTGGCCTGGCACACCGCTGGTCAACAACTACCGCGGCCCAACCGTCGCGCCGCATAACGCGTATCGCACGTTTCCCGGCGGCTACAACGACTGGTGTGTCATTGTCTGCCACTCCGACGAGGAATGGCATCGGTTGGTCGAAGTTATGGGCGCCCCGTACTGGGCTACCACAGAAAAATTCGCCACGCTCACCGGTCGGCTGGAACACCAGGACGAACTCGACGCCCACATCGAAACCTGGTCCACAATGCTGGATAAATACGAGCTGACCAAACGCTGCCAGGCAGCAGGGGTTCGCGCTCTTCCCGTGCAGAGCGCGGAAGACCGCGTGGAGCACGACCCGCAATTGCGCGAGCGGCAAATGTATCTGCCGATCGATCATCCGGCGCTTGGCGTGCACAAAGTGCAAAATGCCCCATTCAAAATGTCGCAAACCCCGGCGGCAAATCACCTTCCGGCGCCGATGATCGGCCAACACACAAGAGAGATCGTCGAAGGCCTTCTGGGTCTGAGCCACGAGGATCTCCGCGCCGGCTTCGATGACGGCACGTTCTGGCCCACAAAGCGGCCGCGTTTTCCTTACATGGAAGAAATGCTCCAATGAGCGAACCGCGCGGCCCTTTATCTGGGCTACGAATCCTGGAACTGGCGGACGAAAAGGGTCAGTTCTGCGGCAAGCTGCTCGGCGATCTCGGCGCCGACGTGATCAAGATCGAACCGCCCGGCGGCGAGGCCTGCCGCCACGTCGGGCCATTCCTCGACGACATTCCGCACCCGGAACGCAGCCTGTCGTTCTGGCATTACAACACCTCCAAACGCGGTATCACGCTCAACCTGGAAATCGCTGATGGGCGCGCCCTGTTTCAGCGCCTGGCAGAGACCGCCGACGTCATTCTGGAGACCTTCCGCCCCGGCTTCCTCGCTTCCCTGGGATTTTCCTATGACACCCTTTGCCAATCCAACCCCGGGCTGATCCTGTGTTCTCTGACTCCGTTCGGTCAGACCGGCCCCTGGCGAGATTATCTGTCCAGCGACCTGCTCCACATGGCCGCCGGTGGCGAGATGGCATCCTGCGGCTATGACGAGGCCGATGTGCCGAACGCCCCGCCAATCGCCCCTGGCGGCGGCAACGCCTGGCACATGGGCTGTCATTTCGCTTACATTTCCATCATGGCCGCGCTGGTCTACCGCACTGTCTCCGGGCAAGGTCAGTTCATCGACGTATCGATCCACGAAGCCTGTGCGCTGACCACCGAGGCAGCGATCGCCAATTACGTCTACCGAGGCGAAGTCTTGCTGCGTCAGACCGGCCGCCATCATGCGGCGGCTCCGACCAACCGGACCCAGTTCCGCGCCAAGGATGGAACCTACGTCACGGCGCTGATCACCGGCGGGCTTAACCCCAGAAACGTCAGGAACCTCGCCAGCCTGATGGATCATTACGGCATGGCGGACGATCTGAACGACCCCAAATACCAGGACCCTGCAGTCATCGCAGCGAACGCGTCGCACATCATCGACGAGGTGCTCGCCAACTTCATCGCCAGCCTGCCCGCCGAGGAGGTTTACCATGCAGCCCAGGAGCGTGGGTTCACCTGGGGCGCGGTGCGTACGCCGGAGGCCGTGTTGCAAGACCCCCATCTGCAGGATCGCGGTTTCTGGAAGCCGGTGGAGCACCCGGAACTCAGCCGCAGCTTCACCTACCCGGGTGAGGTCGCGATCTATAGCGACTCGCCCTGGCGGATTTCCCGACGCGCCCCGCTGATTGGCGAACACAACAGGGAAATCTTCTGCACCGAACTGGGACTGTCTCGCGGCGAATTGTCGGTTCTGGCAGAAAGTCGGGTGATCTGAGCGTGTGCGCAGCCGCGATTGCAGCCATCGATCTGTTCGCGGATCGATCGCGAGAGGCCGGCCGGCATGGCCGGTTCCAAAATCGGCTGGCATGCGCTAATGTGCGCTATCCCACATGGGGAATAGCGCTTTGAGCTTTTCGAACGTCTTCGCGCGCGCTGTCGCATTGGTCGGCGGCGCCGCACGCGTGTCGCGGCAATTGACCCAGGGCTCGCCCGCGCCAGCCTGGGGTAGCGCTCCGGCGATACCTCCGGCAAAGTCGCAGGGCAGTATCCCAACCCTCAAAATGCCCACTGCTCGAGGTTGGAGCCCAGGCCACACTCCGCTCGCGGCACCTGGGCTCAAGGTCAATGCATTCGCCACCGGCCTGCTGCATCCCCGCTGGATCTGCGTGCTGCCGAATGGCGATGTCCTGGTCGCCGAGTCCTCGAACGTGCCCAGAGCGGTGATGCGGAACATCTTCGACTACGCGATGGTCAGCACCATGCGGCGAGCTGGCGCGGCAGGGGTCAGTGCAAACCGCATTACCCTGCTGCGCGACGCCGATGGCGACGGCGTGGCGGAAATCCGCGAGGTGTTCCTGGAGGGTCTGAACCAGCCGTTTGGCATGGCGCTTCTGGGCGACACGTTTTACGTCGGCAACACCGACGGTGTCGTTGCCTTCCCGTACACTCCAGGCGCCACGCGCATCACCGCTCCTGGGCGGACCCTGGTCACATTCAAGCCCGGCGGCCATTGGACCCGCAGCCTGCTGCCGAGCCCGGACGGCGGGAAGCTCTACGTCGGTGTCGGTTCCTCCAGCAACATCGCCGAAAACGGCATGGAGGCGGAGGAGGGCAGGGCGCTGATTTACGAACTCGATCTCGCGAGCGGGACCGGCCGTACCTTCGCCGGCGGTCTGCGCAACGCCGTCGGCATGGCGTGGGAGCCGCAGACCGGTGTGCTCTGGACTGTGGTCAATGAACGCGACGGCCTGGGTGACGAGACGCCGCCGGACTATCTCACGTCAGTACGCGACGGCGGCTTCTACGGTTGGCCATACTGCTACTGGGGCCAGACGGTGGACGATCGGGTGCCACAGGATCCGGCCCTGGTCGCAACCGCCATTACGCCGGATTACGCTCTGGGCGGGCACACCGCCTCGCTGGGCCTGTGCTGGCTGCCCGCCGGCACGTTGCTTGGATTTCCCGACGGCATGGCCATCGGACAGCACGGCTCCTGGAACCGCAGCAAACTGAGCGGCTACAAGCTGGTCTTCGTGCCGTTCGCCAACGGGCGCCCGTCCGGGCCGCCACGCGAGATCCTGTCGGGGTTTCTCGCACCGGACGAGAGCGAGTCCTATGGGCGTCCGGTTGGAGTGACGATCGCCCAGGATGGCGCCGTGCTGATGGCAGATGATGTGGGCGACGTGATCTGGCGGGTAGCGGGTTAACACCCGCGCTTGAAACCTGGCACCGCTTGCCTGCTTCGCGGCTTCGGCCCCAAACTCCCCCTTGGATCACGGGGCGCGCACCCGCACGCAGGAGAATACTCATGGAACTCAGAGGCGCGGTCGCATTGGTAACCGGTGGCAACGGTGGGCTTGGGCAACGTATTTGTCACGCTTTGGCGAAAGAAGGGACCCACATCGCGGTGATGTACGCGCAGAGCCGCGACCAGGCCGAAGGTGTCGCGCGCGAGCTGGCATCGAGCTACCAGATCAACGCTGCCGCATTTGCCTGCGACATCACTGATGGGGCCGCCGTGGATCAGTTGCTGCGCGATGTGACGGCTCGGTTTGGCCGGCTGGACATTCTGGTCAACGACGCCGCTTACAATAAGGCAATCCCGTTCACTGATCTCGACAATCTCACAGAAGAAGTGTGGGACAAGATCATTGCCGTCAATCTGACCGGCCCGATGCGGCTGACCAAAGCTGCGGCGCCGATCATGAAAGCCCAGGGTAGGGGGCGTGTGGTGAATATCTCGTCGGTGGCGGGACTTGGGCCACAGGGCTCGTCAATTGCTTATGCGGTGTCGAAGGCGGGCCTGATCCATCTCACGAAGTGCATGGCGGTGGCGATGGCGCCCGAGACGCTGGTCAACTGCGTCGCGCCAGGACTGCTCGAGGGCACGCGTGCAACCGCCAATCTCCGGCCTGAGATGATTGCGCATGGCGCGTCGACTTCGCTGCTGAAGAAGCCGGCGGACAAGGATGATTGCGCCGATATGGTCGTTACGATGTGCCGCACCGAGACGATGACCGGGCAGACCGTTGTCATTGACTCGGGGCGCACGTTTCATTGAGCAACGAGGTCGCTCGCGCGTGGGATCGATTGATGCCGAGACGCGGGACATTCACGTTTTCCGGTAAGTGGGCGGAAAACGTCAGATCTCTGCCTGAAACGGGCATGGGTTACACTGTCGTCAGGCTAGCTCTTCAGGATAGCCGAACGTTCGATCAGGTAATCGTGGCTCAGGTTTGCTAAGTCGCGTGCGAGCCCTTCCAGACATTACGTACACTGAGGACGACTTCGTTGAAATTGCAGTGACACACAAGAAGTGGAATTGGGCGGAGGAGCTGTAGCTTGGCTCCTATCACTGTGCGCTCTCGGCTGGCTCGCCCAACGACAGCATCAACCGGTTGGCCCAGTTGAAGAAGGCTGCACTGTTGATGACGTCGATGATTTCGGCATCGTCCAGTCCCGCGGCACGCAGCCGCTGGACATGCGCGGTGCCGAACGCGATCGGCGTTGCCGCCAGCGCCACCGAGGCCGCAACGATCGCATTCCAGCGCTCGCCCAGATCGGCACCCACCCCGGCATCGAGCAACCGCCGCACATCCGCGGCCCGCTTCGAATACGTGGTGGCGTG
>Ga0187867_10000552_pt1 | contig 33070 bp, 19 predicted proteins | sample June2016WEW_13_1_FD_132976 | JGI IMG/M metagenome (GOLD analysis project Ga0187867, IMG submission 132976) | Peatland microbial communities from SPRUCE experiment site at the Marcell Experimental Forest, Minnesota, USA - June2016WEW_13_10 | ecosystem: Environmental > Terrestrial > Soil >... | reverse complement strand
CCAGCCGAGAGGCAACTGCTGCGTGTCGGCAAGATCCTGATCATATCGAGTCGCGCGCTCTCCCGAGCGCGCCCAGAAATCTCGTGCTTTTTTCTTGACTTTGACTTACATGGATGTCGCCAATTCGGAAGTAACCCCGTTTTCGAGCTACTTCCGAGTGGCCGGTGATCCGGGCGCAATTCCGATAGGCGCCGAGCGACCTATGTGTTCGGACCGCTACGGCCCAACCTTTTTGGGGTGATCGGCGCAAACATGGGAAGTAAACTCCTTGTCGAGGCGCAGCCCGAGATTGAGCTTCATTTCTTCGAAAGATGTGCCGGTGGACGCATTCGAAGCTTCGAACCGCCAGCCACATTCGGAGCAACCAATCCCCCCGAAACCCGGTTGCTCGATCCATACAAACTTCCGGCTCATGTGCGCCTCGGTCGCAGCGCCCCGACGAGTGCCCGCTTGCTGTCCAGGGATGAAATGTGCAGGTTCGCCATAGACGGCTCCTTTAGCAGAAGTGTCCCGCCTGATTGCAGCAAAGAATCGTCACCCAGCCTGGGGTGGCGGACGATTGATAGAAGTCTGGGCAAAGTTAACATGTGCAAATTTGGATGGTCTGTCGGGAATCCTACATACATGGAACGGTTTTGATCGCGCGAACGTCCGATCTTGCGGGCGCCGTTTGCGGTGAGCGGAATTGCATTATGCGTAGGTCACGTTTCGTGCGTCGAGATGTTTGCGCTTTAGCAGTGTTGAAGCCAATGTTGGATACCCTACAGAAGCGTCACGTTTGGACCCTATATAATCCTGCGCGTACAGCGAATAAGCAGAGTTTCTGTTTCGCACAATTTGATGGGGGCATGCCCGCATCCGGGAGGGTTTTTAGGGTCTGATCTATGACACGCAGAGAGCCCCAAATCGGGCAGTCCGGCGAGCGCAGGAATCTCGCCGGGAAGTCCATCAGAAATACTGTTCTTCTATCCACCTCCGATAGCGACTTCAACTTGCTTCGTCCTCATCTCGAATACGTCGACCTGCCAAGCCATCTGGTCCTTCATGAGCCGGGAAAGATGGAATTCGCATATTTCCCGAACCGAGGTTTGATTTCTCTTGTAGTCGTAATGAAAGATGGAAGAACCGCCGAGGCCGGCATCGTTGGCAATGAGGGCTTTACAGGAGCATCGGCGGCTGTAGGCCTGAACTGGAGCACGCTTCAAGCGGTGGTACAAATCACGGGGGAGGGATTCCGGGTAGGGTTCGGAGCTTTACAAGACACTTTGGAATCCGCTTCACACCTTCGATTGATGTTGAGCCGCTATGCCGTAATTCACGGTATGCAGGTTGCACAAACGGCCGCGTGCAATCGGCTGCACAATGTTGAGCAGCGCCTTGCGCGGTGGTTGCTGATGGCACAAGACGGAGTGGAATCAGGTTCGCTGCCCATCACTCATGATTTTCTCGCAACGATGCTAGGGACAGATAGACCTACCGTGAGCTTGGCAGCCGGAGTTTTGCAGAGGAAGAAGATCATCGAGTACACCCGTGGCGCAGTGAAGATCGTGAACCGCAAGAAGCTTGAAGACTCCGCTTGCGAATGCTATGGGGTGATCCGCCAGTACGATGGCAAGTTCGGCCTTAAATAAGTCCAGAAGTGAAGACTCGTCCTGTGCTTGATTGCGACTCGAAAACGCGTTGTCGATAAATCTCTGCGCAAATCTCCTATACGCCGACCGCCGTTAGATCCAAGTGGCCATCCAAGCTCATGGCTTAGTCGCGCGATATCAGGACTGTTCTGGGCGGATTGTCGCCAACTCGGCAGTTATCAAAAAGTAATTGACGGATAGCCGGTGATTCGCCCGGAACCTCAGAATTGGGACCTGAACCGTGGATTCGCGCTTCTGTGATTTAGCACGAATCGAGCGGGCCACTGACAAATCGCTGGAGCAAAAAGATTGAGTAGTCCACGAGTCCGCCTCGGGCCCCTGGCGCCGTCTGGCAGCAGCGCAACTGCCGATTTATGCTCGCGTTTGAGCGGAACAGAACAGCCTCTTACCCCCTGTGACTGGATACTCTCAGTGAGCTGGAATTCATCCCCCGAATCGTCTTGCCACCCGAAGAACTTTCCTATTGCGAATCTGAGGCTATCTGTCCATGCACGACGCAGTCATGAAATGACTTGAACGAGTGAAGTAGAATTGCGGCCGAGAGAACAATGACAGCGCCCGATACGAATTCTGTACCAGAAGAATCAGCCGAGAATAGCCGCCCGGCGGGCGTTGTCCCCGCGGGAACTCCGGCGACTGCGGACAAGTCTTCGACTGCTGCAAAGGTCAAGAGCCACAACATCCGTGTTTCCTCTGCCGTCCTCGACGCGGCAGCGAAGGACGGCGATGCGCTGCTTCAGTCGCTGCACACGACTCCTGTGGGCCTGACGCAAGCGGAGGCCGAAGCCAGAGCGCGTACCGCCGGCCCGAACGAGGTTGCGCAGGAACGCCGGCGCGGCTGGTTTGTGCGGCTCCTGATCATCCTTCGTAACCCGCTAGTGATTCTTTTGGCAGCTCTCTCATCGATCTCCTTTGCCACGGGTGACGCGCGCGCCGGGACGGTGATGGCATGCATGGTGGTGCTCAGTGCCACGCTGCGCTTCGTGCAGGAAGCCCGCGCGGACGCGGCCGCGGCCAAGCTCAAAGCCATGATCCACGTGACCGCCAATGTCGTTCGCGATGGCAAGCCGCTGGAGATGCCGCTGCGCGATCTCGTCCCTGGAGACATCATCAATCTGCACGCCGGCGACATGATCCCCGGCGATGTGCGGATTCTCGCTGCGAAGGACTTGTTCGTGAGTCAGGGTACGCTCACTGGAGAGTCTTACCCTGTCGAGAAGTTTCACGATTCGGACACCAAGGCCTCCAATTCGCCGATCGACCTGAAGAGCGTTTGCTTCATGGGGACGAGCGTTGAAAGCGGCACGGCGACTGCGGTCGTGGTCGTCACCGGGGTGAACACTTATCTCGGCGCCATGGCTGGCTCGATCACGGAAGAAGCGCCGCCGACCAGTTTCGACCGCGGCCTGAGCCGCTTCACTTGGCTGATGATCCAGCTCATGGCAGTCATGGTGCCTCTGGTCTTCCTGATCAATGGCTTTACCAAGCACGACTGGAAGAGCGCATTCTTCTTCGCGATGGCCGTGGCCGTGGGTCTGACCCCCGAGATGCTGCCCATGATCGTCTCCGTCTGCCTCTCCAAGGGCGCCATCGCGATGAGCCGCAAGAAAGTGATCGTCAAGCGGCTCAATGCCATCCAAAACTTCGGCGGCATGGACGTACTGTGCACCGACAAGACTGGCACGCTGACTGAAGACCGTGTCGTCCTCATGCGGCACTGCAACGTAGCGGGACGAGAAACCGACGAGGTGCTGCTGGACAGTTACCTCATCAGTCACTTCCAGACCGGCCTTAAGAATCTGCTGGACACGGCGATTCTGGACTGTTCGGACTTTCACGGGAAAACCCTGGTCGAAAAGTACAAGAAACTCGATGAGCTCCCCTTCGACTTCACGCGGCGCATGATGTCCGTCATGGTGGAAACTCCTGAAGGTAAACCAATCCTTCTCACCAAAGGCGCTCCGGAAGAGATATTCCACCAGTGCTCTCAATTCGAGTTGGATGGGAAGCTGTCGCCTATGGATCCCGGGCTGATGAAAGGGCTGCGGGATGAATATGCGAGCCTCAGCGGCGACGGTTTCCGCGTCTTGGCCGTAGCCGTGAAAGAGTTGCCGGGGAAACAGTCCTGCTCAAAGGAGGATGAGCGCGACCTCGTACTGAAAGGGTATGTCGCCTTTCTCGATCCACCCAAGGGTACGGCGGCAATCGCTATCCAGGCGCTGCACAAGCACGGTGTAGGAGTGAAGATTCTCACCGGTGACAACGATCTGATCAGCCGCAAGGTGTGCCGGGACGTGGGACTTGAGCCCGATCCAATGCTCCTTGGCGAGGCCGTGGAGAAGATGTCCGACCCGGAATTGGCAGACGCAGCGGAAAAGACGACGCTGTTCGCGCGCCTCACTCCTGCTCACAAGCAGCGGATCGTTCGCCTTCTTCGGAGCAAGGGACATGTGGTCGGCTTCATGGGAGACGGAATCAACGATGCTCCCGCGTTACATGCCGCTGATATCGGCATCTCGGTGGATACGGCCGTGGATATCGCCAAGGAGTCGGCGGACCTGATTCTCCTGGAGAAAGACCTGATGGTGCTCGAAGAGGGCGTCATTGAAGGGAGAAAGGTTTTCGCGAACATTCTCAAGTACATCCGGATGGGAGCGAGCTCCAACTTTGGAAATATGTTTAGCGTCTTGGGAGCGAGCGCCTTTCTGCCGTTCATCCCGATGGCGCCGATCCAGATATTGACGAACAATATGTTGTATGACTTCTCCCAGGTGCCGATTCCGACGGACGCAGTGGACGAAGAACAAGTGGCGCGGCCGCGGCCATGGGACGTCGGAGAGATCAAGCGGTTCATTCTCTGCATTGGACCCATCAGTTCGATCTTCGACTACACAACTTTCTTCGTCATGCTCTACCTGTTCAAGTGCTGGGATCCATCCCGCGCACCGCTATTTCAGACCGGCTGGTTCGTCGAGTCGCTGATGACGCAGACACTCATCATCCATATCATTCGCACGAACAAGATTCCTTTCCTGCAGAGCCGCGCAAGCTGGTCTCTGACCTTAACAACGCTGGCCATCATGGCCTTTGGCGCGTGGCTTCCGTACTCTCCACTGGCCTCTTCCCTTGGCCTCGTGCACTTGCCGGGGCTTTACTGGCCGATTCTGCTTGCCACACTGCTTGCCTACTCGTGCCTTACGCAAGCGATCAAGGTTTGGTTGCTTTGGAAGAAGTGGATTTGACCGGACATCCGATGATTCTAGTTTTAACCGGCTGACTGTAATTCGAGGGTACGAGCTGGGTAAAAACAGTGTTTCCTGGCTTCCTGCGCTTCCTCGTTAGAAAGGGACTCGAAATGCCTGCAGGCAAGAAGGAACATCATCACATCGGACGCATTGGCTGGATGCGCGCAGCGGTTCTGGGCGCGAACGACGGCATCCTAACAACATCAAGTCTCGTGCTGGGGGTCGCAGCTGCGCATGCGACACACCGTAACCTGTTGATTGCCGGAATGGCCGGGCTGGTGGCGGGGGCCATGTCGATGGCTGCCGGTGAGTACGTCTCGGTCCATTCGCAGGAAGACACCGAACATGCCGATCTAGATCTTGAGCGCACGGAACTAAAGACAGACAATAAGGGCGAACATGAGGAACTAGCGGCAATCTACGTCGCCCGCGGGCTCGATCCTTTTCTCGCGAAACAGGTTGCTCAGCAACTGATGGCGCGCGACGCCTTGGGCGCACATGCCAGCGATGAACTTGGTATCTCCGAGACGCTTCGTCCGCGCCCTGTTCAGGCGGCGTTGTCATCGGCAGCAAGCTTCGCAGCCGGCGCATTGATGCCTCTGTTTGCCACTGCTATCGCACCGGTAGAAGCATTGATCCCCTTTGTATCTGTATCTTCTCTCGTGTTGCTGGCACTTCTGGGCGGATCGGCTGCGCACGCGGGTGGGGCTGGAGTGATGATCGGCGCATTTCGCGTAACTTTCTGGGGTGGGTTGGCCATGGCGACAACCGCAGGCATCGGATGGATATTTGGAGCTGTTGTGTGAAGAGCGCCGATAGAAAGCTGTCGTTCAAGAATGGGCGAGCGTTAGCGTCCACTTGGTGATCGCGCAAATCCAACCTTCACTCATAGGCAACAACGTCAAATGACGCAAACAGCCACGGCCCAATGCGCTCAATGACCCTGAGTTGGGCTGCGTTGCGAGGGTTGATCCCCATAACGCCGCAGGGTCCAGGAATAGGGCTGTGCCCGGATCGTCGCCTATCCGGACAGAACCCATTTTTGGGGCAATGTCCGGTTAGCAGGTGATACATCCAGAACACGTTCCAGAGGCAATCCGCATTCCGCAAATCACCTGCTCACGGTCAGCTCGTACCAGGTTGTCACCGTTCCTCCGAGCGGAATTCTCCATTTGCCGCCGGCCTTGGTGGCCGAAACCGTGGGGCCAATGGGTTGGCCCGATCCGTCAATCGCCTGCAATTGAATCGTGCGCGCAGGCTCCAGGTGCTTCAGGACCAGTGTGCCCACAACTGGCTCGATAAGGGTGGGCGAATCTCCCCAATTCGTTACATCGGTCCCAGCCGAGTTCCAGCGCTGGCCGGTGTTCTCTACGCGTCCCCCTGCAACCAGCAGCATCTTCGAAGACCGTGAGATCGGCTTCGCATCGAGAGAACTGAGCTGTATCGAGCAGAACTTGTTCTCGACTTTGGCCTCAAGATTGCTGTCGCCCACCTCCTGAGCTTGAAGGAATCCGATTAGCGCCTGTGTCCTTGGCGAATCCACCGTGACCAGACCCGCTTCAGGCGCTGAGTGGTACCAGGTCAGTTGACTTGTATCGGAGCGAATCGGATTCGGCGTTGCGCTCCCGGCAGGGCTCTGCGTTGCAGGCCCGTCAAACGACGAGATTCGAACCTCGTGCTCCAGCGGGAGCCAGAGCGGAAAACCGGGCGTGAAATATGGCCGCTCAGTGGATGGCAGCAGCATACTGTCGTACACCTGCTGATTCGTGTAGGCGCGATCAATAGTTTGCTCTGCCTTCTCAACATCTGCTCTGAGGAACAGTAACGCCCCGGCCGCCAGTTCGGGCAATCTGACTGGATCGAGGGAGATATCGAATGGATCACCGACGTAGGGCTTCCATGCCGGGTCTTGTTTGGGCTCGAAGGTATACCACATGATCGAGTCCCAATCCTGCATCGCTCCATACGCCGCCAGAATCGGAATGCCTTCGCCCGCGTAGTCGTTGGGAAACGGCTCGTTCACCTCGCTCACCGTATAAGGCTTGCCGGCGATCGCCGAGCGGGAAAGCTCAACAACCATCGAATTGAATGGATCATCCACCATTGGCGACTTTCGCGAATAATCCCCGGGGTGCTCCCAGTAAGTGTGGCCGTCAATTACATCGCTCCCGATCGTCGCCATCAGAATCGGATACCCGCTGCCGGAATGACTGTGATCGGCTGTTGCAATCACCAGTGACTTCGATCCCAGCGTGTGCTTCAGGTAGTCTTCCATCCCGGCAAAATAATCGCGCTGCGTGTCGTTGTAAAACTCTGCTTCGGCGAGGAAACGTTCCGGAGGAGCGGAAGCTGCTTGCCCTCGCCAGAACATTAGTGGCACCTCGTCATGGTCGGCTTTTACTCCCGCCATTTGCCGCAGCGCGACGATCTGCTCCGGCGTGCGGTGCGCGGCCAGCCACTTGTTGTACATGCCGGTCAACTCCTGCCCGTAGAACGGCGACGGCGCCCGGTAGCCAATGTTGAGCGCATCTTCGTTGTTGATTTCAATGAGGGCGACTGCGGGATCCTGCGTGTATTCAAGGCCGGTGTAGGGGTTGCGATGCCCCAGCAATTGCTGCGCGTATTCCTTCTGCAACTCGATCATGCGCTTGTCGAAGAGCGACGTTCCTTTCGCGCCCTCGCGGAGCTGGCTCGCGTCCTCCACGCCGTCGCCCGCCTTGAATGGCCTCCCGACGAGCAGATTAAAGTCGATGTAGATTCCGCGTTTCTCCAATTCCGCAATGAAAAAGTCCTCGCGATCGAATTGGTCCGGGTCCAGATTGCGCGTGTCCTGGCGTCCGGCCGCGATGAGCCCGCGCGGCGCCTCAAGATCAAGAAACTGGAAGCGCACGCAGTTCACGCCAAACCGCGCAAGCGTGGCCGCCCAAAGCGGCGCATCTTCTTTCGAGGGAATCTGCCGCGATCCCTTGCTCCAATCGGTGATATTTACGCCCCAAAGGCGAATACGCTGGCCGTCGCCGGTCGCCAAATGGCCGTTCAACACCTGAATAAAGCCATGCTTTCCAGCGGGCGCTTCGAGGAGAAAAGAAACATCGACAGGTGAATGAGATTCCGCAGCCCGGCGGTGATCGAGGGAGAAAGGGACCATCCCAGGCGTACCCTGCGCCGGAGCGCGATTCGGAGCGAGAATCAGAACTGCGGCAGTCGCGGTAGCCAGGCTGAAGCGCATGATGATCCTTTCGGGGAATATCCAGAGGGGCATGATTTACATCCGGAGAGTTGCAGGATGCTCGCCAGTCTCCGAACATCGGGTCGCTGCCAATATACGCCCTCGCCGAAGCCCGAGAATCCTACGAAAGTCGGATTTCAGCGAAAGTGATCCGTGTTTGAATGCAAGAGCGAGAAGATCCGCGGCACGACGTGTCCCTTAATCTGTGAGTGGGGATCCATCGCCGGAAATGTTCCGAATCGGAGGGCAGCTCAATGGCGAATGATAGCGATGGGGCAAAGCTACATCTCACTCGGCGCGAGCTGCTGGCTCAAGCCGCCTGCAGCGCCGCGATTCTTTCCGCGGCTCCCTATTTGAAAGCAATGGAATCGCCCTTGGCTGCGGACGCCTCGCCGCCGCGTATCACCGAAAGCTTCGATTTCGGGTGGAGGTTTGTCAGAAACGATGCATCGGGAGCTGAACTGCCAACTTTCAGAGATGCGGACTGGAGCCCTGTCGACTTGCCTCATGACTGGAGCATTGAGGGGCCCGTCGATGAGCACGCGCCCTCTGGGGGGCCGGGTGCCTACATGCCGACGGGAGTCGGCTGGTACCGCAAGAAGTTCAGCATCCCGGCAGCCTATCGTGGCAAGGTGGCCGTACTCGAGTTCGACGGCGTCTACCAGAACAGCGACGTTTGGATCAACGGCCACCATCTGGGCCATCGGCCCTACGGTTACATTCCGTTTGCCTATGAGCTTACCGATCACCTGAACTTCGGCGGGGATAATGTCGTTTCTGTCCGTGTCGACAACTCCAAACAGACGAACTGCCGCTGGTACTCAGGGTCCGGCATTTACCGGCACACCTGGCTGCACGTGCTTAGCCCAGTACATGTCTCACAGTGGGGAACTTTTGTGACCTGTCCGAGGATTCGGGCGGATGCAGCCACCGTTGAAGTGAGGACAACCGTCGCCAATTCGCTTGGCGTCGCCGCGCAATGCAAATTGATGACGGAAATTCTTGACGCGCGCGGCGTCGCTGTCGCTACTCTCGAAACATCCCAAACCATTGCCGCCGGCGACAGCACTTGCTTTATCCAGCAGACTGCCGTCCCGAATCCCAATCTCTGGTCTCCGGCAAATCCCTATCTCCACCTGGTGCGGAGTACGCTTCGCGACCCGGAAAACGTGGCCGATGTCTACGACACACCCTTCGGCATTCGCGAAGCCGTTTTCGACGCCGAACGCGGATTTCTGCTCAACGGTCAGCAGGTCAAATTGAACGGCGTCTGCATCCACCACGAAGCGGGCAGCGTTGGCGCGGCGGTTCCGGTTCGCGTTTGGGAGCGCCGCTTGGAAATCCTCAAGGAAATGGGATGCAATGCCATCCGCACCAGCCACAATCCCTTCGCAGCGGAGTTTCTCGATCTCTGCGATCGTATGGGATTTCTCGTCATGGCTGAAGCTTTCGACGAATGGCGGGTTCCAAAAGGGCAGATCCGCTATGGCTATAGTCTCTACTTCGACGAATGGCATGAGCGCGACCTCATCAACTTTCTCCATCGCGACCGCAACCACCCCTCAATCGTCTTGTGGAGCGCGGGCAACGAGATTGGCGATCAGTCTGCGCCCAACGGTACCGAAACTCTCCGCGAGCTGCTCCGCATCTTCCATCGTGAGGACCCCACACGTCCCGTAACTGCTGCGTGTGACCGCGTTGCCTCTGAGCCCCCCTCGAATACTGTGAAACCAGAATTTCTTGCAGAACTCGACATCGTCGGTTACAACTACGTGGATCGCTGGCGCAACCGGGCCGAAGAGTACTACAGCATCGATCATGCAGCGTTCCCGGACCGGCGTGTCATCGGCACCGAAAGCGGCGCGCTGGGCGGTATTCGTGGTGACTATCGGAGCCTGTTCGCTTCCGATAATCCCGCCGAAGTGCGGCGCTTCCTCTTCCAGCAGAATCGCAACATCGATGTTGAGGAGCTCTGGCAGTTCGTCAGTACTTACGAGTATGTTGCAGGCGATTTCATGTGGACCGGGATCGATTACCTTGGCGAGTCTTTCTGGCCCATGCGCGTTTCGCCGTCCGGCGTCCTCGATACCTGTGGTTTCAAGAAGGATGGATTCTACTTCTATCAAAGCCAGTGGATCCGGGAGCCCATGATCCATCTCTTTCCCCATTGGAATTGGGAGGAGAAGAAAGGACAGATCATCCCTGTCACCTGCTATACCAACTGCGATACTGTCGAGCTTTTCGTGAACGGAAAATCATTCGGTGTGAAAGGCTACGAGTTTCCGCGCTTGGGAATGGAGGGAACGTATGGCAACTATCCACCGCGGGCGCGGACTCTGCGCACGACCGCGGACCTGCATTTGACGTGGGATGTGCCTTTTGAACCAGGGGTGCTGAAAGCAGTCGGAGTCGAGAACGGAGAAGTCGTCACCACTGTTGAGCTCGCTACGACTGGCGTACCAGCGGCCATTGCCCTTTCGGCAGATCGCTCCAGCATCTCTGCCGATCGCCGCGATGTCACGCACGTCGTCGTAGGGATTCAAGATGAACAAGGCCGCGTGGTCCCAGTGGCGACGAACGATATCGTGTTCACTGTGGAAGGCGAAGGGAGACTCATCGGGGTAGACAACGGCGATCCCTTAAGTCATGAGGATTTCAAGACCAATCGCCGACGCGCATTCAACGGCCTTTGCATGGCCATCGTGCAATCAACGGCGTCGGCTGGTGCAATCAGGATCACGGCGATATCGACCGGCCTGACCTCGTCAAGCCTCACCATTAACACCGTTACCTCCAGCGCTTAATGTGCCTCGCGCGGCAGGTGGCCCAATCCGCGCTGCAGTGCTGCCAACACTGCCTGCGTGCGATCCTCCACTTGCAGCCGCTTCAGGATCACACTCACATGGCATTTTACGGTTGCTTCAGTAATGCCCAGCAGCGCGGCGATCCTCTTATTGCTTTCTCCTTGCACAATCAGCTGCAGCACTTCACGCTCTCTTGCGCTGAAATCCGAGTCAGGGGTTCGCGACGCGAGAGTCCGCGACACAGGCTGGGGCAGGAACTGCCCACCCGCATGAACACGCCGTAATGCATCAACGAGCACCTCATGCGACATTCCCTTGATGAGGTATGCGCGCGCGCCGCTTTTCAGGGCCTGATAAATATCTTCGTCTCCTTCATACGTTGTGAGTACCACAAAGCACGCCTGCGGATGCCGCCTGCGGATCCTGCGAATCGTTTCCACTCCGCTTATACCCGGAAGGCGAAGGTCCATGAGTGTGATATCGGGCTGATGCCGCTCGAACAACTCTATGGCCGTTTCGCCGCTTCCGGCTTCGCCCACAGTCGTCATATCCGAGCAGGAGTTAATGATCGCCGCTATGCCAACCCGCATAATTGGATGGTCATCCACAATCATTACCTTGATCTTTGCCGGTTCACTCATGGTCATGCACCCAGCATTGCGTTCTGCGCCATTGAAACTCTGCGCGGAATCTGAATCTGCACTTCGGTTCCTTTTCCCAAGGCGCTCCGCAACCTGAACAGTCCGCCCACCGACTGCGCGCGTTCGCGCATCCCCACCAGGCCGTAGTGATGATTCTGGCTCGGTTCAATTGCCTCAGGATCGAATCCTACGCCATCGTCTCGAACTTCCAGCGTGAGATTGCTTCTTGCAAATGCCAGGCGAACGTCGATCTTACTGGGCTTCCCGTGCAATACCGCGTTATACAACGCTTCACGCAAAATCATCAACAGCTCGTGCGTGGCCAGCTGGTTCAGTACGAACTGCTTTCCGGTCAAATCGCATACGATCGGGATGTTGTATTCTCTGGCAATCTGCTCAGCCATCGTCTGTAACGCCGTTCCAAACGAGTTCTCAGACGCCTTGTTGCGTCGTAAATTCCAAACCTCTTCTCTCGCTTCGTCGACGGTGCTGCGGAGCTGTGTTCGCGCGTGCTCCATGAGGTTCTGCACCAGTTGATCTTCCCCCTTCAGCAGGCTCGAGATTGCTTCAATCAGCGCCGATACGCTCGCGCATCCCTGAATCACCGTATCATGCATTTCGCGGGCCAGGCGTCCACGTTCATCTAAAACGGCCTCGAATCGCATCCTGATCTGCCACAATCGGAATCGGTAGACGCCTAGAATCAAAGCCGTCATGCACAGCACACTGACCGCGATGAACCACGGAGTGCGGTAAAAGAGCGGCCTTTGAACAATCGCCAGCGAAGCCTCGGATGCATTGAGTGCATTGTTGCCTTCAAAGGCCGACACGCTAAAGGTGTATTTGCCCGGCGGCAGATTTGTGTAGGTGGCTACACGCCGCGTTGCAGAGTCGATCCAGTTCGTGTCGAACCCCTCCAACCGATAGCGGAATCGCACTTCGTCCTGCGAGCGAAGCAGAACGGGTGCATAGACCACCTCAAGGCGACTGTTGCCTGGATAAAGAACTACTGGCCGATCGGCTGCAACCGGCCGTCCATTGACCAGCACTTCGTTGATCGCCACCGGCGGCGGCGCAGGGTGCTCCGCGAAATCGCCGAGTATGTGAATGGGGCCTCGGTTGGTTGGGAACCAGACATTGCCCTGCGCATCCACGCAGCCTGAAGGCTGCCTTCCACCGTAAATCTGCGCAGCGCTCACCTCGTTCGAGATGTTAAAAAAAGTGACGGAAACTCGGCGGTCCGGGTGATCTGCAGCCTGATCCAATTCGTGACGATTCAAAAGTGAAATTCCATTGGGACCGCTAGTCCAGAACCCGCCCCTTGCATCTTCAATCACTTGATAGATGCTGTTACTCGCCAGCCCTTGGTCCGTAGTAAAGTGCTTGAGCTTGCCTTCCTTCCAGCGGTAAAGCCCGTCGTCGCGCGTCCCGAACCATAGCCCGCCGTCCGGATCCTCATGAATGGACCACACTTTTCTTTGGTTTAGCCCATCGGTTGCAGCGTCATGCACGATCACGCCAGCATGAATTCTGTTTAAGCCGCGGTCGGTACCCACCCACAGGTCGCCGTTGCGGTCTTCGAGCAGCGCTCGTGTACTGAAGTATGACAACCCATCGCTCATCCGGAAGTTCGTAAACCCACGGGGAGTCCAGTGGCTCAGGCCTTCGTCTGTAGCGATCCACATACTTCCGTCGCGGCTCTGCAGGATCGCGCGAATGAAATTGTTTGTCAGCCCGTCCTTCGTGGTCAACCACAGCGTGTTCTTCCCATTCATGCGAATGATTCCGTCCCCATCCGTTCCAACCCACAATGCTCCAGCCCGGTCGCGAAACACGTTGCGCACTGAAACATTCCCAAGGCCGGGGAATCTGTAAGGCTCGATCGCTCCGTTACGCATGCGAAACACGTCGGTTGAGACCACCCAGATTGTGCCGTCATTGTCTGCGTAGATCGTGCCAAAATCGGAGTCTACGGTCTGTGGCAGCAACGCGATCCTCACAGGCGTGCGTGTCAGGCGTACCATTCCCGCCTGTGTCCCAATCCAGATGTTGCGCTCATCATCTTCAAAAACACTTAGCACCGTGTTGCTGGGCAACGTGTCCGCGGCAGTCATCGTTACGGAATCGTATCCCTTGATGCTACGTATCCCTCCTCCGATCATTCCGACCCACAGCATCCCGTCCGAAGTTTGCCGCAATGCCCGCACAGTGCCTTGAATTCCTGAAATGCGCTCGAAGCCCCCCGCACTCGATCGGAGCCGATACAATCCTGAAACAGTGCCCACCCAGATTGTGCCGTCCGTCGTCTCAAGTATGGACTTCACCCGATTCTGGCTGCTCACTCCTGGCAGGTGATATTCGCGCAATTCATCGTGATCGAAGCACAGCAACCGTGATCCGCCGACCCACAATCTGCCAAGCTGATCCTGCGCAATCGCGTGTACCGCGATCGTCGGCCGCCCATCCACGCCATCTACTCGCTGGAATCTTCCTGCGACAAAACGCAGCAGCCCGTTGTCCGTTCCCACCCAGATGGTTCCTTGCCGGTCCTCGAGCAGCGCGCGTACAAATCCGTCGCTCAATCCATCTTGCGCTCCATATACTTGGAACCTGCCTGCCGAGTATCGCACCAGGCCGCCGCCTTCAGTCCCAATCCAAAGGCTTTCGTCCCGCGAAACCATCAGTGAGAAAACACTGTTGGTTTTCAGTTGTGGCGTGTTTTCGACGTCAAACACATTCATCCGCGCGCCATCGAAACGAAGCAGTCCGCCGGTCGTTCCGATCCATAAATAATGGTCGGGAGTTTGCGCAAACGCCTGCACGGTCTGCTCGGGCAATCCATCTTGCGTTTGCCACACCTTTCGCGTGAAGCCGGTCGGCGCTATCGCGAATGCTGTCGAGCATGCGAGCGCCAAGCAAATCGCCGCGTCCCATCTTCTCGCCGACGAAGCGAATCGCGACCGCTTGCTCGGCTTTGGACAAGCTTTTGTGATCGATTGTTGCGCCTTTGGCGTCGCGCTCATGGCTGTCGTTCGGCCGGAACGTCGTTTTCGGACTCCGGCGTGTGATTCATCTAACGGTATATCTGCGCAAGGTGATCTTTCGCAAGCCGAACCTCCAAGAAGAGCTCATTTCTTTCGGTGCCTCTTAGTCCGGATGAAAGTCATGGCACACACACGTCAGCGTATAGTGCGCAGATGCATTCATTACATCAGTCTGTACTGCCATACGCAGGTATTTCAAGGCTTGATCGGGCTTATTCTCGTCGGTCAGGGTTCTTTCCATGCCGAACAGCGCCTCCCCGCTAACGGTTCCATTTCGTACGCGCGCTGGAAGTGCATCAATGCCTCACCGAGCTTTCCCCGGAGCACGGCCAATCGGCGAGCCTCCGTTACTCTGGATCAGCGGTTCTCCTGGTGCGGAACAGGGCTATCGCCTCAATCTCCACCAGTAGCTCGGGGCGGCAAAGGATTGCCTGGATGCCGGTCGACGCTGGCAGTGGGTCAAGCCCCAGATCTTTGTAGAACGCGGTACGCTCCTCATTGAACGCTTCATAATCGCGTTCGATATCGCGGAGATAACAGGTGGTGCGAACCACGTCATGCCAGGTGCAGCCTTCGCTTGTCAACAAACCGGCGATATTGGCGAGGGTGCGCCGCATTTGCGCTCGGAAATCGCCAATGTGCACGCTTCTTCCTTCCTCATCGATTGAAGCCGTTCCTGAAATGAGAAGAATCGTTGCTCCGTTCAAATCAATCCTCATCCCGCGGGAGAATGAGCTGGGTTTCTCGTACGAATAGGCCTCATTCAATACTCCGTGATTCGTAATAGCTCGCTTTTTGATTGGCGCGCGCCCAAGCGTCTCCAGGATCTGGGCCATTTCATTCATCGGTTCGCCTCTCCAGTACGGTGCATTGCAATCGTTGTGTAAAGTGATCGGTGGAGCGATCTTCTCATCGGTCTTCGTTCATCTCTTGTCAGAGGTACTTCCTCGATGTCCATCAAGTCGTTGAGCACGTTCTCCCAAGGGAGGTTCTCATTTAGGTGTAGCCGCCGGAACCAGTTTTTCCGTTTTAATCTCCGCAGATCCTTCAATCAAAGTTATCAGCTGATTTGTTGCGACCCCCTTTAACGCTTGTATCGTCCCCAGCGGCCATCGTACTTCAATGTCGACCGCTTCAAATGAGCCCAGTCCAAAGTGCAGCCTTGGATCATTCGCGGAAACGTAACTCGATTGGCTCATTGCCTCCTGGACCTGAACACGTGATCCACTTCGCACAACGACACGTGTGCCGATCGCGCTGCGGTTGCTTTTGGTCCCACGCAGCCGAATCTTGATCCAATGATTGTCCTCTGGCGCATCGTTGCGAAGCAGTGTCGGCGGTTCATTCTGATTCATAATCAGAACGTCGAGGTCGCCGTCGTTGTCGAAGTCGCCGAACGCGCAACCCCGGCTCACGTGGCGCTGATCAAGCGCAGGCTGAGAGCCATCGGGTATTTCTTCAAATGTTCCGTTTCCCCGGTTACGGAAAACAATTCGAGGTCCTTTGCGCGGGTACTTGGGCAGAACTGTTTCAAGTTCGGGGTAGACTTGCCCCGAAACAACAAAGATGTCGGGGTTGCCGTCGTTGTCGAAGTCGAAAAGGCCGACGCCCCAGCATACAAAGCGCCGCTCGCGGATGAGCCCAGCTTGCGCCGTGACATCCTCGAATTCGCCTTTGCCGAGGTTATGGTAAAGGCCCGTGGCCTGGTTCATATAGTGGGTGCGGAGGACGTCAAGATGGCCATCGCAGTCGTAATCGCCAACGCCGACGCCCATTCCTGCCATCTCCTCGCCGTCGCCGCTTAAAGCCAGGCCACGCATCAAAGCTTCTTCACGAAAGGTGCCGTCATGGTTATTCATCAACGCAAGACTGGGCGTTGAGTCACAGGCCACAAGAATATCGGGCCAGCCATCTTCGTCAATGTCGAAGACAGCGGCCGTCAATCCGTAACACTCGTGCAACACTGAAACACCGGATTGCTTCGAAACATCGGTGAAGGTGCCGTCACCGTTGTTCCGGTAAAGCAGATGTGTGGGAAACGGCAACCCTCTCGGACCGCAATTTACCGGTACGCCTTCAAAGTTGCAGTTGGGTCGTTCGAGCGATGGCGTCGGCATTTTGGCTAAATCCACATCGGCGTAGTTGGAGACAAATAGGTCAAGCAAGCCATCCTGGTTGTAGTCTACGAATGCACAGCCTGACCCAAAGCGCGTTAACGGTGAGCTCAAGCCGGCATGCTCCGCCACATCGGTAAATGTACCGTCGCCATTGTTGCGGTAGAGCCGGTTTTGCCCGAAGTAAGTGACGAAAAGGTCTTCGTAGCCGTCGTTGTTGTAGTCGCCCACGCAGACTCCCACTGCCCATCCGGCGTCAAGCAGGCCCGCCCTTTCGGTCACATCGGAAAAAGTACCATCGCGATTGTTCCGGTAGAGTCGGTTGCTGGCGCCAGGAGGAATGCTCTCGAGGAGGCGGCCTCCGAGGACGAACACGTCCATCCAGCCGTCGTTATCGTAGTCGAAAAAGGCGCAACCGCCACCCATGATTTCGGTCAGATAAGTGGCATGAGTGCCGGCACCGTAAAACATCACTTTGGTGAGACCCGCGGATTCCGAAACATCCACGAAATTCGAGAATGGCCGATGTGTAACTGCATCTTGCATGGATGCAAGCAGGGGTTTGGCGAATGAAAGCGATGCAGAGCCTAAGATCGACGGGGCCGTTTTGAGCAGACGCCGTCGCGACCAACCGTTCTGCAACAGAAATCGAGGAGCCGGTAGCATCGAATCCATCATGGGGCTGGATGCGCCTCGGAGAGATCTTGACTCATCTGGCGCACTTGCGCATTTTCGGGATCGATCTGCAACGCGTAATCCAAGGCCTTCCTGGCGTCCGCCCACCGTTGTTCGCCGGCAAGTGTCGCCGCGAGATTGATCCATGCGCCAATATACGATGGCTCCGCCTGTGTCGCCGCCCGGAAATACGTCTCGGCGCGCTCCAGGTCGCCATCGTGCGCAGCGAGGTAGCCCATCTGGTTTTGGGCCTCGGCGAGTTTGGGGTCCAGCTCGATCGTTCGTTGGAGTTCGGATGTTTCGCCGGCAACGTCATTCATCTTCCCCAGGGCTTGGGAGAGTTTGTAGTGCAGAATCGCCTCGTCGGGATCAGAGGTCAGCGCATCGCGATAGCTGGCGGCGGCCTGAACGAAATCGCCATTGGCCATCGACTGATCGCCGGACTCCGCTTTGCCAGCGGCCTGTGCCTTGCCGGATTGCGAGCTTTTCAATTCCTGGTACCGGCGCAAAGCTCGCATGGCGGCATCGGTTTCGCCAAGACTACGAAGAACGTTAGCCAGAGAGTATTCCACTTCAGGAGTATCGTCGCCGAGCGCAATGCCTTTTTCGAGGTAGGCCTTTGCGCCGCGCGGATCGCCTAGACGGGCGAGGACGTTGCCCAGGACGGTGCAGCTCTGCCCGAAATCGGGATTCAGCGAAACCGACTGTTGCAGATAATCCTTCGCCTGGAGATAATCTCCGTCCTGCTCGACGAGCACACCATTCAGGTAAAGAACTTCCCATTGTTGGGGGTATTCGATGAGAAGTTGTTTCGCGTAGGGCACCGCCTTTTCTGCATGGCTGTTGACCAGGGCGTGAAGATACAGCACCTTGGTTGCTTGGTCGTCCGGGTGCTTTTGAATCGCCAACTCGAAGATGCTGAAGGCTTCGCGATCTCTACCCATCAACAAGAGAACTACGGCAAGTTCATTGGCAATCTGGATCGAGTCAGGAGCTGTATTTAGGCCGTCGCGCAAAACTCGAGCCGCTTCTTCGAGTCTTGCGGCGGCGGCGAACGCGATTCCCAAATTCACGCACTGCGCAGGCGAGAGCTGGCCGGCGGCCGAGGGCCCAGCGAGAAGTGCAACAACGGCGGGGTATTCCTTCTGGTCGATCAAATCCTGCGAAAGACCGTCGAGGGCGGGCGTCGAGCTGGGGTCGATGGCAAGTGCTTTCCGCCATTCAGCTTCAGCATCGGCGGTTCGTTTCAGCATGTCGAGCGCCGCAGCCGACACGAGATGAGGCCGTATATCGCTCGGGGCCAGCGCTGCCGCCTTTCGAAGCGGGGCCAGCGCGGCAGAGTCATTGCCAGCGGAAGATAAGCTCAAACCCAACAGATAAGCCAGTGACGATGAAGATGGATTCTTCGCGGAGGCCGAAGCAAACGCCTTGGCTGCGCACTCAAATTGCTTTTGATCGGCAAACCACTTTCCCAGGTTCGCGTAGTTTTCGGCCGTCGGATGTGTTGCAACTTGCTTATGCAAGTCGGGTGGGGGTGTGCATTGTGCAATCGTTGCGAATGGGGTCAAAAGGGCGAACTGACCCAGAACACCAAAATAAAGCATGGTGGTTCCGAAGGTGGGCCTGGATCGCCTCAGAAGCGCTCGAAGGACCACCAACCAGCTCCATCCCGAGTGTCTGCACAGCAGAGACAACATCCCCCCTTCGGCTGATGACTCGAGCATGCGCGAGAAGTTTATATGGTTCAGCTAAATCAACGCTATCCGACTAAAGTCGGACCTGCCAGGATGGAGCGGACCTTCAAAATAACGAGTTGCTTGTTGATTTAACTGATTGGATCGAATGGACTTCCGTACCTCAAGCCGCGCACTCTCGGGTTCGAAATAGAAAATTACAGAGTAATCATACTTTTGGCGGATGCTTTGCGCTAAATCGAGGGCGTAGACTTCGCGTCGCCTGAGAAAACCTGTTCGTAGCGCAACGGATGTTGCGCAAACGAAACCGTCAAAGCAGGCGGGGTTTTGGCAGTCCGCAAGTTGATATTGCACTTGTGAAAACGATTTCATTTTCCGGCCGCGACTGGAATCGACCCACGTGGTTGATGTCATTTTGATCAGCCCACATGGAACTAAACAAGAAAATTCAGGAGGCAGGTATGCAATCAGCAATTCGAAAGTGCCTTCAGGCGTTGATGGTTGTCGCCCTGGTTGGCGCCTTTGGTTCTGCCACAGTGTCGCACGCACAAAGCACCTACGGCAGTCTCACCGGTCAGGTCACCGATTCAACGGGGGCAGCCGTCGTTGCTGCCGACGTGACATTCACCAACGTCGACACAAACTTCCCGCAGACCACGAAGACAGATGGTTCGGGAGTTTATTCCTTCAAGCTGGTTTCTGCCGGCCGCTACTCGCTGGCCATCTCGGCCATGGGGTTTGCGCAATACGTGCAAAACGGCATTGTAATCAATGCCAACGAGTACGCAACCCAAAACGTTCAGATGCAGGTGGCCAAGGTCGGAGCGACCATCACGGTCACGGCCAACACCGAGCTGATTGACACCACTACGTCCGAACTGGGCATGACGGTCAATACGCAGTCGATGAGCGATTTACCGTTGAACGGTCGCGATCCCACAAGTCTGGCACTGCTGGCGCCGGGCATGGTCGACGCCAACAAGGCAGGCGTCATGTGGGCGCAATCGGGGTTCTCTTTCCCCAATGAGGCAGCGGCATCGGGCGATGGCGGCCGCATTGGCAGCACCTTCTACATGCTCGACGGCGTCTCGAACATGGACACCTACCTAGGCTCCAGCTCGCCTGCCCCAAATCCGGACGCCATCGCGGAGTTTCGACTCATCACCAACAACTTCAGCGCGGCGTATGGATTCTCCAGCGGCGGCGTCGTTTCCGAGGCCACCAAAGGGGGCACGAACACCTGGCACGGCGGCCTCTTTGAATTCCTGCGAAACGGAGATCTAGACGCGAAGAACTGGTATAGCCGGCAGCAGGACACATACAGACAGAACCAGTTCGGCGGCTCTGTCGGCGGGCCGGTTCTTAAGGACAAGTTGTTCTTCTTCTTTAATTACCAGGGCACTGTCGTAGTCGGGGGCCCGGGGTCCACGTCAAACAACACCACCACGCCAACACAGCAGATGATGAACGGTGACTTCAGTGGGCTTGTCACTTACCAGCAGGCAAACCATCCTGGCACATGCGGCGCTGTCGGCACACAGGTGCCGGCGGGCAAGTTGCTATCGTGCGGAGTCCTGAACGGACCATTCACCACCAAGTTGACCGGCGGCGTGTACACATATAACCAGTTGGCGGGCTCGCTGGATCCGGTAGCCGTACAGGTGACCAATGACGGACTGCCGGGACACACGGCCCCTGCGTCAGGGACCGTGCCCTCTACGTCCGCAGCTCAGAACCTCCAAGGCAATATGGACTACGCTTCGGCCAACCTGGCGAATCAGACTTTCAACCAGTACACGGCCAGAGTTGATTACGATTTGTCGAAGAGCCAACGCCTCACAGTGCGCTCGTTCGTCGACAAGTGGATCCAGCCGGCTGGCGACACCCCGGGCAATGTCCTCTCGGTGTTGAACCTGAACACCTGGAACCAAACATTCGGTATCCAAGGCTGGTACTTCAACGAGCTCCTGCAGCACACCTGGACGGTGAACTCCAACACCGTCAACACGGCCACCGTAATGTGGACCCAGCAGAGCGTCCATAACGGTACGCCGGTATTGGATAAGAGCGGCAAGCCCATGTGCTGGTCGCGTTATATCTCCATCACTGAGCCGGTCTGCTACATGGAAGGGGCAAACTTTGGCGGGGCGAACGGCGGCTGGACCGAGCCATCGAACGAGGTTCGGGGCACGCTGGGAATTAGCGACACCTTGTTTAAGACCGTCCGCCGTCACACCTTATCGGTGGGTGCCGACATCATCCATCAAAGAGCGGTCGAAAATGCCGCGAACTACCCGGCTGACGCCATCATCGGCTTCGGCGGCGGTTACACCAACAACGGTACGGCAGACTGGTTGCTGGGTTATATGTCGAGCTTTGAGCAGGGCGCCGGCGAACTTGCCGACATCCAGGGATGGCTCGTAGACCCGTACTTTAACGATGAGTTCCGCCTCAAGCCCAACTTCACGCTTAACCTCGGCGTGCGCTGGGATCCAGACCTCGCGCCGGTTTCCGTGGGCGGCCGCGGAACAGCATTCGTCGCCGGTCAACAGAGTGTCATCTTTCCTGGCGCGCCAGCGGGCCTGGTTTATCCAGGTGACCATGGCGTGGACGCCGCGCTTCGTCCCGGCAGCAAGTTCTTCGTTGAACCCCGTGTCGGTATAGCCTGGCAGCCCAAGAACTTGCCACATACCGCGGTCCACGCGGCATTTGGCATGTTCAGCAATCCGGTGCCCTACTCCGACTACAACCACGTCGTCGATATGGCGCCGTTTGCCCCGGCGTTCTCGCCCTATGCGCCGTCCAACGGGCCGATTTGCAACGGTGGAGCTACCTGCGCGCCGAACACCGGCCAATCGATCACTGGATTCGAGAACTTCGAAAAACCATGGAACACCTCGACGTTCGGGACACCGAACGGCAACCCGTTCGGCACCGGCCCCGGACTGATACCGTGGGCCACTCCGAGCTATAAGCCTCCGATGAACTCCACGATTCCCACCCCTGTGTACGAGCAGGATTCGTTCGGGCGGAAATTCCATGCCGGCATGACCCAGGCGTGGAACGTGTCGGTTGAACAGCAACTGAGCAACGTTATGGCGCTTCGCGTGGCCTATGTGGGCAGCGAATCCTATCACCAGAGCTACGTGCAGGACGACAACTACGCCGGGTATAGCTACTGCACCTCTTATACTGTGTCGACATGCCCCAGTCCGAGTGTGGCCCCCGGCCCAGTTGCTCCCTATGCCCCCACTTACTCGACCATCCTGGAGTATGACAGCGGCGCCACAGCCGACTATCACTCACTGCAAGTCTCCGTCCAGCGGCGCATGGCCCATGGTCTTCAGGCGCAGTCCAGCTTTACCTGGCAGAAGACGATTGACGTGGCCAGCGCTGCTAATATCGCCGCCAGTCAGAACGGGATCACTAATCCGCAGGACCTGCGCTGGAGCCGCGGCATTTCAAGTGCGAGCATTCCCTTCACCTGGACGACCAACTTTGTTTTACGCAGTCCGGAGTTCAGGGGGCAAAGTCTGCTCGTGCGCGAAGCGCTCGCAGGGTGGGAACTCGCCCCTGTCATGACCTGGCAGTCTGGCACGCCGTTCGGCATCAGCGGTGGCAATCCCAGCACTGCGTATGGCGAACCCAACAGCGGCGGAACTGCCATTGGCTGCCTCGCGGCATGCGGCGGCTACCGCGCCGACCGCGTCCCCAACGTGCCGCTCAAGGTCCGTCAGGGAGGAAAGTCGAATTGGTTGAAGCAGTACTTCAATCCTGCGGCGTTCACCGCCAATCACGATGGCACCTTTGGCGACAGTGCTCGCAACCTGATTCAAGGTCCTCCGGGATTCAATACAGATGCGAGCTTGATGAAGTCCTGGTCGATTCGTGAAAAGTACTCGATCGAACTCCGCTTTGAAATGTACAACGCGTTCAATCACGCGATTCAGGGGAATCCGGACGCCAATCCGCTGAACTCGGACAATAACTCGGGCGAGATCAACTCCGGCAATCCGTTAGGCGGTCCGTCCAACAATGTTCGCGAGGGCCAGGCTGCTCTGAAGATCGACTTCTAACCATGGCTCAGCATACGGGCACGGAAGGCGAAAATGTCTTCCGTGCCCGTGTTCGTTTTCCTGCAAGGGCGTATTCATAATTTCGTTCCGCTTGCCGCAGATCTTTCACCTATTTGAAGGTTGCGGTTCTGCTCAAGCCCAAAGTAAATCACTCTGCAGAGCCGCTCATTGAGATCGCTGTAGACTCAGAAAAGGGCAAGTCGTCACAGCTCGAGCGTGGCGCCCTGAGGGGGGAATGCATGCTCGATCATGATTTCCAAAACAGGGGCTGCTCGATGGAACAGCCGGTTCCGGTTTCAAGGCGCGTGGCCGCGGTTGTAATCACGATTCTGAGTCTGCTGTTTGTGGCTATGCTGTTCGTGCCCACCCAGCGCGGGGTGCTGGGCCAGACGCAAAGCGAATCCGCAACGGCATCTCTTTGGCCCATCTCCATTGTTTACCCCGAAAATGAATCCATCTTTCCGCCTGGCATCACACCGCCAACTTTTCTTTGGCGCGACGGACTGGCTTCCTATTGGACGATTGATGTTGCCTTGCCAGGCGACTCCTCGCCGATTCACGTTGTCTCCAAAGGCGAGCGAATGCACCTCGGACCGATCGACCCGGATTGCGTGAGCGATACCAACGAGTTGCCCAAGCTGACTCCCCAGCAGGCCGCATCCTGGGCTTGGACGCCCGACGACGCGACATGGGAAACGATTCAATCTCGGTCGTCCAGGGAGGCGGCGACATTAACGGTCACAGGCTACAGCAAGGCGAATTCGGAAGTTTCCCAGGCGCGCATCAGCTTTACAACCTCGCCTGATCCAGTGGGCGCCCCTATTTTCTACCGTGATGTCCCCCTGATGCCTTCGGCAGGCGCTAACGGCACTGTCCAACCGCTTTCTCCGACGGCAATTCACTTGATCAAGTGGCGGCTGCGCGATATTCGGCAGCCGGAAAGCCGCACGCTGCTCACAAATATGCCCACTTGCGCCAACTGCCATTCGTTCTCACTAGACGGCAAAACCATGGGCATCGACGTAGATGGTCCGGCGAACGACAAGGGGCTCTATGCGCTCGTTCCCGTCTCACGTCACATGACCATCCGAAACCAGGATGTAATCGAATGGAATAAGGACGGCCAACCCGGTCTGACGCGAGTGGGTTTCATGTCGCAGGTTTCGCCGGACGGCCACTACGTAGTGAGCACATTTGCCCCACCATCGCTCGACGTCCCGCGGACCTACTACATAACGAATTTCAAGGACTATCACTTCTTGCAAGTCTTCTATCCCACTCGAGGAATACTGGAGTGGTACGACCGTGAAACGGGCCAGCGGCAACCTCTGCCCGGCGCCGACGATCCCGCTTTCGTGCAGACCGATGGCGTCTGGAGCCCAGATGGGAAATGGATTGTGTTCGCGCGAAGTCAGGCTCGCGAACCATACCCAAACGGCCAAAAGCCCGCACTTCACGCAAACGATCCAAACGAAACGCAGCTCCAGTACAACCTGTACCGCATTCCATTCAACGATGGGCGAGGCGGCGCGCCCGAGCCCATCGCTGGTGCGTCAAACAACGGCATGAGCAACAATTTCCCCAAAGTCTCGCCCGACGGAAAGTGGATCGTCTTTGTCCAGTGCCGCAATGGCCAACTGATGCGCCCCGACAGCCAGTTGTATATCGTTCCATTTGAAGGTGGTGAGGCGCGCAGGCTCCGGGCAAATACACCGCTGATGAACTCGTGGCATAGTTTTTCGCCCAACGGCCGATGGCTGGTTTTCTCCTCCAAGGCGCGCTCGCCGTATACGCAGATGTACCTGACCCACATCGATGGCAATGGAGACTCGAGCCCTGCGATTCTGATCGATAATGCAACTGCGTCAAACCGCGCGGTAAACATCCCCGAGTTTGTGAATATCTCCGGCGAGGGGATCGACGACATTCAGGTACCTGCAGTTGAAGTCTATAAGCTCATCGATCAGGCTACTCACCTCGAGGACGATGGGAAAAACGCAGATGCGCTGGCGATTTGGCAAAAAGCCGAGGCCTTGGATTCGGAGAACGCCAAGGTAGAAAACGGGCTCGGTGTCTCCCTATACCTCGAGGGTCACACCCAGGAGGGCTTTGAACATCTCCGAAACTCCATCCGCATTAACCCGATGTGGGTTGAAAGCCATGTTGTTTTAGGCAAATTCCTGCTCGATCAGGGGCACCCGGGCGAGGCAATTCCCGAATTGAATAGGGCAGTTGACCTCAAACCGCGTTTTGCAGGGACCCAGGAGGCATTGGCCAGCGCCTATCAAGCGCTCGGCAACTGGCACGAGGCGCTGAATCACTGGAAAGACGCAATGGCGCTCGACAGCAACCGGGTGAGCGCAATAGCAGGTGCAGCGTGGCTGATGGCAACCGCGCCGGATGCATCGGTTCGCAACGGTGAGCAGGCAATCAGTTTGGCGAAGTCCGCGATTGCCTTGAGTCCGGGCGAAGATCCCGATTTGCTCGATGTGCTCGCGGCCGCTTATGCGGAAACTGGGGAGTTCGATCGTGCTTCAGCCCAGATTTCGCGCGCCATCGTCGTTGCGGATTCGCGCGGCAACAAGGAGCTTGCTGCCGATCTGAGGTTGCGTCAGAAACTTTACCTCGAAAAGAAACCATACCGCAGCGCGAATTCTTCGCGAGCTCCCCAACTCAGCGACATGAGTGCGGAGAAATGAGCGCGAGGCGGACCCAGGTAGGTTTCCATCTCTGGCGATTGCTGATTGTCGCTCTGTTGGCGCTTCCGGCGGCAGCGCCGGCACAACACCCTGCTGTTCTCCTTTGGCAGGCGGGCGCGCCGGGTTCGGAGGGCAAGACCGCACCGGAAGTAGTGACAATGAGTCCCCAAGGCGATCATGTTCTCTCCAGCATTCACAGCCCCTCAATAACGGTCTATCTGCCGTCGCCGGACAAGGCGACGGGGGCCGCCGTGATCATTGCGCCTGGAGGCGGGCACCGTGAGCTGTGGATCGATCATGAGGGCTACGCTGTTGCAGAGTGGCTGAGTGATCACGGGATTGCCGGGTTTGTTTTGAAATACCGCCTTGCCCGGGAGACAGGGTCAACCTACTCCGTCGAAGGTACTGAGCTCGGGGATATGCAGCGAGCCATCCGCTTGGTACGGAGCCGTGCTGCGGAATGGGGGCTTGACCCGAGCCGCATCGGTGTAATGGGTTTCTCCGCGGGTGGAGAGTTGGCTGCGCTCGCCGCCACCAAATCCAGTGACGGAAATCCTGCGGCCTCTGATCCGATTGACCGGCTGAGTGCGGTGCCTCGATTTCAGGCATTGATTTATCCCGCGATTCCTCAAGACCTTGCGCTCACCCCCAAAACGCCGCCGGCCTTTCTCGCATGCGGACAAGATGACCGCCAGGACATCGCGGAAGGACTTCCGGAGCTCTATTTGTCAATGAAAAAACTTGGCATTCCGGCAGAATTGCATGTGTTTGCGCATGTCGGGCACGGATTTGGCATTCGCGCCAGCAATGCCGCAAATGTCAGCTCCTGGCCGGATCTGTTCTATCGCTGGCTAGGCGCCAGCGGGCTACTTAAAGGCAAGGAATGAGCGAAATCTGTAAGCGTTTCCCCGGTTTCCGAACAGCTTGCGCCGGAGGCTCGCTTTCGTTCTTCGGTTCGCTCAACAATTCCATGCAAAATGCCTCGAATCAGACTTTTGGCTGATTCCCCTTCCCATTGAAGCGCCTATATTAGCTTATGCCAAATACGCTTCACTCAAAAGGAGCCAGATTGGCAACTTTTTGTTGAAGAAGGTGTCGATTGTGGTCCACGGCGGTTGCTGATTCTGTAACTAAAACTCGCCGCCCATTCTCAAGGAAACATCCATTCGCCAGAGAGATGCCGGGCTGTCGAATTGTAACCAGCGGGAAAGTCCGGCGGTTCACTTGCAACCGCTTCATTGATTGCGGAGACTCGCATCCGGCCGAACCTACATTTGCGCGCCACGCTCACAGCGCACGTTGTAGGCAGCGATTCAATAACTTTTGACGAATAAGACGCTCTCATCTGTGACATTCGAAGCGAACGGGATGGGGAGAAAATGACGATTTCACGAAGAGGTTTTCTGGAGTCCAGCGCCATTACGGCGGCGGGGCTAACGATTGGAAATATCCTCGAGCAGGCGAGCATAGCCGCTCAGGCTCCGGATCCGAAGAGAATCAACTCGTCTGCATGGCCACGCAAGCCCGAAGCACGCCAGCAGTTGTGCTTTAACCGGGACTGGAGCTTCATCCGGTCCAATGACGCGCCTGCCAATTTCGAGCGTCTTTCCTCCCAGTTGCAAAGAGGCGCAAACATCGCCGTTTTCAACGATACTGCCTGGGAGCGCGTCGCCTTGCCTCACACTGTGCGCATTGAACCGCTCGATGCAAGCGGCGGACGCAATTATCGCGGAATCTGCTGGTATCAAAAACACTTTGCCGCGTCATCGAATTGGCGCGGACAAACCGTGCACCTGGTGCTTCAAGGTGCGATGCAGGTTGCCGATTTATGGCTGAACGGCAAGTATTTGACCACTCATTATTGCGGCTATCTTCCATTTACCGTGGACATTTCAAAACATTTGCAATTTGGCGAGCATGCGTCGAACGTGATCACTGTACGCCTGGACAATTCGGACAATCCTGAAGTGCCGCCAGGCAAACCGCAGGACAGCCTTGATTTTGTTTATTTCGGCGGACTTTATCGTGGCGTCACGCTTGAGGTGCTGGACAATCCGCACATCAGCGACCCGATCCTGTCGAACAAGACTGCTGGCGGGGGCACATTCGTCACCTTTCCAGAAGTCTCGGCTGGCGGCGCGACCGTTCAGGTTCAGACAGACCTGGAAAACCTCTCTGTCGATCGACGCCGCGCACGCGTGCGCCAGGAGTTGTTCAGTGCCGACGGCGTCCTGGTTGCAACTACGGAGAACGGACTCGAGGTCGATTCAAACTCATCGAAGTCTCTGACTCAGCGCATTGAGGTACGAACGCCGAAATTATGGCATCCGGATCGCCCTTACCTTTACTTGCTGCACACCACGGTCCTCGAAGATGGAGGCGCGGATGCCAAAATGATCGACGACCAGTTCGCGCGCATCGGCATCCGAACCTTTCACATCGATAAAGACGAAGGACTCAAGATCAACGGTGAATATTTCTTTTCTCTTGGCGCCAACCGCCATCAAGACCATCCCTATGTTGGCTACGCGCTGCCTGCCTCTGCGCATCACCGCGATGCAGTCAAGCTGCGTCAGGCTGGTTTCACTTCCTATCGCTGCCATTACCCCCAGGACCCGGCCTTCATGGATGCATGCGATGAGCTTGGCATTCTGGCCATCGTCTCCAATCCGGGCTGGCAGTTCATGGGGGACGAGCTGTTCCGTAAACGCGTTTGCCAGAACGCACGCGAGATGATACGCCGCGACCGCAACCATCCCTGTGTGCTGCTCTGGGAAGCCCAGCTAAACGAGACAGACAATAGTCTTGTTGCGGCGGATCTTTACCGTATCGTTCACGAGGAGTTCCCTGTCGAAGGATGCTATGCTGCCGGCGACCGCATCGGCAAACCGATAGCCGGCTTTGAAGGATGGGATGTGGAGTACTCGCGAAACAACGGCACCAAGCCCTTGTGGATTCGCGAGTGGGGCGATCAAGTGGATAACTGGACAGACCAGCAAGGAAGCGTGCGTGTGGCGAGGGAATGGGGCGAAACTGCGATGCTGACACAGTCGGCACGGCATCTCGAAGCTCTCGATGCAATTTATGCCAAGTTGGACGCTCCTCCCGTCCCAGGGACCGCACGCGCAGCGGGAGCCGATCTCTGGGCGGGAATTGATTACTATCGCGGTTACCACCATCAACCCTTTTATGGCTCGCCTCTGGACTTGTTTCGGCTGCCAAAGTTCGACTACTACCTGTTCCAAAGCCAGCGCCCGCTGAAAAAAATGGAAATGAACATCGGTAGCGGACCCATGGTATACATCACCAACTTCGCAACGTTTCAATCTCCGGTTACGGTTATGGTCTTTAGCAACTGCGAGGAAGTGCGTTTATCACAGAACGGCAAAGAGATTGCGACACAAAAACCCGACTCTGGATTTCATTTGCCGCATCCGCCGTTTACATTTCGGCTTTCTCAATTCAGCGAACCGCATTCCATGCTTTTTGCCACAGGCATTGCAAAACCTGGAACAGCCATCGGTAACGTAAAGGCGGAAGGGCTCGTAGGCGGCGAGGTAGTTGCAGTTCACGAGCTGCAGGCCCCTGGCGTTCCGACCCAGTTGACGCTGGTCCTGGATGGTTGCGGCCGCGATCTTGCCGCAGATGGATCAGACTGGGTGCGTGTCTACGCGCACGTCTGCGATAACCGAGGCACAACCTATCCATACGGCGACGACCAGATCACTTTCAAAGTGAGCGGGGACGGGGAACTCATTGGTGGTCGTAGCGGTGTTGGGAATCCGGTGCGAGCTGCCGCGGGAATTGCCACTGCATTGATTCGCTCCACAGGCAAAGCCGGAACGATCTCTGTTGAGGCTGCTGCCTTCGGGCTGACAACCGCGATTCTGAAGATTTCTTCGCGCGAGATCGGTGTTTAGCTGATCTGTTTTGGCGTTGGACGTGCCCATGAGACGATCCCTAATCCTATGCGTCGCCTTCGCTCTTCCCGGAATCGCTTCGGCTCAAAACTCGTCGAACATGCGGCCGCCGATCACAGGCATTGCCCACGTCACGCTTTATGCAGACGACATGGCGAAGTCGCAGCAGTTCTATCAGTCCTTGCTTGGCTGGGAAATGGTGCCTGGAGGCCATGCAAGGTCTGGAGTCCGTTTTTATGCAAACCATCTCCAATACATTGAGCTGATCTCTCCACCGGATCCGGGCCCCATGGACAGCCTGGACTCTATCGCCTTTGCCACAATCGACGCGGAGTCCCTGCGGCGCTATTTGGACAGTCGGCAGGTAGTCGTGCCGCGAGCTTTGACCATCGATCGTGATGGATCAAAAACTCTTCTCGTCCATGACCCGGAGGGAAACCGGATCGCATTCGTCGAGTCAGGAACGCATTCTCTGTCGGAGCCCAGGCTGGAATCGAGACGACTTAGCTCGCACATCATTCATGCCGGCTATGTTGTGCGCAACCGTGCCGCGATGGATCACTTCTACAAAGACATTCTCGGATTTCACCTCTATTGGCAGGGCGGTGCCAAAGAGGGGGACATCGATTGGGTCATGATGCAGGTTCCAAACGGAACCGACTGGATCGAATACATGCTGTATTTGCCTGATCGGCCAACACGCGCACAGCTAGGCAGCGCGGATCACTTTGCGCCGGGCGTGGTGAGTGTCGCCCACTTGCAACGCCAGCTCGAGCAGCGCGGATGGAAACCGGCGCCAGGCAAGAATCCACAAGTGCTCGGAGTTGACGGCAAACTTCAATTGGACCTTACCGATCCCGCAGGCACGCGGGTTGAATTCATGGAGTTCCTGCCGGTTAAGACTCCATGCTGTTCCCCTTACACCGGAACTCAGCCCTCGCCGGATCCCAATCAATGGTAGCGGAGGAGAAACAGATGGGAATCGTGTCATTGGTGGCGAAAGGCAACGATCGAATTGGAACAGCGAGGACATGTGCATTGGCCGTCGCACTGTGTTTCATATTCGCGAGCGCAACCGCTCAGCAAAGTCCGTCTGCCGTTCACGGCAATCCCGCACCGTCGGCTGGCCTGGATGACGGCCGCCCGCTTCACGTTGCAAAGTTCGATCGGACCGCGGATCACGCCTTGCTGGCCATGGAAAAACGCGCGCATGAACTGGGAATTCAGGGCGTTGCTGTTGTGGCGTATTTCGATGGCGACAGTGTTCGATCGTGGGTTTCGAAGATGATCGTTGCAGGTAATGGGATCGAGGATCAGCCCGCGCAGAACCAAAAAGCATCCAATTTGCTCGCAGTTGCTTATTCCAAGGCGTCGGAAATGGCCGATACGTTGAAAAACAGCGGTAGCCACGTCCGACCGCCACTCACTGGGGAATTTGGCTGGAACGGTGGTGCAATCGCGCGGGGGAAACATGGTTACCTCGTTGCGGCCTTCAGCGGAGGAAAGGGAGACCAGGACTTCAGCGTTTCCACGGCCGGCATCGAGGAGATGAAGAAGGGCTTGTAGATTGCGGTGAACAGCTTCTTTGCTAAAAGAAATGAGGGATTATGAAATCAATTTCTCGGCGTCCATAGGGCCTCATTATGTGGGGTAATGAAACCCGTTGAGAACAGTTACGGGCGAGAAAAAAGAGGGATGGTTATGAATCGTCGCACATTTGTTCAGCTCGCTGCAGGGGCAACACTTGCACAACCGGTGCTCACCCATGCTTTACACGCGGACACCACTGCAACAAGGTTCCGGTTTTCGGTCATGCTGTGGACACTAGAGAAACAATTTCCCTTCGAGCGCTGCGTTGAAATCGCAGCAGAGGCGGGTTACAACGGAGTTCAGCTCGTCGGAGAGTTTCAGAAGTGGACTGCGGAAGATACTCAGCGGATCATGAGCCGTATCCATTCTCTAGGCCTCGTCGTCGATTCCATGAGCGGTGTACGGGCCGGCTTCTCGACCACTTCCGAAACCGAAACCTTTATCTCGCAGTTTAAGGATCAGCTTGACGCGGCGAAGCGGCTTGATTGTCAACAGGTCATTCTTCTATCGGGCAAGCGTGTGCTGGAGTTAAGCCCCGCTGCACAAACGCAGACCGCGGTCGAGAATCTTAAGCGCGCTGCAGATCTCGCAGCCAATGATCATATTGAGATCGTAATCGAGCCGATTGATGCGCTCGAAAATCCCACCATCTTTTTGCAGACAGTGACCGACGCTTTCGAGATCGTTGGGCAGGTCGGCAGGCCAAACGTGAAGGTCCTGTATGACTTCTATCATGAGCAACGCGGGTTCGGTAACTTGATCGAAAAACTCGCCAATCACGTCGATCAAGTCGGGCTCGTTCACATCGCCGATGTCCCGGGACGGCACGAACCCGGAACAGGCGAAGTGAACTACGCGAATATTTATCGCAAGCTCGCGGAGCTTCGCTACGAGAGATTCATTGCAATGGAATTCTATCCAACCGGGAATGCCGTCGATTCGCTCAAGAATGCTCGCATTGAAGTCGCGCAAGCGATGCAGGGCGGTTGTCTTTCCACGCGAGATTGAACCGGTTTCTTTTGTTTGGGCAGGATTTTGGGGCTTGTCAAGTGGAAGCCTTGTTCTCGGGTTGAGGCCGCACGACCTCAGGCACCATGCGATAACGAAGTTAGCTGAATCGGCAACTGACTCCGAACAAACCATCATGGCAATTGCCGTGCACGTCTGAATCGAATTTCTTCGCCACGGCTCGCACATCCGCCAAGATGCGAAGCGGAAAACCGTAGGCGCCCTCGACAATGGCACAATTACGTCACAATTGAGGAAGTGAAAGGCCAAGTCGGAAGAAGGGGGGAAGCGGAACTGCGAGAAATATAAAGACTTAATGGTCGGCGCTAGAGGACAACTTCAGAACCTTTCTGCTCCGCCCCGAAACTCTTGAGACCCGAGAGCACACTCAAGCTTGAATCTGGTCGTGGAGAGCCAGTCTCCGGTTTGGCTTTATCCGTCCAGAGCCCGCAAGCTGGGACATTCCCGGAAGCGATAATCAACGTGTGCATCGGCGATTTAGGGCGAAGCGAGAAACATCTGTGCTTTCCGTTTTACGGCAGCCGTTGACCAAAAGGTAATTAATGGGATGGTCCGCCGCCTGAACCTCAGCGGAGGTATAAGGGGTGAACAGGAGGCGTCCCCAAGAAGATTCATACGATTGGCATCGATCTGGCTAAGACGGTCTTTCACTTGGTTG